>VSSQ01000348.1_pt1 | contig 37686 bp, 31 predicted proteins | sample 4763081 | NCBI WGS metagenome assembly VSSQ01 (sample SAMN12137344, study PRJNA551015) | bioreactor metagenome | isolation source: SDC9 anaerobic chlorinated ethene degrading culture | place: USA: Knoxville, Tennesee | collected 2015-01-01
CTGCGCGCCGCCGGCCATGGTGATCATCGTGCCGGTGGTGAAGGCGACGCAGACGAGGTCGCTCAGCCGCGCCGAGCCGGGGTCGTCATGCGCCTCGAGCAGCGTGTAATCGGTGCGCGCCGCGATCGGCGACAGCGGCAGGGCATAAAGCGCGCCGCTCGCTTCGTTGCGCAGCAGCAAGATGTCGACGGTATCGCCCTCGGGCGTCATCATCACATGGCGTGCGACGATGGTGATCGCATCGCCCGGGCGGTCGACTTCGGAGCCCGGGGCGATGCGCTGACAGCCCGCGCCGTTCTCCGCCTCGAGCAGCAGTCTGAGCGGCGTGGCCCCGCGCTCGAGCTGATAGACATCGCCTGCGATGCTGTGCGCCGGCACGTCGATCGCATCGCCCTGGTTCGCCCCCGAGGTCACCCAGATCAGGTCCGCGTCGAAGACGTGGACGGTCTGGGGCGGCAGGGCCTGGGCTGAGGTCATGGTTTGCTCCCTGTTCCGGGGCAGGCGCCCCGGCAAGGCCTGAGAAGACCTGTGCGACGGTAAAGCAACTGCTGTGGCTTGCGTCAAGGGCGCGTGGCGCATTGCCTTTCCCCCCGTCTCCGGTGTTTCCTGCGCCGACCACGAACGGAAGACGGAGGGGACAATGGATCTGGGGATCAGGGGCAAGCGCGCGATCGTCTGCGCGGGCTCGAAGGGGCTCGGGCGCGGCTGCGCCGAGGCGCTCGCGGCGGCCGGGGTGGAGATCGTGCTGAACGCCCGCGGCGCGGAGGCGCTGACGGCGACGGCGAACGCGCTCGAGGCGCGCTATGGCGTCACCGTGGTGCCGGTCGCGGCCGACATCGCCACGCCCGAGGGGCGCGCCGCGGTGCTCGCGGCCGCGGGCGCGGTCGATATCCTGGTGAACAATGCCGGCGGTCCGCCGCCCGGGCTCTGGAGCGAGTGGTCGCGCGAGGATTTCCTGCGCGCGATCGACGCCAACATGCTCAGCCCGATCGCGATGATGCAGGCCTGCCTGCCCGGGATGATCGAGCGCGGCTGGGGCCGGGTTGTCAACATCACCTCGGCCGCGGTGCGCGCACCGATCGCGCAGCTCGGGCTGTCGAATTCGGCCCGCGCCGGGCTGACGGGATTCGTCGCCGGCACCTCGCGCCAGGTCGCCCATGCCGGCGTCACGATCAACAACCTGCTGCCCGGCATCCACGCCACCGACCGGATGATCGCGCTGGACAGTCGCGCCGCCGCCGAGCAGGGCATCACCCTCGAGGCGGCGGCGGCGCGGCGCGCGGCGGCGATCCCGGCGGGCCGCTTCGGCACCCCGGCCGAGTTCGGTGCGACCTGCGCCTTCCTGTGCTCGGTGCATGCGGGCTTCATCGTCGGGCAGAACATCCTGGCCGATGGCGGCGCGGCGAACCTGACGCTGTGAGCTTGCGCGGGCGGGGCGGGGATGCTAGGGCCAATCCCGAGTTTTTCACTCGGGAGCCGCAATGACCCAGACCCCCGTTCCGCCCCGGCTGCAGGTCGAGGGCCTGATGCGCAGCTTCGGCGGGCGTCAGGTGCTCGACGACGTCAGCTTCTCGATCCCGGCGGGGCAGGTGACCTGCCTGCTCGGGCCCTCGGGCTGCGGCAAATCGACGACGCTGCGGATCATCGCCGGCGTCGACATGCAGGACCGCGGCCGGATCCTCGTCGACGGCGCGCTGGTGTGCGACACCGTCTTCCGGGTGCCGCCCGAGCGCCGCGCGATCGGGCTGATGTTTCAGGACTTCGCACTTTTCCCGCATCTGAGCGTGGCCGAGAACGTGGCCTTCGGCCTTGCGGGCTCGAAGGCCGAGAAACGTGCGCGGGTCATCGAGCTGCTCGAGCGCGTGCATCTGGCGCGTCACATCGACAGCATGCCGCATGCGCTCTCGGGCGGCGAGCAGCAGCGTGTGGCGCTGGCTCGTGCCCTTGCGCCGCGGCCGCGGATCCTGCTGATGGACGAGCCCTTCTCGGGCCTCGACGAGCGGCTGCGCGACGACATCCGCGATGAAACCTTGGCGCTCTTGAAGGAAGAGGGCACGGCGGTGCTTCTGGTCACCCATGAGCCGCACGAGGCGATGCGGATGGCCGACGAGATCTTGCTGATGCGCGAGGGCCGGATCGTGCAGCGCGGCGCGCCCTACAATCTTTACAACGCGCCCGTCGACCGCAAGGCGGCAGCCTTCTTCTCGGATATCAACGTGCTTTGCGGGCGGGTGCAGGGGGCGCTGACGCCGACGCCGTTTGGCGATTTCCTGACCCCGGGGCTGGCCGATGGCACCGCCGTCGACATCGTGATCCGGCCGCAGCACCTGAAGATCGATTTCGACCGCGCCGGCCGCGGCCCCAATCCCACCGCACAGGACGGCACCCCCGCCCGCGGCGTGGTCGAGCGCGCCCGCTTCATGGGCCGCGAGAGCCTTGTCGAGTTCCGCATGGAGTTCGACGGCTCGGTGCTGCGCGCTACGGTGCCGAATGTGTTCCTGCCGAAGCCCGGCACGCCGATGTGGCTGATGATCCGCCGCGACCGCTGCTTCGTCTTTCCGTCCGTCTGAGGCGGGGAGGGCGCAAGGGGGGCGCTGCCCCCCGTCCTGCGGACTCCCCCCGGGATATTTGCGGCAATTGGAAGCAGCCGGGCGCTGGTCTTCCAATTGCCGCAAATATCCCGGGGGTGAATTTTGCCGTCAGGCAAAAGCGGGGGCAGCGCCCCCGGCTTGCGTCATTGCAGGTAGGGCATCGGGTCGACGGAATCGTAGCCCTTGCGGACCTCGAAATGCACGAAGGCCGGTTCGCCCGCGCGGAGCTTCGCGATCGCCTGGCCGCGCTTCACCGTGTCACCCTTCTTCACCGCGATGCTGTCGATATTGGCATAGACCGTCAGCAGCCCGTTCGCGTGGCGCAGCACCAGGATCGGCACCTGTTCGGTGTCCTTGGTGATGGCCGCGACGGTGCCGGCCTCGGCGGCCCTGATCGGCGTGCCGGCAGTGGCCTTGATGTCGACGCCGTCGTTCTTGCCCTTTACATAGGGGCGGATGATCGAGCCCGCCACCGGCATCTCAAGCTGAGAGGTTGCCGAGGCCGCGGTGCGGGTGGCGCCGAGGTTCGGCACGCCCGAGGTGTCGACCGGGGTCGAGGCCTTGACCGGGCTCTCGGCGGGCAGCGGCTTCGAGGCCGAGGGCGGCTCGGGCGTGGGCGAGGCAGCGCCGGGCGGCGTCACCGCCGCAGCGCTTGCGGTCTGCGTGCCGGTGGCGGCGACCGGGATCAGCAGGTACTGCCCCTCGCGCACGCTCAGATCCGCCGGCAGGCCGTTCCATTCGGCGAGCGCCTTGGCCGAGACATTGTAATAACGCGCGATCGAATAGGCGGTCTCGCCGCGGGCGACCTTGTGGCGCACCGGCTCGGCCGAGGCGGGCTGCATTCCGGTCGCGGGTTTTGCCGGGGTCGGGGCGGCGCTTGCCGGAGCGGGTTTCGCAGGCGCCGCGGCGGTGCTGCCGTTTGCCGCGGCGCGGTCGATCGCCGAGGAGGCGAGCGAGGTGATGTCGATGCGCTCGGCACCGGCGCCGGTGGCCGTGGCGGCGGCGGTGGTCGCCGCGGTGGCGACCGGTTCGGCCACGCGGCGCGGCAGCGCCAGCACTTCGCCACGGTTCAGCGGCGTGTTCGACGAGATCGCATTGTGGCGGGCGAGTTCCTCCGCATTCACGCCGACGCGGGTCGCGACGGTGGCAACGGTATCGCCGCGGCGCGCCACGGCGACCTGGAAATTCGGATAGGAGATCACGCCGCGGCTGTCGGGCTCGGGGCGGGCGGCGGTGGCGCTGCGCGCGGCCGTGCTCGTGTCGAAGCCGAGCTTGCCGAAGCCACGCAGGTCGGCATCCATGTCGGAGCAGGCGGCCAGGGCCGCCAGCGCGCAGCCTGCCAGCAGCAGGCGCGGCGCCGCACGGCGCGGCAGGGAAAGGGTCTGGCGCAGGGGGGCGGTCATCGGCTCGGTCCTCGTCATCTTGGTGGCCCCTGTCGCCGGGGCCTTGGTCCTCAGTCGCTTGCCATGCCCTCGACAAGCGGCACGAAACGCACGGGGCGCAATTCTTCGTAATCGAAACCGGTCTCGAGGCGGCGCACGCGGATCAGGCTTTGAACCGTGTCCGACTGGCCGACCGGAAGCACCATGATACCGCCGATCTTCAGCTGGGACAACAGGGGGCCGGGCGGGTCCTCGGCCGCGGCGGTCACCAGGATGCGGTCGAAGGGCGCCTGGTCGGGCAGGCCGCGGGTGCCGTCGCCGGCGATCGCGACGATGTTCGGGATCGCCAGCGCCGCGAAGATCTCGGAGGCCTCGCGCACCAGCCGCCGATAGCGGTCGACGGTGTAGACGCGGCGCGCAAGCGTGCTCAGCACCGCCGCCTGATAGCCCGAACCGGTGCCGATCTCGAGCACGGTATCACGCGGCCCGACGCCAAGCGCCTGGGTCATCAGTCCGACGACCGAGGGTTGCGAGATCGTCTGGCCGCAGGCAATGGGCAGCGGCATGTCCTCATAGGCACGCTCGGCGAAGAGGCCGCGCACGAAAGGGCCGCGGTCGACCCGTTCCATCGCGGACAGCACCCGTGCATCCGTCACGCCCTTGGAGCGCAGCGCGAAGAGGAAGCGCATCTTGCGCTCGGCGATCGGTTCGATGCCGTCCTCCTCGGGCGTGTCGGTCATGCGAGGCGGTCCTCCAGCTCGGCCAGCACGTCATGCGCGGTCAGGTCGCAGCGCATCGGCGTGACCGAGATCCAGCCCTCGAGGTTGACCGCCGCATCGGTGCCGGGCGCGGTCGCGGTGTGCTGCGGGCCGCCCTTGACCCAGAGGAACCGCCGCCCGGTCGGCGAATGATGCGGCTCGACCGAGAAGAAGCTGTCGGTGCGATAGCCCTGCGGCGCCACCTTCCAGCCCTTCACCGTCGCCGCCGGCACCGGCGGGAAGTTGATGCTGTAGAAGACGCGATAGGGGCCGTCGTCCCAGATCCCCTTCTGCCACAGCTGGCGCAGCAGCGCGGGGCCGTGCACGCGGGCGGCCTCGAACGGGTCCTGCCCGGGGCCGAGGCAGTCCGGCCCGAGGAACTGGCTCAGCGCGATTGCCGGCACGCCCTGCAGCGCCGCCTCCATCGCGCCGCCGAGCGTGCCGGAATAAAGCGCGTTCTCGGCCGAGTTGTTGCCGCTGTTGACGCCGGAGAGCACCAGATCGGGCTTGCCTCCCTCGAAGACATCGTAAAGCCCCGCAAGCACGCAATCGGCCGGGCTGCCCTCGGCGGCATAGCGGCGCGGGCCGTGCTTGGCGATCATCATCGGCCGGGTGTAGCTGATGCAATGGCCGACGCCCGACTGCTCGAAGGCCGGGGCGACGGTCCAGACCTCGCCCTCGGGGCCTGCAAGTTCGGTCGCAAGGTCGAGCAGAACCTCGAGCCCCGGCGCGTGGATGCCGTCGTCATTGGTGATCAGAATGCGCATGAAGTCCCCGTCCGGCTCGTGTTGCCCCTGCTTAGCCCGCAAGGCCCGGCGCGACAAGCGACGGGGCGCATGCATCGGGATTTCCGGGAGATGTGTGGTCACAGGGCTGCGCTGCTGCATCGGGCGGGGGAGGGGGGCTCTGCCCCCCGCTGCGCTCCCCCCGAGGTATTTGTGCCAAGATGAAAGCAAAAGGGGCCACTTGCGCAGCCCCGGCACCCGAGCCTGGCCTCCAGCTTTCTTCTTGGCCGAAATACCTCGGGGGTGAGCGGCGACGCCGCGAGGGGGCAGCGCCCCCTTCGCCCGCCGGTCTTAAAGCTCGGCGAGGAGGCGTTTCGCCTCGTCGCGGATATCGGCGAGGGGGGCACGGTCTTCCGAGGGGAAGAAGCGCGCGCGTGTCGCAGTGGGCATCGGCCGCGGCTCGGCGATCACCACGCGCGGGCCGATCTTGACGTTTTCCGCCTGCCAGCTGCGGGCAAGCGCGATCTGCGCGGCCTTGGTCGCGCCATAGGCGCCGAAGAACTTCTGCCCGCCGCGCGGATCGTCGAAGAAGAGTGCCGTGCCCGCGCCCGCGCGCAGGAGCGGCTCGATCAGCGGGATCAGCGTCGCCGTCGCGGTGACGTTCGTGGCGACGGATTTCGAGAAATCCTTGGCGTCGATATGGCCCGCGGGTGCAAGCGGCGCGGCGTGGATGGCGGCATGGGCCCAAAGCCCGATCCGGCCCCAGCGGCCGGCGATCGCGTTCGCCAGATGCTCCATCTGCGCCGGGTCGGTAACGTCGAGCGGCGCGAGCGAGGCGGAGCCGCCCGCCGCCTGGATCCGGTCGTCGAGCTCTTCGAGCCCGCCCACGGTGCGGGCGACGGCCATCACGTGCCAGCCCCGGGCGGCAAGGGTTTCGGCAAGCGCCGCGCCAAGCCCGCGCGAGGCGCCGGTGACGAGGGCGATGTTCTTTTCGGTGGTCTCGGTGCTCATGGCGGCTCCTTGCCAGAGGGCGGGGCGGCGCGCAAGCCTTTCGCGCGGGCGCCCCTGCGGCATCCTGTTGCGGTCTCAGCTGCCCGATTGCAGCCGGGTGAGGGCGGCGCGGCACATGCCGTAGCGCAGCCATTGGCAGGGCGCGCAGATCTCGTTCAGCGTCTCGGCGGGCAGCGCGCGCATCCGCTCGAGCGCCTCGCCCCAGCTCAGACGGTCGCCGGGCCTCAGGCCGAGCGCGCGGGCATGCGCGGCATCAAGCCGGTCGATCGTCGCCGCGCTGTCGCAGCCTTCGCCGCGCCGCGCCGGGCAGGGGGCGCAGATGTCGTCGGCCCCGGCGGTCACCTCGATCTCCACCCCGGGCCCCGCCGCGGTGCGCAGCCGGCCGATGACGATCTCCGTCATGTTGGCGGTGAAGGCGTCGGAATACCCTTTCCCCTCGAAACCGAGGGAGCACAGGAAATGATGCGGGCGGTAGTGCAGCGGGCGGTCGGTCATCGCGGAGCGGGCTTTCGGGCAGATATGCGAAGGGCCGGGGAGATCCCCGGCCCTCGAGTGGCTCTGGCTGGCCTCAGCGCGCGTCGACGTCGACGTAGTCGCGGAAGGTCGCGCCGGTGTAGAGCTGCCGCGGGCGGCCGATCTTGCCGGTGGGGTCGCCGATCATTTCCTTCCACTGCGAGATCCAGCCGACGGTGCGCGACAGCGCGAAGATCGGCGTGAACATCGAGGTCGGGAAGCCCATCGCCTCGAGGATGATGCCCGAGTAGAAGTCGACGTTCGGGTAGAGCTTCTTCGAAACGAAATACTCGTCGTGCAGCGCGATGCGCTCGAGCTCCTTGGCGACCTGCAGCGTCGGGTTGTTGTGGATGCCGAGCAGCTCGAGCACCTCGTCGGCCGATTCCTTCATCACCTTCGCGCGCGGGTCGAAGTTCTTGTACACGCGGTGGCCGAAGCCCATCAGGCGGAACGGGTCGTTCTTGTCCTTGGCACGGGCGATGAACTCCGGGATCCGATCCACGGTGCCGATCTGGCGCAGCATCTCGAGGCAGGCCTGGTTGGCGCCGCCATGCGCCGGGCCCCAGAGACAGGCGATGCCGGCGGCGATGCAGGCGAACGGGTTCGCACCCGAGGAGCCGGCCAGACGCACGGTCGAGGTCGAGGCGTTCTGTTCGTGGTCGGCGTGCAGCGTGAAGATGCGGTCCATCGCCTTCGCAAGGGCCGGTTCCACCTTGTAGGGCTCGGCCGGGACCGAGAAGCACATGTGCAGGAAGTTCTCGGCGTAGCTCAGCTCGTTGCGCGGATACACGAAGGGCTGGCCGATCGAGTACTTGTAGGCCCAGGCGGCGATCGTCGGCAGCTTCGCGATGAGCCGCATCGAGGCCACTTCACGCTGCCACGGATCGTTGATGTCGAGGCTGTCGTGGTAGAAGGACGAGAGCGCGCCGACGACGCCGACCATGGTCGCCATCGGGTGGGCGTCACGACGGAAACCGCGGAAGAAGTACTGGATCTGCTCGTGCAGCATGGTGTGCCGGGTGATCCGGTACTCGAAGTCCTCCATCTGCGCGCGGGTCGGCAGCTCGCCGTTCAGCAGCAGGTAGCAGACTTCGAGATAGTGCGACTTCTCGGCGAGCTGGTCGATCGGGTAGCCGCGATACAGCAACTCGCCCTTGTCGCCGTCGATATAGGTGATCGCCGACTCGCAGGCGGCGGTCGAGGTGAAACCGGGGTCGTAGGTGAAGACATCGGCCTGGCCATAGAGCTTGCGGATGTCGATCACATCCGGACCCACGGTGGGCGAGAGAACCGGCAGCTCGTAGGTTTTGCCGTCGAGCGTCAGTGTGGCAGTTCGTTTCGTGTCAGCCATGAGCTTCCCTTTCCTGTCGTCCGGCTGGGCGCGCCGGTCTGTTGGGTCCGGTTTCACCGGAGAGGCGGCCCGCCCTCAGGCCGCCTGATCGTTCACCCTGGCCAAGGTCTCCTCCCGGCCGAGGACATACATCATATCGAACACACCGGGGGTCACCGACCGTCCCGCGAGTGCGGCACGCAGGGGAGAGGCCAGCTTGCCGAGTCCGAGGTCTTTCTCCTCCGCAACCTGCTTCACGATGGCCTCCAGATCTTCGCGCGTCCAGCTAGCATTTTGCAGGCGCGGCGTCAATTCTTTCAGTATACCACGGGATACCGGATCGAGCTGTTTTGCCGCCTTCTCGTCCACGTCGATCGGCCGCTGCACCAGGGCGAAATGCGCCTTTTCAATGAGTTGCGGAAAGGTCTTCGCACTCGACTTGATGTAGGGCATTGCCGCGCGCAGCCCCTTTGCCTGGGGTTCCGTCAGCGCCGGCAGCTGTGCCGCCTCCAGATAGCCCGCGACCTGCGGCATCAGCGCGTCATCATCGGCCACAGCCATGTGCCGGCCGCAGATGTTCTCGAGCTTCTTGAAGTCGAGACGCGCCGGCGAGCGGCCGATTCCTTCCAGCTCGAACCAGCTTTTCGCCTGCTCGTCGGTGAAGAATTCATCATCGCCGTGGCTCCAGCCGAGTCGCGCCAGATAGTTGCGCATCCCCGCTGCCGGATAGCCCATGGCCTGATATTGCTCGAGCCCGACCGCGCCGTGCCGTTTCGACAGCTTCTTGCCGTCCGGGCCGTGGATCAGCGGGATATGGGCATAGACCGGCACCTCCCAGCCCATGGCATGATAGATCTGCATCTGCCGTGCGGCGTTCACCAGATGGTCGTCGCCGCGGATCACATGGGTCACGCCCATGTCGTGGTCGTCGACCACCACGGCGAGCATGTAGGTCGGCGTGCCGTCCGAGCGCAGGCAGACCATGTCGTCGAGCTGGTCGTTGCGCACCGTGACATCGCCCTGCACCTTGTCGTGCACCACCGTCGCGCCCTCGCGCGGCGCCTTCAGCCGGATCACATAGGGCGCATCCGGATAAGTCGAGGGATCGGCGTCGCGCCAGGGCGAGCGGAACAGCTGCGAGCTGCCCTCGGCCTTCGCCTTTTCCCGGAACGCCTCGATCTCTTCCTGGGTCGAGAAGCACTTGTAGGCCGCGCCGCGGGCCAGCATCTCGCGCGCCACCTCGGCATGCCGCGGCACGCGCTCGAACTGGCTGACCACCTCGCCGTCATAATCGAGGCCGAGCCAGTCGAGCCCCTTCAGGATCGCGGCCGTCGCCTCGGGGGTCGAGCGGGCGCGGTCGGTGTCCTCGATGCGCAGCAGGAAGGTGCCGCCGTGGCCGCGCGCGAACAGCCAGTTGAACAGCGCCGTGCGGGCCCCGCCGATATGCAGATAACCGGTCGGGGAGGGGGCGAAGCGGGTGACGATCTTTTGCGACATCGGGGGCCTTTCTCGCCCGGTCCGGCGGGCGCCGGGAGGGGCGTTGTTAACGATCTGTAAACCATGCAGCCGATAGGCTGACCTTCGGCGTCTGTCTAAGCGCGGAGGGGCAGAGAAACAAGGTGTCCGAGCCGGGGAGCGCGATCACGACCGGGCGCGCACCGGCGCGCCTGTCCGCGGCGGTGCTGCGGGCGGGGCTGGCGCGGGCGCTTGGCGCGGGACTCGAGGATCCGGCGGCGGCGCTGGTGCGGGCGCGGCTCGACCTGCCACTCTGGGCGCCGGTGGCGCTTGGCGCGGGCATCGGGGCGTGGTTCGCCGCGCCCGTCGATCCGCCCGCGGGGGTGATCTGGGGGCTTGGCGCGCTTGCCGTCGTTGCGCTGCTGATCTGGGCGCGCGGCGCGGAACCCTTGCGCTTTCCGGCAGCTCTTCTGGCGCTGCTGGCGACCGGGGTGCTGCTGGCCGAGGCCCGCGCCGGAGCGGTCGCGGCGCCCGTGCTGCCTTTTCGCTACGACGGCCCGGTCGAGGGGCGGGTGCTGGCCGTCGACCGCTCGTCGCGCGACCGGATCCGGCTGACGCTCGATCAGGTGCAGCTGGCTGACATGGACGCCGCGCGCAGTCCGGCGAAGCTGCGGGTGACGCTGCGCCCCGGGACCTCCGCGCTGCCCGAACCGGGCGAGCGGGTGATGCTGACCGCGAACCTGCAGCCGCCTGCGCCGCCGGCCGAGCCCGGCGCCTGGGATTTTCGCCGCACCGCCTGGTTCGAGGGGCTGGGGGCAGTGGGTTTCGCCCGCGGCCCGGTGCTGCGCGTGGCGCCCCCAGACCCGCACGACCGGGCGCTGGCCGGTCACCGGCTGCGGATGCGGCTGTCGGCGGCGATGCAGGCGCGGATGCCGGGGCAGGCGGGGGCCGTCGCCGCAGCGCTGATGACCGGCGACCGATCGGGCATTTCCGAGGCGACGAATGCGGTGATGCGGGCGGCGAACCTCTATCACATCATCTCGATCTCGGGGCTGCACATGGGGATGCTGGCGGGCTTCGTCTTCGCGGCGCTCCGCTATGGCCTCGCCGCCATCGGCCCCTTCGCGCTGATCTGGCCGGTGAAGAAGATCGCGGCGGCGGTGGCGCTCGCGGCCTCGACCTTCTATCTATGGCTCGCAGGCGCCGAGGTGGCGACGACCCGCGCCTGGCTGATGACCGCGGTGATGCTGCTGGCGGTGCTGCTCGACCGGCGCGCGATCTCGCTGCGCACGGTGGCGCTCGCGGCGCTGGTGCTGCTGGTGCTGGAGCCCGAGAGCCTGACCGAGCCGGGCTTTCAGATGTCCTTTGCCGCGACGGTGGCGCTGGTGCTGGCCTTCGGCCCCTGGGCGCGGATCGCGCCGCGCCTGCCGTGGCTGGTGCGCCCGGTGCTGATGCTGGTGCTGACTTCGCTTGTTGCGGGCTCCGCCACCGCGCCGATCGCGGCCGCACATTTCGGCCGCGTCGCGGAATACGGGCTGTTGGCGAACCTGCTCGCGGTGCCGGTGATGGGCACGCTGGTGATGCCGGCGGGCGTCATCGCGGCGCTGCTCGCCCCCCTTGGCCTGGACGCGCCGGCGCTGTGGGTGATGGAGCAGGGCACGCGCTGGATGATTGTCGTGGCCGAGCGGGTCGCGGCGCTCGATGGTGCGGTGATTGCCGCGCCGGCGCCGCCCGCCGCGGTGCTGCCGCTGCTGGCGCTTGGTGCGCTGCTGGCGGTTCTTGCGCGCGGGGTGCCGCGGGTTGCGGGGCTTGTGGCGATGGCTGCTGCGGCGGGGCTGTGGGGCACGGCGAGCCGTCCCGCGCTGCTGATCGCGCCCGAGGGGGCGCTCGTCGGGCTGAGCACGGCGACTGGCCGGGCGCTGTCGAAGCCCGGCGCGGCTTTCGTTGCCGAAAGCTGGCTCGAGGCCGATGGCGACGATGCCGCCCCCGAGACCGCCGCCGCCCGCCCGGGATTTTCCGGCCCGCGCGGTGCGCGGGCGGCCCTGTGGAACGGCCGCGCCGTGGTGCATCTGAGCGGCACCGGCGCGCTTGCGGCGCTGAGCGCGGCCTGCCACGACGATGCCCTCGTCATTCTGGCGGCTCCCGCACCCGATCCGGCGCCCGAAGGGTGCGAGATCTGGGACCGGGACCGGCTGCGCGCTGGCGGCGTGGCTTTTGCCGCGGATGGCCGCCAGATCGGGCCAGGGCAGGGCGCGCGGCGCTGGACCGGGCGTCCGCGTCGTCAGTAGCTGCGGATCAACCCGACAAGCCGGCCCTGCACCTTGACCTGATCCTCGCGCAGCATCCGGGTTTCATACTCGGGGTTCGCCGCCTCGAGCGCGATCATCCCGCCGCGGCGCAGATAGCGCTTCAGCGTCGCCTCGTGCCCGTCGACCAGCGCCACCACGATGTCGCCGTTGTCGGCGGTGCCCTGCTCGCGGATCACCACGATGTCGCCGTCATTGATGCCGATGCCGATCATCGAATCGCCCCGCACCTCGAGCGCGTAATGCTCGCCCCGGCCCGAGAGCATCGAGCCCGGCACCGCGATGTGATGCGAGATCTCGGCGATCGCCTCGATCGGCACGCCGGCGGCGATCCGCCCCATCACCGGAAGTTCCAGCGCATGCACCGCCTCGACCGGCAGCGCGGCGCGCGGCGGGGCCATCTTCTCGCCCTCGATCACCCGCGGCGTGAAGCCGGGCTTTGCGGTCTCCATCGCCTCGGGCAGCTTCACGATCTCGATCGCGCGGGCCCGGTGCGCAAGGCGGCGGATGAAGCCGCGTTCCTCGAGCGCGGTGATCAGCCGGTGGATCCCCGACTTCGAGCGCAGGGCGAGCGCGTCCTTCATTTCGTCGAAGGAGGGCGGCACGCCGTCGCGTGCCACCCGCTTCTGGATGAAATCCAGCAATTCCATTTGCTTGCGCGTCAGCATCGGCGGTGCATCCCGGTTTTGTTCGCGGTGAGTTCACATTAAGTTCTAACCCCGTTCCGCGCCGCGGTCAAGATTTGCCCTGCGCCGCGGCCCGCGGGGCTTGACCGGCCCGCGCCGCCGCCCTAGAGGCCGGCCATGAGCGACGAGAGCGAACATCCCGAGGCAGCGGACGGCGACACCAGCCGGCCCGAATGGCGCAACTTCTACGGCCGCATCCGCGGCAAGACGATGCGCGCCTCGCAAAAGACCTATCTGAGCGAGGATCTCGACAGCCTGCGCCCGCGTGGCATCACCCGGGCCGAGAACCCGGCGCGCGAGGTGATCGACCCGGCCACCATCTTCGGCAATGACGCGCCGATCTGGCTCGAGGTCGGCTTTGGCGGCGGCGAGCATCTGGTGCACATGGCGGCAAGCTATCCGCAGGTGAACATCATCGGCGCCGAGCCCTTCATCAACGGCGTCGCGATGTTGCTGGGCAAGATCCGCGCTGCCGACGTGACGAACCTGGCCGTGCATCCGGGCGACGCGCGCGACCTGATGGACGTGCTGCCCGAGGGCTGCATCGCCAGGGCCTTCCTGAACTACCCCGACCCCTGGCCGAAACGGCGTCACCACCGCCGCCGCTTCGTCACCGCCGAGCATCTCGTGCCGCTCGCCCGGGTGATGGCGCCGGGCGCCGAGTTCCGCGTCGCGACCGACATCCCGAGCTACATGGCCCAGGCCCTGCGCGAAGTGCCGAAGGCGGGGTTCGAGCTTGTCGCCCATTCCGGCACGCCCTGGAGCGACTGGATCTCGACCCGCTACGAGCAGAAGGCGCTGCGCGAGGGCCGCACGCCCGATTACGCCACCTTCCGCCGGCTCTGAGCGCGCCGCGGGCCCCGGCGGGGCGGCATTTTGCGCCGCGCGCCGGCCGGGGGCTTTCGCGGGCGCGCGCGCTGCGCTAACAGGGGCCGATCTTTCAGGGAGGTTACCATGTCCGGCCACGGCGATCCGATCCGCATGACCGCGCGCAAGAGCGCCGCGCTTTCCGGCGTGGCCGAGGTGCCCGGCGATAAGTCGATCTCGCACCGCGCGCTGATCCTTGGCGCGCTGTCGGTCGGCACCACGAAAATCACCGGCTTGCTCGAGGGGCAGGACGTGCTCGACACTGCGAAGGCGATGGCGGCTTTTGGCGCCGGCGTCACGCGCGAGGGCGCGGGCGCTTGGACGGTCGAGGGCGTGGGGGTGGGCGGTTTCGCCGAGCCCGCCGACGTGATCGACTGCGGCAATTCGGGCACCGGGGTGCGGCTCATCATGGGCGCGATGGCGACCTCGCCGATCACCGCGACCTTCACCGGTGACGCCTCGCTGCGCAAGCGGCCGATGGGGCGGGTGACCGATCCGCTCGCGCTCTTCGGCGCGCGCGCCTATGGCCGCGCCGGCGGCCGGCTGCCGATGACCGTGGTCGGTGCGGCCGAGCCGGTGCCGGTGACCTATGCGACGCCGATGGCCTCGGCTCAGGTGAAATCGGCGGTGCTGCTCGCCGGCCTCAACGCCCCCGGCCAGACCGTGGTGATCGAGAAGACCGCGACCCGCGACCATACCGAGCGGATGCTGCGCGGCTTTGGCGCCGAGGTCAGCGTCGAGGCGACGGCCGAGGGCAATCGCATCACCCTGACCGGCCAGCCCGAGCTGCGCGGCCAGACCGTCGCGGTGCCGCGCGATCCCTCGTCCGCGGCCTTCCCGGTCTGTGCGGCGCTGATCGTGCCGGGCTCGGACATCCTCGTGCCGGGCGTCAGCCAGAACCCGACCCGCAATGGCCTGTTCCTAACGCTGCGCGAGATGGGCGCCGACATCAGCTTCGAGAACGAACGCGAGGAGGGCGGCGAGCCCGTCGCCGACCTGCGCGTGCGCTTCTCCGAGCTGACCGGCATCGAGGTGCCGGTCGAACGCGCCGCAAGCCAGATCGACGAATACCCGGTGCTGGCGGCGGTTGCGGCCTGCGCGCGCGGCACCACGGTGATGCGCGGCGTGCACGAGCTGCGGGTGAAGGAAAGCGACCGCATCGATGCGATGGCGCGCGGGCTCGAGGCCTGCGGCGTCACCGTCGAGGAAGACGACGACACGCTGATCGTGCATGGCCTCGGCGCCGATGGCGTGCCCGGCGGCGCGGCCGTCGCCACCCATCTCGACCACCGCATCGCGATGAGCTTCCTGGTGCTCGGCCTGGCCGCGCGCGCGCCGATTTCGGTGGACGACGGCTCGCCGATCGCCACCTCCTTCCCGGTGTTCGAGCCGCTGATGCGCGGGCTTGGCGCCGGGATCGTTCGGGAAGGCTGAGAGCAAGGACGCCTCCGGCGGGAGGATTTGGGCAAGGAAAAGCCCGGGATCTTTGCGCCCCGGCTTTTTCTTGGTTCAAATACTCGAAAAGCGACCGCGGGGCGGGGACAGAGGGGAAACGCATGAGATTCACCGTGGCGATCGACGGGCCGGCGGCGGCGGGCAAGGGCACGATCTCGCGTGCCGTGGCCGCACGCTTCGGCTTTGCCCATCTCGACACCGGGGCGCTCTATCGTGCCGTCGGCGTGAAGGGCGGCGACCCGGTCGCGGCGGCGCGCGGGCTGACGGCCGGGGACCTTGCGCGTGACGATCTGCGCACGCTCGAGGCGGGGCAGGCGGCCTCGCGCATCGCGGTGATCCCCGAGGTGCGGCAGGCGCTTCTCGACTTCCAGCGCGCCTTTGCCCGGCGCGAGGGCGGCGCGGTGCTCGATGGGCGCGACATCGGCACGGTGATCTGCCCCGAGGCCGAGGTAAAGCTCTTCGTCACCGCCTCGCCCGAGGTCCGCGCGCACCGGCGCTGGCTCGAGGTTGGCGGCGACGAGGCGCGGGTGCTGGCCGAGGTGAGGGAGCGCGACGCGCGCGACATGAACCGCGCCGATGCGCCGCTGAAGCCCGCGGCGGATGCCATGGTGCTCGACACCTCCGAGATGTCGATCGACGAGGCGGTGGCGGCCGCGATCGCGCAGATCGAAACCCTGCGCGGCTGACTTCACAAGCGCGCGGGGCAGGCGCATGATGCGGCCATGATGCGCCGCCTGTCCCTTGTGATCCTCCTTGCCGTCCTGGCCCTTCCTGCGGTGGCGCTCGAGCGCCCCGAGGGGTTGCTGTGGAACCACTCCCGCCTGCCGCTGACCCTGCCGCTGCAGGTGAAAAGTGATCCGGGAACGGACCTTTATCTGCAGCTTTCCGACCCCGCGACCGGGCGGGCGGTGCTTGCGGCCTACGTCCGCGGCGGCGAGTTCTTCCGCGTTCTGGTACCGCCCGGTCGCTGGGCGCTGACCTTTGCGCGCGGGCAGGACTGGCAGGGCGAGGACGGGCTTTTCGGCGCCGCGACCGAGGTGATCGCGCTGCCCGGGCCGCTCGTTTTCCACACCGTGGGCGCGGCGCGCAAGAGCGGCCATCTGATCGACCTGCGCGGCGCAGGCCCGGTTTTGCGTGACATCGGCCTGTGCCAGCGCCGCGCGCTCGATCCGGAAACCCTGTCGGGCTCCTGGGCACGGAAGCACCCGCACGGGCTGCCGGACCCGCGCGAGCCCGGCCCCTTCACCACGCCGCGCTACGATCTGCGCAGCCATTTCTGCGACGATGCGGGCTGAGGCTGCGCCGCGTCTTGCTGGTACACGCGTCCGCCCCGCCCCGGGGCCGCCCCGGCTTTCCCCGCCGCCGCGCCGAAACTCCTTGCCCCACAGGCGAATTGCGCCTATATCGCCCCCGACCGAGGGGGGCAGACGGCTGTCTGCACCCGCCTCGGCGTATCCACAAAAGACCGGCGGAGCCAACCGTCAGGCCAGTGAAACACACGCAAAGGAAACTGAAACGCATGTGCGCTAAAGCGACTATGGAAGAATTCGAGGCCCTTCTGAACGAAAGCCTCGAGATCGACACCCCCCAGGAGGGTTCGGTCGTCAAGGGCAAGGTCATCGCCATCGAGGCGGGCCAGGCCATCATCGACGTCGGCTACAAGATGGAAGGCCGCGTCGACCTGAAGGAATTCGCCAACCCGGGTGAGGCCCCCACGATCGCCGTCGGCGACGAAGTGGAAGTGTACCTCGACCGCGTTGAAAACGCCCGTGGCGAGGCCGTGATCTCGCGCGAGAAAGCCCGCCGCGAAGAGGCCTGGGACCGTCTCGAGAAAGCCTATGCCAGCGAAGAGCGCGTCGAAGGCGCCATCTTCGGCCGCGTCAAGGGTGGCTTCACCGTCGATCTCGGCGGCGCCGTGGCCTTCCTGCCCGGCTCGCAGGTCGATGTGCGCCCGGTGCGCGACGCCGGCCCGCTCATGGGTCTCAAGCAGCCGTTCCAGATCCTCAAGATGGACCGTCGTCGTGGCAATATCGTTGTCTCGCGTCGTGCGATCCTCGAAGAGAGCCGTGCCGAACAGCGCGCCGAGGTGATCTCGAACCTCACCGAAGGCCAGGTGGTCGACGGCGTGGTCAAGAACATCACCGAATACGGTGCCTTCGTTGACCTCGGCGGTGTCGACGGTCTGCTCCATGTCACCGACATGGCGTGGCGCCGCGTGAACCACCCGTCGGAGATCCTGTCGATCGGCGAGACCGTCAAGGTCCAGGTCGTCAAGATCAACAAGGAAACCCACCGCATCTCGCTCGGCATGAAGCAGCTGCAGAACGATCCGTGGGATTCGGTCGAAGCCAAGTTCCCGATCGGTTCGGTGCACAAGGGCCGCGTCACCAACATCACCGACTACGGCGCGTTCGTCGAGCTGGAAGCCGGTGTCGAGGGCCTCGTTCACGTCTCGGAAATGTCCTGGACCAAGAAGAACGTGCACCCCGGCAAGATCGTCTCGACCTCGCAGGAGGTTGACGTCATGGTGCTGGAGATCGACACCGCGAAGCGTCGCGTGTCGCTCGGCCTCAAGCAGTGCATGCGCAACCCGTGGGAAGTCTTTGCCGAGACCCATCCGGTCGGCTCGCTGATCGAAGGCGAAGTCAAGAACATCACCGAATTCGGTCTGTTCGTCGGCCTCGACAACGACATCGACGGCATGGTTCACCTCAGCGACCTGTCGTGGGACAAGCGCGGCGAGGAAGCGATCCAGGACTACCGCAAGGGCGACGTGGTCAAGGCCGCGGTCACCGAGGTGGACATCGAGAAAGAGCGGATCTCGCTCTCGATCAAGGCGCTCGACGCCGACACCTTCTCGGATGCGGTTGACGGCGTGAAGCGCGGCTCGGTGATCACCGTGACCGTGACCGCGATCGAAGACGGCGGCATCGAGGTCGAATACAACGGCATGAAGTCCTTCATCCGTCGTTCGGACCTCGCCCGCGACCGTGCCGATCAGCGCCCGGAGCGGTTCCAGGTTGGCGACAAGGTCGACGTGCGCGTCGTCAACGTCGACAGCAAGACCCGCAAGCTCGGCGTGTCGATCAAGGCGCGCGAGATCGCCGAAGAGAAGGAAGCCGTGGAACAGTACGGCTCGTCCGACTCGGGCGCCTCGCTCGGCGACATCCTGGGCGCTGCGCTCAAGAGCCGCGAGTAATCCGCGATCAGGGCAGGGGCTTCGGCTCCCCCCGGAACCCCGCCCGAAAGGGCGGGGTTTTTCGTTTTACGGCGGCTTGCCCGACCTGGCGGAGGAGGGAGCAGCCGGAGCGAGGCCGTCGGGATCTGCCGTCGGGCGCCCCCGTGCCGGCACTCAAGGCGCAGCTCAGGCCGCGGCGGAGCCTGCCGGAGGGGGGGGGGAGCGTTCCAGGATTGGTTTCAGGCGGATGATCGTGGGTCGGTTGAGGCGGTTCGAGACGCCACGCCAAGGGCGCCAGAACCTGAAGTTGGCGAAGACTTCGGGCGCTCAAACGCTTGGCGACTCCGTGCCGCAAACAGGGACTGTCGGAACGGCGGGCGTGTCAAAGTGCCGGAGCGGCAACCCGACCCACCAAAAAGCCCCATGGCCACCGAAGGCCACGCCGCGCCCTGAGGCACATCCCGCAAGGCGCGGAAGCCCGCCGTCAGATACCACGGTCGCCGCTTCACACGCCGCAAGCGGATCGCGATCATGTGAGGGCTGGCGGCGCGCGGCCACCCGCCATGGCAGAGGCCCCAAGGTCTCCCTCTCAGGCGTTGCGGTGGCTGTAACCGGCCTGTTTCGGCGATGAGCCCGAGCCTAACCGGTTGTCGATGACCCCCGCTGCCGCTCAACGGGGGCTATCCGCACCGGACTGGCTGGGGGTCGGGGAGATTTTCCGCCTGATCTCGGGCGTGCTGACGGATGTCGCGGCCCCGACGTCCGGATATCCGGCGATGATGGCTTCGAACCGGATACGAAGACCTTCCACAAGGACCGGCTGGGGCAGCGCGTGCCTGAACGGGCCTGAGAGGGCCGACAGTCCTTTCTCTGCCCGGGGAGGATCGTCGCCCGGGGAAAGGCTCGATTCACCTCCGGGCGGCGGGATCAGCCGCGAAAGCCACTCGCAAAGCTTTCCGCGATTGCCATCACCGCGGCATGGATCGGCCCGGCGGTGATCGAGGGGATGACCGAGGCATCGACGATCCACAGGTTGTCGAGCCCGCGCATGGCAAGATCGGCATCGGTGATCGCGGCCTCGTCGCGGCCCATGGCGCAGGTCGCCACCGGGTGGTGATGGGTGATCGCGACGCGGGCGATGAAGGCGTCGAGCTCGGCATCGCTGCGCAGGGCGGGGCCGGGCAGCACCTCCTCGGCGACCCAATCGGCGAGGGCGGGGCTCGCCGCGATGGCGCGGGCACGCTTCAGCGCGACGCGGAACAGGTGGCGGTCGCGCTCGGTCGACAGATAGGCCGGGTCGATCATCGGCGCATCGGAAAGCGCGGGGCCGGTGATCGCCAGCCGGCCGCGGCTGGTCGGGTTGGTGACGCCGAAGAGCAGGGTGAAGCCGCTGCCCGGCGCCGGCGCCTCGATCCCCTCGGCGACGCTCGGCGCGACGACGCAGCCGACCACGATCTCGGGCCGGCCGGTGGTGCGCGCCGGGTCTTCGGCCTGATAGCTCAGGCTTTCCGAGACCTGCAGCTTCGAGGGCGCGACCGGGCGTTTCGAGCGGCACACGACGCCCGCGCCCAGCATGTGATCGTGCAGGTTGCGGCCGAGCTCGGTCCGCTCCATCCGGCAGGGCACGCCCGCCGCCGCCAGCACCGCCGGATCGCCGATGCCCGAGCGCATCAGCAGCAAGGGCGTGCCGATCGCGCCGAGCGACAGGATCACCCGATCGGCTGCAAGCACCTGCTCGGTGCCCTCCACCCGCAGCTCGGCGCCGGTGACGCGGGCGCCGTCAAGGCGCAGCCGGTGCACCTCGGCCCCGGTCAGCACGGTCAGGTTCGGTCGCGCCAGAACCGCGGGGGTCAGCCAGGCCTCGGCGGTGGTGACGCGGCGCCCGTCGCGGATCATCAGCGCATTCGGCGCGGTGCCGATCAGCGCGCGCCCGCAATGGTCGCGCAGCCGCGGCTGCCCCATCGCGACCCAGCCGGCGATGAAATCGCGCACCAGCGGGTGGGTCTCGGCCTCGGGCAGCAGAATCGGCATCGGCCCGGCATCGCCGTGCAGATCGTCGCCGCCGCAAGACCAGCTTTCGGTTGCGCGGAAATGCGGCAGCAGGGCGTCATAGCTCCAGCGCTGCGAGCCCGAGGCCGCGACCCAGTCCTCGTAATCCTCGGCATGGCCGCGGACATGGAACATCGCGTGCAGGTTGCTCGACCCGCCAAGCGCCTTGCCGCGGGCCCAGTGATGCACCCGCCCGGCGGTGCCCGGCTGCGGCACGGTGGTGTAATCCCAGTCATAGGGGCGGCCCTGCAGGAAGGGCCACATCGCCGGGCGGGCGATGTCGGGATCGGTCGGGCGCGTGCCCGCCTCGACCAGCGTCACCCGGCAGGCGGGATCGGCGCTGAGCCGGGCCGCGAGGATGCAGCCGGCGGACCCGGCCCCCAGAATGAGAATGTCTGTCATCTTGTCCCGATCATGCCGCGTCGGTCGAGCGTGAGCCGAGCCGCCCGGTCAGCTTGCGTTGCGTTCGTTCGAGGTGCTCATACATCGCCTCCTCGGCCCGGTCCGGGTCGCGCGCCGCGATCGCCTCGGCGATGGTGCGGTGTTCGTCGTCGCGCATCCGCACCCGTTCCTCGGTGGTGCGGCTGTCGGCGTCGCTGTCGGTGAAGCGCAGCCGGGCATCGTTCTGCACCCGGTGCAGCAGGATGTGCAGTTCCGAGGCGAGGCTGTTGCGCGAGCCGGCGGCGACGGCGCGGTGGAACTCCTGGTCGGCCTGGCTCGGGCTGAGGCCCGAGGGCGATAGCGAGGTCTGCAGGATCCGCGCAATCTCGTCGGGCGAGGCGCGCAGCGCCGCGAGCCGGGCCAGCGCCGGCTCGATCATCAGGCGCATCTCCATCACCTCGAGCGGGTTGGTCGACTGCACCAGTCGGGTGCTCGAGGGCGCGCGGTCGGCCAGCGCCCGCCGCCCGGCCCGCGCCGGGTCGATCTCGCCGGCGTCGCGCAGCACCTTCAGCGCCTTGCGCAGCGCATGGCGCGAGACGTTCAGCTGTTCCGACAGGGTCCGTTCAGGGGGCAGCTGCGGCATCTCGGCGATCATCTCGCGCAGCCGCGCCAGCACCGCGCCGAGGGTGTCGTCCGGCGCCTGCGTCGCCGTGGTGTCGTCTCGATCCGTCATGCCTTGCTCGCCTCCCGCCGAAGATCGCAGACCCCCGGTTTATTCGTGACGCCCGCCCGGATGGGTCGCCCGGAATACTGCGACCGCTGGTTGCACGTCTTGCCAATAATTCTGAGAGATACATCAAGCCGATGCAACCAAAAAATGGAAAATGTTGACATATTGGTTGCGACCTTGGTTGGAGTGTGGTTGAGTTTTCCGCAGGGCCGAAGGCCCGTCCGGGCGTGCCCCGGCACGAACCACAGAACAGGACAGGGACCATGAACGACGTTACCGCAGCCGCCCTCGCCCCGGCGCTTTTCACGCTGACCACGGGGCCGGTGAACTGCTATCCCGAGGTGCTTTCCGCCATCGCGAAGCCGGTGCTCTACGATTACGACCCGGCCTTCCTCGCCTTTTACGAAGCGACCGTGCTGAAGCTGCAAAAAGCCCTGCGAATCCAGACGGTTCCGGTGATCTTGCAGGGCGAGCCGGTGCTTGGGCTCGAGGCCGCGGCGGCCTCGCTGGTGGCGCCGGGGGATGTGGTGCTGAACCTCGTTTCGGGGGTCTATGGCGCGGGCTACGGCGAATGGCTGAAGCCGCGGGCGGGCAGCTTCCACGAGATCCGCGTGGCCTATGACGAGGTCATCGATCCGGCCGAAGTCGCGGCCTTCCTCGACGCCCACCCCGAGGTGACTCTGGTCGCGATCTGTCACCACGACACCCCTTCTGGCACGCTCAACCCGATCGAGGAAATCGGTCGCGTGGTTCGCGCGCATGGGGCGCTTTACGTCGTCGACTCGGTCTCGGCCTGGGCCGGGGTCGAGATGGATCTCGATGCGGTCGGCGCCGACCTGCTGGTGACCGGGCCGAACAAGTGCCTCGGCTGCCCGCCGGCGCTGTCGATCCTGGCGGTGTCGGACCGGGCCTGGGCGAAGATGGAGGCGAACCCGGCGGCGCCGCGCTCCTCGATGCTGTCGATCCTCGACTGGAAAGAGGCGTGGCGGAAGGAAAACCCCTTCCCCTTCACCCCCTCGGTGGCCGAGATCAACGCTCTCGATGCCGGGCTTGACCGCTATCTGGGCGAGGGGCCCGAGGCGGTCTGGGCCCGGCACGCGACCACCGCGGCGGCGATGCGCGCGGGGGTGGTGGCGATGGGGCTCGAGCTGTGGGCGGCGCGGCCCGCGATCGCCTCGCCGACCTGCACCGCGGTGAAGCTGCCCGCGGGCGTCGACGAGACCGCGCTGCGCACTCTGATGAAGCGCCGCTATGGCGTGGTGATCTCGTCGGGCCGGGCCGAGACCTTCAACCGGCTGGTGCGGATCGGGCACATGGGGCCGACGGCGCATCCGCTCTATGCCGTGGTGGCGCTGACCGCGCTTGGCGGCGCGATGGCCGAGCTGACCGGGCGCGCGATCGACATCGGCGCGGGCGTCGCGGCGGCCGAGGCGGTGATCCGGGGCTGAGCCCCGGGGTTTCCCCGCCACCGGCACGAACGGCAAAGGCGGCCCTGACGGGCCGCCTTTTTCCGGTCGGGAGGGCAGGGCCGCGGGGTCAGCCATGCACCACCCGGCCATCGACCGTCATCGCCACGCCATCGAGCGAGACCGAGCAGCCGCGCAGCGGGATGTCGAGGTGGCAGGGCGTGTCGCGGTGGCCGCCGGCCTCGGTGTTCGGGCCGGTGGAGAACAGGAAATTGCCCTCGTAACAGCGGCTGTCCATGCTGAGCGCCGCCTCGCGGTCGTAAAGGCCGAGCGTGGTCCAGCTGGCCCGATGCTCGAGCCCCCAGCCGACATGGGCCATGTAATAGGCGTCGGGATCGCGGAAGGTCTCCATGAAGCTGCGGATGTATTCCGCGGTCACGCCGCCCTCGATCCGCGTCACGATGCCCTTCTCGACGGTGAACACGGTGCGGTCGGTGGCATAGCGCTTGAACGGCAACAGGATGTCGCCCGCGTCGATCACGATCTGGCCCTCGGCCGAGCCCTCGTCGGGCCAGCGCGCGATCATGCAGCTCGGCCAATGGTCCCAGCGGCCGGGCTCGTCGGCCAGGCCGAACTGTTCCAGCACCGGATACTGGCCGAGGCGGCAGCGGAAATCGGTGCCGGCCTTCGAGGTCACGGTCATCTCGCGCGCCTGGCCCATGAAGACGCTGGCGCGCTTGACCTTGGCCTTCGCCTCGGGCGTCGGGATCATCCGCAGCATGGTCTCGGGCGGCTCGACGGCGAGCAGCATCCGGGTGCCGGTCTTCAGGATCTGTTCCTGCTCGGGCGAGAACAGCATCTGCATCGTGTCGATCACCAGATCGGCGGCCTTCAGCGCGGCGAGCGCCGCGGTGTTGAAGGCGAGGGGGGTCTTGCCGACATAGCCCGACTTGTCGCGCGACAGCGCCTTTTCGCCGTTGATCGGCGGCAGGTTGATCATCGTCAGCACGCCGCCGAGCAGGCCGATGGCGATGCGCGCGCAATTCACTATCTGCATGTTGCTGTCGTCCGAGGTCAGGATTGCCACCTGTTCCCCGGGCTGCAGCTGGCATTGTTCCAGCACGTCCTTCCAGGCAATGACGAAATCGGCGTCGCTGATCATGGTGTTCTCCTGTCGGTTAGCGGCGGGCGCCGAGGCGGTGGAAACCGCGGTTGAAATGCAGAAGCGGGCTGCGGTCGGGATCGATCGCCACCTCCTCGACCTGCCCGATGAAGATGGAATGACTGCCGGCGACATGGCAGACCGCCACCGAGCACGAGATCGCCGCCTGCGCATAGGCATAGGCGGGCGCGCCCGAGGCGGTCTCGACCCATTCGAAGCCCTCGAACTGGTCGGCGCCGGTCTTGCCGGTCATGCCGGCGAAGCTGGCCGCGACATCGGTCGCGTCCTCGCACAGCACGTTGACGCAGAAATGCCCCGCGCGGGTGATCGCCTCGTGCGCGGCGCCGCCGCGGTTGATGCAGACGAGCACCGTGGGCGGCTCCATCGTGACCGAGGTGAAGGCGGTGGCGGTGATGCCGCGCCGCGCGGCGCCGCGCCCGGCGGTGATCACCGTCACGCTGCTCGCCACATGGCGCATTGCCGCTTTCAGCCCTTCGGCGACATCGGGGCGCGGATAGAGCATCGGCATGGTCATGGTCTTCTCCGGTTGGGGCGGGGGGCATGTCGGCGCCAGATCGGAAGCTGCACGAGGCGCTCGACGAGGACGGGGCCGAACAGCACCACCGCGAACATGCGCACGGTCTGGAAGGCCAGAACGGCGGCGACATTCGCCTTCGTGGCGATGGCGACAAGGGCGACGGTCTCGATCGAGCCGGGCGCAGTGGCCAGCAGCGCGGTCTTCAGGTCGAGCCCGGTGATGGTCATCAGCAGCAGCCCGAAGCCCGCGCTGACGAGGATCAGCGCCGCGGTGGCGGCGAGCACCGCGGGCAGCAGGCGCAGCACATGGCCGAGCACGCCGCGGGTGAACTTCAGCCCGACCTCAAGCCCGATCACCCCGAAGGTGGCTAGGATCACCGGCTGCGGCAGGGCGAGGTGCATCCAGCCGCCGGCCTCGATCACCGCGGCGACAATCATCGGGATCAGCATGCCGGCGGCGGGCAGGGCGCGCAGCCGCACCGCGACCAGCGCCCCGGCGGCGATCGCCATCGCGACGTAGGGCGACAGCGGGCTGACCGGGCGGGCGGCGTGGGCGGCCACCTCGACCGAGGGCAGGACGCTGGCCAGCAGCGCGACCGAGACGATCACCGCGGCAAGCCGCACATATTGCATCAGCGCGACGATGCGGGCATCGGCGCCGCGCTCGGTGGCAATCACCACCATCGCGCCCGACATCCCCGGCAGGCTGCCATAGACGGCGACGTCCTCGTCGATGCCGGTGAGCCGGTTCATCGCCCAGCCGATGGCAAAGGCCGCCATCAGCGTCAGCGCCGTCATCAACAGCAGGAGCGGCCAGTCGTGCGCCATGTCGACCAGGATCGCGGGCGTCATCGAGGAGGCGATGAACACCCCCGCGGCACCCTGCGCCAGCAGATAGGCCGGGCGCGGCACCCGCAGCGGGCTGCCCGAGGCACCGAACAGGATGCCCGCGACCAGCGCCCCCAGAAGCGGCGCGGCGGGAAAGCGGATCAGCGCGAGGAGCGCGGCAAGCACCCCGGCCGTCGCCAGCAGCGCCAGCCATTGCAGCGCACCGCGCCGGCGCACGGCAGGGCGCGCCTCGGGTTGGAAGGGGGCGGTCATCGGGCCCCCTTCGGCGCGTCGAGGCAGGCCTCGATCCAGGCGGCGGCGGCCAGGGTGCGGGCGTCCTCGCCCTTGCGGCCGATCACCTGCACGCCGACCGGCAGGCCGCCCGACAGGATCGCGGGCAGGCTGAGCGCGGGCATCTGCAGCAGCGTCCAGGGGGTGTTGAAGGCGGGCGCGCCGGTCGAGGCAAGCCCCGCGGGCGCGGGGCCGGGCGCGGCCGGCGCAAGCAGCACGTCCACCCCCTCGATCGCCGCGGCCAGCGCCGCGCGCTGTGCCGGCAGGGCGGCGCGGGCGGCGTCATAGGCGGGGGCGTCGATCTGCGCCTTCTCGGTCAGGAAGGCGCGGGTGACCGGGGTCAGCGCGTCCCACAGCGGGCCGCGTTCATGGGCGAGCGCGCGCGTCACCTCCCAGCCCATCACCGCGGCATGCAGCGCATGGGTGGCGATGAAATCGGCCGGCACGGCGATCTCGGTCACCTGCCCGCCCGCCGCCTCGATCCGGGCGCGGGCGTGCTCGAGCGCGGCGAGCGTGCCGGGCTCGGCGGCGTCGAAGGGCGGGGTGCGGAACAGCCCGACGCGCGGCGCGGTCTGCGGCACTTCGCGCAGCGCCAGCCCGGGCCGGCCGGCCAGGACCGAGGCGATCAGCGCGGCGTCCCGCACCGAACGGGTGATCAGGCCGAGCGTGTCGAGCGTGTGCGCCAGCACCTTGATCTCGGCCGCTTCCAGCAGGCCGATGGTCGGCTTGTAGCCGACCACGCCGCAATAGGAGGCGGGGCGGATGACCGAGCCTGCGGTCTGCGTGCCAAAGCCCATCAGCGCCATCCCCGCCGCCACCGCGGCGCAGGAGCCCGAGGACGAGCCGCCGGGCGTATGCGCCGGGTTCCAGGGGTTGCGGGTCTTGCCCGGGCTCGCCATGGCGAATTCGGTCGAGACGGTCTTGCCGAGGATCAGCGCGCCCGCGGCCTTGGCCTGCACCACGCAGGGCGCATCCCAGGCGGGGCGGAAGCCGGCATAGGCGGCGCTGCCATAGCCCGTCGGCATGTCGCAGGTGTCGATCACGTCCTTGACCCCGACCGGCAGCGCGGCCAAGGGGCCCGCCGTGCCCGCGGCATCGCGCCGGTCGGCGGCGGCGCGCACCAGCTGCGGATCGTGGAAGGCCCAGGCCTCGACCTCGGGCTCGCGGGTGGCGATGCGCTCGAGATAGGCCTCGGCCACGGCGCGGTGGCTGAGCCGGCCGGCGCAGACCTCGGCGATCAGGTCGGTGGCGTCGAGCGCGAGGATATCGGTCATTTCAGGAACTCCGAAAGGTCGGGGCGCAGACCGGCCCAGGGGGCGGCGCGCTCGATCTGGCCGGCAAGCGCGAACAGCAGGTTCTCGCCGCCAAGCGCCGCGCCGAACTGCACGCCGATCGGCAGCCCCTCGCGCGACAGGCCGAAGGGCACCGACATCGCCGGGAAGCCCGAGGCGTTGAAGGCGCAGGTGAACGGGCTGTGCGCCCAGAACCGGTCATAGAAGGCGTCGAGGCCGGGGGGCGTGCTGGCCATCTCGCCGATCTTCGGGGCAAGCTCGGCCGTCGCGGGCGACATCAGCACGTCGAAGCGGGCGAAGAAGCGGCCCAGATCGCGGGCGGTCTGGTGCAGCCGGTTGACCGCGGCGAGATAGTCCATGCCGCTCAGTGCGAGGCCGCGGCGCACCCATTCGGCGTTGACGGGTTCCAGCTCGGCCACCGGATCGGCGAGGCCAAGGGCGCGGACGCGGGCCAGAACGGCGGCCGCGACATTCACCCCGGGGATCACCTGCCAGGCGGTCTTGAGCGCATGCGCGTCATAGCCTGCGCTGTCGACCAGCTCGACCTGGTGACCCAGATCCTCCATCAGCCGCGCGGCTGCCTCGGCCCGGGCGCGGATCTGCGGATCGACCGCGGTGTCCAGCGGCGAGTCGAGTGTCAGCCCGATCCGCAGCGGCCGCGGGTCGGTCGCCACCGAGGCGAGGAAGCTGCCTTCGCGCGGCGGCTGAGCATAGGGGTCGCCGAGGTCGGCGCCCGCCGTCACGTCGAGCAGCGCCGCGCTGTCGCGCACCGAGCGGGTGATCGCATGCGGCGTCGACATGCCGGCGATGCCCTCGACCGCGACCGGACCGAGCGGGTTGCGCATCCGGCTGGGCTTGAAACCGAAGAGGCCGCAATGCGCCGCCGGCAGTCGGGTCGAGCCCGCCCCGTCCGAGCTGTTGGCGCAGGGCACGATCCCCGCCGCCACCGCCGCGGCCGAGCCGCCCGACGAGCCGCCCGGCCCGTGCGCGCGGTTCCAGGGGTTGCGGGTGGGGCCGAAGGCGCGCGGCTCGGTGGCGAAGCTCAGCGCGAATTCGGGGGTGTTCGACTTGCCCAGCAGCAGCAGCCCCGCGGCGCGGTAGCGCGCGACGAGGGTGCAATCGGCGGTGTCGGTATTGCCGCGAAAGAGCCGCGAGCCGGTCGACATCTCCATGCCGCGCACGGCGATGCCGGTGTTCTTGACGAGAAAGGGCACGCCGGTGAAGGGGCCCTCGGGCAGGCCCGCCTCGAGATCGGCGGCGGCCAGGTCGAAATGCGCATGCACGATGGTGTTCAGCGCGGGTTCCAGCGCGGCGATGCGGGCAAGTGCGGTGTCGAGCACCTCGCGCGCGCTGACCTCGCGCGCCCGGATCAGCGCGGCCAGCGCCATGCCGTCGAGGGTGGGATACTCGCTCAGCATCGCGTCACCCGATCTGGGCAAGGAAGACGTCCTTGTCCCAGTAATCTTGCGAAATCAGGATCGCGCCGTCGCGGATCAGCAGCAGGTGCATCCCCTCGATCACCACCGTGCGCGGGGCGGGGCAGGGGGTCTCGGGGCGCGGGCGGGGGGTGAAGGTGCCGCGCATCCGGTAGCGCACGGCGCGCCAGTCGGCCGAGCGGATCGGCGCCTCCGGTTCCCAGGTGACATCGGGCAGCATCCGGAAGAAGCCCGCGAGCCCCTCGGCCAGCGCCGTCTGCCCGCTGCGGCTTTGGCCCATGGCGATCTCGTCATGGCGGCCGTCGGGGGCGTAGAGCGCGGCGGCGGCGGCCGCGTCATGGGCGTTGTAGGCGGCATAGAGCGCCGCCACGAGGGGATCTTCGGTCATCTCGGGGTCTTTTCGTCTGGAAGGGGGGCCGCCGCGGCGCGGCGACCCGGAGAGCGTTACCAGTCCATGCCGGCGATGGTCTTCACCTGGTCGACGAAGGCCTCGCGCCTGACCTCTTCGAAGAGGCGCGCGCGCAGCCGCGGCGCGGGCGAGGAGTTGACGTTCTCGAACAGCGCCACGCGGCCGGCAAGCGCGCCTGAGGTCATGTCCCAGATGAAGTTCATCAGCAGTTCCTTCTGCATCGCGGTCACGCCGTGGCCGGGCAGCAGGTCGTTCAGGTAATGGCCGACCTCGGGGTTCTCGAAGGCGTCCTTGCCGAAGCGCATCACCAGGCCCTGGCCGCACAGCTCCTGCAGGATGTGGATGATCTTCGGATAGTTCTCGATCGAGTAGAGCCGGCCCGCGGTCAGCATCGAGACATCGGGCGTCATCACCCCGGCCGCGGTCGGTTTCGCCAGCGCCTCGGCGGCGACGATGAAGGCGCGCAGGGTCTGGGCATATTCGATCAACTCGCCCAGCATCAGCTGCACCGCCGGGATCTTGCCGGTGCCGAGCACGTCGAGCACCATCTGCCCGGCGCCGACGAAGAGTTCGGCCTTGACCGCAAGGCGGGTCAGCACGTGCCAGTGCGCAAAGACGCAGACCGGCCCGTACCACGACATCCCGGCCGGATCGCCGAGGTTGAAGATCTTCTGCTTCGGCACGAAGACATTGTCGAAGATGATGAACTGGTCCGCCTCTTCGCCCAGCGAGGCGACGGGGTGGTCGAAGCGGTTCGCCCCGGGCTGCGACACCATCTCGCGCGAGATCATCTTGATGCCGTCGGTGTTGATCGGCACCGCGCCCCAGACGCAGGCCTCGGGCGGGGTCGTGGTCAGGCCGCCGAGGTTGGTGAAGAAGATGTCATTCGCCTGCGCCGCGATCGAGCCCACGGTCTTCGCGCCCGAGACGAAGATGCCCTCGGGCGTCGCCTTGGTCACCCGCAGGAAGGCCATCTCGGCCGCCTTCGGGTTCGAGCGGTCGGTCTGCGGCCCGGCCAGGCTTTCCGAGGCGGTCAGGTTCTGCGACCGGCCGTGTTCCATGTAGGCTTCGATGTTCTCGACGAAATCGGGGTCGCAGCCCTCGATCATCGATTTCTTGTCCTTGAAGGCCTCGCGATGCGCCATCAGGCCGGCGACGATCGCGGGCGACAGATCCGGCGGCCGGCCGAAGGTGCCCGCGGTCTTCAGGCTGGTGTATTCGATCATCTTGCGCCGCGCGGCCAGTTCCTCGGGCGAATGCGGCACCTGCCAGGCGCGGCTGACGAGCTCGCCGCTCGCCGGCTCGACATAGGTCGTGGCCTCGGCGAATTCGGGCTTGAACTGGTCATCGAACATCGAGGCGATCAGCTCGACGCCGGCGGCCAGCGCCGGTTCGTCGGTGACCTTGTCGAGCTTGCGCCCGCCGATCCAGATCTGCCGGCCGTCATTGAGCGTCGCCTTGAACTCGGCGCCGGTCTTGAGGCGATGCACGGGCGCGGCGGCCGCTGCCGTCTTGTGTTGCACAGTCATGGGGTCTCCTGAACCTTCCTGTCGGTGGACCGAAGTCCGCTGCGAGCCTTCTGTCCGTGCCAGAAGCCGGTCGAGTCTCGTCATACCGGAAGGCTATGGTCGATGAACCATTCGATGCAACCAAAAAGAATGGTTGCGGCAAAAAAAGACGGGGAGGGGGTTTGTGGCGGCGGTCGACTCGCCGGAAAACAGGCATCTGCGATTCACTGTTTGCGCAAAAATACAAAGAAACACAAAGAAACTTCGGTGTTTGCGCCCAAAAACGCGGCAGTCTCCGTTCAGCGCCCTCGGAAGCGACCACGCAACCATTAAAACGGTTGTGGTCTGTTGACGGGCAAAGGTTCGGCGATATGGTCGAACCTGTCGCGGTTGGTTGTGTGCCGGCTGCGAAACCTTTCATCCCCCCGCGAGGCCGCGGTGCCGCAACGATGCGGCGCCGGCCGGGCGGGGGCCGCGCGGAGCCGGACGATGCCGACGCTCAGGACGATCTCAGGGGAGGGCGGCGCCTATCGCGGGGTGCAGGCGGTGGCCTGTGCGCCGGCATTGCAGTCGAGCCGCTGCGCCGTCTCGGCCTGCCCGGCCCGGCGCAGCAGCGGCAGCTCGTACCGGGCCGCCCAGTCATTGCCCGCCGGCCCGCACCAGACCCGCTCCACCGCCATCTGCTCGCCCTTCGGGTTGAGCAGGGTCACCGCGCCGGTTGCCGGATCGGACCACAGGGTCACCGACAGCGTCGCGCCGAATCCCACCGTGCCGAGCGCCTGCGAATACCAGTGCGCGAGCCCCGCGGTGCAGCTGAGCGCGGTCTCGCTGGTGTTGGTGATCTCGACCGGCACCGCGACCAGCCCCTCGGTGCCGTGCCCGGGCTTTGCCGTGTGCTCGGCCGCCAGCGCGCCAAGCGCGGCGCCCGGGATCTCTTCGGCGGGCAGGGGCGCGGCGAGGGCCAGCAGGAAAAGCGCCGGCAGGACACGGCAGGAACGCATGGGGACAGGCATCTGACGGAACCTCATCGGAGCTGGAAGACGGGGCGGTTGCGGGGTTCGCACCGGCCCGGAAACGGAAAACCAAACGTGACGAATGTCAACACAGGGAGTTCAAGATGACGAAAACACCGCTCACGCGCCTTGGCCGTCTGGTCTCGGTCGCGGCTCTTTGCGCCGGGCTCGGGCTGCCCGCGCTGGCCGGGGAGATCTCCTCGATCGCGATCCTGACGCCCGAGGCGGGCACCGATTACGGCTGGAACCAGCAGGGGATCGACGGCGCCAAGGCCGCCGCCGCCGCCGCCGGGATCGAGGCGATCGTGGCCGAGAACCTGGGCTATGGCGACGTGCGCCCGACGCTGCGCGAGCTGGCCGAGGACAAGCCCGGCCTCATCATCGCCCATGCCAGCGGCTATAACACCGCCGCGCCCGAGATCGGCGCCGAGACCGGGGTGAAGGTGGCGATCGTCGACAGCCCCGACGCGCTGAAGGCGAATGCGGTGGCGGATTACACCGCCTCGGGCCACGAGGGCGCCTATCTGGCCGGCGTGCTGGCGGCGAAGATGTCGCGCTCGGGCACCGTGGGCATCGTCACCTCGGGCGAGCCGCCGTCGTGGAACTCGCAGTCGGCGGCCTTCGCCGAGGGGGTGAAGGCGACGAAACCGGATGCGGTGATCCGCTATGCGGTGATCGGGCCGGCGGCCTATTCCGACGCGGCGGGCGGCAAGCGCGTCACCGAGTCGCTGATCGCGGCCGGCGCCGACATCATCTTCGGCCAGGGCAACGGCTCGTCCTTCGGCATGCTGCAGGCGGTCGAGACCACGCCCGCGGCGGATGGCGGCAAGGTGCTGTTCATCGACGTGATCGGCGACAAGTCCCCGATCGACAAGGGGTTCCTGCTCAGCTCGGTGCTGTGGAACCTGGAGCCGGTCTATGCGGCGATGATCGCGGATGTGAAGAATGACACCTTCGGCAGCCACAACTACGGCATCGCGCTGAAGGATGGTTCGGTCGCGCTGCTGAAGACGCCGCAGATCCCCGAGGATGTCTGGACCCAGGTGATGGCGGTGAAGGACGAGATCGTCTCGGGCAAGATCACCGTGACGCCGCATTTCGATGCAGAGTCGGTGCATGCGCTGGTGACCGGGAACTGACGCCCCAGGGGCGGGCCCGCGTGGCCCGCCCGTCTTTCGGAGATGAGAATGCCAGACGGACAGACCTTCCCGGCCGCGGCGGCGCCGGTCGGCGCCCCCCCGCCCATCGCCACGCTGCAGGGCGTGACCAAGCGTTACCCCGGCATCGTGGCGAACGACAGCATCGACATGGAGATCCGCGCCGGCGAGGTGCACGTCCTTCTGGGCGAGAACGGCGCCGGCAAGTCGACGCTGGTCTCGATGCTCTCGGGGCTGCAGCAGCCCGACGAGGGCCGGATCCTGATCGACGGGATCGAGCGGCCGATCGCCTCGCCCGCCGACGCGCTCGAGATCGGGATCAGCACGGTGTTCCAGCACTCGATGCTGGTGCCGAGCCTGACGCTGGTGGAGAACGCGACGCTCGGCCGGCCGTGGTGGCGCCGGCCCGACCGTGCCGGCACCGCGACCGAGATGGCGGCGATGGCCGGGCGGATCGGCGTCAGTCTCGATCCCGCGGCGCTGACCAGCACGCTGTCTCTGGGCGAGCGGCAACAGGCCGAGATCGTGCGGGCGCTGATGCGCGGCGCGCGCTTCCTGATCCTCGACGAGGCGACGGCGATGCTGACCCCGCATGACGCGGCGCGGCTTGGCGCGCTGATGCGGCGGCTGGCCTCGGAGGGGGTGGCGGTGGTCTTCATCACCCACAAGCTGAACGAGGCGGTCGAGTACGGCGATCGGGTGTCGGTGCTGCGGCTTGGCAAGAAGGTGGGCGGCATCGCCCCCGAGCAGCTGCGCTCGATGGGGGCCGAGGCCGCGACCGCCGAGGTGGTGCGGCTGATGTTCGGCACGAACGACATGAGCGCCGGCACCGCCGTGCGGCCCGCGCCGCTGCCGGCCGAGGCGCTGCACACGCCGGTGCTCGAGCTGCTCGCGCTCTATGCCGAGGCCGCGGCGGTGCCGCTGTCGAACATCGAATTCAAGGTGCATCCGGGCGAGATCCTGGGCATCGCCGGCATCGACGGCAACGGGCAGAAGCAGCTCGCCGAGGCGATCGCCGGGCAGGCGCCGGTCTCAGACGGGCGGATCCGGCTGGACGGGGCCTATATCGACCGGTTGTCGATCGGGGCGCGGCGCGATCTCGGGTTGCGCTATGTCACCGACGACCGGCTGGGCGAGGGCACGGTGGGCGGCTTTTCGGTGGCGCTGAACCTGCTGCTGAAGGAAATCGGCACGCCGCCCTATTGGGAGCATGGCCTCGAACGGCCGGCGGCGATCCGCGCCAATGCCGAGGAGAAGCGGCGCGGCTTCGACATCCGCACCCCCTCGGTCGAGACGCCGGTGGGCAAGCTGTCGGGTGGCAACATCCAGAAGGTGCTGCTGGCGCGCGAGCTGACCGGCACGACCCGCGCGGTGATCTTCAACAAGCCGACCTACGGGCTCGATCTGGCGAATATCGCCGCCACCCGCGCCCGCATCCGCGAGACCGCCGCGCGCGGCGCCGCGGTGCTGCTGATCTCGACGGAGCTCGACGAGATCCTTGAACTGAGCCACCGCGTCGCGGTGATGGACCAGGGCCGGATTGCCGGCATCGTGCCGAATGACGATGCGGCGCGGCGCCGGATCGGCGAATTGATGAGCGGGGTGAGCCGGGAATGAGCGAGACCACAAGTGACATCGGCGACAGCCGTGCGGCGCCTTCGGTCCTGCGCCGCGAGATCTGGGGCGTGCTGGCGATGAGCCTCGGCCCGGTGCTGGCGGCCTTCGTGCTGTCGGGGCTGATCCTGCTGCTGATGCAGGTGAACCCGTTTTCCTATTACGGCTATGTCTTCGGGCGCGGCCTGTTCTCGCCCACCGGCGTGCAGGCGACGCTGACCCGGATGGGTCCGCTCCTGCTGCTGGCGGCAAGCCTGATCGTCGCCTTCCGCGCCGGGATCTGGAACCTTGGGGGCGATGCGCAATTCCTGGTGGGGGCGGTCTTTGCCGCCGCCTGGACCCCCCTGATGGTGGCGCATGTGCCGGTGTGGGGGGCGCTGCTGGCGGGGATGGCGGTCTCGGCGGGCTTCGGGGCGCTGTGGGGGCTCGTGCCGGCCTTCCTGCGCGCCTATCAGGGCCTGAACGAGATCATCACCACGCTGATGATGAACTTCCTCGGGCTCTCGCTCGCCTCGGTTCTGGTCAAGCTGGTCTTCCTCGACCCGGCGACGACGGTGCCGCAGACCCGCACCCTGCCGGTCGAGGACCGGCTGCCGACGCTTGGCACCACCACGATCTCGAGCGGGTTGCTGATCGGGCTCGTCGCGGTGCTGGCGGTGCATTTCGTGATGACCCGCACCGCCTTCGGGCTGCGGCTGCGCGTCGTCGGCGCGAATGCCGGGGCGGCGGTGCATGCGGGGCTGGCGGTGCCGGCGCTGACCGTCGCGGTCTTCGCGATCTCGGCGGGCTTTGCCGGGCTGTCGGGCGGGGTCGCGATCCTGGGCCAGTATGGCAACGTGCGGGCGGACTGGAACCCGGCCTATGCGATGTCGGTGGTGCCGCTGGTCTTCCTCGCCCGCTTCAACGGCTTTGCCGCGATCGGCTTCGTGGCGCTGTTCTCGATCCTGTCGATCGGCTCGGAAAGTGCCGCGCGGCGGATGGGGGTGCCGAATTACTTCACCCTGGTCACCGTGGCGATCCTGCTGATCGTGCTGGGCCTGGCGGAATACTGGGGCGCGCGCCGGCGCCAGAAGGCAGGAGCCTGAGATGACGCTTTTCACCGATACCTTCCTGATCGCGCTGCTTGCGGGGGTGGTTGCGGCCGGGGTGCCGCTGCTGCTGGCGGGGCTGGGCGAACAGCTCTCGGAAAAGGCCGGCGTGCTGAACGTCGGCATCGAGGGGATGATGCTGGGCGGCGCCTATCTCGGCTTCTATGTCGCCTGGGCGAGCGAGAGCACCGGGCTTGGCTTCCTCGCCGGTGCCCTTGGCGGCATGATGGTGGCGGCGCTGATGGTGCTGTTCTGCGTGCGGCTCGGCCTCAACCAGATCGTCATCGGCATCGCGCTGACGCTTGGCGCCGAAGGGGCGACGGCGCTGCTGCACCATGTGCAGTTCTCGCGCCTCTATCCGCGCCTGCCCGAGGTCGCGACCTGGCGCATCCCGGGGCTGGCCGAGATCCCGATCGCCGGCCCGGCGCTCTTTGACCGCGAGCCGGTGGTCTATCTGGCGCTCGTGCTGGTGCCGGCCTTCGTCTGGCTCTATCGCCGCACCCATCTGGGCCTGGCGATCCAGGCCGCCGGTGACAAGCCCGCCGCGCTTGATTCCGCGGGTGAGAGCGTGTTGGCGATCCGCGCGCTCTCGGTGCTCGGTTGCGGCGCGCTGGTCGGGCTCGGCGGCGCCTTCATGTCGATCGCGGCGGCGGGGGTCTTCGTGCCCTTCATGACGCATGGCAACGGCTTCATCGGCATCGTTCTGGCGATGCTGGCCCGCGGCCGGCCGCTGTGGGTGCTGCTTGGCGCGGCGCTGTTCGGGGCCTGCCTGTCGGCCGCCACGGCGCTGCAGGTCGCGGGCGTCGACATCCCGACCGACGTGGTGCAGATGCTGCCCTTCGCCGCGGTGATGGCGGTGCTGCTGATCGCCGGGCGCAACGCGAAACTCCCTGCGGCGCTTGGCGCCGCCTATGTGCGCGGCGAGCGCTGAGCGCGGCCGTGAGAGAGCGGGAGGCGGCAGCGGCCGCCTCCCGCGCCGGCAGCGCGCATGTTGCTCCGCGCCGCCGGGAGATCGAGCTGCGGCCACCAGGCCCCCTGACCCTGCTGGGGGGGGGGCAGCACCGGCATCAAGTTTCCGGTCCGGGGATGGTGCACAAGCACGATGCGCATCGCGGATGCCAATCTGTTGTGTCCGGAGGGCGCTCTGGAAACGATGCTCCGCCGATCGCATCCGAGGCCGGATCGAGGCGAAGATGCACGGCCTCGGCGGCCAGCTCATTCCTCATCCGGGCAAAGCCCCCCTTGCCGCTCCACCACGCCCAGCGGTTGTAGAGTGTCTTTAACGGGCCAGACGTCTGCGGCGCATCGCGCCACGGCAAGCCATTGCGATACATGTCTGTCACCGCCCGGTGGCTTGTCATGGCGCCTGGGGAATGCGGCGGATCAGAAAACAGTTCTGGGGACTGTTTTCCCGACGAACGGCACGCGCCGCGCCATCGGCGCCTCGGTCGGCCGGAAAAGATTGCGCATCGGTCAGTCCCCCAGCAGGGGCTGACACATGTCGAAAACGCAAGATCAATGGGGGGCTGACCTCTACGAATCATCTGTTATGCCTATTTTGCCGTCCGGCGCATCGGGTGGCGGGTAGTCGTGGCGCCTGCTTCACAACGGCCTTGCCGGTGCCGGTGCCGGCGCTCCGGTCTTCCCTGATCTGGTTTTGACCCAATGATCATTGAGATAAGGCATCCCGTGCAGATCCGGGGGCAGGGCATCGCGCCGCCTGCCGTTTCGGCTCCCGTATCCGGTTGTGGATGAAATCCCGGCGCCGCGGTTGAAAATCGTTGACAGTCGACGGCATCGACGTCTCACATTAAATAACGATTGTTATTTACCTGTCGAGGTCGATCGGCGGATGGCGGTGCGGGGACAGCAGGGGAGACGGGACGGGATGGACGGGACGGCATCGGCGGCGGGCGGTGAGATCGCCTTCAGCTTCAACGGGCGGCGGCTGACGGGGCGGGCGGGGGACACGCTGGCAGCTGCGCTGTGGCGCAACGGCATCCGACGGGTGGCGACGACACGCAAGCGGCACCTGCCGCTCGGGCTGCTCGGGGCCTCGGTCTCGGGCAACCTTGCGCGGGTCGATGGCATCCCGAACGTGCGGCTCGATCAGGTGCCGCTGCGCGCCGGCGCACAGGTCTGCGCACAGAACTGCTGGCCGACGCCGGGGGTCGATGTGACGCGGGCGCTGTCGCTCGTGCCGGCACCGTGGCTCTATGGCGGCTTCGAGCATGGCGCGCTGATGCCGCGCTCGCCGCGCGCCTTTCGGCTGGCGGAAAAGGTGATGAGCCATCTGGCTGGCATGGCCGATCCGCCGGCGCCGCGTCCGGGGCGGGCGGTGCCGGGCAGGCGGATCGAGGTTGACCTGCTTGTCGTCGGCGGCGGCGTCGAGGGACGGCGCGCGGCGAATGCCGCTGCGGCCGGGGGCGCGCGCGTCGCGCTGGTGACCCGGTCGGCCGCGGGCGGCACGGCGCGCGATCCGGCCCGGGCCGCGGTGCCGCTTGCGCCCCAGGTGCAGGTCTTTGCCG
>VSSQ01000349.1_pt1 | contig 37601 bp, 42 predicted proteins | sample 4763081 | NCBI WGS metagenome assembly VSSQ01 (sample SAMN12137344, study PRJNA551015) | bioreactor metagenome | isolation source: SDC9 anaerobic chlorinated ethene degrading culture | place: USA: Knoxville, Tennesee | collected 2015-01-01
GGAAAGGCGCCGGACGCAAGCGGAATATTCGCGAAAAACTACATCTTTTCCGTTGCTTGTCAGGAGCTTAACGAGTAATGTTAGGTTATAAGGAAGAGGCAAGAAAGCCCGCCTTACTCACCATGAAAGGATACCGGAATGACCTTCTATAATCGCTACATGAGCGGCATGACCAACGGCGGCTCGGTCTACGGCCACGCCCTCAGCAATGACGAGCTGCGCGCCCGTGTCCCCTCGATCTTTGCTCTCGAAGCCCACGAAAGCCGTAGCGAACGGTTCGCTGCGATCCCCACCATCGACGTTCTCGACGGGCTGCGTTCCGAGGGCTTCGATCCGTTCATGGCTCAGCAGGCGCGCACCCGGATTGCCGGCAAAGCTGAGTTCACTAAGCACCTGGTGCGCCTGCGTCACAGGTCGATCACCAATGCTGCCGGGGCTGCGTTCGAGATCATCCTTGTCAACGCGAATGATGGCACTTCGTCGTATCAGATGATCCCCGGCTTTTTCCGGTTCGTCTGCGCGAATGGCCTCATGTGTGGCGACACCTTCGGCGAGGTTCGTGTGCGCCACAGTGGCAACGCCGTGCACGAGGTCATCGAGGGCGCTTACACGGTGCTGAGCGAAGCGCCCAAGGTCGCCGAGCAGGTCGAGCAGTTCAAGGCAATCACCCTCACCGAAGCCGAACGCAGCCTTCTGGCTGAAGGGGCGCATTCCCTTCGGTTCCCGGACGCCACGGACGATAAGCCGGCGCCGGTCAGGGCCCCTGCCCTTCTGCGGCCGCGCCGCAATGAGGACCGGGTGGCGGATCTGTGGACGACGTTCAACACGCTGCAGGAAAACGCGGTCAAGGGTGGCCTTCTCGGGCATGCTTGGGGAGCGTCGGGGCGTCCGGTCCGCCGTCGTACTCGTGAAGTCGCTGGCATCGACCAGAACAAAGCGCTGAACCGGGCCCTCTGGACGCTGACTGAGCGCATGGCCGAGCTGAAAAGGGCGGCGTGAAAAGACGCCCCACCGCCGAGGCGGTGGGGCACCACAGCCCCGGGGCGACAGTCTAGATCCCCGGTCTCGGACAATTCAGCGAAATTCTACACAGGGGGCGATAGGCGTGATGAATGACCTCTTTCCCGAAACCATCAACAAGGCGGTGCACGGCACGGTGTGGTGGCGCGGTCGTCGGCAATGCCGGAACTTTCACGGCTTCTTTCAGAGCCGGGATGACGGCGTGGGGCTCTGGCAGTTTTCTGTCCCGTGGTTCTCGGCCGACAACCTCACCTGCACGGTCTACGCTATCTCGAGCAGCGGTGAACTGGAGCACTGCCGGAATATTCCGATTGATCGGCGCGATCGGCTGACCATCATGGGGCGTCAATACGGCCGTGAGGCTTGGCGGCACTAAGGAGTGACAACATGAAGCACCTTTGCGTGCGAGCAGAAGCCATTGTGACCAAGCTGCGCCGTTTAGATCCGACATCGAGCGCTTGGTCGGTCGTTGGTCTGGTGGTCCTTGCCAACGCTGTTGCGATCCTACTCGCCCGACTTGACGGCATCACCTTCGCGGCGGCTGTCACGTCACCTTCCCTGCTGTTCGAGTATCAGACCCCCGTTCTGTTTCTCATGGTCCTTGTACCGGCCGTGATCGCGGCGTTGGCATCTGGCGCATGGTCCTTCATCACCTGCCCGGAGCAAGCTTTCGTCGAGGCCTATAGCGACGAAATGGCCCCGCGCCGACTCCGTTGCTATGCTGCGGGCCGGTTGCGAGATCTCGCAGCCGCGCGTGGAGCTGACGCCTGGGCGGCCACTTGGGAAAGCCGGAGGGCAAACCTCTGACGGTTCGTCCGGAAAAGCGTTGCGACCGCCACACTTTTCCCAACGACCTGTTTTCCTGTCCGGCAATTCCGGATAGTGATTTCTGCCCTTCATGGTGAAGGAACCACTGGCCCCGCTTCGGCGGGGCCTCTTTTTTGACCCCTCTCCGTCCTACGGGATTTCCGCAGTTTCCGCTTTACACGGCTACGGGTTTCCCGTATCGTCTTCCCATGGAGAACAGGTTCGACCCCGCGAAAGACGCCGCCAACCAACAGAAGCACAAGCTGCCTCTGGCGTTTGGAGACCGTATTTTCGGCGACGAGAACCACCTCATCATCCCCACTATCCGCGCCGAGGATGAGGAGGAACGGTTCAAGGTGGTCGGGATCGTCGGGGAGAAGCTGTTTACCGGCGTGTTCGTATGGCGGGACAGTTGGCCCCGCTTCATTTCCGTGAGAAGGAGCAACAAAGGTGAAGAACGAGCATATCATTCTGCCTGCTGATCCGGCTGACGCCGAAGATCGCGCGGTATCCATTGAGGGCATGGAGCGCGGGCAACGCGCCCGACTTATCCGCAAGACGCGCACCGACCTGGGGCTGTCGCAGGTCGAGTTCGCCAACCGTTTCCGCGTCCCCGTCGGCACTCTGCGGGATTGGGAGCAAGCGCGAGCAACCGCCCCGGACTTCGCTGTGGCTTATGTCAGGGTGATTGGGCAGCACCCGGATATGGTGGCGCGGGCGGTGGCCTGAGCCACCTTCCGAACTGGCCGGAGATCAAGCCCATCTAGCCCAAATGCCGGACAGCCCCTTCGGGGGCTTACCGCTACTCGCGAAGCAAATCGTAGAGGCGCAGCCAGAACATATCCCATCTTGCCGGGATCATTAGCGCAAGCAGCAACCACCAGAAGAAATTCGGTCGCCGAACAATGGCCGCGACGCAAGAGATCACGGGCCAAGCGGTTATCCTTTGCAGCTCGCGTCGCACCTGCCCCATCGCTCCATCTATCTCCGACCCGAAAGAGCTGTGATCGCCTAGCAGTCTGCATGAAATCGCGGGTGCATCAACCGTGGCCGGCTGATGCACCGGCCGGACCCGTTACGCCCGCAAGACTTTCACGATGGCCCTGCCACCCGAGAACGAAGCGCCAGGAGGGGGCGGAGCTCTGCGGGTTTGCGGGTCTCGCGAGCGGCGACCGCGCACCCGGTGGACAAAGGCTATTCCAAATCCCGTCCCTTGGAGCCTTTTTCGTCTTCGCGCCGCTTGAGCTCATTTTCCACTGCCTCCCGAATGAATGCGGCCATGCGGTTAGATCCGACCAGAGCCTCGATGCGCTGTCGAATTTCGGCCGTCAGGCGGACTACGGTTGGCTTTGCGTTCAATGGTGGGCGGCCCATATGAACTGGCCTAACCGACATCGCAAATCGAGTCAAAGCGACCTCATTTCCAACAACTAATTTGACAATAAGCGATATCGCTTTCTAATAAGCGGTATCGCTTACTGTGGGGCGGCCCTTGCGATCGCTGTCCGGCGTTGTGCCTAGGCGAATCCGCTCCACCAAGAAAGGACGGCAGAATGCTTCGGAAGCGCAACAAGACCGGCAAGAAGACCCATGACGTTGTTGCGGAATGGACTGACGATAGCGGGCGGCAACAGCGTGAGCATGTGGGGATACGGAGTGTCACCAACACCGGGGATTTCGTGGAGGTGTTCTTCAAGAGCTTCCCGGTCGAAACCGCGACGATCACGGCGACCCCGATTGAACGGCAGCAGCCCGGGACGAAAGAAGTCGGGGAAGTCAACGAAGGGTGATGTGTTGCGGTGCGCCAGGACCACATGAACACGGGGCGGAAGCCGCCCCGTGTTTTGTTGCGTAGAGCCGGCGAGGACGGCTCTACCTACCTCCCGAGGCTCGCCTTCAGCCCCAAAACATAGTCTGCAAACCGGGGTGCCAAGTGCTTTGCCAACACTGCGGCGGTCGGTTCGAAAGGGTTCGCCGATTCAGCCTTGAGGATCGCGTCTTTCCGGGTGTCAGAAACCACAATGTCGATGCGATAGAGCACGCAGGACTTCGGCGTGTACGGGCGCACTTTCAGATCTCCCGTCAGCGCTTTCGAAAGGAAGTCCCGGACAATCTTTCTCTTGGCTGCCGTCTTCGCCTCCCCCGTCAGGCCGGTCAAAAGCAAGTCCAGTTCCGACACAACGTCTCGGTCGAGCTCGAGTTTCACGGTGTAGCGCTGCGAAGCTTCTTTGCCCGAACGCCGCCGCGTTTTTCCTGCTGGCCTCGGCGCCTCCCCTTTCGGCGGTTCCGGCGTATTCTCCACCTGGGCCACGGGCTCGCCCGCGGTGTCCGACGGCAAGTCCGCTGCCAAGCGCTGGTTGGGAAGCTCCACCGGCGCCGGATCTTTCACAAATCCCAACGGGATCGTTCGCCTTTGTGTCAGCAAGCCCTTATTTTTCATTCGCCTTCTCCGATAACTTCCATGGCCTCCGCTAGCAGAGCCTCGCATTCTGCCAGCGCGTCGCGAAGGCGCATCACTTCCATCTTCTGCAAGCCGGTCGCCTGCCCTTCCCACGCTGCGATTGCCCGCCCAAGAAGTCCCCTCATCACGAGGTCGCCGAGCACCGCTGTGTCGTGGATTTCGGTCTTGAGCACCGGAAATCCTTCGATCACGCTTTCGATGTATGCGTTTTGAGCGGCATTCATCTTGCTGCGGCTCGACTTCATCTTGGTGAACACGACCCGGACCTCGCCAACCTCGCCGCTTTCACCGAGCTCACGGACGACGTTCAGGGCGCCCGGGAGCTCCATCATATCAAGCGCGGCGGGTGCGAACGGCACCAAGGTCAGCTCCGCGTAACGCAGCACATGCCGGTTGAAGGGGTGATCCACGCCGGCCAGGTTCAGCAAACAGAAATCGTACTTTCCGCTTTCGTCGGCATCCAGAAGCGTTTCCTCCAAGACGGTCAGGCTCGTTGCTTCATAGTGCCGGAACACCACGTCGAGTTTGTCGGACCACACGCCGGGATCTGCTTCCGCGCTATACGACTGATAGGCTTTGAACGATTGGTGGGGGTCGCAATCCACCAGCAAGGCAGACTGCCCGCGGGCCTCGATCGCGGACGCCAGCATCATCAATGCCGTCGTCTTTCCGGTGCCGCCTTTATGGCTATAGGCCGTGATGACCTTCATGTGGATCTCCTGCTCGAAGTTTCCCGAGAGATACCATGTGGGCGTAAAGGCGTAAAGGCGTAAAAGCGGAAAGGCGGAGAGGCGGGGAGGCGGAAAGGCGGGCGAGCGGAGAGGCGGAACGGCGGAAAGGCGGGCGAGCGGAGAGGCGGAAAGGCGGGCGAGCGGAGAGGCGGAAAGGCGGGCGAGCGGAGAGGCGGAAAGGCGGGGAGTCGAGCACTGATGCAACTTCCGAGATGCCATGTCTGCCTCCCCTGCCGCCCGCCTTCGCTCAGGAGGCCTCAACGCGGCTCGCCTATGGCCATAGTCTCACTTCGCCGCTACCCTGGTAGCCGAGCGGCTTCTTTCTGCCTCAGCGGGGAAAATTTGAGCCATCTGCTCACTGTAGAACTCCCGCGACACCGTAGCCTTGTTGCCGGCCGTTCCGTTGTAAGCGCTCAGTCCATTTGCCAACGGGAATCCGGCCCAAATGCGAGCAACATCATCCATGAACGCAGCTAGAGGCTTCTTGCCTTCCTTGAGCTCGATATACCCGGCATCGAGGATCAGCAAATTGGCCAGTGCGTCCTGAATCTTCTCATCAAACCGCGTTTCCAGTGCAATGCCTGCGCGATCGACTAACCGCGTAAGCGTCGATGGAATGATCTGGTATCGCCCAATGGCATGTTGTTGCCCAGGCGAGCTTTGCACCCACGCGAATATCTCGCTGATCGACATGTCCCGGGGGCGCTTTGGCGGCGGGATTTGCGCAGCGCCGCCTGAGCCATGGTAGTCGTCATAGCCTAGCCTTCGGCTTTCCGCGTGGCTGATAAGCGCTCGAAGTCGGACAAACTCATCCCGGTCAGCGGGCATGATGAATGCCGATCCCGGTCGCGCCGATTTAGCGGGCTTCAGATCGAAATTCGAAGTTGCCGATGCTCCTGCGAATGACGATCCCTCAACTTGAGCACTCGCTTGGAGGAAGGAAGATCCTTCACCTGGCACGGAGCGCGCGTCCGTCTTGCTGAACGAAGACCCGGACTGCCAAGCCTCGGCCGAAGAAGGGCAGGGGGCCACCATCACGGTTGTGATCGTCAGCACCTGACACATCAAAGCTGGAAGCCGACGGCCGCATCCGCAGCCGTTGGCAGGGCGGACGGACGACCTCGGCCGCACCGCATGAAAGGCGCCCTCCCTCAAAATTTTACACACCTGACGCAGCAAGCTGCCCGTTGCCTCTAAAGCTTTATAAATAAAGCATTTTTCGGCGTTTTTGGGGTCAAAGTTGCTCACAGTTGAGTTTGCCCGTGTTTTCAGTGGGTTACAGAAGTCGTGGCACGCCGTGCCACGCTTGTGGCACGCCGTGCCACGGCCGATTTTGACCATTTTCGGGGCCCCCACAGCCTCACCGATCGTCATCGTCGTGCTCCATTTCTCGGTCATGTCGTTCTTGTGTCAGTGTCGGGTCGAAGCTCTCCTTGACCCGCATGAGGGTCTCCGTCAGGGCCTCGCCCAGGGTCTCCGGATCGTCGGCCGCAGTGTGGGATTTCTCGATCGTGGGCGTTTGGACCAGGTGCTCCAACAACTTGCCCTCCTCCTCGAGCGAGAACTCCGGGATCTCCAATCCTTCTCTTTGGCGCCAAAGAGCGAGCGTTGCGCGCATCTCCATGATCGCCGGTTCAGCCTTGTCGAAGAGGCGTTCCGCTTGCTCGTTGCTGGTTGCGCCGGTCACGATCAGTAGCTTGCGGATCACGCTCAGCTCCCGCACGAGCTGACCCGACATCATCACGAGGCCCCTCATCCCGGTATTCTGCGCCGACACGAGCTGCATCATTCTGCCGTCCAGTCGGTCGAACTCCTCTCGCAGCCTTCGGTTGACCTCTGCTTCAACTTCGGCGTCGCGGCGCAATGCCTTGATGCCTGCCTCCAAGTGCTCGCTGTTCGGGATCTCGTCTTTCCCGCACAGCTTCAGCGTCAGCTCTTTCGCTAACGGGCCGAGGACGAAGCGGAAGCGGTCGTTGATATTCTCTTTCCTCACCGGATCGGACCTTCCTTGACCTTCTGCATCTGCTCAATCTCCTTGAGGGTTTCGCCGAGCTCGTGGTCGGACCTCTCTCGCGGTCCATCGGCGTCCCTGAGCTTTTCAGCCTGACCGCGAAGGAACTCGTTCGTTTCGGCGTGGGTGGGGGCAGGGGAGGGGGCTTCCTTGTGCTCCGCTTTCGCGAGCTCTGCTTGCCGCTCGTCTGCCAACCTTTGGGCATAGGCATCGAGCGCGGTCGGCCGTTCGCCCGAGTTCTTCTCGATGTTGTCCGCCAACTTATCCGGCTTATCGGTTATGAGCGTCACTTCGTCCCGCGAGCGCGAGATATTGACGTAGAACGACTTCTGGTTGCTGAGGTTTTCGTTCGCGGACATCCCGACGATGATCCGATCGACGGTGGCCCCCTGGAAGTCGTGCGCTGTCGCTGCGTAGGCGTGATCCATGCCGCGCGCGGCGAGCGTTTCAGGGGCTAGTGTCGTCTTTTGTCCGTTCTGCAGTATGACATCAACGCCTGCCGACGAGATCTTCCCGATAACGCCCCGGGCCCCGTTGATGATGCCGGCTTCCCTATCACTGATGGCAAACTTCACCTTGTCACCGACCGAAAAGTCCCGCTCGCCTTTCTCGAACACCGCAAACGCGGTCGGGATGGTGGTCTCATTGCCGAGCTTAAGCCGGAGAGCGGGGCCGCCTTCCTGCGCCCGCACGGTAATCGCATTGGATCGGCCGTGGGTCTCGGCGACCTCATAGAGCTTGTTGACTTCCAGGCCTCCCATCTTGCGAAGCGCCAATAGCACGTCGCCCGGCTTAAAACTCCCCGCTTCCCGGCGCTCCGCCGTGGTAAAGGAAAGCGGTCTGAGCGTATCCAGGCGGTGATCCTGCTCGGCAAGTCGATGTTCTGCCTTCAGGCCTTTGCGGATTTCCTCGTTGACGGCCTGCCGAACTTTGTTCGTCAGGACAACAATGCCGGTACGTTCCCGCACCGAGCTATGGAGGTCCAGCCACGCGGATGCGACATGCTCCGACACCCCCGACGATTCCCCGGGCGTTCTGATGTCCTTGATGTTTTCGAAGGCGGCCTTGATCTCGCCGCGGATGGCATAGAGAACCGCGTCCCGCCCCTCATCCGTGCGTTGCCGCTGAATGTCCGTCATTAGCGCCGTAGGCAGGCCTTCTTTCTGCAACTGCGCGAACGGCGATCCCGCACTCACCGCGTCGAGCTGCTTCACGTCGCCCACCAGCACGACGCGGGCATACTGAGCCTCATTTGCCGTCTCAAGGAGCGCCCTCATGTCCCGAGTGCTCAGCATCCCGGCTTCATCGACCGCCAGAATGGTCTTGCTCTTGTCGCCGCGGATGTCGCCCCGGGCAGCGGCCAGAAGGTAGCTTGCGACCGTGCCTGAGCCGGGTATCGCTTCCTGAAGCTCCCCGGCTGCCTTTTGTGTCGGAGCCAAACCTTCCACTGAATAGCCCGCCTTTTCGGCGTACTTCACCATTGTCTCCAACATGAAGGTCTTGCCGGTGCCCGCGTAGCCCTGAACACCAACGAACCGACCTTGGCCGGTCAGTCCAACCGTGACCGCTTCCTTTTGCCCCTCGGTCAGCGTGGAGTTCGAAAGCTGCTGCTTGAGAAGGGCGTCTCCCGACGCCACGAGCGAGCCGTTGGGGCGCGTGCGACCGGGTAACGATACCCCGCCCTCCCGGCGTGCGGTCCGAAACGCCATCAGCACCGCAGTTTCATGCGCGAGCGTGATGTCGTCTGTGTAGAGCCTCAGCGTTTCCTTCTCGAGCACTTTGCCGCTGTTCTCGCGATCCTGGCTACGTTCCAGAAGCTCTACCGTCCAATCGTTGCGGTGCGTGTTGATGGTCTTCCCGTCTTCGGTCCTGACGACGACGGGCGTCTGGCTCGTCACGCTCAAATGCACCAGGTCTCCGACGGCCACACTGATATTCGCCGCCTGCTGCCCAAGGCCGGCGCCCCACACCGTCTGTTCTCCGTAGCGGGTTTGCACCGTCACGAAATAGGACTCTTTGTTCTTCGGGTCGTTGTTGTAAGGCGCGGCTCCGTGGCTGATGATCGTGCCGGTGAAACCCTGACCGGGCTGCAGTCCATCCGCCGACTGCCGCTCCTTCCAATCGTGCACATGCACGGCCACGAGACGGCCGCTTTCTTCCTTCTGGGCGATCGCCGCTTCGATTTCGTGGATGCCGACCGTCTGCGCACGGCTCAGAGCGATCTTCTTGATGTCTCCATCCGAGTAGACGGCATTGCGCTCGCTCAGGTGCTCGATGGCAAACTCGACAACCGCGGCAGCTCGGTCTTCTGCCGTTTGGTTGATCTCCGCGCCGTCACGTGTGACCCCTGGCAACCGGGTCGCCGCCTCGAACCGAACCCTCTCGCTGATGCCTTTCAGTTGATCCATGGTGACGCCGAACCCTTCGGCCTCTTTTTCCCATGCGGCCTTCAGCTCAGCGCGATCGACGCCTTTCACTTTGTCGGGCCGGGTGGCCAACGCCGCGAGCGCGCTGTCGATGGCCGTTTTCTCGACGCCACGCTCTTCGAGCGCAGCGATGATTTCCTGACGCCGTTTGGAAAAGCCGTCCATGAGCTGTTGTGGCACGCCCCGGATCTCCGTGATCCCATCTTTGCCCACGCGGTCGACCTCGAAACCGGCTTTTTCGAGGTTTTGGGCCAGCTCGTTCCGGTAGATGGCGCCCAGCAACATCTTGTTTCTATAGATTTCCTCGTTCGACAGCGCGGTCCACTTGCCATCTTCGCCCAGAACCATGTTTTGGATGACGGCATGGGTGTGCAGCTGAGGGTCCATCGCGCGCGAGGTATCGTGCCGGAAGAGACCTGCCACCATCTTGCCGGGGACCTGCGTGATTTCGCCATTCACCTCACGCCGAGTCTTGATGAAGTTTGCCTCCGCATAGGCCATCGTGCTCTTCACGGCCTGGTCGTGGGCTTCGACTACACGCTCGTCGCCGACCACAAGGCCCATTACCGACACCGATTTCGAAGCGGAAAAAGTCAGGTCGATGCCGGAGCGATGCTGCCGTTCGCCATCGACCATCCGTCCGAGAGTCTGACCGTCTTTCCACTTGCCTTGGCCATCTTTCTCAGTCGGCGGGGCGTGGCCTTCCAGCATCGCGGAAAACGTCGCATCGTCTACGGGCCCCTGAAACTCCTTCTGCCCCATTTCGGCCAAGCGCTCGGCCGCGCTGCCGGCCCAGGACGCGGCAGCTTGGGCTTCCGCGCTTCCTGCGACATAGTAGCCTTCGGCGTGATAGTAGCCGCTCGCTGCGGCCCCTGCCGCGACGTTGCTGACCGACATCATAGCAGAGAGCCTTTCTCGTCCATGGCGTCCGCGAGCGGGTCGGGCGCGCGCCGCGGGGCAGGGAAGGGCACTACCGTTTCAATGTGGTCGTCTTGCTGCTTGGCTGCCGCTTCCTCGACCGCAGAGAGCAGGGGCACCGTCACTGCGTCCTCAACCGCTTTCGCGGCTCTGGGGCGACCGGACACCATCTGTGACGTGTTGGGGGTGAGGCGAAACGCCGGCTGATCGTGACCTTCGGCGCGCTGCCGGAAATAGTGGTCCCAAAGGAGCTCTAACGGCACACCATCGAGCGGAGCTTCGAGGCGCCCGGAGACGGTGTTGTACTCGGCCGTCTGCCCGCGCTTGACCCATTCCCTAAACTCCGCGAGCTGCCGCGCCGGCGGTCGTGCGGCGAATACCGCTTGCCGTTCCTCCTGCACCTTCGCAAGAAGGTCGGGCGCGATCATCGCAGCGGAAAGCGATGTTTCTTCTGCGCCGGCTGGGGCAGGGGCCCTATGCGGGTCCATCCCATCCAAGTCGAAACCGCCGCCCTGATAGGGAACCAGCTTCTCCGCCCTTGGCGCTACCGACACCGGCTCGAACCGAACGCTCGCCGTCGGGGCGTCATATGCAAAGCGGATGTAAGCCTCAAACTGCGGCAGCGCCTGAATTTCAGAGGCCGTCACAATCGGGCGTTCCGTGCGCTGACTGACGAATGCCACGCCATCGCGACTTTCATGGGCACCAAAGCTGAGGTTTTCCCGCTGCTCCACCAGGTCTTCGAACCCGAGGGATTCTGAGAACAGCTTCGCCGTCCTTGCATCAGGCGTGTTGAACACAACCCGGTTGTTCAGCGTGCCGGCGATCGACTGCGCGCCTTTCTCGCCGTAGATGTCCTCGAGCTGCGAATAGACCTGATAGCCCAGGACGAACGCGCCGCCAAACTGTCGGATCTCCGCGAGTTTGGAGACAAGAAAAGGCAGGCGGTTGAGCGAGGGCACCTCGTCCAAGAAAAACCACAGGCGAGGATCACGACTTTCTTCGCAGGTCATCAGCGCATTAGCCGCGACTTCCACGACCGACGAGATGATGTTTCGGGTAGCGGCGGAATGCTCAGCGTCTCCGGTGAGAAACACGAATCCTGGCTTGTCCGCCCTCACCCATTCCCGCACCGAAAACGGTTCGCCATCATCGCGAAGGAACTCGAGGAAGCGCAGTTCGGCGATCATGTTGGCACGGATGGATGCTGACGTCTTTTCGACATGCGGTCCGAAGAAGTGCGCGCCCGGCGTTCCCGCCAGCAGTTGGGCCAGATCGTCCGCTGAGATCGTCATGATCGCCTTACGCAGATCCGCATTGGTCGGGCGTTTCGTCTTCAGAAGCGCGCGGGCTGCATATTCGAACACAAGGCGGGCCGTCTGCGACCAAAACGGATCGTTCTGCCCGGGCCTCTGTGGGATCATCACTTCTGCGATCTGCGCCAGCGCTTCCGGGGTTTTCGCTTCAAAGAAGGGCGACCACACGCGAGAGCGCGCATCGAACGGGTTCAAGATGATGTCGGTCTCGGCTTCGTAGAAGTCGCGCACCAAGCCGCCCATGCGATCGTAGATGACTGCCCTTCCGCCGTTCGCGCGGATCGTGGTCAGCAGCTCCTTGATCGCGTTCGTCTTCCCCACGCCGACCGTCCCGAAAATTCCGGTCTGCGCTTCGACCGCGTTAGGCGGGAACTCGACCCCAGCGATGGTGTAGCGAGGGCCCTTTTTCACATTGCGGCCGAACCGGCGCTGATAGGTCTTCCACTTCTGCTTGGACCAGCGAGCAAGGTCAGTCTGGCTTATAAGGCGGCTTCCGCGGACGTGCTCGTTTTCGCCGATCCGGCGACCTGCCCATGCGAAGACCCCCGCGCTGACCAGCAACGCGATTGCCGCGGGGATAAGCGCAAACCAGGCGAACCTCTCAGCATTCTTCTGGTACGCCTCAGCCACGGCAGTCATTCGCGGGTCGGCTGCGATCGAGCTCGCCGATCTGTTTTGCCGCTTTCCGTTGGAGTCCGTGTACTGCAGCATCTTGGTCGAGTGGCCGTTCGCGATGTTGAAGTTCGCCGTCCAGGTCGCGAGGGTTTCGCGCATGAACCGGATCTCATAGTTCGCGAAGATCAAGGCGATGTAGGTTGCGGTGAAAGCGCCGAGGCCGAAGAACAAAGACGTTCTCAGAACCTGCGCCGCCATTCGCCACCAGTGCTGCGTCGTTTGCCCGCCGCGGACAAACTTCGTGGGCGCGTTCTTCGGCCTCATGCTCATTCAAGGCTTCCTTCCGATGCTTAAACATAGTTCTGGATTAGATCCTAGAACGAACTTAAAACGAAGAAGCAATGCAAAACTGAGTTCTAATGAGGTAAAGCCGAAATGCGATCTTTTCCATGGGCCGGGGGTGGGGTTCTCGCTGTTGCGAGCCTTCTGAGCTTCGCGCCGCTGCCGAGCTATGCCGAGGTGGGCAGCGAAACTCCGACCGCCGCGACCGACGTCATCCAGGACGGCTATTCCCCCGAGCTGGGCGCGCAAGTTCGCGCATATCTGCTCGCTAATCCCGGTGTCATCCTCGAGGTGTTCAAGCTGCTCGAACGGCAAGAGGCTGAGAACAAGGCCGGCCGATCCCGCGATCTTCTGGCTCGGCACCACGCCGATCTCTTCGATGGGGCAGGGGCCTCAATCGCGGATGGAGTGATGGGGAACCCTGACGGGGTTGTGAAGGTGGTTGAGTTCTTCGACTACCAGTGCGGCTACTGCAAGGCGAGCGCCGCCGAGCTCAAGACCGCAATGGATGGGCGGACGGATGTTGCCGTGATCCTCAAGGAATTTCCCATCCTCGGGCCGGCGTCCGAAACCGCGAGCCGTTTGGCGCTCGCCATCAAAGCCGAGCACGGCGAAGCCGCCTATGTCGGTTTCCACAACGCGCTGCTCGCTCACCGTGGCAACCTGAACGATGAGACGATGACCTTGCTTGTCGAGGCGGCCGGCTACGACTATGCGGCGCTCACCGCACGCGGCCGAGCGAGCGACATCACCGACAAACTGGCAGCCAACCGAAAGCTCGCCGCAGACCTGGGGATCAGCGGCTCGCCCGCATTCGTGTTCCGCGATGAGCTGGTTGGCGGAATGATGAACGCCGACCGGCTCTCGGTCGCGTTCAACCGCCTCGCCCTATAATCAACATTATGTAAACAAACCAATACGTTAGGAGTGTATTCCAGATGCTGACCAAGAACAAGATCCTCGTCACTGCCGCAATTCTGGGACTGGCGGGGTGCGTCACCGGCGGGACTGCGACCGACATGGTGAGCGCGACGACGGGCGTGCGCGGTCTCGTGCAGGCCACCGAGCCGCCGTCGAAGGACGACTTTGCGATGACCTGTCCCGCCGTGACCGGGCGGCTGGCCAACCTCTACACCCGGTATGCCGAGATCGAGCAAGAGCAACGTGCGCGTCAGCGGCAGAGTGCTGTGCTCGGCGGCATCGTTGATGTTGGCGCCACGCTTGTCGGCGGTTCCGCCATGGCGAACGCGGGATCTGCCCGGGCCCTTCAGACTGCGGGCATGGCAACGAACTACGGCCGCTCGGCGATCGGCGCTCTTGCCACGCAGGAGTCGAGCACGCAGCAGCTGAAGGATGTGAACGATGCCACGCTGATCGCGACGCGCATCGGGCAGCTCGAAAAGGTCAAGTTCGAGAAAGGTTGCTAGGAGGATGGGACCACTTGAGTTTTCGACCACCCTCCTTTCGGACGGCGCCATTCCTCCGATGATCTGGGGGCTCGCCCTGTTGGGCGGCGTTGCTACGGTCGCCGTGGCGGCCGCCCGCGGCCGCGTGTTCGGCCACCGCTACGAGAGCTGTGCGGTGCTCAACAACAGCGAGCGGTCGCTGCACGGCACCTTGTCGGCCGCGATCGCCGAGCTGCCCCAGCCGCAGCCTCTCCTGCTTTGCCAAGTCTCCTATGGCGAGTTCCTGCGCTGTAAAGACCGGAAGGGCTTCTGGCGCATCAACGCCAAGCGAGCGGACTTTTTGGTTGTGGATCGCGGCTTCTCGCCCCGCATGGTGATCGAGTACCAAGGCTCCGGGCACTATGGCTCGACGTTCAACCAGCGCCTCGATGCGCGCCGGCGCGATCGCGTGAAAAAGGATGCCTGCACCAGCGCGGGCATCCCATGGCTCGAAGTTCCTCCGAAGTTTGACGCTCGCTCGGTTCGGGCCCTCGTCGTTTCGGCCCTCGTGCCTGACCAACCCCTCCCAGCTGAAGCGAAAGGCCCCAGTCATGACTGATTTTCTCAACGTCACCTCCGTCACCAAGGACCAGAATGGCAAGGGCCGGTTTCGGCCGATCGGCGTCGCGTTCCCGGGTGGCGAAAATCGCAACTACCTGTTCAAGATCCTGCTCGACGCCAACCCGGTGAACGGTGAGATCATGGCGTTCGTTCCTCAGGCCGATGCTGCGGCAGCCGGCCACCGCCTCGCCCTTCCCGACAAGATGCGCGTCACGACGCCGGTGCAGGGGGCCCACGACCGCACTCGTTTTACCCACGTCGGCATCGCCTTCCCGGCTAGCGAGGGAGCGAACTACGTGTTCAAAGCGTACCTCGATGCGGTGCCGGTGAACGGCGAGTTGCTGCTGTTCCCCTGGGAGAAGGCCAGTGGGAGCACCGCCGAATGAACTTTCAGAGGCCCATGAAGGATGAAGCCTCACCTTATCTCGACAGCGCCGAGGGGGTCATGATCTCTCGGGATCGCGCACTTTACGAGTTGAAGCGGCACGGTCTCGAAGATCCGGAAGACCATGAAATATTCTTCGCGGATCTTGGCACGGCGGATCAGTACGACGCAGGCGAGGTGCTGCGGTGGCTCGGGTATTGACCATGCGCCATACCCTGTTGCGATTGGCTCTGCCGGCGCTCGGGCTGACCTTGCCGTTGGCAATCCCGGCACTGATGGACGGTTCGGCGTATCCCGGGCTGTCTTCGGTCCCGGTGATGCAACGCTTTGTTCTCGACGTCGTTGCGGCGACTGCAGCCTTTGCTCTGCTGCGCCGCGTCGTCGCCCTCGGCCGACAAGCTGCCGCGTATCTTTTCGGCAGAAAGCGTGCTACCATTCCAAACTGAAGCCGATACTACACCGAGCGTCACTCCGCTCTGTGCAGTTGTGTGAGGTGTACAGATGACCGTGCAAAACAACCGCAACCCCATGCCTCGCTTGCCCGGGGTGCGCCGCGCCGATAGCCTCGCGGCTCCGGTCGGTCAGCGTTCGCATCGGGCGCTGACCGCGCGGCAGACGGTGACCCTCGCTATCGGCACATTGGCGCTCGTGACCTTCATCGTGGGGCTCATTCACAGCGGGGCCTTGGCCTTCATCGGCGCAACGATCGCCTTTATGGCTCTCCTTGTCGCCCAACCCAAATGGGTACAACCGATGGACTCGGACTGGTGCGAGATCTTCTGGTTTCGCTATGACTATCGTACTCGCTTCTTTCGAGGCACCGACGACTAACCCCCGACGATGGGAGGAGCAGGTAAAAGGGGCAGCTGAGCTGCCCCTTTTATCCTTTCGGCTGGACCTGGCCGGTGAACACATGGTCGCCCACGCGGATCGGTGGCGCGTTCCGAGCTTCTGTTTCGCGCTCGAGCCAGCCGGGGATCAGATTTTTCTGATACCCTTGCTCGACCAGTGCCCTCATCCCGGCGGGGGCGAAATAATGGGTCGCTCCTCCTGTGAAGTCCGGCACCAGCCCGGCCATCACGACATCCACGACATAGGCTGCGCGCTCATATGCTGGATCTCCCGGACGATACTTGTTGACAAGGCTGTTCCCCGATCCGTCCGCGTTCCAAGCTGAGAACTGCTTTGGCTGCAGGCTCACCTGCCCAACGGCATCGGGGAAGCGCGCATCATCCGCGCGGTTCCTGATAACGAGGGCGACCGCAGCCATACCTGCGTTGCCTTGGTTCGCTGCCTCTCCGATGACCGTTCTGATGACAGTATCTCGCTCCTCGGCCGACATTGCCTTCCCGGGAAGAGGCGCGGGATAGATCGCTGCAGTTTGGTTTTCCGGCGACGCGGGCAGCTCGTCGCCATCAACGAAAGGGCGTTTCAGCACCTCCTGATACTGCTCGGGGTGCTGCGTGTAGTAGTCGTAGACCTTTCCAGGGGTGTTCCACACCTCAGGATGTGCCCGCCTGAGCATGTCCACTTCCTCACCGTTTACGTTGAGCCAACCGACGACACGGTTACCCATTGCCGTGCCGATCCACTGGTCTGCACCCTCCTGTAGTGGGCGCTTGGTCGCCTCCTGCATCACCATACCTTCTGTGTATTGCTGGTTTTGGTAGTTGCGCAGGTTGGCACTGTCGTCTTCCGCCGCGCTTCTATTGTCGCGGATCGTTTCCTCTACCTTGTCTCTTTGGCCGTCGAGCGAGATCACGGAGCCGTCGCTCATCGTGGCCTGACGAGGCAATTCCGTTCGGAGGCCGCTCTGGTCGATCGAAGGCGACCAACCCCTCGTTTGATCTGCCGGCGCGGTGCCGACTAGCCCGTCCACGACATCATCGACAACTCCCCCGATAATGTCTCGGCTTGTGCGCAGCTCTGCCGGCGTTTGGGGGTTGAAGACGGCGCCGGTTTCCAGCGGCGACATCCCGCGATCAACCAGCTCCCGCCCAACGATCTGATTGAGGTTCGTGTCCATAGACGTTCCGCCCGATTCCAGCCGGCTCTGTGCTTCGGAATAGGTCCGGGCCTCTTCAAGCCTAGAGATGAAAGTCTGAGCCGCCCGCTCGCCTTCTTCACGGCTGTACCGCATGTCTTCGCCAGTGGTCGTTTGCTTCCCGTCTGTTGCCGTCGCGCCCATGCTAGATCGAGCGCTGTTCAAATAGCCAACGTCTTTCGTGACGCCGGCAGTCTCTGCCGCTTTGACCAACTCGTCGAACCTCTCTGCACTGACTCCTTCGAGACGGCCGTTCAAATTGGCGCCGAGCTTGCCTTGAGCAGGCCCAAACTTGCCACCAACGCCCAGGTCACCGGCAAGAGCCGCTTGAACCGCCAGTTGAGTACTGATCCCTTGGCTCTTCGCGAACTCCTCAACGCGCTGGTAGGCTTGGCTGACTTTCGACCCCTCCGACACTTGGCTGTCGGTGGACTTACTCGTTACCCCTTGCGACCCGCTCATGTAGCTCTGCCCGAAGGAAGTGATGGCGCTGGCGCCGCTGGCCAGGAAGTCCGAGACCTCGGCCGCGGCGCTGCTCGCGGCCGTTCGGGCGCTGTCAGCCCGCGTCGCGACCTCGCTGCGCACCGCCTCGCCGATTGCCGACGTTGTGGCGCCCGTAGACATTGCGCTGCCCGAGCTCCACGACATCCCGCGGTCCGCGTTCTGCGTCACCACCGCACCGTTTCTCGCCACCATGCTATCCCGGCCGATGTCAACCATGGACGACATGTTGGCCTTGTTCGCCTGGTAGTTGTTCATGCTCATGTTGCCGAGGCTGATTTGTCCCGTTGCAGCCTCGCGCCCGGACTCGATCGCTGCGCCCTGCCCCACATTGAGCATCGACGTCGCCATCCCGACCATGCGGTTCGCGCCAAACATGATCGCGGTCGCAAGAAACGGCACTGACATCATCAGGTAGCCGGCGACGGACCCGACATCTTGCTCAACCGCTCGAATGCCGAAGTGGTTTGCCCAGGACATCACCACATCCGACACTGCGCCGTCCGTGGTCACCGCTCCCGCTTCACGATAGAAGCCCGTGCTCGCCTTGATGACGATCGAGTGCAGGATCGCACTCAGAGGTTCCCACGCGGCAAGCCAGACGAACCCGCCCATGTAGCCTTTTAGGACGGGGATTGCGAGCGGGGTCATCATCATCATGACCGCCATCGGGAACGCGGCATAGTAGAGGCTTTCGAACACGATTTTCAGGAGCGGCACCCATTTCGTGGCGTTTGCACCGATCGCAGCATAGCTCGAGCGCGTCTGAATGTCGGCGCGCGCGGCCTGATAGATTTCCATGGCGGCCGAGTTCCCCGAGGTGGCGATGAAGCGCTGCAAGCCGTCGTCCATCGCTGTGACGAACATCGCCTGCTTCACGGTATGCACCGAAGAAGCCGACGACATCGCCATCAGGCCCTGAAACTCTGTCAGCGTGCTCTTGAGCCGGTTGACGTTCGCCGCGCCGGAGGCATTCACCCCTTGGAAAGTCGAAGCTGCTTTCTGCTCGAGCACCTTGTCGACCTCGGCCGTGACTGCTGCTTTCACATCGTTCCAACCCGCAGAGCAGGTCCGCGTTTCCCCCGAGACGACATCATAGTAAGCCATCGAGGCCGGCATGTTGGCCGCGATGAAGGATTCCATGTCGCCGGTCGTTGCCACAAGCTCGAGGTCCATGTGACCGAGGTTCGTGGCGTCGATGACGCATTGCTGCATGAAGTTCACAAGGTTTTCGTGGATCTTCGGCGTGACCGCGCGCCAGTTCGCCGACTGCGCCATGAGAGAGGCGCCGAACAGGATACCGTTCTTTTGATAGGTCAGATCGGTCGGTGTGGACATCAGCGTTTCCATCTGGCCGGTGAGGAAGTAGCTCACGCCTGAGGTGTAGTGTCCGAGCATCGCAATCGGCGTCGGCACGTTGTCAACAACGCCATAAATCGGCACCGTGCCACTGGTCTTGTCGATGATGACCACGGACGATTTTGGGCCGAGGGTGAACGTCATCACAAGCACTGTAGTGAAGACATATTTCATCGCCCCGCCCAGGCTCCCGCCAAAGGCGAGCTGCAGCGAGATCCACAAGATGCCGATTACGAGGCCGATCTGTAGCAAGTTCTTGAAGTTGCCGGAGCTGGTGTAAGCCCCGAGCATGTTGAAAATGTCGTAAAGGTAGTAGGCGCCGCCTGTCGTGTAGATTTCCCAGTGCATTTCAACGCCCCTGCCCGATCATCGACCCGAACTTGGTCGAGGTGCCGGCCGTCAGCATGGCCTTGTGAAGTTGAAGCTTCTCGATCGCGGCCAGGGCGTCGTTGTACTTCTCAGCCGCCTCTCTGCGCAGGGCCCCGAACCCGTTCTGCGTCTGCCGGATCGTGTCCTGATATTCGCGCAAGATATCGCCGAAGGCGTCGATGTTTGAAGCCGACCGGGCCATTTCGCTCAGCGTTTCGTTCATGTAGAGCATGGCGAGCTCGACGGCGACCAGCTCAGACAGCAGTGCGATTTCGTCATCCACGAACTGGTACTTGTAGGCCCGCGCCGTTTTCAGGGTCTCGTAAACTGGCGCCGAGGTGAGCCCGATGATTCCGACCATTTCCGGCGTCAGAGCCGTGTCGTCGCGGATCGCGTCCGACAAAGCGCCCACTACCTTTTGAACGCGCGCGAAATACGCTTGGTCTCGCGGCAGGGTCACTTCCCGCCAGGAAGGATTTAGGCACTTGTTTCCCGTGTCGCATTTGAGCATCGGAATGGTGCCACCATCCACCAGGGCCATCAGCATTTCCGGGGTGAATGCTCGAGGTGCGATGGTCCGATGCGTCGGTCCTTGGTTGTCGTCCGCGGCTCCTGTCGTGATGATCGTGCCGGTCATAGACATGAACAGCTCGCCAATCTGCGGGTTGCTGGCCAAGAAGCCGTTTTTCTTCACGGCTTTCCATGCATAGTTGACGTCGATCGGGACCTGATCGGCAAGTTCACCAGTCGCTGATCGCAGTGTGGTGTTCTGCTTGCCTTCAGCAGCGCACCCATGACGACGCGCCACCGCATCGGCGAAGACGCCAGTCATGCTACCGACGGTCTGACAGATATGCTGCGACGCCCCATCCATTTTCGGCCATAGCGATCCCACTAGCAGCTGACCCGACTCGCAAGAGCTGATGTTCATCGCATTCACTTCCTGAATGAGGTCGCGAAGTTTCGACACCTGCTCTTCGACAGCGGGCGAAAGGCTTTGAAGGGCGAGCTCGAAAGCGAAGCTCGCCGCATTCTGCATGATGCCTTCCATCAGGTAGATCATCTCCTCCTTCGAGATGAAGCTGAAGCTGCCACCAAACAGGTCGATCCCACCGCACCCAGCTCGCACCGACGGAAGCTGGATCTGCATGAGCGAGCTGTTCCTGGGTTTGGTTCTGAGGTAAAGCGACCCAAGCGTCACGTAACCGCCCATCTGCCCCTGATAGGCCTGCGGCCGCGTGACATTCACGCCGCCGCCCGTCCTCTCCCAGAAGTTCTTCAAATCGTCGCCCAAGTCCGCAGCGGAGACGGGTGCGACCCCTTGGGTAAAGACCAGAGCCGCCGCGGCGCAATAGCCCACCAGTTCTTTCAGCATCGACAACTCCCGCTTAATACCGCTCGCCGTTGGGCACCTGCGTCACAACGTGCACCCGCTCCAAAATGACATCTTCCGTCAGCAGGCCCGAGCCGATCGGCTCAACGACCCCACTTCTGGGCTCCACCAGCGCGATCGTCGGTCGCGGGCTATTCTCAAGGCCGAGCGCCCGAAGCTGCCCTGTATCAACGACGGCATTCGGGAAGAGCGGATGGAACGACCCGTCCACCGTGACCACGATGGGCTCAATTCCATAGCTCTTCTGCATTCGACTGATGATTTCCAGCTGGGGGGTGCAGAGGCCGCATGTTGCCGCATCCTCCACGATCACCATGAAGCCCAGGTTGGCAGCCGCGTCCTTGAGCGAGCTTTCCCGCGCGACGCGCATTTGGTCCTGATAGACGGCCCCGCCCATCTGGCTCATCGGGAATCGGCTATTGATGTCGAGCGCCGGCGTTTTGAAAAGCACCCGCTGCCAAGTGTCGGTGAAGGCGCTCGCCATCCTGCTCATTTGCTGCTGAGCCTCCATGTAGGCCGTAACATTCTCCGGCGTGGGCTCCAGGACCGCCTTGTACTTGAGCTCGTCTATCTGCTTTCGATAGAGTTCGATCTTCTCCGTATACGATTGCTGCGCTTCGGGGGCTTCGGGGGGTTCGGGTGCGGCTTGGGCTGCCGGCGCCGGCGGCCGGACTTTCTCTTCCGCGGCCTTTTCCTTTTCCGGGTCGCAGTAGAAATTCCAGCCGGCTTTGAGGCCATCGGCGCAATAGCCATACCGGGCGGCGGCCGCGCTTTCACCTTGGCCGGGTGCAGCGGAGAGGGCGAACATGGAGAGTGCGGCGGCCGGCGCGACCAGAGCCTTACGCATAGCCGGCCTCTTGTGCCTGCTGAAGGACCGACTTTACCTGTACCAAGTAGGATCTCGGGTTCTTGAAGCCCTCGATCTCGGCAATGACCTTTTGCGTCGGGATGTGCACAAAGACGAGCGTCGGCAACTTCAGATATTTGGCCGCGATCGGGTGGCCGCGTGCGTCCACGAACTCCTCGAACGGCGGGATCGGCTTGGCATCATGGGAAGCCACCAAGATCGGAAGCTGCGCCGGCGGCGCGGCTGCGAAGAGCGTTTGCGCCGCGGCCTTGCAGAAGGGGCACCAGCTGGCACCAATAAGGATAAGACCGATCGGGCTATTTCCAGGTTCGGCCGCCGTCGCGGCGATTCCGGTTGCCCAGGCCACTCCCGAAAGCAGCAACACTCTGCGTTTCAACTCAATCTCCCTCACTCAAAGATCCCGCCGTCAGGCTTAAGCGGTCGCGAAGATAATCGGTCACCATCGCTGACGTCGGAACCGAGGCGTCGTTCAGCATATCGGTGAATGCTTCAGACAGGTCAATTTTATCCCAATTGATTGTGTTTATATCCTCTAATGCGAGGCCTTCGCAATTGGGATTTTTTGCGCTTCCCCATCCCGTTCCGGCAAGTCTTCGAATTTCTTTTTGGAATACCATTCCGAGTTGGCTATTGAAGGTGCAATAGCTACGCTTGCGCTGTAGGCAGACCCCAAGCACTTTTCTGGAGCAATACGTTCCGACATACACCGCTGCCTTGGCCTGGATGCGGTCCATGAGCGCCAGCTCACCTTCTGAGCAATCCGCTAGAATGTCATTCGCCCACCCACTATCCTTGCAGCAGTTGATAGTGCCGAGAGCGCCGACTTTGCATTTCCTCGCCGTTCCGGAAAACAGCGTGACGCTTCCGCTGTCGATGCTTTTTTCCGAGTCCTTCGCTGCCTCGTCAAGAACCGTCAGCCATGCGCTTGCATTCGCAAAGTCTGTATTTGGTTCATCCGAGTAGCCTTCACAAAGGTCGCCGACACAGACGTTGAAAGCCGAGCAGCTATCCGGGATTTCATAGCTGCCGCCGCAGGTATATTCGTATTCCCAATGAACGCATTCTGCGGGCGTCGCGCCGGCCGTCTCTTCGGATTCTGCAAACGAAAGACAGGTTTCGTTTGTGACGCGGCAAGAACTGTCACTTTTGAACGGCGCGCAATCAGTGTAGTTCTTACTGCCGTCGCCAGCACACTGATAGGATTGCTTGTATTCCCAGCACTCCCTTGAAACCGGGAAGCCATTCACGACGCGGACTTCCGCGCCGGCGGTGCATTCGCTTCCAGACGCGATGCAACCCTGACTTTCCGGAGCCGGGTTGCAGTCATTCACCAAGACGTCAGAAATTCTGTCGATCCGGCTGGTGGTCAGCGTTGCTCCCGAAAACTCGTCACCAATGTTCTGGCAAGTGAAGTTAACCTGCTCCTGGCGGCAGCCGTAGCCATCATAATTCAGGCAAACAGCCTCGTCAGCGACGCAGGCACTCTCGGCTTCAAGCGCGGCGCACTCGTTGGAACTAATGCAGTAGTGCTCAAATTTCCTTTTAAGGCAGCGACCTTCTGACTCGCATATTCTGTACACCGCATTCTCAATTTTATCCTGGCCCGCGCCAATTCTGGTCTGGTAGTAGGTGCATTTGCCTACCTTGACTTGTGTTAGTGACAGGCCCAAGCCACTGTACACCCTGCCGCCATTCCACCAGACCTCTACGCGGTTTCCGTTTCCATGGCTTCCGTAAGATGCATTTAAGAATGCGTAGTTGTATCCAGAGCAGTCTTTGCCCCGGCAGGATTCGTGCCGAGCCCCGGACGCGGGTTCCCGTTTCGTGATAATCTCGTGTTCGAGGCACGAATTGGAAACCTCAGTGCATTGCAGGTTTGGCTTGCTGGTGGGGAGATCTTTTGCGGCGCAATTGCCGTTCTGTTTTGTTGTGCAAACTGTGGCAACCAAATCCCGCGATCTCATGCACTGCCAGACGTCGGTTCTTTCAACGGTTACTTCTCTCCGGATGGTGCAGTCTTTTTCGACTAGATTTGCCGCCACATCGCAATAGCGCTTAAACTCCGGGAGGATTGACAGGTTGTCAAAATTGCATGCCGGATTGCTCTGTGTGCCCGATGTTGTGAAATACTGGCCGGCAATGTCTTCCGCATTGACCGTGGCCTCGTCGCCGACCGTTATTCCGACATAACTTGCATCGAGATCGTACTTAGGGCGGAGGGCAACGCTGTCGTTTACGTCGGCCAGCGCCCTCGATGCGTCACTTCCCGACATCACTTCGGTGCTCGTCCGATCGCCTATATTGGACCCGTTGATGCTCGTTTGGCCGACGTTCGTACCCTCGTAGGGCGTGACCGTCGTTTGGACCGTTCCCGTCGTGAAGACGGACGATCCCTGTCCAAGCTTTGCGGTGTCACCCGCAGCTTTTGCGCGTGCCGTGGCGTTGATGTCGTCTCCGCGGCTAAGAACGGGGGCCATCGCAAGGATGACCGCAAGCGGGGCTGCCCAACGTTTCATTTTGCGCCCTCCATGAGATCCCGAGCCACCGCAGCAGCGTCGCCCGCGCCGGCGACAATCAGCCTGAGCGCTGTTTCGACCGGGACATTCCCGGCCACGCGGTCATGCCGGGGCGGAAGATCGGTTTCGCACGCCGGCGTGGTGCAGGTGTCCAGTTCCTCCGCCAGAACGACGAGCACCGGCACCGCCTTGATCTGAAACCGTTGAAAGAGCGTCGGATCAATCGCGAACGCCTCACCGTCCTCATCCTCCGCGAACACCTCCTCGAGACGCGCCCGAGTGTCGAAGACAGAGTTGTTCACGAAGCCTCGGAACACAACGGTCAGGCCATAGGTGTTCGCCTCACGCATCATCTGCCTGAGCGAGGTTTCGGGCATAGAGAACGAGGCAAAGAGAAGTCCCTTGGTCGCGCTGTATTTCTCCGCTGCGCCCTCCGTGTCGAGCTCTTCCTGCACGCCAAGAAGCGCCTTTACACGGGGGTCGTTCAGAGCTCGCTCCCGAATTTGTGCGAGATCTTTGACCTCCACCCCGGGTTGCGCTGGCTGGATAGTGAGCTCTTCCCCAAGCTCCTCCCCACGGCGCTCCGCGTCGCGCACAATATCCGTCAGCGGTGCGCGAATGGCCCCGGTGGCTCCCGGCGCAAAGGCCACCGGCGGTTGTTCTTCCGGGAAGGCCGGCGTAGCTGCCGATATGGCGATTGCGGCCGAGGCGGCCGTCAGAAGGCGCAACAGTTTCTCTTTCGCCAGATCAGCCATCCGAAAGACTCCCCTTTGTATGGAAATTCGCGCATGGAATCGACAAACTGAGTGCTCGATCCCAGAGGTCCGCAGGCGTAGCGGCCGCTTGTCGCTGCCCTCGGCCGAGTAACTTGAAAACGGTATTGGCTCTTCTTGATGATTGGCGCGACGCTCGGTGTGCACAGCGCCGAACTGCTCGAGCTCGTGTTTCGCGCGAGACCTAGCCGGTGTTGCCGGGCGAGCATCTTGGCGGTTACGGTTTCGCTGGCTTGGATGCCTCCGTAGTGCGAGTTGCTGTCCCCCTGAATTGGGTACATCCCGCCTTGGCAGCCGTTGCACCAGAACAGCTTGTCGATTGGCAGCTGATTGGAGGACGAGCGCACGCAATCCGCTGCGCAAGCCGCCTGAGCGATGGGGTTTGCGAACAAGATCGCTTCGGGGTTGATGAGCGTGTTCAGCTCAGCGTCCTGCCAGAGCGGATCGAACTCTGACATATAGGCGACATCGAACACTGTGCTTTCGAGGCAGAGACCATCGACCACAGTCCCCAGCCACGAGATCAGCGGGTAGTAGTAGTAGTGGGCTTGCCACTGGCTTCCCGTTTTATCCCCATCGGAGCTGGTGACAGCGGACTTCCCGATCGAGAACAGGCCGAGGTCCGCCTTGAAGCCCATGTTAACGAAGCAACCGGCCTCGTTCGCCACGTCCGTAAGTCTGGCGGGCTCCCAGAGCCCAATCGCCAATCCAACGCGCGGCGGCGTTCCTGGGCAGAGACAGACCGGCAGCGACGGGTTTGGTGTGTCCGGACGCTTGTTCAAGACCTTGATGGCGCCGATCGAGATCGGAAAGATGCAGTCCCAGCAGACTTCGGTGATAGGGTTCAGGAACTGCGCGTTGCACTTCGCGGAGGCCTCCACAGCCGGCAGCAGAAGAGCAAGAATCGCCACCGCGAGTTTACTGGTGAGTTTCACTGTTCGCCCTCCCCGTCGGGACTTCTTCAATCAGCATGAACGGGTCATCCCGGGAAATTACGCTGGGCAAACGTTCGATGCCGAAGCGCTTGACGATCACCCCTTGCTGGTCGAACCAAAAGCGGCGCCCGTGCGACCGCATCAGGTCCAACGGCGCCCCGCTCGCGAGAACGATCAGCGTGTCCAGCTCGTTTCCCTCCGATAGCGCGAAGTCCACCTGGTCTTGCTTGTCACCGTCAATGACGATGATCCGTTTACTGAACGCCGAATAGTTCAGCGGGTTGATTTTGGAACCAGCAGAGGCGAACACTTGCCCATTATCGTCGGAAAGATCGCGGTCAACCGAGATAGACGGATCGAACTGAAACGCCCGGTATTCCTCAGCGGCGCTCAAAAAGCCGGAAGCCCTCGGCCGTTCGATATACTCGCGAGTGCGATCTTGCATCTTGCCTTTCATGGCATCCCATTGCCCATTTTCTTCCATTGCGCGAAAGCGGGCGATAATCTGTTCGAGGAAATCCGGCTCGGCGATCGGAAAGAGCTTTCCGTAAACACCGAAGTCTTTGGCTTGCACCATTCCCCCGCAAAAGGCCGTCAGAAATGCGGCGATCAGTATCCCTTGGCGTCTGCCCATTTCTTGATTTCCTTCCAATGCGGGAGAAGGTTTGTGCCGACCCCAACCGCAATGACATTTTTGATATCGAACAAACCCACGGTGGCATAACGACTATCGAGGCTGTCTGCCGTCGTTCCGAATGCCGCGTAGTGTCCCGGAGGAATGACGCCGGCCGGCAGTGGCGGCGCAAACGGCTTTCCGTCTTTCATGTGAAGCGGAAAGCAGGTGGCTTCAATGCAGACAGCGTTATCGCGATGCCTCACGACGTCCCCCGGCATCCCTACTACCCGTTTCGTGAAATAGAGGCCCTGGAATTGCGCACTATAAGCCTCCGGCGGATAGGCAGCGATGACGGCACCTTTCCAGATCGTCTTCGGCCAAGCCCACATCAAGAATGCGTTCTCAGGCAGGGACGTGCTGCCATTGAGCGCAAGCCTGAAGTTGTGCAACCCCCAGAATCCAATAATTGCGGTCAATGAACCCGTTACGATGAACGCCCACTTCCCCATCGTTCGCAGTGGCTTCATTTTCCTTCACCACTCTGCCGGAGGTTTTCCAGCGCCTTCTCTGACACTTGTCGCGTGATGTCCGGTGCTCCGGCGAGCACGGCAGCAGAGTTCACCACGATCACATTATTCTCATGGGCAAACTCGGCAATTGCCTTTTCGAGATCCGCTTGAAAAACCTTGGCCACCGTCTCATATTCCGCATCCGGCATCTCTTTGCCGCCTGCTTTGATGAACGCAAGAACAGCTTCCGTGGCGTCAATGCTCACGATGCCGACCGGAAGCCCCGCGGGTTGCGTCATAATGACGATGGCAAGCGTTGCAAAGACGCTAACCAATGCGGTCATTGCGTGCTTAATCCATTCGTTAATGGCCATCGCTTCAGTTCTCCTCAGAGTTTGACGATCCGCGCCCGCGATTTCCTTGCGGGAAGTATCCATGTTGCTGCAAGTAGATCCGCCTTTCGCGGCACCAGACTTTATAGGGGTAGTGGCAACGCCGTTCGAACGGATAGGCAGCATCTACCGCGGCCTTCCTTCTCCCAAGCTCGATGTCCTTAGAAAGCCCACTGTCCACTCGCGCGATCGCCGCCCGCGCTTGATCCGCCCAGGAGAGGCCACGCCCGGCAGGGCCCGGTTTTCTCAGGCTCTTCTTGTCGGGTCTCACTCCACGCCCCCTTCTTCCACGAGGATGCGGATTGCCTCGGCCGTGGTATATCCTTGGTTATTGAGCCTGCGGATTTTTTCAACTGTGGAGCCTTTGGACGAGTAAATCGCAAGGCTGAACGGGTCGAGAAGCAACCTGCCAAAGAACCAACCTTCCGGGCCTTTCACGGCCATCTCGGAGAATTGCCCTTTTACGGACTGGAGGGATTTCAGCTGACCTTGAATGTGCGGGCTTACGGACAGGCGTGTGTCTTTGACGAGCCGATCGACCGTTTCTTGTTTCTGAGCCAGCATTACGGTCCAGTCCGAGTTTTGGAAGCAAACCTCGGCAGCGACGTTATTGTAGTAGTCGTCGATAGACTGTGTGCCGGTGATAAGAGCCCCCGTGTATTTTCGAGCGCGCCGCACCACCCCTTGGATGAATTTCGCGGTGGCATGGCTCTGCAGGAGATCCCAGGCTTCATCAATGAGGATCGCAACGGGCACCGAGCGCGGCGTTTTGAACATCACCTCCGTGCCGACGAACATGATGATCTGCAGCACGACATCCTGCAAAATCTTCTGCCCCTTGATGTCGCTCAGCTCGAATACCGTGAACGCGCTGTCAACCTTCAGTGTGGCGGGCCCGGTAAAGTAGGCCCCATAGGGGCCTTTGCGCGTGAAGGCCTCCAACTTCACCACCACGTCGTTCAACCTCGCGTCGGTGCCGGCAACGACTTTCAGCCGTTCACAAACATCCGTGACCTCAGCGTCGGGCCCCTTTTCATCCCAGAGATCGGCAACGACTTTGCCGATATGGCCTTCCTCGAGGTCTTGCACGCGCCCTTGCTTGCCTTCCCCGAGAGCTGCCATCGACGCGATGATGTTGGTGACGAGCTCAAGCGCTTCGGCTCGGTATTCCTGCTGCCCCATGTCCTCGGCGCTCAGCATGGAGAACGGGTTCATCTTGATCTCCACCGAACCGTCGAACGCGATGAAGCGACCGCCAAGGATCTTCACGGTGTTGGCAAATGAGTAGCCGTCATCAATGACTACCACTTGGCCGCCCGCGGCATAGATGGAGGTCACCAGCTCCTGCATAAACACCGACTTGCCGGCACCCGATTTTCCGACCACGGAGACGTTATAATTCCCGTTGGAGGTGAAGTTGTCCCAGTCCATCAGCTGCCCTTGGCGGCCAAGCAGGAGAACGCCGCGTCCGTTACCTGAACCCGTCCATTCCCCATGAATGGGCGCCAGCGCGGTCGCGGCTTCCGCCTTGAGGATCTTCATCCTCTGGAGCTTCTTGAGGTCTTCCATGCGTTTGCCGTGCACCGTCATCGGCAGCGCAGCGAGGAACACTGGCAGTTGAACGAATGCATCGTTCTCGAGGACGAGCCCCGCACGGTGGTAGATCTTCTCCACCTCGGCCAGTGAGTGCTTAGCGTCCTCTGTGGTGCCGATCGCATAGGCCGCGACCACGAAGGTCGTGTCCAAGAGCTTCTCGCCGAGCTCGATTTGCTCATTGAGCGCTTCGAACTCGGTCATTTTTTCCTGAAGGTTCGTCGCAAACCTGGCGAATTGGGTGCTGGCCGTATGTTGGAGGCCCGCCCGCTTCTTGATGAGGAACGACGACGAGTCCGCCTTTGACCTCACCCGCATCGTGAAAGACGCCAGAACGGGTCCGGCCGCTCTCTCGCCGATCCGTTCAGGAACACCATTCAGTAGCATCCCGAGAACAAACTGCCACTCCCGCGGGTATCGCCTCACCGTCGAACACGCGACCGAAAGCGGGGGATCACCCATGAGGCCGATAGCCTCTCGCCCGATGAAAAGACCGGCGCCAGGGAGTTGATGGTTCAAGGCCTCCTCTGCGCTGTACTCGAGCTGCGAAATCCCCGAGAGACCGCGGCAGTGCAAGAGTTCCCCCAACAGCTTCAGAAGCTCGCCCGGGCCGACGTGGCGGACATACCGCTCCCCGCCGAAGACGGAGTAGAGCGCTCGCCGGAAGTTCCGCAGCTCCTTCTGCTTGCCAAGGTCAGCATCACCATCAACCCAGCACGCCATGAATACCCGGCGATGATGCGGCAGCGCCTTGATGACGTGGTTCGTGCCATATCGCGATGCCCTGAGGTGGGCCATCCGGCGTTGTGCCATTTCCCGGACGAGTTCGTCGGCGTCGCCATGCATCCGGTGCTTTGCCCACTGAATGAGCTGAGCGTCGATGTCCGGGCTTGTCCAGTTCAGGAACTGCACCGTGCAGTTGTTCGGCGCGTTCGCGTTCATGACCGAATGCAAGTTCGAAGCCGCGTCGTCCGATCCCACTACCGGGTTGACCTCGATCATGAACCCGGTCGAATTTTCATTGAAATAGAGCTCGGAATCCGGGTCAAAGATCCTGTAGGGCAGCAGGTCCGCCACCACATCCTTCGCCAGTTCCTGCGGTTGGTCTTCCGTCCAGTCCGGGTCATCGAACAGGCCCGCGAAGAAGGCTTTGAATGGGTTCATCGCGTCGCCCACCGGGCTTCTCGGACCACGAAGTGAACGAAACTGGCCTCATAGAGGAGCCCGTCGTTATCCCGGTGCGGCGCGACCCAGAGTGTGCCCACTTCTTCCGGCACCCGATATTGCGTCGCCTGATACGACGAGCCGCCATCGTTCATGCCCGTGATCGCGTTGAGCGGTGCCCCCTTGCCGCCCTTGCCGAACGTCAGCGGCGCCTGCGTGAGTTCTTTGTTCAGCGTATCCGTGGGCCGTTCTTTCACCGGCACCACGCCGCCCCCCCCTGACTGCCCATCGGCCTCGCCGATTGTGGCGCACGCCAGGCCATCTTGGGCCGGACAAAGGAAGTCCCGCTGCGTGTTCGTGCTGCAACCGGCGATTGCGAAAAGCGTTGCAGCCACCGCGACGCTCGTAACCGTCTTGCTGATACCGATCATTTGAGCGAAACCCCTTCCATGAAAACGACCTCGACTTGAGTTCCGGCATACAGCGAGACCACCGGCTGGTACTGCTCGGCCCGTTTGATGTAATATTCAGCCAGGCGGTCCGCGGCGTTCCCTGCCCCGCCTCCGATCATTCCAGCGCCGGCCCCGCTCATGACGGACCCCACCGACTGCGCCTCGTCGTTTGAAGAGGCGATGGAGGCGGCCGACGAAACAGCATCAGCAAAGCCGCCAAGAGCGCCGGCGATGGCTGCGTTCATAGCAAGTCCACCCTCGCGGCTGACGACATGTCCTCGCACGCCCGCCTTGCCAGACCCGGCGACGAGGCCGGCCACTTCGGTCTCGATCACTTGGTTGTTCTTGCCCATACAGGTCAGCGTGGTCAGCCGCACGTAGACCCGCTCGCTCGACAAGTCGCCCATGGCCGATCCAAGGACAGTGCACCCTTCAAGGTTGATCTTCCGCGCCGATCCCGATCCGGGGGCCGCAGTAACCGCGGCGCCGGTAATACGCGCCAGTACGGGCACGGGATTCTCGCGCGACACGACACCAGTCGAGGCGTCGACACCGCTGATGATGACCGCGGGGGCATAGCTGCCGGCGGGCACATAGGACTTGAGATCCTTGATGTTGCTGGATTGCTCTTCTTCCAGCGGCTCCACCGCCTCCGGCTTCGGCGACAGGCCGAAGTCAACGGCAGAACCACCCCCGAATTGCTGTACCGAGACTTGTCCAGGTGCGGCCGCGCCGGGTTTACCCCCCGCGGTGGACTGCCCCGCGACCGGCGTTCGGCCACCGCCGCCGATGAACTCCTGCCCGTAGTTTTCGCCATTGGGCCCAACCACCGCCCCATCCGGCACGGGGCGCCCGGGCGCGGCAGCGGTGCCGCTCTTGAGGGTTTCGATTTCCTGCTGTTGCTTGACGATCGCATCGTCATACTCCGCCTGCATAGCAGCGAAGTCCGCCTTCTGCTTCTCCGTCAGGGTGGTGACGCTTTCCGTCAGCTCCTGCACAGTTTTGGTCAGCTTGTCGATGTCTTCCCGAGCTTGCCGCGTCCAGGTCAGCTCCGGTGAAGCGTTGGACGTGCGATCTGCGATGATCGTCTCATCCACGCGATCCGCAGCCCCGACGCCTTGAAAGGCTGCCTTGCGCGAGTTCATGATCTGCCCGAGCACGATGATGCCGACGAGAATGCTGCCGCCGATCAACGCAAAGACCAACCACTGCTGTTTTTTTCGCGCGTCCGACATTACCGCTTCTCCACGACGACGACCCAGGCCCGTTCGTTGGTGCCGAGACTGTTTCGTTGAACCCAGACCGAAAGCACTTTCGGGCCGTAGAAATCCTGCGGGCGCACATAGCGGCCGGCGCGGCCCCCGGATGCGACCATGATTTTCGCGCGCATCCCGTTGCCGGAAGTAGACGCAACCACGGCGCCATGAGCTTTCGCTGGTGCCGCTCGACCGTCGATGAACTGGTCAATTGCCGATCGGGTGAAGGCGACGAGGCCCGATGCGTAGCCCCCGCCGCCTTCACCCGCCGCGAGTTCGAAAGCCGGCGTCTTGGTGCTGGCCGTCGAACTGCCCCCGCTTGCGGCCGAGCCTGCCGTCGCCATCCCCGTAATCGTGATGATGACCGTCTCTGCCCCGTGAGTGGTGGCGGGGGTAAGCTCATAGCCTACGGTTGCCCCCCGTTCGGTCAGGATATAGCCCGTTTCCGTGACGAGCTTATCCAACGGGCCGGTGTACCGCATGAAGACGTCGCCAGTGTCGGCGTCGTTGATCTGGCTGAAGTTGGTTTGGTCCTTGATGATCCGCCGAATGCGGTCGCCTGCGACGCTCAGCCGCGTGACCTCGGTTGCTGACGCGGTGATGCGGACCGAGCCGTTCGGCTTGGCCGCCAAGTTCTGATCTGCGCTCGAGGCCGATGCCGACGCGAGCGCGAGAAGGACGCCATAAAGCAAACGCTTCATTTCGGTTCGATCTCCACGAGTTCAATGCGGGAAAGGCGCGTGGAAGATCCTTCTTCCACGAAGGTGAGCATGATCCGGCGCGGATTGCTGCTCACTTCGGTGGTGTCCAGGTAGGTCGCGAGGCTGCCCTGCACGAACACCTGCAATCGCCCCAGGTTGTGTTCGATCTTCTCGGGGCGGAAGATGGTCGAAATTCGCCGGAGCTTGATGTCGTCGGCGATGTCGTCATAAGCGTCCAGCAGGCGCGCTCTATCCGCGGCGCTGGAAATCCGCTCGATCACCTCCCGCCCGTAGCGCACCGTGTTGGGGCTGATCGTGTACATCGCGTAGACCGCATCGAGGCTTAACGCCTCGATATAGCGAATATCGGCCGCGCCCCGCGCGACCATGCCGTCCGACACGCGCGACGGAATCAGAACCACCTGGGTATTTTCCTGACTGATCCGGAAGCTCAGCATGAAGATAATGCCGAGGCAGGCTGCCAGGACGAAGGCGAGCCCGTTGCGGGCCGTTTTTGCCTGTCTGTACTTGCGATTGAGCGTGGAGAAGTCCATCACCCCCTCCACATGTTCACGGCGGAGTCAGGCCACGACTTCATCGGGCTCAACTCACGCGGAAGATACCAATAGGTCAGTGCGAGAATCCGCTCCAACCCGCCATCACCTTTGACTTTTTTCCAAGCGACGTAGATTGCGATCCCGAGCACGATGCCTGGCACCGCCGCTTGAAGTCCAAGGCCCACTCCTGCGGGGGCGAGCAACGCCAGCCCCTCATCTACGGGGAAAAGCAGGATGCGCGCTTGCTCCTGCAACCGTTGCTCGATCCGAACAACTTTCTCCTGCATCCGACCCTCCAGCGCAGACAGACAAAATTGAAAACCGTGCGGCCGAGGCCGCACGGTTGGCGTCGGGGGTTGTTCAGCCCTCGATCGCGATTTGCGGCGCGTCCGCCGTCGCGGTCACCATGTCGATCGTCGCGGTCACGCCGCCCACCGACGAGATGATCGAAAGGCCGTAGCCGAGGAAGAGCGACACAGCGACAGCCGTGATGACGAACGTCCAGCGGCCGGTCGCCATCAGGGTCACTGCGGCGACGATCACCGAAATGATGAGGATCAGGTAGCCGCCCGCGCCGCTCATCAGCGTGGTCAGCGTCGTGGTGATCGAGGAGAACCCGGCTTCGACGCCGGTGGTCGTGCCCGCGGCCATCGCGGCCGCGGGAAGGAGAGCCGCGAGGCCGGCAATGCCGGCAACGCCGACGCGGCGGGCGGTTTTCGAAAACGTCATCAGTAAACCTCGTTGTGGTTCGCAAACAATGCTGACCCATCAGGACCAGCTTTGCGAACCATAACGATGTTTGGCGTTAAAACAAGAAACTAAATTCGAAACTGAGTTTCGAGCTTGCTACTTGGTTCTCGCGGCGGGCTTACGCCCTGGTCTCGGACGAGCTATCGCCCATCATTGCCCACACTTCACGCACCGACCGAACTTGCGGCACGATCGGCAAAGACACCGTTGCAACGTCGGGCTGAAACTGCCTCACCAAGCCCCGCACGCCGGCGAAAGTCTTGAAAACGCGAGGCTCGTAACGCGCTTGCTTCACCAGCAGCTTGCGCGACCCATCGTCAAACGCGATCGCGACAAACCAGCCGATCACGTCGTCACTTTTCGCATCATCGGTGCCCAAGCCGATGAACGTCAGTGCGCCTCCGGCTGCGAGCTCGTCGCGAATGCCGGCTTCCCACACAAGTCCGGGAACGCCCATGTTTCTTTGTCCTTTCATTCTTACCCCCCCAGCGGGCCCCCACCGAGACTTGGTTTAGATACCCGAACTTTGTCTACCCCGAAAACAGTTTTCTTATCCGCGGCTTGGTTTGGACGCTCTTAAGGTGAAGTTCTCGGCCTCCACGCGCAAAAATTCCCGTCACGGGTGAGCACGCACCTGTGATTTCGCCTTGCGCCACTTGGTTTCGGCGCTTAAACGCAGAATGCCTTGGAAAACTGATTTTGGAGATGCACTGTGGGAATTTCCTCATCCGCACCGCACCGGGTCATCCACCCCATCTGCGCCAACCCTCGAGTGGGAACGGGCCGAGCCAATGCGCCGGCGATGCGGCCGCGGGATATCGTGACGATCTCGATCCCGGCGGGCGATGACGATTTTCGTGCGTTCGTGTCGCGCGCTGGCTATGTTGATGTCGTGCTGCATGTGGCCAATGACTCCTCGGCTGCAAAGCCGCACTTCACTCTTTCGACCAACCCGGACCCTACCACCACCGCTCATCTGTACTCGAACCGTCGCCCGGAGATCCGGTCGTTCTTGACCATTTCGTCACTGCGTTCCGCGCTGCAGCGGTTCGGCGTGGAAGTCGCCGAGCTTCCCGTCGTGCCAGGAAGCGGTCGCTGCTTCGTGCAAAAAAAGGGCGCCCATCCGGCCGCCCTTTCTTCGGACGCGCGGGCCCTTAAGCCCACCACCTATCCTCGAGCGGTTCGGCCCTGAAGGATTGGCGATCGAGATGGGTGTGCTCGAACAGAACCTCGATCGACGTCCCCAAGTTCGTGCGTGCGCGATAGCCTACGTGCGCGGTAATCCCGTCGGCACCTGTTGCGAACAGCCGATGCGTGAAGACCGCCACCCTTATCGTTTCTCTGATCTCCAATTTCGTCTCCCACAATTTTTGCTGACCAGCATGGAGCCTCAAAAGGCCCATGCTGGTCTGCCATGTGGCGAACACGGGGGTGGCGATGCTTGGCTCGCCCGGGCGGAGGGGTATCGCCCGCCTGCACGGAGCGCCTTGGCGCGGAGGAAGGTGGGGATACCGCCCGGGCGACGCTTGCGCTTGGCCATTGGCGTCGCAGGGGGCAGCGCCCCCTCGAACGTAACTATGATGTGCGAAGCGCCTTATTCTGTTGGCGTTTGCATGTTTGCCACGAGCGATTGTGGTCAGTACTACATTTCGTGCACAAAACGTCGTATAACCCTCAAACCCGAGTCAGGAATCGAAAGGACTGTTTCACAACACCAAAAGGAAACCCCCGCGCGGCGGAAACCGGCGGGGGGGGTATCTACAGCCTAGGGACGGCAATCCCGAAAAGCCTCTGCATCTAGATGCGGTTGTAGCACCCCTCCCAACATTCGAGCAAGCAAAAAACGCCTTCGGGCGAACAGAGAAATCTTGCCATCCGCCTCGCTCAACGAGATCGAGGACAGAATGACACAGGCACTACACCGCTATTTCCCGGCGCCGGAGGCGCACCCCGTCCTGCCCGGCCGCTTGGTGCGGGACGACGTGATGAAGACCATCCGCCCCCTGCGCCGCGCGCTTGGGATCTCCCCCGCCCGCCTCGAGGTGCTGGACGCCATGATCCGCTCCACCGATGCCACCGCGTGGACCGACCCCGCAGCCGAGCCCGTTTGCTATCAGCGGCAGATGATGATCGCCGAAGAGACTGGGTTCAGCCCGCGCATGATCCATGCGTGCGAGCGCTTCTTCGAGGAGATCGGCTTCCTCTCGAAGCGGGTCGGTGCCGACGGCTCGCGCGGGCGCTTCGCTGGCGGAGCGGTCCTGCACGGGCTCGGCTTCTCGCCCTTGATCGAGCGAATGCCCGATCTGATCGAGCTGGCGGCCGCCCGCCGCGCCGCCATCGCGCGATGCGACGGTCTACGCCGCGAGTGCAGCTCAGCGCGCCGAGTTCTGGCCAGGGCGGTCGCTGAGCTCATGGTGTGCGCCCCCGATGCGCCCGAAGCTGCGGATGCCGTGCAAGCATTGGCGGCTTTCCCCGAGCGCTATGCTGATTGGAGCTGCGACGCCCTCGAGGCGCTTGTGGAGAACACGCGGCTCGAGGCCGCAAAAGCGTTGGAATTTCTCGATTTGCAGCTGAATCGTTCTGGCGTGTCGGACTGGGGGTTCCGGCCTCATATACACGAACAAACGCACCAAAAACCTGAAATCTGTAACGGTTCCTCCGTCCATAACCGGCCAGCGCGCAAGCGCGCTGCGGATTATCCTTACGGCGCCGAGCCTGACGGCCCGGCGCACTGCTGTGAAAATAAGTGTGAAGTGGATCTGCCATCGCACAAGCCCCAACCGACAGAGAGTTTCAGCCCGCGTCAATTGAGAGGCGCGGCCGGCAACGACTTCCGCTTCTACTTGGACGCTTTCGCCGGCGATCGACTTCCGAACGAGCTCGATTTCATCCTGGCGGCGCAGCGGATGCTGCCCGAATTGGCGATCAATCCTGCCATCTGGGATCGCGCTGCCGCGCAGATGGGCGAATTGCGCGCTGCGCTATGCGTGCTCGTCATCGACGCTCGGCGCTTCGATCCGGTGCGACCGATCCGGTCGGCCGGTGCATCGCTGCAATCGTTCCTCGCCCTGGATCGCGCTGGCAAACTCAACCTCTCTGGGTCGGTAATCGGGCTCATTGAACGCAGGCGAAACCAGTGAAATGACAGCGCATTCACACGTCCGTTCAAATGATATTGTGAGCGCAATTCCAATTGGATATGAAATACATTAGGAATTGCTCACACTGTTGATTATGTCCGAGGAAAGTATGGAAGTAGATCTCGATGGAATGTCTTTGGCGCAGCTCAAGGCGCTCGAAAAAGATGTTGCGAAGGCAATTGTGACTTTTGAGGCGAAGCGCCTCTCAGCCGCCCGTGCAGCGGCTGAAGCAATCGCGCGTGAGCACGGCTTTACCTTGGCCGAGATCGTTGAGACTTCGCCGCTAACCAAGCGAAGCAAGCGGTCTCTCGCACCCAAATTTGCCAACCCTGCCAATCCGGCCGAAGTGTGGACCGGGCTCGGTCGTCGGCCCAAGTGGTTCATTGACGGTCTTGCGGCCGGCAAGCAGCCCGAGGATTTCCGACTGCCGTCGTGATCGACGCGCCAGGATCGAGGGGACCGGCGGCCGCGGCCGCGGCCGCGGCCGCGCGGCCTTTCGCGCCCGGCGGCGCGTCTGCCCGGGCGCTGCTGAGCCACCGGCGCCGCGGCGGCGCGGGCGGCACATGCCGCCCCTTTCCACAGCCCGATCGACGCGCCAGGAGCGAGGGGGCCGGCGGTCCCGGCCGCGCGGCGCTCAGCTGGCGGCCGCGCCGGCGGCGATGCCTCGAGCGCGAG
>VSSQ01000350.1_pt1 | contig 37594 bp, 33 predicted proteins | sample 4763081 | NCBI WGS metagenome assembly VSSQ01 (sample SAMN12137344, study PRJNA551015) | bioreactor metagenome | isolation source: SDC9 anaerobic chlorinated ethene degrading culture | place: USA: Knoxville, Tennesee | collected 2015-01-01
GAAATTATCAAAAATTGCTCCCATTGTTTTGGAATTATGTTGTTAAGTACATTTTATTATCGCTTACGGGCTATCATAATTGCTCCCACAATACACGCGAGCAACATAATACTGATTGCCTCAAAGGGTAGTATATATTCATATTTACCCGTACCCATCAGCGTGGTCCCGATTTCTTTTACAGGTATTTCAGCTGATTCGACATAGTGATAAACTTTGCTGACATTTTTATAGATGATAACACCACAAAAAATTAACCCTGTACCGGAAAGCAGAATCGCCATAACACGCTGGAATAAAGGTTCGGGAGTGATATTCTTACCAGGTTTTTGCGTAAGTAAAATAGCAAAAATGAAAAGCACCATGATACCACCGGCATAAACCGCAATCTGTACGGCGAAAAGATAGTGATAGTCGAGTAAAAGATACATTCCAGCCGTGGCAAGCAATACGAATAACAGGTAAGTTGCCGAACGTATCAGGCGCCTTGAACTAACAGCCATAATCGAGAAAACGGTAATGACCAGTGCAAGTATATAAAATATAATTTCTTTTATCATCATAATTTAGATATTATTCTCCGTGGATAGCATAAGTTTTATGCAGTTTGACTATCTTTTTCAGCTTCATTTCCAGCCTTTTTTATTGGCTTCTTTTCCCGCAACCTGGAACCTTCATGGTTTAGTTGTTTGACCAGCTTATTCCGTGTGAAAGTCGCGTTTTCAAAATTATTCGAGAACACGATGGCATCAGAAGGGCAAGTAATAACACAGAGGTTACAAAAAGTACAAGTTCCCAGGTTATATACATACCTGTCAAGTTCTTTCTTCTTTTTGCCATCCTCAGTTTCTGTTGTGCGTGAAATGACATTTATAGTGCCATTCGGACAGTTTATCTGACAGATGCCACAGGCGGTACAGGCATGCTCATTATTTTCGTCATGCGGCATCACGAGTTCGGCTCTGAAACGCTCCGATATAACGAGTGTATCTCTGTTTTCCGGATACTGACGGGTTACTTTTTTAGTCCAAAGTTCTTTCCAGGTAATTGAAAGCCCGCTAAGCAACGACCTTATCCCAGAGAACATATCCCTTAAATATTCTGAAAAGGTTCTCATTTTCTTATTATTTAAAAATATCGGTAAGTGTAAGACCGGTTAATACAAGTATAACCATAACCAATAAGTTAACTAAATTGATTGGCAGCAGGTATTTCCATTCCAGATTGAGGAGCTGGTCGATACGGAGTCGTGGAAATGACCAACGCACCCATAAACTGAAGAAAATCAGAACCGCTACTTTTCCGAAAAACCATAAATAGGACGGTATAAACCACATTAATTGATTAAAGCTTTCCCATCCGTTTATTTGCAATGGCATCCAACCTCCCAAAAACACGGTGGCACCAATCGATGCTATAATGAACATATTCAGGTATTCGGCCAGATAGAAAAAACCGAATTGCAGACCGGAATATTCGGTGTGATAACCTGCTGTAAGTTCCGATTCGGCTTCAGGAAGGTCGAAAGGTCCCCGGTTGGTTTCAGCATGACCGGAAATAAGATAAATAATAAATGCTACCAGCGCAGGTAAATGTCCGTTGAAGATATTCCAGCAATATCGCTGGCTTTCGACCATGGTACTTAATTGCATGGTTCCTGAAAGCACCACCATGGTCATGAGCGCAATGCCGGCCGACAATTCGTAGCTGACAAATTGTGCTCCACTACGCATGGCGCCAATCATCGAGTATTTATTGTTACTTGACCAACCGGCAAGTAATACCCCGATAATACCTAATGAAGAAACCGATATAACATACAGCACACCGATATTGAAATCCACTGCCTGAAGCCCCTGTCCGAATGGAATAGCTCCGAATGCCATAATCGAAGCTCCGATGATAAAAAACGGAGCCGTGTAAAAAAGAAATTTATCAATCCGGTTGATGTGAATGATTTCTTTAATCAGAATTTTCATTACGTCTGCTACTGTCTGGAAAATCCCGTATTTCCCAACGCGATTCGGACCGATACGTGCCTGAAAGAATGCCGTTATTTTTCGTTCCACATAAATTAAAACAACAGCCAACAACGCGTAAGTTGCAATGAGGAGGATTCCCACCAGAACCAACTCAATGACTACGGCCCAGAATTCGGGCAATGCCGCATGCAAAGCAGCATCGATGCGACTTGTTAACTTGTTAAGCTCTAATGGTTGACTATAATTTAATAACATAAAAAAACTATGTTGAGATGAAGCATTTAATAATAAACGGAAAATGAGAAATTCCGGATTGAAATCATCTGTCTATGTCCGGAATCACATAGTCCATAGAGCCACCGATACCAATAAAGTCGGAGATTTTCTCGCCCTTGCATATCAACGGCATAACAGCTACCAATGACATTGAAGGCGAACGGAATTTTAACCGGTAGGGTGTTTTGTCGCCACGGCTTTCGATATACACGCCAAATAAACCTTTTCCAGCTTCTACGTTCTGATAGTATTCACCTTCGGGCAGTCTGATTACTGCTTTTGTCTTAGCACAGTATTCTCCTTCAGGAATATTATCTATTAATTGTTCTATAATATGCAATGACTCCTCTATTTCGTCCAGCCGGTTCAGATAACGCGCGTATGAATCACTTTCCGTACGAATGATTTCACGAAACTCCACTTTGTCGTAAAGTGCGTAAGGATTGTATTTGCGTACATCGCACGACCAGCCTGAGGCACGACCAGCGGGACCGGTTACCGCATGACTGATCGCATCCTTAATATTCAGTATCCCCACATTTTTCATACGTCCTAATGCAATGATATTGTGTGAGAAGAACCGGTCGTATTCTTTTAATTTCGAACGCATGTATGGGATAAAGTTTTTGACATCTTTTTGAAACTCCGGATATATATCGAACATCACGCCACCAATCACGTTTTGATTGATAATCAGTCGACCGCCACAAATTTTCTCAAAAATATCGAGAATGATTTCACGTTCACGCATGCCGTAAATAAAAGCAGTTGTGGCACCCAGATCATTGGTATGTGCCGACCAGGCGAGTAAATGTGAATCTATTCTGTTTAATTCATCCATGATGGTCCGGATGTATTGTGCCCTTTCAGGAACCTCTATTCCTGCGGCTTTTTCCACACACATACACAAGGCATGGCGGTTTATATTGGCTGAAAGATAGTCGAGCCTGTCGGTGAAATGTAAAATCTGTGGATACATCAGGTTTTCACTCAATTTTTCAATCCCCCTGTGAATATATCCGCTGTGGACATCTATTTTCTTTACCACTTCACCATCCAGGGCTGTGCGAAAGTGCATCACACCATGTGTGGAAGGGTGCTGTGGACCAATGTTGATAATATAATCATCTTCATTAAAGATTCGTATAACCTCCTCATTAATGGTACCATCCGGCATTTCTCTGATTACAAAAGAAGTGTCAATAATATCGCGACTTTCAACCGAGACCGGATTTAATGCCGGATTTGGATCGTAATCTTTCCGAAGGGGGTAGCCCACCCAGTCCTGATTCAGAAAGAATTTCCGCATGTCGGGATTATTGATAAAACGGATTCCCAGTAACGCGTAAATTTCCCGCTCATTGAATTGAGCTGTGTCGTAAAAATCGGTAACAGTGTATAATAGAGGGTTCTCCCGGTTGTCAGTGCCTGTGATAACCATAATATCGACAGCCGGATTTACGGAGGATGACAAGATATATGATACCCGCAGAATTTCACCTTCATCGGTACCGATCATGTATTTCAAAAAATCGAATGGAAGATTTTTATAATGATACAGGGCATCAATAACCGGTCGAAATTGTTTAGGAGTAACCTTAATTCTCAATATATCTTCTTCTTCTATGTCTATGTCGGGAAATTGTTCTTTAATCAGTTTTTGTATCTGTTCCATAACTTTTGTTGCAATATTACCGGCTTGTTTTCTTTGATTTCCGGCCCTGTAAAAAATGTTCGGCTTTAATTTTTCGTTGTAACTGCATAAGTCCGTAAAACAGGGCTTCGGGACGAGGGGGACAGCCGGGTACGTACACGTCAACAGGGAAAATCTCATCCACTCCATTCACTACGTGGTACGAACCGACGAACGGACCGCCTGAAATGGCACATCCACCCATGGCGAGCACGTATTTCGGTTCAGCCATCTGGTCGTATACCCGTTTAAGCAGTGGAGCCATTTTGTGAACAATAGTGCCTGCTACCACCATCAGGTCGGCCTGTCGCGGACTGTTACGGGTTACTTCCATACCAAACCTTGCTATGTCATGGTGTGCTGCTGCTGCCGACATGAACTCTATGCCACAGCAACTCGTGGCAAATATCAGTGGCCATAAGGAGTTAGAACGGCCCCAGTTTATCATATCGTCAACCGTAGACAATACTACATTTACTCCGTTGGCATTTAATTCTTCAATATACTTTTCGAGGTATTCATTGTCATTAAATTCTTCCGTCGGAATACCTTTTATACGCGTTTTTTTTATTTCCACTGTAATACTCCTTTCCTCCAGGCATAAGCCAGTCCTAATGCTAAAATGATTAAAAAGAACAAAATACTTGTCAGACCCGGAAACCCTAATTCCCGGACGATAGTAGCCCAGGGGAAAAGGAAAATTGTTTCCACGTCGAACATAAGATAAAGAATAGCGTATAAATAATACCCAGCTTTAAATTGCATCCAGGAAGTGCCGTGAGTGGGAATCCCACATTCATAAGGTTCACCTTTCTGCAAATTGAAAGACTTGGGTGATAAAAGTATTGCCATTCCCAGGCCTGCTACTACGAGCGTTATTCCGGCTAAAAAAACCGTAAAAAAAAGAGAAAGATTGTTCATTTGGTTGTGTAGAAAATAAGAAGACGCAAAGGAAATGCTTTTTTTTATAAAAATGAATTTATTTAACATTAAATAGTTCGGCGCTTCCTGAATTGTTTAATTTGGTTAAATGAGATATCTTCTTATGAGTAAAGATATCTTAGCTACCGGTTTACATTTATAATTACATTTACTGCCTCATAATCTCAAATAGAATTATATTTTGTATTTTTGCAAACTTTTAGATTCAAATCTTCATGAGTGTGATAGAAAAAATACAATCAGCAGGAGGAAAAACAGCTTTCTCATTTGAGTTGTTGCCGCCTTTGAAAGGAAATGGTATCGAAACAGTGTATCGTACAATTGATACATTACGTGAATTTGATCCAAAGTATATCAATATTACGACCCACAGAAGCGAACTCGTTTTCAGAGAGAAGTCAGTGGGATTGTTCGAAAGGGTAGCAGAAAGACATCGTCCCGGAACGGTGGCCATTGCAGCGGCTATTCAGAATAAATATAAGATTCCGGTGGTTCCGCATATTATTTGTAGTGGTTTCACCAGGGAGGAAACCGAATATGCGCTGATAGATCTGCAGTTTTTGGGAATAACGGATCTTTTGTTGCTTAGAGGCGATAAAGGAAAACATGAAAAGGAGTTCAGCCCGACCGGTCACCGTTATGCGACAGAACTGCAGCAACAAGTCAATAAATTCAATCAGGGATTTTTTTTAGACGGTTCTCAGATGAAATCGAAAATCACACCGTTTTCTTATGGTATGGCTTGTTACCCGGAAAAGCATGAAGAGGCGCCCAATCTGGAATCGGATTTATATTATGCAAAGATGAAAGTTGATGCCGGCGCAGAATATCTGGTTACTCAAATGTTTTTTGATAATCAAAAGTATTTTGATTTTGTCGCCAAGTGCAAGGAAAACGGTATTCATGTGCCGGTTATTCCCGGAATCAAACCGATTACCCTGCAAAATCAAATGACTGTCTTGCCAAAGATATTTCACACGGATATTCCCGAAGCTTTTGCGACTGAATTGCGTAAATGTAAATCCGATGCGGAAGCTGTTGAGGTAGGAGTAGAATGGTGTATTCAGCAAGCCCGGGATTTGATTGCACACGGCGTTCCAAGTATTCATTTTTACAGTATGATGGCTACGCAAAGTGTTAAAAGAGTGGCACAAGCGGTATACTAATCAGTGATGAAATAAAAAAGAGCCGGGAGATAGAAATATATTGTCCAACTGAAACAAAAGTCGTATATTCGCAAAAAATTTTATCACGCCCGGGAAACATTTTCGTTAATTTTAAAAGTAGTGGTTATGGAAGAGAGAACAAGATACTCCGACGCCGAATTGGAGGAGTTTCGTCAGATTATAATCGAGAAACTCGAAAAGGCACAGAAGGATTATGAGATGTTGAAGAATGGTCTGACCAATCTTGACGGAAATGATGTGATGGATACTTCCCCTACATTCAAAGTATTGGAAGAGGGTGCAGCTACACTGTCGAAAGAAGAATCAGGTCGTTTGGCTCAACGTCAGATGAAATTTATTCAGCATTTGCAGGCTGCGTTGATTCGCATTGAAAATAAGACTTATGGCATTTGCCGTGAGACCGGCAAGCTGATTCCCAAAGAGCGTTTGCGCGCCGTACCGCATGCAACGCTGAGCATTGAGGCTAAAACACAACAGAAATAATCAAAATGATCACATAAGCATTTCGGCAAAAGGCTCAGGATAGTGACTTTTTGCCGATTTGTTGTTTAATAAGTAAGCATGTCAGTAACACAAAAATCCGTATTGTTGATTTTCCTTGTCCTGCTCATCGACCAGGTCAGCAAAATCTATATCAAGCTAAATTTTGTATTGGGAGAATCGGTTTATGTTTTCGACTGGTTCCGCATTTATTTTATTGAAAATAACGGGATGGCTTTTGGTATGGAAATCATAGGCAAGTTATTCCTCACCATTTTCAGGATTATCGCTGTGGGAGGTCTGGCGTATTTTATCCATTATTTAGTTAAAAAGCAGGCGCGTCAGGGATTTATTCTGGCCGTTGCATTGTTGCTTGCAGGCGCTGCAGGCAATATTCTCGATTCGGTATTTTATGGCGTGTTGTTTTCCGACAGTTATGGTCATCTGGCTACATTTCTACCTGAAGGAGGAGGTTACGCCCCGTTGTTTTACGGTAAAGTAGTGGACATGCTTTATTTCCCGATTATTAAAAACAGTGCAGGTGAAACCCTGTTTTTTAGTCCGGTCTTTAATGTTGCAGATTCAGCTATTACAGTGGCGGCGGGTATCATTCTGATATTCTTCCGTAAAGACCTGAATGAACACCTGGAATCAAAAAAAGAAAAGAAATCGAAGGAAGAAAATGCTTAGAAAAGCAATAAAATGGATGTTTTGCTGTGTAGTGTTGCTTCAATTTGCCTGTAGCAACCGACCCGACGACGTCCTCAGCAGGAGTGAGATGAAATCGTTTCTGACAGATCTTCATTTGTTGGAAGGTGTTTTTTCGTCGGATGTGACCATAAGTGAAGATGAAAAAATTCTTTACTATCACGCACTTTTTCAGAAACACGGTATCTCTAAGGCTCAGTTTGATTCTTCACTAGTTTATTACACCCGGAATCCTAAGGTGTTCGAACGTATTTATACCAGTGTTAATAAGAATCTCGAAGAATTGAGAACCGAGGTGGAGGCCGGGAAATACACCCCTGTTCTGCCGGACTCAATCAGGCTTAAACCGTTGGAAATCAATGTTTGGAACCAGGCTGTTGCTTTTAGTTATCCGGATGACTCAACAAAAAATCAATCCAGCTTTAGCTTGGCAAACAGCGGTCTCCTGACGAAAGATATATACAACTTTTCATTCAGGATGCGGGCTTTACCGCACGATTCTGTAAAGAGTGGATACACGACATTCCGAATTCATTATGCCGATGGAAATGTGGACAGCTTGTGGCATGAAGTGAAAAACGACAGCGTTTTGCGCAGGTACAAGTTCCGGTTTAAGGCTGCCAGAAACATCAAAATCGATTCTCTTTCAGGAGTATTTTATGCTAACCCAATACGACAGGATACCATTGGTATTCAAGTCGACAGTATTTTGTTATTCAGGAAATACATACCTGCGTTGCAGGATAGTTTGCGTATGAAGTTGGATACCATACCGCTTATCAATCAAACAGTCGATTCAACAAAAGCGGGAGACAGTATTCCTTCGATAAAATCTGTGTCAACAATTAAAAAGGATGCATTGAAGAAAAGGATTTAATTATTCCCGTTTTAATATCCCCTTAAATTTGCAGATTTCACCGTTTTCGCTTACCCCTTCCAGATCAACCTGATAGTCATTGGGTTTGTCTGCGGTGTAAAACTTCAGCCGGATGTTACCGTTTTCATCTGTTTCTGCATTCGGGGTCCAATATATGGTCGTACGTAAATCCGGTTTTGACTGATTTCTGATGCTGTCAACATCATATTTAGGTACATAAAACTCAACTGGTTGTTGATATCCGAGAGGAGCATACCGAACCAGACTGGGTGGTGTAATGCTCTGTAGTAGCGCGCCTTGTTTAAGTGTGATTGCAATTACGCCGTTTCCTCCTCTTGATCCGAACAGAGAGGCGGAGGCCCCTTTGAACAACGAAATCTCTTCAATATCAGATGCATTCAGGAACTGTAAATCTTCTATTTCTTCGGTTTCGATTCCATCAATCAAAAATAGCGGGTTGCCGGAAGAACCTCTTATTGAAACAACATCGCCGGACACCTGAACTCCCGGGAAGGATCTGATGACATCCAATACCGATTGATTCCCGTATGATTCTAATTTTTTTGAGTCTATTGAATTGTCAGCAGATCCCGAATAATAATATTCGTTTTCTGTTCTTTTTATCTCACCTTTAACAGTAAACTCGTCCAGATTAATCACCAACATGCCGCCTTCATTGTAATACCTTTCTTTTGACAGGTTAAGATAATCGTCCTGAACAACAGTTTTGTCATCTTGATTAAATGGGATGGCAGATTTGTAGCCGGGAAAGATGTCCTTGTCGGGAATTAATTCTACATCAATAATATTGCTGCGTGATTTTGCTTTCAGGATAATTTGTGTACTATCGGGGAACTGAATACCATCAACTATAAACAGACCCGCACTGTCGGTTTTCGCTGTGCTTATCTGATTTTTGAAGTTACTGAAGAAAATAACTTCTGAGTTTTTGGCAGGTTTGTTAAACAAGTTCAGGACTCTCCCAGAAATAGCCTGTCCAACTTCCAGATAATAGTCTGTTTTTGGATAAATACCTTTGATGATTTCTCCCGTATTAAAACGTCTCCAACCTTGTGTGAGCATCAGCAAATCAGTTTTTTCCAGTGTTTGCCATGAATTATCCCTGAAATACTGCTGCGGTTCTTCAATGTATCCTTTAAGATCCGAGCTCAATAACAGATAACTCAGAATATCATTGTTGATGCTGTCATTTTTAACCAGTAAATTATCGGTTACACTCACAGAAAAGCTCCCTTTAGCCGGAATGGTATCCTGATCAAGCAATTTAAAGTTAAGTTCAACCGGCTCTCTTTTACCGTACTTCGACTTATCGCTTTCCATCGTTATCACCGGGAAGTTATTGCTACGGATAAAACCGATTCTTTCACACCAGGTGTTTCCCGTTGAGTCGATGATACTAAATGTGTTAATTCCCGAAGGGAGCATATTTTCCGAAATAAATCCTTCTGTTTCAGTTAGCGGAGTAAACAGATAAACCATTCCCCGTGTGTGAACCTGCATGAATAAGCTTTTAATATCAAGATGGCTTTGGTTCAATATCTGAAAATACACTTTTCCTCTGACTGTTTTTAGCTTCATGCTGATTCCGGTAGCGGAAGTTGCCGGTAAATCAATTTTTTTTTGCAGACCGTTCTCTGTTTGCACAACAGCATAATAGTTTTCACCGGGATAGGTATGCATGATTATTTTCCCCATCCCTTTATTTAAGGTAATAAGTTCACAGATTTCCTGATGCTGTTGATTGAATATTTTACCGGAGATGTTGATAGACAATCCGTTGGAACCGATAGCCTTGAATGCAATGGTTTGGATCTGATTATCTAAGAATACACCACTTTCAGGAAAGAATTGCACATCAAAATCAGATTTCAGGTCCGGAACCTGAATTTTCCGGTTAAATGAAAGTCCGGGTTCATTCAGTGTAATTTCCAGCAATCTTTTTACATCTGAAATAGTGTCGGATTCTATTTGTAAATGTATTTCGCCTTGTTGGTTGGTTATCAGATTAGTCGTTTTTCTGTTTCTCCGGATGTAGTTTTGCTTGATTTCGATAGTTTTACCACTGAGTGGCATTGAGAAGGTGTTTTTAAAAGTAATAGTCAGAGGTATTTTACCATTTTCAGGTGTTCCAAAATTTGTAGTGATGCGCACCCTGTCATCAATCATGTTTCCGATGTTAATTTTTTTATGAAAAAAGAAATCCTCGGCGACGTTTTGCATCCAGTATGTGTAGGACCGGAGTATATACTCACCCGGAGCAATTTCCGGAGATAATGTGATTCTACCGGCAGCACCTGAGCCGTTCCGTTTGATTTTCACCCTTGTGATAACTGAATCAGATTTGTCGATCAGCTCGACATAGACAAATTGGCTGCGTGTGTCCGGTTTATGCGTAGTGGCATTGACAATGTGAGCCCTGAACCAAATGTCTTCACCGGCACTGTAATAAAATGGTTTGTCGGTATGTAAATATACCTTTTCCTGTGGAGCTTGTTTCCACATTCTCGAAAACCTGAGTGTCGTATTTAGGGCAAAATCCGGTGTCACTGCACAAGCAGATGCGCTCAGGAACAGAAGCAGTATTTCAGCAATCCCTGTGCGCAACAGCTTATTCATTTTGGGTAGATTTGTGTGGAGTGGATGAGATAAGGATTTAATTCCCTATCTCCGATAAGAACTTGATTCTAACCAATCTTACTTCAATTTCACTGAAGTCGTCCTCTCCCAGTTCCTTCAATGCAGGCAGAATTTTATCGGTTTCTGCAGTGTTGAAGTATTCGAATATTTCATCAACATGGTCGGGCTCCATGACTTCTTTCAGGAAGTAATCGATATTGATTTTTGTTCCGGAGTAAACAATGGCCTCAATTTCATCCAGCAATTCAAGCATGTCGAGTCCTTTCGATTCTGCGATGTCGTCTAATGCGATTTTACGGTCAATTGCCTGAATAATAGAAACCTTTAATTTGGATTTATTGGCGACTGTTCTTACCCTGAGATCCTCGGGACGGGTAATTTCATTTTCTTTGACATGTTCCTTGATTACTTTGAGGAACTCATCACCATATCTTTTGGCTTTACCTGCCCCCACACCCGGGATATTCTGGAGTTCGTCCATTGTAATCGGATATGTAGTAGCCATGGCTTCAAGAGAAGGATCCTGAAAAATCACAAATGGCGGCACTTCTAATTTTTTCGACATTTTCTTTCTCAGATCTTTCAGAATTGAGAAGAGCACATCATCAGCCGCGCAAGTTCCACCGACAGATTTCACTGCCGTTTCTTCTTCATCCTCATCAAATTCATTGTCCTTTACCACGGGGAATGCGCCCGGTTTTTTCATGTATGCTTTACCGGCAGGTGTTATTTTCAGCAAACCATAGTTTTCTATGTCTTTTGAGATATACCCGGCAATCATAGCTTGTCTGATAATCGCGTGCAGTAATTTTTCATCTTCATCGGACGCCGCCTCGAAGTTCTCCAGTTCATCATGCTGATATGATTTGATATCCGAGGTACTGTTCCCTTTCAGAATATCAACAATATGTTCAGCTTTGAATTTTTCCCTTACTGCAATAATTGTTTCTAAAATCAGGATTAAAAGTTCCTGCCCTTCAATTGTTTTCTTTGGTTTCATACAGTTATCACAACTACCGCAGTTATCGTGTTTGTATTCCTCTCCAAAATAATGGAGTAAGAGCTTTCTCCTACAAATGGATGATTCTGCGTATGCTTGCGTTTCTAATAATAATTGGTTTCCTATTTCCTGTTCGGCAACCGGTTTGCCTTGCATAAATTTCCTTAACTTATCAAGATCTTTGTATGCATAGAATGCAATACACTGACCTTCTCCTCCATCTCTGCCTCCGCGACCGGTTTCCTGGTAGTAACCCTCCAGGCTCTTGGGCATGTCGTAATGAATAACATAACGAACATCCGGTTTGTCGATTCCCATACCAAAAGCAATGGTAGCTACTATAACCTGCACTTTCTCCATCAGGAATTTATCCTGATTTTCGGTTCTGATAGCCGAATCCATGCCGGCGTGGTAGGGGAGGGCAGAGATGCCGTTTACCTTTAATGTCTCGGCAAGTTCCTCTACCTTTTTACGGCTCAGACAGTAAATAATTCCAGACTTATCCTTCTGAAGACGAATATATTTGATGATTTCCTTGTCAACATCTTTGTTTTTATTGCGAACTTCGTAATACAGGTTTTCCCGGTTAAAAGATGATTTAAATACCTTTGCGTTCAGCATGCCCAGGTTTTTCTGAATGTCGTGCTGTACTTTGGGGGTTGCCGTTGCAGTCAGTGCGATCAGAGGAGCAACACCTATTTCATTGATTATCGGACGTATCCTTCTGTACTCAGGCCGGAAATCATGCCCCCATTCCGAAATACAATGTGCTTCGTCGACCGCGTAAAATGAAATTGTTACCTGTTTCAGGAATTCAATATTTTCCTCTTTCGTAAGCGATTCTGGTGCGACATACAACAGCTTGGTTTTACCGGAAAGAATATCAGATTTTACAGCATCAATGGCCTGTCTTGTAAGAGATGAGTTCAGAAAATGAGCAACCCCGTCTTCTTCACTGAAATTGCGCATGGCATCAACCTGATTCTTCATGAGTGCAATCAGTGGCGATATGACAATGGCCGTCCCTTCCATCAATAATGAAGGAAGCTGGTAGCATAATGATTTTCCACCGCCGGTGGGCATCAGAACAAAAGTGTCGTTCTTATCCAGCACATTCTGAATGATGGCTTCCTGGTTTCCCTTAAAGGTGTCGAAACCAAAATGCTCTTTCAAATGGGTGGTTAATTCTGAATGAGTTATCATATCTAATACAATTCAAAACCGGATGGCGAAGTTAGTATTATTTCCCGAAGTATTTGCAAGATTATAAATCTTTTTTACTCCATTTTCTGTTTTTTTTAACCCTTTGTGTAAGATTAGGTAAGCAAATTTATAAACAGATTTTTAATATCCAAGTACTTTGCAAAAAAAAAACAGGTTAAATGCATTTTTTTTTGCAAATAACCTGTTTTTTTGTAATTATATCCCTGAAGATGATTATTTTTTGAATATTTAAGCAATTTTCAGCCTGTTGATATTCGCTTTCTCTATCTTTGTCCGTGCATAATCCAGATCTATCACCAGTTTGGTTTCATTTTTCGATGGCATTTCGTACATCTTATCCATGATGATGGTTTCGGTAATTGATCTTAATCCGCGGGCTCCCAGTTTAAATTCTATTGCTTTATCAACAACGTATTCCAGTACTTCTTCTTCGAAGACAAGTTCGATGTGATCCATTTTAAACAGCTTTACATATTGTTTGATGATGGAGTTCTTTGGTTCTGTGAGGATCTTTCGCAAAGCGTTACGGTCGAGAGGTTCCAGATAGGTCAGAATCGGCAAACGACCGATGATTTCAGGAATCAGTCCGAAGGATTTTAAATCCTGCGGGGCGATGTATTGCAACATGTTTTTCTTGTCGATGAAATCCGTTTCAAGTGTTGCGCTGTAGCCCACCACGCGGGTGTTGAGCCGGGCTGCAATTTTTTTCTCGATACCATCGAACGCACCACCACAGATAAACAAAATATTTTGGGTGTTGACCGGAATCATCTTCTGATCAGGATGTTTTCTGCCTCCCTGAGGCGGAACATTGACAACTGAGCCTTCCAGTAATTTGAGTAATCCCTGCTGTACCCCTTCTCCACTCACGTCGCGGGTGATACTCGGATTATCTCCCTTACGGGCGATTTTATCAATTTCGTCGATAAAAACAATACCTCTTTCAGCTGCTTTTACATCATAATCAGCCACTTGTAGCAATCTGGTCAGGATGCTTTCGATATCTTCACCCACATATCCGGCTTCAGTAAGCACTGTGGCGTCGACAATGGTAAAAGGCACATGCAGCTTTTTAGCAATAGTTCTGGCAAGCAGGGTTTTTCCTGTGCCGGTGGAACCCACCATGATGATGTTTGATTTTTCGATCTCCACATCGTCGTTCGATTTTTCCTGCATGAGGCGTTTATAATGGTTGTAGACAGCTACCGAGAGAAACTTCTTAGCTTCATCCTGTCCGATTACATATTGATCGAGATATTTTTTTATTTCCACAGGTTTGGGGATATCCTCTTTCTGTAAGTGCGGTAATTTGGACTTGCTTTCGGTATTTTCCTTTACTATTTCAGCGGCCTGTATGGCACATTCGTTACAGATTTGCGTGTTGTCCTGGCCCATGATGAAAAAATCCACCTGAGATTCGGTTCGTCCGCAGAAAGAGCATCGCCTGAGTTGTTTCGCCATTATTTAACCTTCTTGTCGTTAATTAAAACCCTGTCGATCATACCATACTCAAGGGCTTCCTGGGAAGTCATCCAATAATCCCGGTCCGAATCTTTTTCAATTCTTTCGAAAGGATTTCCCGAATGATCGGCAATGATACCATAAAGTTCTTTTTTCAGTTTCTGGATTTCGCGGGCAGTAATTTCAATATCAGAAGCCTGTCCCTGAGCTCCACCCATGGGCTGATGAATCATTACGCGGGAATGTCTCAACGCAGAACGTTTGTTTTTTGTTCCGGCAACCAGTAACACGGCGGCCATAGAAGCAGCCATGCCGGTACAAATCGTTGCTACATCTGAGCCGATAAACTGCATCGTGTCATAAATTCCAAGTCCGGCGTAAACCGAACCACCGGGAGAGTTCAGGTAAATCGAGATGTCTTTTCCCGGATCAGAAGAATCCAGGAACAGCAACTGCGCCTGAATTACGTTGGCGGTGTAGTCGTCGATTTGTGTTCCCAAAAAGATGATGCGATCCATCATCAAGCGTGAAAACACATCCATCTGGGTTACATTCAGTTGTCTTTCTTCCAAAATAGAAGGAGAAATATAACTGCTGGTGATACCTATGTATTTTTCTAAAGCCAACCCGTTCATTCCGAGATGTTTGGTGGCGTATTTGTGAAATTCGTTTTGATTCATAATTATCTAATTAAAAAATTAAACCACAAAAGGCACAAAAGATTTTATGTGAGAAAACACAAAAGTAAGCATTTTTGTTGATATCTGATGTTGATATCAATATTAGCTTTTGTGATCCCTTTTGATAAACTTTTGTGCCTTTTGTGGTTCTAAATGGATGTTTTATTCAAACATCTTATTAAATTCCTCTATCGAAACCTCTTTAGTATCAACTTTAACTGCATTTTTAATGATGTCGAGTACCTTATTTTCAGCAACTTTGTCGATGATGTTCTTGAGTGTTTCTTCTTTTTTGAGCATATCTTTCACATAGTTGTCGAGGATGGCATCGTCCATACCAATCATACCATACTGGGCAAACTGGGAACGGGCAATTTTACGACCGAAGTCTTCCACGTCATCCTTCTCAACTTTGATATCGTTTGATTTAGCAATTTTATCTTTAATTAACTGCCATTTAAGGTCAGCAATCATTTTCGGATAATCGGTTTCCAGCGTTTCTGCTGTCAGATTTTTATTGGTAGCCATCAGCCAGCGTTTCAGGAAAGTATCCGGGAAAGCGAGATCATCATATTTTTTTACCAATACCTCACGGGCATCGATACCGAATTTATATTCGCTGTCCTGAGCTAGTGTTTCCTGAATATTGGCCTTGATTTTTTCGGTAAATTCTTCTGCTGACTTTACAACGCCTTCACCATAAACTTTGTCGAACAAATCCTGATCGATTTCCGCTTCGTGGTAACGGGTGATGCTTTCGATGATAAACTGAAAATCAGCAGTCACCTCAGCAACCTCTTCTTTTGAAATTTTCAATAGCGAAGAAATTTCAGCTTCGTTTTCGAAAGCTGTTTTCGGGTTGAAAGTAATTGTATCGCCCACTTTAGCGTTGGCAAACAAAGCCTTGCTGGCTTCATCCTTCATGTAGGCAGGAGTTAAAACTGCATCCTGTACCTGAATACCACTTTCTTTTACCTTGCCTTCGGTTAATTCCGTCAGAACGCCTTTTACCATGTCTTTTTCCTCAACCGACTCTTCCTGCACATATTTGCCATAGCGACCGGTGTAGGATTTGATCTGGTTATTGATCATTTCTTCGCTGGGTGTAATCTGATAGTATTTTACTTTGTCCTTTTTATTCAGTTCAACTTCAAATTCAGGAGCCAAGCCCAGGTCGAAAACAAATTCGAAGTCTTCCTGCGTGCTGAAATCAATATCTTTCTGATCAGTTTCATTCGGAAGGGGTTCACCCAGCATGTTGATTTTATTATCCTGAATGTATTTGTATAGTTCATCCGACAGGATTTTGTTGATTTCTTCTGCAAGGATTGATTTTCCGTACATTTTTTTCAATAATCCGAGTGGAACCATGCCCGGACGAAAACCCGGGATATTCGCTTTTTTGCGATAATCACGCAATGTTTTTTCAACTTTCTCTGAGTAATCTGCTTTCTCGATGCTGATGGTGATGGTAGCATTCGAGCTGTCGATGTCTTTTCTGACGATGTTCATTGTTATTATTTATGCGATTTGTTTTTTATTTTCTGTCATTGCGAGGAGCAAAGCGACGAAGCAATCTCCTCAACATTTTCACATGGCTGTTTTTTCCGTTTATTTAACGGCCTGCAAAGATACAAATTTTTTACAAATTATTTTTTCGACATTCTTTTTCTGTCGTTTTCGTCTAACAATATCTTCCTGAGCCTGATGCTCGAAGGTGTTATTTCCACATATTCATCTTCCTTGATATACTCCAGAGCTTCTTCGAGGCTGAAAATAATCGGTGGCGCCAGCTTGGCTTTGTCGTCGGCGCCCGAGGCGCGCATGTTGGTGAGTTTTTTCGATTTGGTTACGTTCACCACCATATCACCTTCCTTCGAACTTTCACCTACTACCTGGCCAGCATAGATATTATCCTGCGGATGGATGAAAAATTTACCGCGTTCCTGCAGTTTGTCGAGTGCATAAGCGTATGCAGTACCGCTTTCCATCGCGATGATGGAGCCGTTAATTCTTTTCTCTATATCTCCTTTATAAGGTTGATATTCAACAAAACGGTGCGACATGATGGCTTCGCCTGCGGAAGCAGTCAGTACGTTGTTTCTTAATCCGATGATGCCACGGGAAGGAATGTAAAACTCCAGTTGTACACGGTCGTTTTTGATTTCCATGCTGATCATTTCACCTTTTCTCATGGCTACCATTTCGATGATTTTACCGGAGCTTTCTTCCGGCAGGTTGATGGAAAGCTGTTCGATTGGTTCGCATTTAACCCCATTAATTTCTTTGAAGATAACTTGTGGCTGACCTACCTGCAATTCATAGCCTTCGCGGCGCATGGTTTCGATGAGAATTGATAAATGTAACACTCCACGTCCATATACAGTCCACACATCGGCATTCAGGTTTTTTTCAACGCGCAATGCCAGGTTTTTATCGAGTTCTTTTATCAACCGGTCGTGGATGTGTCGGGAAGTAACGAGCTTTCCTTCCTTTCCGAAGAAAGGAGAGTCGTTGATGGTAAACACCATGCTCATCGTAGGTTCGTCAATTGCGATAGGTTTCAGCGGTTCCGGATTTTGGATGTCGCAGATTGAATCCCCGATTTCAAAACCATCGATACCAACCAGTGCACAGATGTCTCCCGATTTAACCTCGGTAGTTTTCGTACGGCCAAGACCGGTGAAAGTATGCAGTTCTTTAATTCTTGATTTGATGACTGATCCGTCACGTTTCACCAGGCTTACATCCATGTTTTCACGGAGTATGCCGCGATGAATACGTCCCACAGCGATACGTCCCACGTAATTGGAATAATCCAGCGACGTAATCAGCATCTGTGGTGTTCCTTCTATGAATTCAGGAGCAGGAATGTATTTGATGATAGCGTCGAGCAAGGGTTGAATGCTGCCGGAAGGGGTTTTCCAATCTTCCGCCATCCAGTTATTCTTGGCTGAGCCGTAAATGGTATGAAAGTTTAATTGTTCTTCAGTGGCATCCAGGTGGTACATGAGGTCGAAAACCATTTCATGCACTTCATCGGGGCGACAGTTCGGTTTGTCAACCTTATTTACGACCACGATGGGTGTGAGTCCTATTTGCAACGCTTTTTGAAGTACGAACCGGGTTTGCGGCATCGGACCTTCGATAGCATCCACCAGCAACAATACGCCATCGGCCATGTTCAGCACCCGTTCTACTTCCCCGCCAAAATCGGCGTGACCCGGGGTGTCGATGATATTTATTTTATAGCCCAGATAATCGATCGAAACGTTCTTCGCAAGGATGGTAATACCCCTCTCACGTTCCAAATCGTTGTTATCCATAATCAATTCGCCTGTCGTTTGATTATCGCGGAACAGGTTGCCGGCCAGCAGCATTTTATCTACCAGGGTAGTTTTTCCGTGGTCAACGTGAGCAATGATGGCGATATTTCTGATTTTCTGCATGTAACACATTCTTTTTTGAGGGCGCAAAGATAGTGAAAAAAGCGGAAAACGGAAAGCGGAAAGCGGAAAATGAATTTCGCACAACCAATCGGCTTTTCGTTTTCAGTTTTCCGCTTTCAGTTATAGACTTAGTTTCTCCCTCAACAGCTTATACCCCGCCTGGCTGACCTTTATTTTATCGCCGTTTTTCAGCATCAGTTGCTGACTTTGTTTTTCGTACAATTCGATACGAGAGATGGCTTCGACATTGACGATGCAGGAACGGTGCACGCGGATAAACTGATTTTCAGGGAGGTGTGTTTCGAAATATTTCATCGTTTGTTCTTTCAGAAATTTACCTTTTTCAGTGACCACCTGCACATAATCTCCGTCAGCAATCAGACAGATAACCTCAGCAATCGGGACGACATGTATTTTAGTGCCCGATTTAACAGCAATCCTTTCGATTAGCGGTGTGTTGTTTGGTTCAGTCCGGTTGTTTTCGGGTTCTTCGTTGCTGTCATTTTTTTCTTCATCGTTTTTGTCTTGTTCTTTTTCATATTTCAGGCAAAGCAGCAGGATCAGCAGGTAAGCCAGTACAGATGAAAAGAAACGTACCGGAATCAGGGCATAAAAAATAGTGCGATAATCTTCTTTAAAAAACAGAAACTCTATAAAATATCCAATGCCGATGGTAAGTCCGAGCGTGACAACTCCGAGCGCGACATAATTTACGACCCTGACGGGAAGCTGCAGCACATTCATATTCCCGAACCGGATTACATTCAGCAAGGGAACTGCGATAACAAAGTACAAGATGCAGTAAATGAATGTGTCTAATAAGAGGATAAAGAAAGGCAAGGGTGTGACAAGTGTATGAAGTGACAAAGTCTGCAATACAGCAAACCCTGCCAGACCAAAGAGAATAAGCCTTAATTTATTTTTGATGACGTCTAATAACATCTGTTGATGGATTAGTTATAAAAAGAAAAGGTTAACCAACGATTTCTCCACCACCGAATATGCAGGATCCTTTCACAATCAGCCTGCGCGTTTTGTCTACCGGCTCAATGATTCTGCGTTTGTCATCAAAACCTCCGAAGATGGCATCTAACTGAGAAACAACTGTCCAGTCGCCCGGAATATATAGGGTAATTCCTCCAAAAATCGCATTGACCTCCAGGTAAGTATCGCCTTCCGGCAGTGTAGTCCGGCGCAGGTCAAGTGTTGCTCCCCCGAAAATCGCGTTCATTTCTCCACCCTTAAACACTTCGTCTAATATGATATGCTCTCCGCTTCCAAAAATAGTGTTTTTTTCGAAACCGGATGATAAGTTACCAGTAGATTTTTGATGATAGTGATGCGTTTTGTTTTTCCAGTAATCGGACCAGTCTTTTTTCGGAGCCAGAAAACGAAAGGTAATGAGAATCAGACCGGCGCAAATCAGCAGCAATGGCCAGTAGACAGCGGCAAAATTATCTCCGATGCCCGGGAATGTTTCGGGAAAAGCTCTGAATATTTTCGGCATAAGGAAAAATGCCCCTACGATAACCCAAACAGTTCCCCATGCAAACTGATGCTTTTTCCGGAAGTGGCACAATCCAATCAGGATAACGACAGATGGCCAGGAGAAAATGATACTTTTATAAGCTTGCGGAATGAACCCAAAATTGATTCCGAGTAATACGGCTCCTATCAATATTAATAGTACCCCGAAACCCAATCCGCGAAAACGATGCGGATAACCTGTGTTGTTTGTTAATGTTTCCATTCTTATCGATTTTAATTTTTTGTGACAAAGGTATGGTCTTAGGCAATTTTATCCAAGAAATAATCGACGAATAAAGGATTTTCCCTGATGAATAATATAATTTAATTCACAAGCAATGCAATCTCAAAAAAATAATTAATTTTGTGACTCTAAGGCCTTATAAATACATTTAATATTATAAAAAATGAAAACGCATACACTCGCTGTACTTGTCCTGATAAGTTTGTTAACTTTAATATCCTGTGAAAATGAAGACATAAACCTTCCTGATTCACATACGATAAATGCAGTTGTTGAAAATGGAAGCAGATATAATACTTTTGTTTCGCACGTAAAAGCCGTAATAGATTATGGTGATGTTGAGTTTGATGTGTTTATGACAGAGTATAAAAATGGGGGATTTAAACTAACCTTGCCAGCTGTCATCCCAGACAATATGTTGGTATCAGCAGATGAACTAAGTGAAGATTCAAAACCGTTTTTCAGGTTGATTAGTGATAAGAATGCAAAATTTACCGAAGTAAGATTTTTTGCATACAACAAACAGAATAATACAAGTCTTTATGAATTTCGTTGCATATCAGAGAGTAGTTCCTTTAAAAATTGCAGTTATGTATATGCCGACAGGGATTTCTCCATCAGAGGAAAACTGAAAGGCTATAATTCTATCGGAGCCAAAAATTATTTGGAATATGATGTTGATCTTAAGAAAGGCTGGAATGTGATGTATCAGTTGAGCAATCTTATAACAACCAAGAAGCCTGAAGATTTTACTTATAAATGGCAATATACGGGGGCGATGGCTCTGAATATTGTTGAATATGAACATTACAAATATACTGATTCGAATCAGAATACAATCTATCTAAGGTTTCAAGGTGACAAATATATTATTAGTTTTGATGGAGAATTGAAACAAATTGACTTTGATGCTTTTTACAACGAATATATAGGCAGGAGTTATTGGTCAAGTTCTGATTTGCAAAGTGCAGGTACATGGACTGTAGTTGGCAACGGAAATGAAATATATTTTTCCGGAATAATGTCTTCATATACTGCATTTATTACAGATGGAGGTGAAAAAATAAATTTTTCACATATTTATCATCATAGGCTCTCGGTTAGTAGTGCCGTATTATCAAAATATTGAATAAGGTTTGATTCAGATGATTTTGCTCAATGTGTCTTCATTGTGGGGATAACGATAATGTTTTGGCACTATGTGGCACCCATGAAGGGTGTCACATAGTGTTATCCGAATCATAGTACAAAATAAGCCCCGATTGAATAAGTCAGTATAACCGGTGTTTGTTCCATTGTGGCAGGAAAAGCCGGACCACGGTCGAGTACGTATCCTAACCCGATTTGAGCCGTAAACCATTTTTTACCCCGAAATACGTAGCTTGGACCTACCAAACTTTGGGCGAAACCCTCTCCTAATCCCTGATGCCAATATGACAATGAAAGAAAAGAACTTCGAATACCGGGTTTAAGATGGTAATTCAACCCAACGCTATAGCTGACCCAACCGGCGCCCAGTTGAAGTCCCACGCGATTGGATAACAAGGCTTCAAAATCGGCCCCAACTAAACCACCACCACCGTTTAAAATCCCGACACTCAGGCTTGCCCGCCCTTCATTGCTTGACTCATTCATTTGTTGTGGCTGTTGTGTTTGAGCATTGATTGTCATGTAAACCACTGACACGAAGATTACGATAAGTGTTCGTTTCATAAAATACTTTTTTAAAGATTAACGAGATTTTGATTATTTAATAAACTATTTGTCGTTTCCCAATATGGAATGTCCTAAAATAATAATTGAGAGAACTAAGTTTCTGTCTGTACAAACATCTTTCGGATCATTCTTTAAAGAATGTGATTTTTTTGATATTTGTGCAATCCTTCTGTGTATAAAAAACGATACACTGCAATATTATGCATAATTATTTGTATGTTTTACAATAAGATTTTAATAAAATTGTTGCGAAAGGTAAATGTGAACAAGTAATTAATATTAATTGTCTGATTGTTAGCTTGTAACTTAAATCAGTTTTTAATAAATAAAATCAATTATTAATAAATATTAGTTTTATGGGAATGCGTTTTAGGTTTTTTTAATGGGTATGCACTCGTGAAACTAACTGACAATTTCACTATTCACTATTAGTTATTCGCTATTCGCTCTCCGTTTTCCGTTTTCACTTCTCCGCTCCTGAAGCTTTCGCTAATTACGATTGCAGTAAGTTTTCCCCCTCCTTTTTGCATATTCCGAAAAAAGTTTTACCTTTGCAGTCCGATTTTTTGCCCAATCTCTGACAGCTAAGTGAGAACTGTGAATATTGCGTGAAAGATTTAATATCAAAATTAAGAATAATGGATTTAATTAAAGTTGCTGAACAGGCGTTTTTGGTTGAAAACAATCACCCGTCATTCAAAGCAGGTGATACTGTTACTGTTGCTTATCGAATCAAAGAAGGTAACAAAGAGCGTATTCAGGAGTTCCGTGGAGATGTAATCAAAGTCTCAGGACATCAGGGGAACAAACGCTTTACAGTTCGTAAAATGTCAGGAAACATTGGTGTTGAGCGTATCTTCCCGATGGATTCTCCTTTTATTGACAAAATCACTGTGAACAAATTCGGTAAAGTACGTCGTGCTAAACTGTACTATTTACGTGCACTTACCGGTAAAAAAGCCAGAATTAAAGAAAGACGCGTGTAATTTTATCCGCGATCAGGAAAACAAGAGAGAGAAATTTGGAAATCCGGATTTCTCTCTCTTTGTTTTTAAACATCCTGCTGAAAACTGACGAAAAATAAATGCAAAAACAGTATATTTGCATTCTTAAGTAATACTTACATACAATAACCTACAAATTCAGAAACAATGAATATTTTTCAGGATACCGGAAAATATGTTTTACTCATGAAGCGGGTGATGGTCTTTCCCGACCGGTGGCGTATGTTTTTCCGGCAACTTCCGAAAGAACTGGAAAAGCTGGGATTGCAATCCTTGCCCATCGTGATTATTATTTCAGTATTTATCGGAGCTATCATGACGATACAAACGAAACTGAATACGGAAAACCCCATGTTGCCCACTTACAGTACGGGTCTGGTGACACGCGATACCCTGTTACTCGAATTTTCATCGACCATCCTGTGTTTGATTCTCGCGGGCAAAATCGGGTCGAATATCGCCTCGGAAATAGGTACTATGCGTATTACCGAGCAGATTGACGCGCTGGAAATTATGGGCGTTAATTCGGCAAATTACCTCATCCTGCCTAAAATCGTGGCTTTCGTCTTCATGATGCCTTTCCTGGTAATTTTCAGTATGGGTATCGGACTCGTCGGTGGTTATTTGGTAGGAGTGTTCAGTGATATAATAACGACGGCGGATTATCTGCTCGGGATACAATACGCATTTATCCCCTATTACGTGTTTTATTCATTAGTCAAGTCGCTGGTATTCGCGTTTTTAATTGCATCGGTTGCTGCGTATTACGGTTATTATGCGTACGGAGGGGCGCTCGATGTGGGTAAAGCCAGTACCAATGCAGTGGTTAACAGCAGTATCCTGATTTTGTTTTTCAATTTGTTGATTACAAACGTCATGTTGAATTAATTTTCGTGTTTGCGGTAGAGACGCAATTCATTGCGTCTTTAAGTTAACAACAGATATTTTTACACATAACAATGATAACAGTAACAAACGTAGATAAAACCTTCGGCGACAATCACGTGTTGAAAAATGTTTCGGCGGTGTTCGAAGCCGGAAAAACCAACATGATCATCGGGGCAAGTGGTTCCGGGAAAACGGTGCTGATGAAAAGTATCATCGGGCTGCACCGGATCGACAAGGGACGGATTGAATACGATGGTCGTAATTTGCCGGATATGCGCATGAGTGATATTCGTCACCTGCGCCGGGAGGTGGGTATGCTTTTCCAGGGTTCCGCTTTGTTCGATTCCCTGAGTGTGCTCGAAAATGTGATGTATCCGCTGGAAATGTTTTCTAAAACCACAAAAGAGGAAATGAGGGAGAGGGCGGTTACCTGTCTGCGCCGGGTGAATCTGCCGGAGCATTCCTATCAGTTGGCTCCTTCCGAAATCAGTGGTGGTATGCAGAAAAGGGTGGCCATCGCGCGTGCGATCGCCCTGCAACCGAAATACCTTTTTTGTGATGAGCCAAATTCCGGCCTGGATCCTAAAACGTCGTTGATTATCGATCAGTTGATCAGTGAAATCACGCGGGAATTTAATATTACTACTATCATCAATTCCCACGATATGAATTCCGTGATGGAAATCGGTGAACATATTATCTTTATAAATAAAGGAGAAAAAGCCTGGGAAGGGAACAAAAATGATATTTTTCATGTTGATAATGAAGAGTTGAATAATTTCGTGTTTGCTTCTAACCTTTATAAGATGGTGAAAAAGGCGAACTTATAATAGTGGATAGTGGTTAGTTTTTGGTTTAAGAGTTTAGAAAATTAATGATTTAAAGGTGCTTATATGTAACTCATATGACTTATATGGTTAAAAAAATAAGTAAAAGATGAAGATAATTTCTTATAACGTAAACGGTATACGGGCGGCGCTCACGAAAGATTTCGCGGGATGGCTCAAAGAGGCTGATCCTGATGTGCTGTGCCTGCAGGAAACGAAAGCGCAGCCAGATCAGGTTGATACTATGTTGTTCGCCGAGATGGGTTATACGACCTATTTGCATTCAGCTGAAAAAAAAGGATACAGCGGAGTGGCCATCCTGACAAAAGTTGCTCCGGATAATGTAGTGATCGGTATGAACCATCCGCGGTATGATGCAGAAGGACGTGTGATCAGAGCCGACTTTGGCGATTTGTCGGTCATTAGTGTATATATTCCTTCCGGATCATCCGGCGATGAAAGACAGGCCTTCAAGATGGATTTTCTGGAGGCGTTTCTGCCTTTTATTACCGAACTGAGAGCGACAAGACCCAACTTGGTTGTTTGCGGAGATTACAATATTTGTCACAAACCCATCGACATTAATCACCCTGAACGGCAAATCGGGGTTTCCGGTTTCTTACCGGAAGAACGTGAGTGGCTGGACCGGTACGAAGCAAGTGGAATGATTGATTCATTCCGGGTTTTTGATTCGAGTCCCGAAAAATACAGTTGGTGGAGCTACCGTGGAGGCGCCCGTTTCCGGAATGCCGGGTGGCGCATTGACTACCACTGGGTAAGCGAACCGTTGCGAAACCGGCTGACAAATGCGGAAATTTTAGTGGATGCAGTGCATTCCGATCATTGTCCGGTTACCGTTGAATTGAGCAGGTAAATCAGCTGATAAGATTTAAAAAATATAAATATTCGGAGAAAGGGATGATTAACAGGTATTTTGTTATTACTTTTGCCTTTCAAAATTTCAAATATAATATGAAGAATTACTTTTACAGGTTTCTGATATTCATTGTAGCCATTAGTGTGTTTAGTTCCTGTTTGTGGAATGATGAAGATGAAACGAAGTTGTCTGATAATCCGTATTTTGTATCGCTAAAGTTTTCTAAAAATGATAGTATTCCCGGTTTGGAGAGTGCCGCTTTTTCATTGATTTATGATTCTGTCCTGCGTGATTCCGTAATTGTCAATCTGGATTCTTTGGCTTATCAGATACGTATAGACAGCGTATTCCCTACATTCTCCTTTAAGAGTTCCTCTTATGCGTATCTTATTATGAAAGATACACTTAATACCGGTTTGGATACAATGCTTCTGACAGGAAAAGACACCGTTGATTTTACCCGGGTTTTGAGGGTAGTGAATATAGCACAAAACGGAACCGACTCCTGCTCATACCGGATTAAGGTAAATGTTCATCAGATTCAACCTGAATTGTATGTGTGGCAAAAGAAAGTCAATCAGATTTATACGCATGGTATGAATGCTCAGAAGGGTGTGTTCTTCAATGGAAAGTATTTGTTTTATGTGAGTGCCGATCTCACGAACTACCTGTATACATCGGATAATGGTGTAAATTGGGTTTATACTGCTGTTACGGGTTTGCCCGCGAATGGTAAACTTCAGTCAATAACAGCTTTTAACAATAAATTATATCTGACTGGTGAAGACGGATTGCTTTATAGCTCTGCAGATGGTCAGAACTGGAGCGGATTAAATCCGGGTGTTACCGGGTACACGATTAAAAATCTGTTTTTTGTATTAGATAATAATTTGTGGGGCTTATTCAGGCAGGATGCAAATTCGAAATATTATTTTGCAACTTCTCAGGATGGATCTGCATGGCTAATGGGCGATACGATTCCGTCTGATTTTCCGGTTGTCGATTATGCAGCTTTGGCTTTCAGCACAAGAACCAATAAATCCAAAGCCCTGGTGATTGGCGGAAATACATTGAACGGGAAGCTGCTTTCAACAAAATGGAGTGTAGAGAAGGGAATAAGCAACAACTATAAGTGGGTCGAGTTCTCCAAAGATAAATTAGACTTAACCGCTCTCTCGGGAGTGTCGTTGATTTATTATGATAATAAGTTGTTGTTGTTCGGAGGGATGGATAAGAACGGAAATGTAGTTGATAAAGGGTATAAGGAGTCTATTGACGAAGGATTAACATGGAGAAACACAGACAGTGTATTCAATGTTATAGTTGATTCGGAGCAATCAATAACGTATCAGCCAAGGAGTTATCAGTCGGTTATTCATAATACGACCAATCATAATATTTATTTGCTGGGAGGACGAAACAGTACTAATGTATTCTCCGATGTGTGGGTTGGCAGGTTAAACCGGATGACTTTTATCAGAAAATAAATTAATGTTATATAAGGGCGTCCATATCAATAAGGCTGTTCGTTTCCGGCGTTGGACACGAAAAACCTATGCTGTATTTGCCAGTCTGGGAAAAACAATCTCTATCGGTAATCTGAAAATCGGGATGGCGGGACAAACCTTGTTCCGTGGTTTCGAAAGATTGGACAGGGTATTTACAGAGCAATCCGGGGATGATGTGTCTGATTCGGAATACGAACCGGATAGATTAACGACAGATTTTTTATTGGCAACAGGAATTATTTCAGTTCCTGCTTCACAATATGCTGAAGCGGCGGATTTGATGTATATATATTTTATTAATCAAACGGTTAGAGCAGTTTAGGCTGTTTTAACCGTTTTTTATTTTATAAAATTTAAACGTATGAACAAAAATGTTTTAATTTTCTTGCTGTTTTTGGGGTTGACAAGTCAGATTTTTGGACTAGGGTTAAATGATTCCACTGTCATTGAATTAAATGAATTACAGGTAGATGCTACCCGTCAGCGGCAGTTTTCCGGAACAGGCAAAGTATTACAATCGCTTTCGGCTGTTGAAATCAGGCAGATGCCGGCACTGAGTATGGATGCATTCATGAAAACCATTCCGGGAGTAGATGTACGTCAACGGAGCACGGGAGGAACCCAGGCCGACATATCTATCCGGGGAGGTTCTTTTGATCAGGTTCTCGTATTGCTCAACGGAGTGAATATCACGGATCAGCAAACCGGGCATCACAATCTCAATATCCCTGTAGAACTTTCTGAAATTGAAAGGATTGAAGTGTTACAGGGAAGTGCTGCGAGGAGATATGGCAGTCAGGCTTTCTCAGGCGCTATCAATATTGTTACCAATCCTCAGAAAAAAGGAACTGTTGAAGTGGGAGCTACAGCCGGTTCCTTTGGCACCTATACACAAAAACTAACTTTGGGAGGTGTTAAAAAAGAGTTGGGTCATTTTACTTCTGTATCCCATCAGTCAAGCAAAGGGTACATTCAAAACACAGATTATAATATTCTGAATTTATTTTCTCACACCCGTTTTACTCCTGATAATGCTGGTAAATTTGATTTGCAGGCAGGTTATCAGCAAAAGTCGTTCGGAGCAAACAGTTTTTATACGCAGGAATATCCGAATCAGTTTGAACATACCCGTACCCAATTTGCCTCGTTGGGTTGGGAGAAACAGATAAAGAAACTATATGTTGCAGCAGATGTCCAATATAGAAGACATTATGACCGGTTCGAGTTATTCCGTGATTTTCAAAATAAAAAACCATGGTATGCCGATCATAATTATCACCTGACTGATGTTGCCGGAGGTTCCCTGCATCTTGAATATACCGGCAAGTTCGGTAAAATTGATGCAGGTGTTTCTTCACGATATGATCATATTTACAGTACGGTGCTGGGAAGTGTAATTACGGATACATTAAAGCACCCGGTAAATCATTTTGAAAAAGGAATGAATAAGAAATTCAACAAAGAAGCCGACCGGGTGCTTAACACAGCATATCTCGATTACTCAAAAGGATTAGGCGCTTTTTATTTCTCAGCCGGGACGTCTTTTTCACATACCGGTAAGTATGGTTTAAAACATCATTGGGGTGCAGATCTGAGTTATGTGCCAAACCAGCATTGGACGGTTTACACATCTATAAATACAGCGTCGAGATTACCAACTTTTACAGATTTGTATTATCAGAATGCAACCCACATTTCAAATCCTGAACTAAAGCCGGAAAGTTCGTTAACGTCAGAAGCAGGAGTAAAATACGGGTATGGTAAATTTAATTTACAGGCCGGAGGATTTTACCGGATGGGGCATAACATCATCGACTGGGTACGTTATTCGGATCAGGATAAATGGGAAAGCATGAATCTGACAGAACTGAACACTTCGGGATTGAATGTTTCAGCCGGATATCATTTTTCAAATTCATTTCTGAAGAATATCTACCTGGCATATTCGTTTATACACACCGATAAACAGGCAAATGGTTATGATTCAAAGTACGCACTTGATTACCTTAAACATCAGTTAATTTTTAGGTTGCACCATCAGTTACTGAAAAATGTGACTGTAAACTGGAATGTAGCTTATCATGACAGGGCCGGCAGTTACATCGATTTTGATACGAATGTGTTAACCGGTTACAGCCCCTACCTGCTTGCCGGTTGTCGTATTGCAAGAGAAAAATCCGGATTGATGATTTATATTGATGTCAATAACCTGTTAAATGAAAGTTATGTCGATTATGGCGGATTGATTCAGCCGGGGATATATGGAAATGCGGGTATCAGGTGGAAATTTTAATAAATATTATCCAAATGTTTTGCCAGTTGAAATATTCATTGTAATTTTGGTCTACCAAATATGCCTGATTGTCAGGCAAGCATATTTAAATAATGAATGAGTCAACATCATGGTAGAAGTTTTAAGTAAACGTAAACAATTAAGTGCAGTTACTCCTGCCGATCAGGTAATTTCTAAAATCAAGGAGTTGATTAAAACCGGTGTTCTGAAACCCGGGGACAGGCTTCCGGCTGAAAGAAAAATGGCATTGGATTTTGGTTTTGGCCGGACTCAAATCAGAGAAGCATTACATAAACTTGAGTTTTATGGTATCATCAAGACTCTTCCTCAAAGCGGTTCGGTTATTAATCAGCTTGATATTAATGCTTTGGATGGGTTGATTTCAGATGTGCTGGACTTGCAGGGTTATGATTTCTATTCTTTGGTTGAGACACGTATTGTGCTGGAAGTTAACTCTATACGCATGTGTGCTGAACGCCGTACCGAGGAAGATCTGGAGATGATAGAAAAGGCCCACCGGAATTTTCTAAGGTATTGGGATACTGAAGAACGCGTGACTTACGATTTCGCTTTTCACCGTGCTATTGCTGAGGCGAGTCATAATCCTGTTTTTAAGGCGCTTATGCTTATAATAACACCTGACATCATGAATATCTACAACAAGGAAAGAATCTGTGCTCCCAGTACCCAGGTTGTTGAAGAGCATGTACACATGGTAGAAGCCATCCGGGAACAAAACGTGGAAAAAGCAGTAGAACTCATGACGAAACACATGCAAGGTGTTTTGGAGTTTGCCAAGTCAAAATTAAATAGCTCAAAGAACTGATTTTAGGGTTACATAAATGAATAAAAAAGCTGCCGGCAGGCAGCTTTTTTTGTTTAATACCAACTTAAAATATGTTTAATAACATAAATCAGCATAAAACATGAAATTTATTTTGCAATTAAAAAAAGTATACATAATTTTGGTCGACCAAAAAATTGGTATACCAATATTGCGATTATTTATTTTTAAACATTAAAAAAGTAATTTCATGAAAAAAAACACAGACAAGCCACAATGGATCAGTAGATTGATGTTGGTGCTTGTAGTAATCTTTACAAGTTTGACCGTGTTGGAAGCTCAGGTTAAGGTAAGCGGGAAGGTTACCGATTCGAATAACGAGCCTCTGATTGGCGTAAACATTACCGTTAGTGGCACCAAAACGGGCACAATTACAGATTTCAACGGAGCGTATGTATTGGAAGTTCCGGATAGTAAATCCGTATTGGTGTTTTCGTACATCGGATACAAAACGGTATTGAAAGATGCAGGAACAACAGGAGTTGTCAATGTTACCCTGATTGAAGATGCGTTGCAGATTGAGGATGTAGTGGTGGTGGCTTACGGTACGCAGAAGAAATCGCATTTAACCGGTGCAATTGCATCGTTGAAGTCAGAGAGACTGGATGAGATTCCCGTTGCAAGGCTGGATCAGGCATTACAGGGGAAGCTTGCCGGAGTACAAGTTCTGAATACCAACCCTGAGGCCGGAGAGGCTCCGCAAATCAGGGTACGCGGTATGGGATCGATTAGTGCGGCCAGTGACCCTTTGGTTGTTGTCGATGGATTTCCTGTTCCGGAAGGTTTGTCTATGGTAAGCATGAATGATGTTGAATCGATAGAAGTGTTGAAAGATGCCGCATCTTCTGCTTTATACGGTTCCCGTGCTGCGGGTGGGGTAATTATGGTGACCACTAAGAGTGGAAGCATAAAAAAACCGAAGTATACCTTTAAGATGTATTCAGGGGTACGTACTGCTCTTAAATTACCGGAAATACATACTACAGAATCATACCTTGGAATGTTGTATAATGAAGCTGAAATGCGTAAACTTGATCCGGCTATTAATGGTGTTGCTGCCGAAACAATGGCTTTTAACCGGGCGACAGATCATGAGCGTGCCACTTTGTTGTTGCAGCGTTATTTTGTAGATCAACCAACTGATTGGTTGCAGGAAGGCTTGCGTACTTTTGGTTCGAATCAGAGTTATCAGCTCAGTGCATCAGGAGGTGACAAAAATATGCGTTATTATGTCTCCGGAAGTTATGCGGGAGAAGAAGGTATAATGAAAAACAGTACCTACGATAAATATAATTTCAGAGCAAAAGCTGATATCAAATTGTCGAATAAAGTTACGCTGGGTTTAAATCTGAGTCCGACTTTTACCCGACAGGAACGACCCGGAACCGACCTGACCGATTATATGCGTTTCCCTTCCTGGATTCCCATCCGGCATAATGCCGCAACAGCTGCTTTGACCGGTAAGGTTGCCGGGGATTATGCACAGCCGGCTGACTTTAACGGAATCTCGATCAGTGGCGAGGGACTAAACGGTGAAATATGGCACCTGTCAGGCGTTAATCCATTCAGTTCAAGTAACAACAACCCGGTATCTATCCGTGAAAGAACCAGTATATTTACCGATCAATATAAATTGCAGGCAAGTACCTATCTGACGATTGATTTTACACCGAATTTGCAATTTAAAACTTCTAATGGTGTTTATTTCTCATATAAAGAATACAATAAAAAAGAACAAACATCAGCTAATAAACAGGGTAACCCAAATATGTTAACTCGCCAATTGACAATGAACACGGAATTGCTCTCTGAAAATATGCTGACTTACAAGAATAACTGGGGTGGCCATGAATTGGAAGGATTGTTGGGATTTACTGCTCAGAAAAGCACGAACAAACTTAATACGATTATTGGAACTAAATTTCCTGATGAGAATATATTATCATTTAATATGGCCTCAGAGTTGGTATTAAACAGTCCCAGTATATCAGGAACTACTTCATATTACTATTCAGACGCATTGGCTTCTTTTATAGGCAGAGTAAATTATGCTTATTTAGGTAAATATCTTTTCTCTGTTAGTATGCGTGCCGATGGAAGTTCACTGTTTGCTGAAGGTCGTAAATGGGATTATTTCCCCGCGGGATCTTTGGGATGGAGACCATCAGAAGAAGAATTTATGAAAGGTCTGGACTGGTTGTCGAATCTGAAAGTAAGGGTAAGTTATGGTGTAACCGGTAATAATGACATACCGCAATATGCCTATATGAATCTCATCAGTACCAACAACTATGTTCTGGGTGTAGGTACGGGGTCTTGGTACAAGGTATGGCCTCGACCGATCCGGCGCTTGGTAATCCGGATATTACCTGGGAGAAACTGGGAGAGTTAAACATCGGGTTGGATTTGGGTTTCTTCAACAGTAAAGTGAATTTATCGGTTGAACACTACAACTCAAATACCATTCAAATGTTACTGCAACAGCCGGCAATGTACATAACCGGTCACCAAACCTACTGGAACAACATCGGGTTGGTTAATAATAAAGGATGGGAGTTTGAGCTCACAACAACCAATATAACCCGCAGAAACTTCACATGGAAGACAACGGCTAACTTATCAACCAATAAAAACACTTTACTTAATTATGGTGATAAGGATAACGAAGACCATTTCGGAGAAAGGAACGAAGTGTATCGTTCTATCGTAGGTCAGCCAGCCATACAGTTTTACGGGTATAAAAGCGATGGTGTATGGACAAGCTATGAAGAGGTTGCAGCTGCGAAAGCGGTTACAGATGGAGAAGGCAATCCTTTTACATACACCCGTTATGCTCCGACGGTAGGTGGACTTAAAGTTAAAAATATCAATAATGACAACCGGATTGATGCTGAAGATCGTACGGTATTAGGCGATCCGTTCCCTGACTTTACCTGGGGTATTACCAATAACTTTACCTGGAAAAACTTTGATTTGAACTTTTTATTCCAGGGTGTTCAGGGGATTCAGGTGGTTAATGGAAATATCAACTACAATGAACAGTTAAGATACAATAAGGCGTACACAAACAACCGATATGTAAGCCCGATGTTCCCGGGTGACGGAAAAACCGTTTACTCTACCACAACTTCAGGAGGTGATCTGATGCTTACCGATTACGCGATTGAAGATGCATCCTATGCTTCACTCCGAGACTTTACATTGGGTTACAGATTACCTGAGTCTGTTGTTAAGAAAATTAAAATAAGTGATGTTCGGGCGTATTTCTCAGCACAGAATCTGATTTACATCATGGCATCCGGTTATCGGGGAATAAATCCTGAAGCACGCAGAACATCAGGTACTTATAATAGCCCGCTGATCGATGGTTACCAAAGAGGCGCTTTCCCTCTCAACAGAACATTTACCGTAGGTGTTGATATCGTATTTTAATTAGAACAGTAAATAAAATTGAAGTAAAATGAAAAAGATAGTATATATAATCGGCTTGTTCTCTGCCGTGACGTTTTTCACAGCTTGTGAAGATTTCCTGACAGAAAAGCCGGAGTCAGTACTTACCCAGGTCAACTTTTACACCACTCCGATTCGTATCAATCAGGGAGTATTAGGCACCTATGCCGGTTTGGCAAATACTTTACGTGATGAATGGATGTTTACGGAACTAAGGTCTGATAACACCTGTCAGGATAACACCGGCTCCAGTACTACGGCCCGTATCGATCAAACGGATGTCGCGCTGTTCAGAACATCTCCGAGCTTACCTATATTGCTGGATTATTGGTACAAGGTATTTCAGAATATCTCGAATGTAAATGCTGTATTGCCATCGGTTAAAGATAATACCTATATCACGATTGAAACGCAACGGGCGCAATATGAGGCTGAGTTGCTTTTCGTCAGGGCTTTGCATTATTATAACCTGGTGACTTTATTCGGCGATATGTTTAAGGTTACAACCGTGATTGGTCCGAATGAAGCGAAACGAATGCCCCGTTCTTCTGTAAATGAGATTTATGATGACATTATTATTCCTGATTTGATTAAAGCAGCTAACCAGGCGCCGCCAACCTATCCTAATGCTGAAAAGGGACGTGTGACGAAGTGGGCTGTCAAGGCTTTGCTGGCTAAAGTTTATATGATGCGCGGAGGTGCCGATAACATTGCCCTGGCAAAACCATTGCTCGAAGAGATCATGACATCATCTCCTCATGGATTATTGACCGGTGCTAATGCGTTTGCAAATGTATTCAGTACTACAAATGAGTTGAACAACGAAATTATTTTTGCTGTCAGGTATAAAGGTGGTGCGCTGGGAGTAGGTTCTCCCTTCTGGAGTAATTTTGCTCCTTTAGGCTCCGGAAATCAGTTCCTGAAAATAGGGACTCCCATGGGCTATAATGCTCCTACATTTGAATTACGTTCGATATTCGACAATAGTTTCGGCGATACAAGAAAAGATGTCTCCTATCGTATATGGAACAGGTCTGCAAGTTCTCAGATTCCGTATATATTTAAATACAATGATCCGGCTATCTCACAAGCTTTTCAGGCAGAAAACGACTGGATTTTGTTACGATATGCCGATATAGTGTTGCTCTATGCTGAAGTGTTGGCGCAGGATGGGAATCATGCTGATGCACATACCTATGTAAACCAAATTCGTAACCGGGCAGGTGTACTTCCCGTGGGAGCATACGGTTCTAAAACGGAAGCGTTGGATGGTGTTTATGCCGAAAGAAGGCTGGAGCTGGCATTCGAAAATCAGCGGTGGTTCGATTTGTTGCGTATGAATAAATCATACAATGATCCGATGAAGGCAGTTAATATCATGAAGAAACATGTATTTGAAACAGACTGGGACCTGCTTTATTCTAAATATAACCCGATTCAACCGCCCGAAGAAAGATTCTTTATTCCTGCCCGTTTGATTTTGCCTATTCCACAGTCGGAGATAGACACCAACAATGAGATGAATATTGAACAGAATGAAGATTATTAATCAATGTAAGTGCATAAATTATAAACGTATGAAAACAAGAAGTTTTATTCAATATTTTCTGCTCCTGACTGTTGTTGTGTTGATGGGAGCTTGCTCGACCGATGAAGAAACGGTAATTGTACCAAAAACACTTGAACAATACAAACAGGAATTACAGGCGTTTGTGACGTCACAAATCACTTTCATCGATAATTGCGTGGTAGGTTATAACAAGGGTGATTTTCGGTCATCGACTAATTACGAACCTTATTCAACGGCCTATAAAGCTAAATTGCTTGCTGTCTTAACTACACTGGATAAACCCGATTTAGCTATTACAGATATTGTTAGTGCGTATAAATCTTTTGCTGATGAAGGGAAATTATATCAGGCAGAGATTTTTATTTCAGATCGTCGTCCCTTGCATGAACTTATTGTGGCATGTGAAGCCTTGAATACAGCAACACCCGACGGATCAGCTCCCGGTAATGTAAATCCTGCTGACAGAGCGCCTTTTGTGGATGCAATCACAGCGGCTAAAGCAAAAAGGTCGGCTTCTGCACTCGTTCAAAGGCAGGTACAGGAGGAAGTAGACAAATTAAATGCAGCGAAAACTGCTTTTGAAAATGCCATTATTAAATAAACCACGATAGATTTCTTAAACCTGACAAGTTTAGTTGCTTCGTAAATAAAATTAATGTTATGATTAACAAAGTAATATGCTTTATTCTTTTTTCCCTGTTTTCATTTCAGTTTTCTAATGCAAAAACAATCAGGGTTCAAAATATAAATGAGTTTGATCAGACAGTAAAAACACTAAGTGCCGGAGATTCGGTTGTGTTGGCAAATGAAATATGGAAAGATGTTCAGTTTAAGCTGAAAGGCACAGGTGCAAAGGATCAGTATATTTATATGGTAGCCGAAACTCCCGGGAAGGTGTTTATTGAAGGCAAATCCCGTTTACAGTTTTCCGGAGAGTACTTGTATATCTCGGGACTGGTTTTTCGGAATGGCAGTACCCCTAAGACTGCCGTGGTTGAGTTTCGTACAAGCTCCACCGATTACGCCTACAACAGCGTATTGTCAAATTGTGTGATTGATAACTTTAATCAACACAAAGACACTTCGGATCATTGGGTGAGTATTTACGGGAAAGAAAACCGAGTGGAGTATTGTTATTTCGGAGGAAAAGCCAACGAAGGAGTTACATTGGTCGTGTGGCCTAACGATTCAAACAGCATCAACAACAACCATTTGATTACCCGGAATTATTTTGGTCCGCGTCCACGACTTGGCTCTAACGGCGGTGAAACCATCCGTATCGGAACCAGTCATGTGTGCCATTTAAATTCAGGAACCATCATCGAAGGAAATTATTTCGAAAGATGTAATGGGGAGGTTGAGATTGTATCGAATAAATCAGGAGGGAATAAATTCCTGAACAACACCTTTTTCGAGTGCGAAGGCAGTTTGGTGCTCCGGCATGGCGATAATGCGGTGGTTGCCGGAAACTGGTTCATCGGGAACGGCAAACCCTTTACCGGTGGTGTCCGCATCATCAACGAAGGCCACCAGGTTTTCAATAACTTCTTTTATAAACTCAACGGAGATGATTTCCGCGCGCCGTTGGTCGTTATGAACGGTATCCCGAACTCTCCGGCAAACGGATACATGGGGGTGAAGAATGTCGTAATTGCCCATAATACCTATGTGGATTGTGTTTTGCCCTGGTCGTTCGGAGTGGGTGCAGGAAGCCGGGACAGAACGGTAACACCTCAAAATACGATGATTATGAACAACCTGGTTTATTCACCCAATGAGCAGGAGTTAATCAGGGCGTATGACAATATCGACGGGATCAAATTCGACAACAACCTGATGGTAAGCAAAGCCGGCATGCTTAGCGGCGAAGGCATGGTTACCGGTGAATTATTGAAAGGAGAAGTATGGGGAATTGATTTTATCGCGTCGACGGCAAAAGCGAGAAGACTTGGTTTTGTACGTACGGATATTCTGGGTTCTCAACGCACCGAACAGGTAGTCGGAGCATTTTTACCAAATTCGACTCCCCAATTCGAAATGGCGTCAGCTCAGAATTCCGGTCCGGAATGGTATAAACCCAGACAAAAAGCGGTTGAAGCGAAACCGGCTAAGGTACATACTATCAAACCTGGTACGGATATCCTGAGAAAAGCCCTGTCGAAAGTGGCTGATGGCGATGTGGTTGAGTTGGAACCGGGTGTACACATTGTAACCAGTAAAGTAGTTTTG
>VSSQ01000351.1_pt1 | contig 37546 bp, 32 predicted proteins | sample 4763081 | NCBI WGS metagenome assembly VSSQ01 (sample SAMN12137344, study PRJNA551015) | bioreactor metagenome | isolation source: SDC9 anaerobic chlorinated ethene degrading culture | place: USA: Knoxville, Tennesee | collected 2015-01-01
AGAGCCTTACAGGCGCACATGAAAAACCCCCGGCTATGCCGGGGGATATTTATTGTTGTTGCGGCAAAAGTACAATGCAAAACGGTTAGTCATCTGTTTTTTCACGGTTTTATTTTAAGCGGGTGCATTGTGTGGTCAATCAATCAAAGGTGTGCTTGTGCAAAAAATAATTTTACACTCTAGTTGCTTGTGCAAAAAAGAACTTTTGAATGTGAAACTAAAAGGAAAAAAAGAACTAACTAAATGCTTTGTTATGCTTGCATTGGCTTTTTATATGGTATATTTTTTCCCACAGGAGTCTTTCATACTTACGACAGAGCATTTCACACTGATATCGTTCTGTATAACAAAAGGAGTTACGAATGAGTACGGATCTTAAGAGCATGCATATGGGTCAGATCACCTCGTTCTTTATCCCCAACGTCACCCTGGTGGGCGAGGGATGTTCCAAAGAGATTCCTGCTCGATTGAAGAGCATCAATGGTGCGAAGCCGCTGGTTGTAACTGACCAGGGTATCGTTAATGCCGGTATCCTTAAAGTGATCACCGACATCCTTGATGCCGCCAAGATGAAGTATGCCATATACGATAAGACCATCCCGAACCCCACGGACAAAAACGTTGCAGAAGCTTTTGACCTGTACAAAAAGGAAAAGTGCGACAGCATCGTTACCCTTGGCGGCGGCAGCTCGCATGACTGCGGCAAGGGCGTAGGCTTTTTGGCTGGCAACGGTGGCAAGATTCATGACTATGAGGGCGTGGACAAGTCCAAAAAGCCCTTCCCCCCGTATGTTGCTGTTAATACCACCGCTGGCACCGCCTCTGAAATGACGCGTTTCTGCATCATCACCGATACCTCCCGCAAGGTGAAAATGGCCATTGTTGACTGGCGCTGTACCCCCAGCGTGGCCATTGACGATCCCGTTCTGATGATGGGCATGCCCCCGGCCCTGACCGCGGCCACCGGCATGGACGCCCTGACCCACGCTGTAGAAGCCTATGTTTCCACCGCCGCCACGCCCATGACCGATGCCTGCGCTGAAAAGGCCATGGAATACATCAACCGTTACCTGCGCCGCGCCGTTGCCAACGGCCGGGACAAGGAAGCCCGCGAAGGCATGTGCTATGCCCAGTATCTGGCTGGTATGGCTTTCAACAACGCCAGCCTCGGCCACGTGCACGCCATGGCTCACCAGCTTGGCGGTTTCTATGACCTGCCCCACGGCGAATGCAACGCCATCCTGCTGCCCCATGTGTGCGAATACAACCGTATCTCCAGCCGCCGCCGCTTTGGCCGCATTGCCCAGCTCCTGGGCGAACTCACCCAGGGCATCAGCGCTGACGAAGCCTCGCGCAAAGCCATCACCGCCATCAACATCCTGTCCAAGGACGTGGGTATCCCTGATGGCCTGATCGCCCTTGGCAAGAAGTACGGCAAGGAAGTACGCGAAGCCGATATCCCCACCATGACCGCCAACGCCCAGAAGGACGCCTGCGGCCTTACCAACCCCCGCTCCATGACGGATGCGGCTGTGGCGGCTATCTACAAGGCGGCCCTGTAATACAGTGTCCTCCAGAATGTAGGCCGTTTGCCTGATGCCCCCGGTGGGGCAGGCCATTGGCAGACATCGTGGTATGAAAAACGGCGCGGGCTTTCCGCGCCGTTTTTCTTGCTTTGCGTTGTGGTTTACGCCCCTCAGCACCGAGTGCCTGACAGCAGTATGAAATGAAAAAACGATGTGGCTTTGCTCCACGACAAAAAAAGCGGCATGGAAACCATGCCGCTTTTTGCGTGGTAAGGCAGCCCATGCCCGAGGGGCGGTGGCTCAGGGGCGGATGACTTTGTCCGCCAGATCAAGGCTGGTGACAATATCGAGCATATTTGAGGTATCGCCCACTTGCTTGGCTTCCAGCAGGCCAAAGTGCGCAAGGCAGGTGCCGCACACAAGCACAGAAACGCCATCGGCTGCCATCTTTTTCAGGGCATCCAGCGCAGGGCCAGGCTGGGATGCCAGCTTGACACCGCCGTTGATCAGCACAATGCGCCACAGGCGAGGGCCAAGTTCCGGCAGGGTTGCCACAAAATTGCCCATAAGTTTTGCGCCCAGCCCATCGTCGCCACGGCCAATGGTCTCAGTGGTGATGAGCACCAGCGTCTTGTTGGTTTCGCCCAGAGGGCGGGATGCTTCCGCAGCCTGCTGAGGGGCGGATGCCGCAGATTCACCAGCACTTGCCGTGATGCGCCAGCAGTCGGGGCCTTCCTGGCTGGCGGCAACAGTAAAGCCGCGACCCTCCAGAAAACGTCGCACGTTTTCCCGCGCGGGCTCATTATCTACCAGTACTTCAAGGGCATTTGTTCCTGCTGCCAGGGCATCGCGGGTGCGCATGACGGGCTGGGGGCAGGCCAGCCCTCTGCAATCTAATTGTTCCATGAATATTCTCCTGTTCATGATATACGAGATTTACAACTATTAGGGGTAAGGGTAGTTAGAAAAAAGCCGATAAGCAAGATAAACTAAGGTAGGCATATATGGGCATTGCGCTTCAGGTAGTAATCATTGCCGCTTTGGGCGGTTTGGCCGTTTTTGGCGGTATACAGGGTATGAGCTGGCTGGTAGTCGGCATTATTTTTGTCTGCGCCGGTGCAAACATCTGGCTCTGGCTGAGTGGGCGTTCCCGCGCTGCCCGTCTGGCGCAGTATCTCGACGCTCAGGCTTCAGCGCCTGCGGCTGATGGCGATGTGGAACAGCGGGCCATGCAGTGCATTGAAAGCCTGCGAGAAACGCTGAAGACCAAGGCGGACGCTCAGGTTGTGGAATCCTTGCAGGCGCAGAACAGCGAACTTGCCAAGCAGCTCAAGGAGTCTGAGGAACTTGTCGTAACTTTGCGCAAACGGCGTGAAAAGGGCATTATTGCCCTGCACAAGGCCCATTCGGTGTGCACCAGACTTTCTGGCGACATGCGCAAGCTTGCCAGCCTCATTACGGACGTAAATGGCGGCGTTGCCGTGCAGCGCGACAGACTTGTGGAAACAGGCGCGGCTATGGAGCGCGTGGCCGATTCTGCCAGTCAGGCCTCCCTGCGTGTGCGTGAACTCTCGGAAAACGCCCAGAATTCAAGCGCCAGCGCCGCCACGGGCGAACAGGAAGTGGAAGGCGCAGTTGGCTCCATTGACAGTGTGCGCGACACCATCGTGCAACTCAAGGAAGCCATGGCCGGGCTGGGCGAAAAAGCCAGCAATATCGGTCAGGTCATGAGCGTCATCAACGAAGTGGCAGATCAGACCAATCTGCTGGCCCTCAACGCCGCCATTGAAGCGGCGCGCGCTGGCGAGGCCGGGCGCGGATTTGCCGTGGTGGCCGACGAGGTGCGCAAGCTGGCTGAAAAAACCATGGGCGCCACCAAGGAAGTCGAGGAGGCCGTAAAGGCCATTCAGGATGAAACCCGGCGCAATGTGCTGACTGTGGACAAGGCCGCGCAACTGAGCGTGGACGCGGCAGACAAGGCCACCAATGCCGGTGATGTGATGCGTGCTATTCTGCAGAGCATGGCGGATACCGCCGGGCACCTCGCCAGCATCGCTGCCGGTGCCGCTGAGCAGTCCGAGCAGAGCACTGGAACCAGCGGCGCGCTGGAAGAAGTCCGAGAGGTGGCAGAAAGCACCTCCAAAAACATGGAGATGTTTACGGCCTCGCTGCTGACCTTCCAGAGCGGCATGGAAGAGCTGGATATGATCGTCAACGCGCTTGTTGCAGGCGATTTTGACCAGGCCCTCTCCGACAAGTTTGTGGAGTGGACGCCCAAGCTTGAGCTGCACGTCCCCCTGGTGGACAGAGAACACAAACTGCTGGTGGAGTATATCAACGAACTGCATCAGGCCATGACGCATAACAAGCCCGTGTCTGAAATGATCGGTGTGCTCAAAAAACTGCGCGATTACACGGCCACCCATTTTGGCGATGAAGAAAAACTGTTCAATGTCCCCGCCTACAAGGCCGCAGCGGAACACATGAAGATCCATAAAAAGTTTGTTGCCAAGCTGGATGAAGTGGAAGAGCAGTTGCGTATGGGCACCGCCACCGTGAGCATGGATTTGCTGACCTTTCTCAAGGATTGGCTGGTACAGCACATCATGGGCACTGACCCCACCTATCTGCCCTACCTCAAGCCCGAGGACAAGGAACCAGCGTAAAACCGTCAGTCATGAAAATCGAAGATGTTTTGTGCAAGCAAAGAAGCCCCTTTCGGGGCTTCTTTGCTTGTGTGCAGGGCTTGCAGAAAAAGGGGCCGTCACGCCCGGGCTTGCGTGATGGCCCCTGTGCGCAGATGGCGCGTCAGACTACTATCTGTTGTTGCCCAGTTTCACTGGGGCTTACTGCCATCGTTTGATGCTGGGATAAAATTTTAGGGCAGGACTGCGAAAGGGCCTTCCCTCATAAATATCCTGATGCTCGTCTGTCCTATGCGGGCCAGCTGCCCTCGCGCAGCCTGCGCATGCCTTCCTCTCCCACATAGCGGCGCAACTGTTTGTCGGGCGCGTTGAGCAGATCCACCACCAGCAGGGCATCAAGGGTGCCAAAGGTTCTGTCTTCGTGAAAGGCGGCAATGCGCCCGCCCAGTTGCAGGTAGTGTTTAAAAAGTATGGGCAGGGTGCGCCCCCCCTCCATCTGCCGCACCAGCGCGTTGACGGACTTGTAATCAAGGTGCTGGGCAAAGGGCAGTTCTTCGCGCAGTTTGCGGGGCTGTTTGCCACGTACCATGCTTGCCAGGGGGGTATCCCAATGGCGCAGGCGCAGGTGCCGCCAGAGCAGGTCTACCGATTGCGGGCGATAGTTGAGGCCAATGCTGGCAGGGCCAAAAAGAGTACGCACGCCATTGCGCAGGGCCATCTGCCCAATGCCCTTCCACAGCAGAAGCAGGGGCGTGTAATCGCGCTGGTATTCGGGGCAGACAAAGGCGCGCCCCAGTTCCAGTGCATTTCCGCACTGGCGGAAAAATTCCGGCTCGTATTCAAAGAGCGAGGCAGTATAGAGGCGCTTTTTGTCATACTGCCAGGTTCCTTCTGGTCGCACCACGCGTGCCCGGTATGAACCTGCAATGTTTTTGCCTTCTTCGTCCATGAGCAGAAGGTGTGAATACAGGGGGTCGTAGCGGTCGGTATCCCGCGCCTGTCCCGATCCTTCACCCAGCGCGCGGAAGGCTTCTTCGCGCCTTCTGGTCAGTTCGTCCAGCAGCAGGGGAGATTCGTCGCCCTCAAGCAGATAGACGCAGTAGCGGCCTTCGCGGGACAGCATGCGGTTTTCCGGCAGGGCGGCAAGGCTGACCATTATATCCATCTTGGCCGCGGCAGGGGCCAGGGGCTGGCAGTTGGCTGCGTGCCCGGCTGCGCCGTGTTCAGAGCCTAGGGCAGAACGGCAAAGCCCCAGACAGTGGGTGCGCTGCTCATGGTTCAGCCCCGTCAGAATTTCTGCGGGGATGGCCTCGCCCACGATCATGCGGGCAGTGCTTCCCCGTTGTTTGAACAAGGTATTGGGCAACAGGGCCTCGCCCACGTTCTCCTTGAGCGCTGTTGCGGCGATAAAGAGGGGATTCTGCCGTACGGACATATGCAGGGGGACAAAATTCAGGCCGGGGATATCGGCATTGCGACCGCCAAGCCTGCTGAGCAGGCGTGACCATGGCTGTTCCGCAATGCCGCGTCCAAATTGCCAGCGGGCCACGCTCCCGGAAGGGAAAATACCCAGTGCTCCGCCCGATCGCAGGTGGGTCATGGCAGTGCGCAGCACCGCGGCGTTGGCGGCTGCGCCGCCAGAAAGATTCAGGGGCAGCAGCATGGGGGCAAGCTGCGCCAGTTGGGGAATGCGCAGCAAGGCATCGCTGGCAAGAATTTTGAGATCGGGACGTGCCTTGCCGCAGAGGGCTGCAAGCATCAACCCTTCAAGCGCGCCGGAGGGATGGTTGGCAAAAAGCACCACCGGCCCTCGGGCAGGGATGCGCTCCAGATCGCCGCGCAGGCATTCCGTATGCACATCCAGCGCGGTGAGGCAGGCGGTGGCAAAGGTTTGAGGATCGCCGCACTGGGGCAGTGTGTCGGCCATCTTTTCCAACCGGGCAAAACCCGAAAGCTGACGGGCCAGGGCGCGGGCCAGCCGCCCGACGCTTCTGACCAGCGGGCGGCCAGGTGCAAGGGGTAAAATATCAGCATTGCCGGGCATGGGGATTCTCCTGTGCTTGGGCTGGGCATGCGCGTGGGCGCATGCTCGGCTGGTTCCGTTTTCTGCGTCTTGTGGTGCGCCGGTCCGGGCGATGGTAAAATTCGGGAGCCTAGCAGTATTCGGCGCACACTTCCTGAGGAAGCGGCGTTGCCTTCATCTGGATCATGTTTGTGCGCAGGTCGTTTTCAATGTTCTGCTGGCATTCGCAGCAACGTGTCGCCCCTGGGGCGGCCATAAGGCGGGCAATGGGGATCTCCTCGCCGCATTCTTCGCAGCGGCGGGGGCCGCCGTGCCGCAGGAGCGCCACAAGGCTCTGGAGTTCACGGATGCGTTGGGAACTGCGGCGGGCGCTGCAATGGGCTATGTGGGCCGCCTCAAGATGGCTGGCCGCGTCCAGTTCGTCCGCGCAGTGCTGGGCCTGAAAAACATCGCGCAGCAGGGTGAGACGGTGCATTTCTTCGTTCAGTTCGCCCTGAAGACGCTGCAAAGTGTGCAAATTGTCCATGTCTGCCTCCTTCGGAGAATTTCCGATGGTTGAACTGTTGCTCTTTGGGCATCATGAGTGTGCTGGTTTGCGTTATGGTGACGCCCATGTGAATTTGTGCGTCATGTTAGCGGCAAAGTGGTGGAGGCGGAGTCTGTGCTTTCTGAACAGGCTTCACTCAGGGGAAGATTTGTTGACAGGGGGGTGTTTGTGCAATAATTTTCTCATGCGTATAATTTATCATCATGATGTAGCCAGGGAGGAAGTTGTGTCCGAATATAGAAAGCCCTCAACGTTAGAGCGGTTTATCCCTATTGTGGACTTTCTGGGCGCTTTTTTGGGTGCTGACTGTGAAGTCGTGCTGCACGATGCCACCAGGCCGGACAGCTCTGTACTTGCGATAGCCAACAGCCATATAAGCGGACGCCGCGTGGGATCGCCCATTACGGATATGGCGTTACGCCTTATCAAGGACGGCACCTGGATGACCGCGCCTTTTATTACGGGCTATAAAACGCAGAGCAAGGACGGTCGTCAGCTTCATTCGGCAACGTATTTTATCCGTGAAGACGATGGTTCATTGGCTGGGATGTTATGCCTCAACATGGATGCGGCCCCGCTGATTGAGGCGCGCGATCTGCTTGATCGCTTCATATCGCGGGCGCGAATGGAAAAGCCCAGGTCGGACGCTGAAAATGGACATCCTCTTGAAACATTTGCTGAATCGCTGGAAGACCTGACCAGCAGCATTATCCAGCAGGCGGTGAATGGCGCGGATATCCCGCCGGATCGCATGACGGCAGATGAAAAAATAGCTATTGTACGCACCCTTAACGAAAAGGGCGTGTTTTTGCTTAAAGGCGCTGTGGCGGTTGTGGCGCGCCATCTGGCAGCGTCAGAGGCCACCGTTTACAGGTATTTGCAGCGGGTTTCTTCCTGAGGGTGTTTTCTGCGGTATGATTTTTTTCTATCACATTGACAAAAAATTATTATCAAGATAATTTTATTTCACTGCGATAGCTGTGCTTGCAGGGCGTATGGTCTCCTTAACGGGGCAGCGCAAAACATCTTGTTTTAACAACTTGTTAAGGAGAATCCGTCAAATGTCTCAGCGTATTGCAACGGAAAAGGCCCCAGCAGCCATTGGCCCGTACTCTCAGGGGATGGTCTGCGGCACCCTTCTTTTTACATCCGGCCAGATACCCGTTGAGCCTTCCACCAAGGCTGTGCCCGATGATGTGGCTGCCCAGGCCCGTCAGTCGCTGGAAAACGTCAAGGCTGTTGTAGAAGCTGGCGGCAGCAGCATGGACCGCGTGGTAAAAACTACGGTGTTTCTGGCTGACATGGGTGATTTCGCCGCTGTAAACCAGGTGTACTCCACCTATTTTGCAGAGCCTTTTCCTGCCCGGAGTTGCGTACAGGTAGCGGCCTTGCCTCTTGGAGTAAAGGTCGAGATTGAAGCAGTCGCCGTCCTGTAGACGTAAGTGGGCTTAGCTGTCTGAGCATCGGCGGCATGGGGCCGCTGAACGGTACTTCATCGTCAGGAGACACCACATGTCCAAGAGCAAGAACGAATTCGGCCTTATCCTCAAGCTGCTGGCAGGCATTGTCATTGGCGCACTGATCGGTTTTGCGGCCAATGAAAATGTCATGCAGGTTGTAATGTCTCTCAAGTATGTTCTGGGCCAGATAATCTTTTACACCGTGCCGCTCGTTATCATTGCGTTTATTGCGCCTGCCATTACCCGGCTTGGACAGAACGCCAGCCGCATGTTGATTGCGGCGCTGGTCATTGCTTACATTTCTTCAGTAGGCGCGGCCACCATGTCTTGCCTCGCCGGATACGCCATCATCCCCCATCTGTCCGTTCCCACGGCGGTGGCTGCCCTGCATCCTCTGCCTGATGTGCTCTTCAAGCTGGATATCCCCCCGGTCATGCCAGTCATGACAGCCTTGGTAACGGCTGTTCTTATTGGCATAGCGTCGCTGTGGACGCGCGCTGAAATCATGGTGCGCCTGCTGGACGAGCTGGAAGCGATCATGCTCAAGATCGTGAGCAACGTGGTCATTCCCCTGTTGCCGCTCTTTATTGCCGCCACCTTTGCCGGACTTGCCTACGAAGGCAGCCTCACGCGGCAGCTTCCCGTATTCTTGAAAGTTATCATTCTCGTGTTGCTCGGGCACTACATCTGGCTTGCCGTGCTGTACTCCATTGCCGGTATTGTGTCTGGTCGCAATCCCCTTGAGGTGCTGCGCCACTATGGCCCGGCCTACCTTACTGCTGTTGGCACCATGTCCAGCGCGGCGACGCTGCCGGTTTCCCTTTCCTGCGCATCGCGGTCTTCCGTGCTTTCCAAAGAAATGGTGGAGTTCGCCGTGCCCCTTGGGGCGACAATCCATCTCTGCGGTTCCGTGCTGACGGAAACTTTTTTTGCCATGACCATTTCCATGTTGCTGTATGGTTATTTGCCCAGCCCGGCGACAATGGCGGTATTCATTGCCCTGTTTGGGGTGTTTGCCATCGGTGCTCCGGGCGTGCCTGGCGGTACAGTAATGGCTTCTCTTGGCATTGTGGTGAGCGTGCTTGGTTTTGATCCTGCCGGGGTGGCCTTGCTGCTGGCCATATTTGCCCTGCAGGACAGCTTTGGCACAGCCTGCAACGTTACCGGCGATGGCGCAATGGCCCTGATGCTGGAAGGCCTTTTCAACCGGTCAAAAGGCAAGGTCAGCCAAGCCTGAAAATCATGAATATAACAACCCCCTGCAATAAATGCGAGGAAGCATACATGCCCAATTCCCAGTGGCCCCGTTTTATTGAACTGCTGCATAAGGAAGTAGTGCCCGCTCTAGGTTGCACAGAGCCAGTAGCCGTGGCGCTGGCTGCTGCCCATGCCGTTGAGGCCCTGGGTTGCCAGCCCGAGAACATAAAGGTGCTCGTTAGCGGTAATTTGCTGAAAAACGGCATGGGTGTTGGTGTGCCCGGCACCGGTGCCACGGGCATGAATATTGCCGCTGCTGTCGGGGCGATTGGCGGAAAGGCTGCGCGCGGGCTTGAAGTGCTGGCGGAGCTTACGCCCGAACAGGCCGAAGCGGGCCGCAATATGGTCGAAGCTGGCCGCGTCCATGTGGGCATTGCCGAAGGCTCGCCCCTGCTGTACGCGGAAGTTCTCGTGGAAGGCGGGGGGCATACAGGCCGGGCTGTGCTTGAGCATGAGCACACCAACATTGTGCGTATTGAGCGCGATGGAAAGGTGCTGTTCAGCCGCGAGCAGCCAGATGACGCAACCACTGCAAAAAGTGAAGAATGGCCGCTGTCCATTGCCGCCATTCATGAGTTTGCCACGCAGGCGCCTTTTGAAGACATCAGCTTTATTCTTGAAGCCGCGAGGCTCAACGAAGCGGTGGCTCTGGAAGGCCTGGCCCGGGAATACGGCCTGCAGGTAGGACGCACCATTGATGGCAATATCCGCAAACGTCTTATGTCCGACGATGTGACCACCCTGGCGGTCAAACTGACGGCTGCCGCTTCCGATGCGCGCATGGACGGCGTGATGATGCCTGTGATGAGCAATTCCGGCAGCGGGAATCAGGGCATAACCTGCACCATGCCGGTGGTGGCCTTTGCCATGCGGCTGGAAGCAGGGGACGAGGCCCTGGCAAGGGCACTGATCATGAGCCACCTTACCTCAATTCACGTCAAGCATCGTCTGGGGCGGCTTTCGGCTTTATGCGGCGCTACGGTTGCCAGCATGGCCTCCGCCTGCGGTATTGTAATGCTGCTTGGCGGCGGGATAGAGCAGATTGACCGTACCATCCGCAATATGGTGGGCAACGTGGCGGGCATGATCTGCGATGGCGCCAAGACCGGTTGCGCCATGAAGGTCGCTTCGGCGGTGGGCGCGGGCGTGCAATCTGCCATGCTGGCTATGGATGGCATGGGCGTAACCCGCAATGAAGGCATTGTTGAAGACGATATTGAACAATGCATTGCCAATCTGGCCCGGCTGGGCTGCGACGGTATGGCTCAGGCCGACCGCGTGGTGCTGGACATCATGGTGGCGAAAAGCTGAGTTTGCTGTAGCGGCATTCCCTCAGTAGCAAAAGGCCAGAACTGAGCTGCAAGGGTCCCTTCCTGTCGTTGCCTTTACCAGTAATGGATAGGGTGCGTGGAAGGGGCCTTTTTTGTGATGCGGCAAATCCGCAATCTGTTCAATGAGTTCTGGCTGCGTTGCCTACTTCAGTACGCAAAAGCCCGCCCCGCAATGCGGGACGGGCTTTATATCAGGCTTTATCGGCGGATTGCCGCAGCGGCCTACTTGCCGCAGAAGGACAGAAAGTAGCTGTGCATGCGCGTGTCTGGCGTAAGCTCGGGGTGGAAGGACGTGGCCAGAATATTGTTCTGGCGCACGGCTACTGCCTGACCGTTAACCTCCGCCAGCACCTTTACGCCCGCGCCCACGCCGGTAATGACAGGAGCGCGAATGAAAACCGCCGGGAGGGGGTCTGCCCCGATCTCGGGTATGCTCAGATTGGTTTCAAAGCTGTCCACCTGCCTGCCAAAGGCGTTGCGGCGCACGGTGGCGTCAAGCACGCCGAGGCGTGGCTGGTCTGAGTTTTCAATGTCGCGGCACAGCAGTATAAGCCCGGCGCAACTGCCGTAAACGGGCATGCCGTCGAGTATGCGCTGGCGCAGGGGCTCAAGCATGTTCCATTCGTTAAGCAGTTTGCCGATGGTGGTGCTTTCGCCGCCGGGAATGATCAGGGCATCAATGCCCTCGATATCCTTGAGCTGGCGCACCTCGCGGGCCGTCGCGCCAAGGCTGGCAACAGCGGCCACATGCTCGCGAAAGGCTCCCTGAAGAGCCAGAACGCCTACGCAAAGCTGCGACATTACCAACCCCGTTCCTGCATGCGTTCGGCAGAAGGAATGGTGGAAATTTCAATGCCCACCATGGGTTCGCCCAGATCGCGGGAGATTTCGGCCAGCATGGCGAAATCGTTGTAGTTGGTCACGGCCTGCACAATGGCCTTGGCGCGCTTGGCCGGGTCGCCGGACTTGAAGATGCCGGAGCCGACGAACACGCCGTCGCATCCGAGGTGCATCATCATGGCGGCGTCAGCGGGGGTGGCGATGCCGCCAGCGGCAAAGTTCACCACGGGCAGGCGGCCTTCCTTGCGAACGGCGTAGCACACTTCAAGAGGAGCGCCGATTTCTTTGGCGTAGTTGGCAACTTCGGCTTCGGGCAGGCTGCACAGCTTGCGCACGTCGTCCATAACCTGACGGCAGTGGCGCACGGCTTCAACCACGTTGCCGGTGCCGGGTTCGCCCTTGGTGCGGATCATGGCTGCACCTTCGGCGATGCGGCGCAGGGCTTCGCCCAGATTGCGGCAGCCGCACACGAAAGGCACGGTAAAATCGCGCTTGTCGATATGGTACTTGTCGTCAGCGGGGGTGAGCACTTCACTTTCGTCAATGTAGTCGGCGCCCATGGCCTCAAGGATGCGGGCTTCAACAAAATGGCCGATACGGGCCTTGGCCATGACGGGAATGCTCACCACTTCCATGATGCGCTTGACGATGGTGGGATCGGCCATACGGGCCACGCCGCCTGCGGCGCGAATATCGGCAGGTACGCGTTCCAGGGCCATGACTGCGCAGGCTCCCGCTGCTTCGGCGATTTTAGCCTGTTCGGGAGTGGTGACGTCCATGATCACGCCGCCTTTGAGCATTTCAGCAAGGCCTGTCTTCAGGCGGATGGTGCCCTGTTCCATATCTTTCTACTCCTTCTGAGCCGGAGGCCGGCTGGTGATGATGTCTGCATGCCGCACATGCGGCGGCTTTGCTGGCGTGTATATATGTCAATAAGCCGCACCTGACAATATGATACCTGACATGCTCCGCAGCAGGACATCCCGCCGCAAAAAACTTCCGTCATCGGCCCATGCGGCTTGCGCTTCGGGCGTCCTCTGGCTATGCTTAAGGACTCAAAAGGAAGTATGATGACAGAAAGTTTCCCCATTCTTTTGCCATTGCTTCGCGGCCCACTGCCTTTGCACGCTTTTGAAGCGTCCGCTCAGTCCGGCCATGCCTCTGCCGCCGGAAAAGGATCAGACCCACACTGGGCTGGCGCTTTGCGCCTGTGGCCCGGTCTGCCTGATGCGCCTGCCGAAGGTTTTTTTTGCCCGGATACCTATCCCTTTTCACCCCGCGAGGCCGTGGCCTGCCTTGGCGATCTGCAACAGATGGGCGATGCGGCCCTTTCTGGCCTGCCAGTAGGCGCTGCCGCCGCTGGCAATGTGCGCGCCGCGCGCCGCAGTTCAGAAATGGCCATGCTCTCCGGCCTTGAAAAATCTGATGGCGATGCCGCAGCCGCTCTGGCGGCAGAGGCGGCCCGCAAGGATCTGATTGCGCGCACTCAGGCGCAGAAGACCCTGCTCTGGGTCTGGCAGCAGGAGGAAAGCCTGGCTGATCTGGCGGATCTGACCGCGAGTTTTGCCAAAAATGCAGGCAGCCTGACAGCTTCTCTGGGTGTTGACCCAGATGACGACCTGGCCGGGCTGACGCCGGATGCGCTTACGGGCGATCTGGTGCGCCTTGGTTCGCCCATTGCTCTTGATACTGGTCTTGTGCCGCCGTGGCGGCTGGTAATGGCCAACGCGCTCTATTTTGTGCCGCCCCATGCGCCTATTATTATTGAAGGGGCCATGCGCGAGGACATGTTGGATATGCTGGATTTTGCCCCGGCTCCAGAGCATCAGGGCCTGCTGGGCGCGCCGGAATCGGCCCCCGCAGGTGGACTGCCCGTGGTGGTAGAAGCCCGCGCCCCGGGCTGGAAACTGCTTGGGCATACCCGCCCCACAGGGCAGCCGCCGCTTGATGCCGAGCGGGTGTGGATCACCTGGAGGGCCGGATCATGAGCGGTCAGCAGGCGCAGCAGCTCACCGCGCAAGGTTTGTTCCCGCACGGCATTGCTGGCGTGATCTTTGACTGCGACGGCGTGATGATTGATTCGCGCACGGCAAACAACATCTATTACAACCGGGTGCTGGCCTGGTTTGGGCTGCCGCCCATGACGCCGGAACAGGAACACTACAGTTTTATGGCCACATCAGAGCAGGCGCTGCTGCATATTGTGCCGCCGCACCTGCACCACGAGATCGATTACGTCATAAGAAACGAGGTTGTTTACCGACGCGATATTACGCCCTTGCTGCGCTTACAGCCCGGTTTTATGAACTTTATCGGCAAACTGCGGAGCAGGGGGGTGCGCATGGCCGTGCACACCAACCGAAAGCTCGATGGAATACAAACGGTTCTGGACATTTTTTCCCTGCCCTCCTATTTTAATCCTGTGGTCGCGGCGGATACAGCCGCACCCAAGCCTTCGCCCGAGGGTACGCGGCACATATGCGCCGCGTGGCAATGCCCTCCGCAGCAGGTGCTTTTTGTTGGCGACAGCGAGCACGACAAGGAGGCAGCCCGGGGGGCGGGCGTGATATTTGCCGCATTTAATGGCGGCCCGTTACGGGGAGAGATTACGGCGGCGGATTATCCCGGTCTGCACACTGCGCTGGCCGCAGTGCTGCCGCCTGTTTCCGGCCTGTAAGGCTTGACCCCGTTGCGAATACAAAAGAAAGCCACGCTGGAGGGCGCATGATTGTTGTTGCCAATACCATGAGCGCTATTGCCCTGGTGCTCGGGTCTCTGCTTAGTCTTTATTTCTGGATTGTCATTATCGCGGCTGTGCTCACCTGGGTGCGCCCCGATCCGTATAATCCCATTGTGCGCACCCTGCGCGCACTTACCGAGCCGGTGTTTTACCGTGTGCGCAAGTGGTTGCCGTTTACCTATTCAAGCGGCATGGATTTTTCGCCCGTGGTGGTGCTGCTGGCCATTGAGCTGTTTAACCGGATTGTCATCACCTCGCTGGCCCAGTACGCGATGACGCTCCATTAAAAGAACTGGCGCCGCCGGAGGACTGATTTTTTACGCTGCTCCATGCGGATATCTGAGAATCCGCGCCAGGAGAATAAGCCCATACGACTTGCAGCCGCACTGCACAAAGCCACATCGGCGCAGCGGCACAGGCGGGCCGATCCCCTTGAGCAAAAGCCTCAGTTGATGCGCAGGCAACAGCCTATGAACATCTAACAATGGAGATTTCTTATGGATCAGCAAGAACTGGAACTGCTGGAAAAGTACGCTACCACTGATCCGGAGCTGAAATCCCTTTGGGAAGATCACGTGCTCTACGAAAAACAGGTGGAAAAGCTCGAAGGCAAGGCCTTCCGTTCGCCCACTGAAGAGCAGACGCTCAAGCAATTGAAAAAGCAGAAGCTCGAAGGAAAAACCCAGCTCATGGCCGTTCTTGATCGTCTGAAGAAACAAGGATAGCCGGGCTTTTTTTAAGGAGTCGGACATGGAATGTACTGGTGCGCAGATTCTCCTTGAGTCCATGAAGCGAGAGGGCGTGGATGTGCTGTTCGGTTATCCGGGCGGTGCGGTCATTGATATTTATGATGAACTACCGCGACATCCCGAGCTACGCCATGTGCTGGTACGGCACGAGCAAGGAGCTGTGCACGCGGCTGACGGCTATGCCCGTGCCTCGGGCAAGACCGGCGTATGCCTGGTCACCTCGGGGCCAGGAGCTACCAATACGGTCACGGGCATAGCCACAGCCTACTCCGATTCCATTCCTCTGGTGGTGTTTACCGGGCAGGTGCCCACCCAGCTGATCGGCAACGATGCCTTTCAGGAAGTGGACATCGTGGGTATTACCCGGCCCTGCACCAAACATAATTTTTTGGTCAAGGACATCACAAAACTGGCGTTGACCATCCGTCAGGCCTTTTACCTTGCACGTTCGGGCCGTCCCGGCCCGGTGCTGGTGGATCTGCCCAAGGACGTCATGCAGAAGCGGGCGGAATTTGTCTGGCCTGAAGACGTCTACATGCGCAGCTACAACCCCACCTACAAGCCCAACCTGAACCAGTTGCGCCGCTCGGTGGAAGAACTGGCAAAGGCAGAGCGCCCGGTGATTCTGGCGGGCGGCGGGGTTATTCTGTCTGATGGGGCAGAGGCCCTCACCGGCCTTGCGCGCAAGCTGAACATTCCCGTTACCTGCACCCTCATGGGGCTTGGGGCTTTTCCGGCCACCGACCCCCTGTGGCTGGGCATGGTGGGCATGCACGGCACCTATGCGGCCAACCTTGCCATCAACAACTGCGATGTGCTGATGTGCGTGGGCGCGCGCTTTGACGACCGCGTTACAGGCAGGCTGGCGGCCTTTGCGCCCAAGGCCCGCATTGTGCACATCGACATTGACCCCACGTCCATTCGCAAGAATGTGGAAGTGCATGTTCCTGTGGTTGGCGATTGCCGCCTGGCGCTGGAGGGCATTGCAGAAATCTGCGAGGCCAAGCTGGAAAACAAGGACTGGGCTGGCGAACATGCCGCCTGGATTGCCGCTGTGGCCGAATGGAAGGCGAGCAAACCCCTGTGTTACCAGTGCAACGGCAATATCAAGCCGCAGTCGGTCATTGAGGCCCTTTACGACATCACCGGCGGCGATGCCATCATCGCCACCGAGGTGGGCCAGCACCAGATGTGGGTGGCCCAGTTCTATTCGTTTACCAAGCCGCGCACCCTGCTGACCAGCGGGGGCCTCGGCACCATGGGCTACGGCTTTCCCGCTTCGGTGGGGGCGCAGTTTGCCTTTCCGGATAAAAAGGTCATTGCCGTGGCAGGCGACGCTTCGCTGCAGATGAATATTCAGGAGCTGGCAACCGTGGTGGCCAACAGGCTGCCCATCAAGGTCGTCATTCTGAACAACCGCTATCTGGGCATGGTGCGGCAGTGGCAGGAGCTCTTTTACAACAACAACTACAGTTCCACCAACATGGAAGCCCAGCCCGACTTTGTGAAGCTGGCCGAGGCCTACGGGGCCGAAGGCTATCGCATTGAAAAGGCTGAAGACATGCGGGCCGTGCTTGAAAAGGCCCTTGCTTCGCCCAACCCTGCCTTCATTGACGTGGTGGTAGAGCGCGAAGAAAACGTGTACCCCATCGTGCCCGCCGGTGCGGCGCTTGATGAAATGTTGCTGGTGTAAGGGAGATGGCTATGCAACGACATGTGCTTTCCGTGCTGGTGGAAAACGAACCCGGCGTGCTTTCCCGCGTGGCTGGCCTGTTCAGCGGGCGCGGCTTCAATATTCATTCGCTCAATGTGGCCCCGGCCCTGGAAGAGGGCGTTTCGCACATGACCATCACCACCGATGGCGACAGTCTTATTCTGGAGCAGATCATGAAGCAGCTCCACAAGATTGTTTCGGTCATCAAGGTGGTGGATTTTGCGGATATTCCCGCTGTGGCGCGTGAAATGATCTTTGTCAAAGTGCAGGCAGAAGGCCCCATGCGGGGCGAAATTCTGCGGACTGTTGAAATATTCCGCTGCAAGGTGGTTGATGTAAGCCCCAATGAGATGACCATTGAGGCCACTGGCGATCAGAACAAGCTGGACGCCATCATCAGCCTGCTGCAACGGTTTGGAATCAAGGAACTGGCGCGCACAGGCGCAGTTGCCATGCGTCGTTCCAAGAAAACGGATTAGGGTTCCGGGACGCGAAGTGCGGCCTTTTGCCGGGGTGTTTGGCACAAAGCACCCCGCAAGGCATGGCTGCCACACGCGTGAAGAATCCGGTCGCGCGGCATTGCGCCGCGAGATTACAGGAGCGTTAGCCCGTGAGCGTGTCAATGGCCCACAAGGTCTCCTTGACAACGCGCATGAGGTCGGGGTGGTGAGTATATCCATACAAACCAGCCCGGGTCATTGGCAAAGCGTCCCACAGGCGGCCTTGCCCGCCGTATCCAGTCGGCCCCCCTCTGTCCTTGCCGCAAGGGCGGCAAGGGATGTATTTTTTTGTCTAACCGTGAGTGATCTCAGAGGATGTTCAGATGAAAGTTTATTACGATCAGGATGCAGACCTTAATTGTTTGAAAAACAAGACCGTGGCCATCATCGGTTATGGCAGTCAGGGCCATGCCCATGCCCAGAATCTGCGTGATTCCGGCGTCAAGGTTGTGGTGGGTCAGCGCCCCGGCGGCGCCAACTACGAGTTGGCCAAGGAGCACGGCTTTACCCCCGTGTCTGCTGCCGAGGCCGCCGCTCAGGCCGACCTGATCATGATTCTGCTGCCTGACGAAGTGCAGGCCGCCGTGTACGAAAACGACGTGAAGCCCCACCTGACCAAGGGCAAGGCCCTGTTGTTCGCCCACGGCTTCAACATCCACTTCAGCCAGATCCAGCCGCCCAAGGATGTGGACGTGTTCCTCATCGCTCCCAAGGGCCCCGGCCATCTGGTGCGCCGCACCTTCACCGAAGGCGGCGGCGTGCCCTGCCTCGTGGCCATTCATCAGGACGCCACCGGCGAAGCTCTCAAGATTGCTCTGGCCTATGCCAAGGGCATCGGCGGCGCCCGCTCCGGCGTTATTGAAACCTCCTTCCGTGAAGAAACCGAAACCGACCTCTTCGGCGAACAGGCCGTACTTTGCGGCGGCGTTTCCGCCCTGATCAAGGCTGGTTTTGAAACCCTGGTGGAAGCCGGTTATCAGCCCGAAATGGCTTACTTTGAATGCATGCACGAAATGAAGCTTATCGTTGACCTTATGTACGAGGGCGGTCTTTCCCGCATGCGTTACTCCATCAGCAACACCGCTGAATACGGCGATTACGTCACCGGCCCCCGCCTGATCACCGAAACGGTGAAAAAGGAAATGAAGGGCGTGCTCAAGGACATCCAGAGCGGCGTGTTTGCGCGTAACTTCATTCTTGAAGCCCGCGCCAAGTACCCCATGTTCCTCACCACCCGCCGCAACGAATCTGAACATCAGATCGAAAAGGTGGGCAAGGAACTGCGCGGCATGATGTCCTGGCTCAAGAAGGACAAGAAAGACTAGTTCCGCTGTTTCAGCCGCAGGCTGAAAGCGTTTTGTTGGGGCTTTTCGCGGTATTTCCGTGAGAGGCCCCAATTTTTATACCTGCTGCAAATCGCAAAGCCGATTCCTTTCAAAGGGCCAGCCCGTAGTGGATTTTGGCGCAGCCAGCATTATTTCAGGTGGGTATGGGATGTTGCCATAGTATCTTGATCAATTTTATCGACTTTTGTATGTTGCAAAAATAGTTACTGTTTGCCACAATCAGGCCATACAGCTTGTATAGAAGGTTGTTGTCTTCCATGCGCCGGAGCATCCTGCGGGCTGCATCGGTGTGCCGTATTTTACGGGCATGGCCTTTCCGCTTTTGGTTTTATCATGTGTGCATTGCTTCCCGCCTTTGCCTTGCGACCGCCCATTTATGCAGCCAGTTACGCTGGTATGACTTGCCCTGGCAATGTGCCCGCGCGGTACTTTTTTGCGCCCCGCGCCCGCTGCAACAGCGCGCGCCTGCGCAGGAGAGTTGACGCGGCTTTTCGGCGTGTCGGTTTGCACCTTGATTTTTCAGGAGATTAAGACGTGCTCAGAAATTTCAGCATCAGTCAGCGGATTATCTTTTTTGTCATCATCATGATCGCCCTGATTATTTCCATCGCGGGCCTGTCCGTGCGCATGACGGAAGGCGTCATTGCTGACGGCACGGCACTTGCCAAGGAAATGCTGCTCGACTCCCAAAGGGCGCGCATCAAGGATATCACTCATTCCCAGGCGCTTGGTCTGGCGGGCATGACGCAAGGCCAGCCCGAGGCCGAGCAGTTGCGCACCATCGCGCAGTATGTGGACAGCGCCCGGTTTGAGGATGACAGCTCCGGGTATTTTTATGTGTACAAGGGCACGGTCAGTGCTGCCCACCCCTTGCAGAAGCAACTGATCGGCAAGGATCTGGCTTCAACCGCCGACAGCAGGGGCGTTCACTATGTCAGTGAACTGTACAGGGCCGCGCAGCGCGGCGGCGGTTTTGTGGATTTTGTGTTTCCCAAGCCCGGCTCTGGCGACGTGTTCAAGCTGGGTTATGCGGAAGCTATCGCGGGCACGCCCTTCTGGATTGGCACGGGCGTGTATATCGACAATGTGGACAAGGCCGAAAGCCACCTCATCACCACCATGCGCTCCATCCTGCACAGCAAGCTGGCGATCTATGGCGGTGGTTTTCTGGCTATACTGCTTCTGGTGGTCTGCCCGCTTTCCTATGTCATGGTCGTGTCCATAACGCGTCCTCTTGCGGGTATAACCCGGCATGCCCGCGCCGTGGCGCAGGGCAACCTTGATGAAGAATTTGAAACAACCGGGCGTGATGAAGTGGCGACCCTGCAACAGGCCTTGAGCGCAATGGTTGTGAAGCTCAAGGAATTTATCGGTCAGGCCGAGGAACAGAGCCGTCTTGCCGGCAAGGCCGCCAGTGAAGCCCAACAGGCGCAGGCGGAAGCTCTTGAAGCCGAACTCAAGGCAAAGGACAAAACCGCTGCCATGCTTCAGGCTGCGGAAAGGCTGGAGCAGGTTGCCCAGGCTGTAAGCACTGCCTCTACCCAGCTTTCGGCCCAGATAGAGCAGTCGGACAAAGGGGCCGTGCATTCTGCCCAGATGCTTGCAGAGGCCGCAACAGCCATGAACCAGATGAACGCCAGCGTACAGGAGGTGGCGCTCAGCGCCGCAACGGCATCCGACGCGGCCGGTCAGACGCGTGAGCGCGCCCTGAGCGGAGCGGGCATTGTGGAAAAGGCCGTGCAGAGCATTGGTCATGTTCACGAAGTCTCGTTGCGGCTCAGGGATGGCATGGCCGAACTTAACGACCATTCACAGGCCATTACGCGCATCATGGGTGTTATTTCCGATATCGCGGACCAAACCAACCTGCTTGCGCTCAATGCCGCCATCGAGGCTGCCCGCGCGGGCGACGCCGGGCGCGGTTTTGCCGTGGTGGCTGATGAAGTGCGCAAACTGGCGGAAAAAACCCTTGCCTCAACCCAGGATGTGGGCAACGCCATCAAGGCCATTCAGGAAAGCACGGCCAAGAACGTTTCGGATATGGACAGTGCTGTGGGACAGGTGGAGCAGGCCACGGATTTTGCCAATCAGTCGGGCAAGGCTCTGGAAGAAATTGTGGCTACCGTTGAGGCAACCGCCAGCCAGGTGAACGCCATTGCCGAGGCCAGCGGGCAGCAGTCTGCCGCCAGCGAAGAAATCAATCATTCAATTGACGACGCCACCCAGGTTGCCCACCAGACGGCGGAGGCCATGGACGAAGCCCAAAAGGCCGTGGCTGATCTGGCAGTTCAGGCCAGGGGGCTGGCCGAGCTGATTGTGGACATGAAAAATTAGGGGCGGTCTTTTTGCAACACTGCGGGGCCTCTGTGCGGTGCAAAGCCGTGCAGAGGCCCTCTTGCATTCAGGATGCAGAAGTATTCAGAATGGTTGTCCTCTCTGGTCACTCGGCGCTGGCGGCTATCTGCCCCTCTCAATGCAGCCATTCCGCCCAGGCGGCCTTAAGCCGCGTCACGCAATCTGGTATGTCTTCAAGGCGAATTTTGCCAAATCCCAGAAACAGCGTGTCCGGCGGGCATTCGGCCTTGTCCTGCCAGAACTGCATGGTGGGGTAGACACGCACCCCCTGCTCCAGGGCTTTTTTTATAAGCAGATTCTGGTCTGTTCCGGCAGAAAAGCGCAAAAGAAAATACTGGCCGGTACCGTTGCCTGTAATGCGCAGGCCAGATCCCAGGCGGGAAAATTCCTGGATGAACAGCTCAAGGCGGTTTTTGAACACATGGCTCAGACGGCGGATATGCCTGTCGTACTGGCCGGTTTCGAGCAGGCGGCCAATGATGTACTGGTTCAGTACGGGGACGGTGCTGTTGTATTCGTCAAACATTTCGTGGAAGGCGGCGGCAAGCTGCGGCGGCAAAATCATGTAACCCATACGGATGGAAGGGGATATGCCCTTGGAAAATGTGCCAAGGTAGATGACCCGTGCTTCCGTATCTATGGATTGCAGCGAAGGAATGGGCTTGGAATAGTAGCGCATCTCGCTGTCAAAGTCGTCTTCAAGCACGTAGACGTTGTTGCTCTGCGCCCATCGCAGCAGGGCATGCCTGCGCCCGATGGGGAGCGTGACCCCTGTGGGGAACTGGTGGGACGGCGTGGTATAGATGGCAAAGGCCTGCGGCCTGTGGGGCAGGTCGGCCACTTTCAGGCCGCTATCGTCCACGGGTACGGTCTCAATGGGCAGGTGATTGTTGCGGAACACGGCGGCTGCCTTGTTGAAGCCGGGTTCTTCCATCAGGATTTTCTGCCCGCGCTGGGCTGCTATTTTACACAGATATTCCAGAGACTGCTGCAAACCGCAGGTTATGACTATCTGGCCTTCCGTGCAGTTCACGCCGCGAATGCGCTTGAGGTAGGCCAGCAGGTTTCTGCGCAGGTAGGGTTCGCCCTGCATGACCTGCAAGGCAGAGATTTTTTCTTCTCTCTCCAGCATATCAAGGCATTCAAAGGTGTATTTTTTCCAGAGGCTTTTAGGAAAAAGATCAACCGTGTGGCTGCTGTTTGTCAGGTCGTAAATCAGAGGCTGCCCGTGCGCCAGCGCCTGTCTTTGCGCACATGTTTCAGGCTGCACGGGGTGCCCGGGTACTGCGGCTGTCACGCCAATGCTGGGAACATGCTGCACCACAAAGCCCACACCCCTTCGGGCGGCTATGTACCCCTCAGCCACCAGTTGACTATAGGCATTGTCCACAGTATTGCGGCTGACCCCCAGCATGGATGCCAGCATCCTGCTGCCGGTCAGAACCGTGCCTTCCGCAAGCGCGCCGCAGGCAATATCCTGCTTCAACTGGCTGTATATCTGCAAATACAGCGGCCCGGAGCCTTCCTTGCCCGTGCTGATCATGTCTGCCTCCAGGTGGCACCATAAAATATGTGTCATGTGGCACTTTTGATGGTGCCATGTCCACTGTATCAAAGGGGGCAGCAAACACAACAAAAGGATGGGAGGCTCCATGTCCACGCAAGGCGATACTGCGCCGCAGGGCGGAATGCGGCGGGGGAACGGCACAAGATACGTTCTGCTGGCGGTGCTGGCCGTGGCCTTTTTGGCCACCGGAGGCATATTTGTGCGGCAGAGCGGCCTGTCGCCCATAAATACGGGGATGTACCGCATGCTGTTTTCCATCCCGCTGCTCTGGCCCCTGGCCTACGGCAGACTTGGGCGGCTCAGCGGCAGGGATGTTGTCCTGCTGCTGTTATCCGGCCTGTTTCTGGCGGGCGACGTGGCCTTGTGGAACACGGCATTCAGTTACACAACAGTTGCCAATGCCAACCTGCTCACCAACCTGACGCCGTTCACGGTCATTCCGGTTTCGTACTTTCTGTTTCACGAGCGGCTGCCGAGGCTGTTCATTCCCGGCGCGGCTGTTACCCTTGCCGGGGTGGTGCTATTGGTGGGGGGCAAGGCCAGCCCTGTGCCGGGCAACTATTTTGGCGATTTTCTGGCACTGGCTGCGGCCTTTTTTTACGCGGGATTCCTGCTCATTGCCTACCGCCTGCGCGACAGGATGGAGAGCAGCGTCATAATGCTTGGCAGTGCCGTTGGCGGACTCGTGGGCCTGTTTTTTGCCTCGTGGGCTGTGGAGGGCTTGCAGATTCCGCGAAACTGGGACGATTTGTGGCCCATACTGGCTCTTACGCTCTGTGTACAGGTGATAGGGCACAACATGCTCACGCATTGTCAGGGCAAGCTCAGCGTCAACCTTTCTGCGGTGATCTGTCTTTGCCAGCCTGCCATTGCGGCTGTGTATTCGTGGGCCATATTTTCAGAGAAATTGTCGGGTCTGGAAGTTCTGGGCATAGCGGTGGTGCTGGCGGGCGTCTATATTGTCAAAAGGCAGTACACGCCAAGCAGGGATGAAGCTGCCGGGGCAGGGCAAAAGGGCGCTGGCTGGCTGCCCCCTGTGATCGGCCGTTGGCTGGGCAGACGGTGCAAGCCTGCCGTGGCGGAAGAGCCGTAGACAAAAAATATTTTGAGCCGATGGGGCTGTTCCGGCAGAGATGCGCATTGCGCTGCCGGAACAGCCCCTTTCTTTTGTACTACTGCTGCATGCTGGACATGAGATCCATGAGGTTTTGGGTCTGCCCCGCCAGCTCGGCCACGGCATCCGCCGCTTCGCGCATGGCGGCAGATGTCTGGCGCGACATTTCGCTTATCTGGGTTATGGCGCGGCTTACTTCATCGCTGGCGGCAGACTGCTGCTCGCTGGCGGCGGCAATGGCATTGACCTGATCCGCCGTGCCCTCAACCGTGGCCACAATATCGCTCAGGGCTGCACCAGACTGGCTGGCGTAGGTGTTGGCTTCTTCAATCTGCCGTGCGGCCTTGTCCGCAGAATCCATGCTCTGGGTGGCGCTGGACTGGATGGCCTTGATGGCGTTGGCAACGTCATGGGTGGAGGCCATGGTTTTTTCCGCCAGTTTGCGCACTTCATCCGCCACCACGGCAAAGCCCCGCCCGGCATCGCCCGCGCGGGCAGCCTCAATGGCGGCATTAAGCGCCAGCAGGTTGGTCTGGTCGGCTATGTCTGAAATAACGCCCATGATGCGGTTGATGTTTTGCGTATGCTCGTGCAGTTGGGCCATGTCGCCCTTGAGCGTCATGGACGCCTGATGCACCTGATCAATGCTGCGCAGCGATCGCTTGACGATTTCTGAGCCGTTTTCCGCCTTGGCGCGGGTTTCTGTGGAGGCCTGAGAGGCAACAGACGCGTTGCGCGCCACTTCCTGTACTGTGGCATTCATCTGCTGCATGGCAGAAGCCGCCTCTCCCAGTCTGCCCGAGGTCTCTCTCGCGCCTTTATCTGACTGTTCGATCTGCGCGGCCAGGCGCGCTGTGGCCGCGCTCACTACCCGGGCCACCTCCTGAAGTCTGGCGGCGGCCATCCGCAGGGCTTCGCTTTTGTTTTGGGCTTCTATATTGGCGGCTTCCGTCTGGCGTAGGGCTTCTGTTGCCTTGGCTGACTGCTCTTGTGCCGCCAGCGATTCGCGCTGGGCTCTTTCAATGTGGGTTTTCAGCGCCTGCACCATGGCGACTATGGAAGCGTACACGCCAACACTGTCGCTATTCGCGTCGTGAATGTCGTAGTCTCCGGCAGCAACACGGCTGGCCACAGCCTGGAGTTCGCCGGGGTCTTTGCCAAGTTGATGCTTTATGGAACGCGAAAGTACAAGAGAAACGATGATGCTGAAAAATACGGCGGCAGCACTGAGCGCATATGCGCCTTTAACTGCGTTTTCGCCTGTGGCGACGGCCTCGGCAGACACTTGTTTACTGTCTGACTTGGTAAGTGCCATCAGTTCTTTATAGAGTGGCTCAAGGCTGTTAAATAGCGGTGTGTATTTTTTTTCAAATATACTTATTGCCTCGCCACGTTCTTCGCATTGCACAAATGCAAGAATTTCTTTGCGCACGGTGTTGAGCTTGCGTGAAATTGCATCAATTTTTTCTATCAGTTCCTTTGCCGCAACATGGTGCTGGTCTTCTGATTCACCCACAATGGCAAAATATCTGTCATGGTTTTCCCTGATTGAATCCATCGTGCTGGTGATGTTGGAGGAATAGCGTTCGATCTCTGTGGGCGATGTTTGTGAAATAAGCGCCAATACGTCAGAGCGGATAATCCAGAATTTCAGATGCATTTCCTGAAGTTCTATGAGAGATGGGAGCAAAGATGTATCTATTTCAATGAATCTTTTATTCATTGCAGAAATGTTTTTAATCGACATGCCACTCATCGCAAGCAGAACAAGTGTAATGAAAAAGAATGATAGTCCAAGTTTTACAATCAGTCGCATAGGTTTTCACCTCCTGGGTTTGTGCTACAGGCACTTGCGATGAATGTATAACTTATGCAAAGAACGTGCTAAATTTTTTCAGTAATATGAAGGACAAAATATACAACAAAGCGGTGGTTTTTCTGAACCACCGCTTTGTACGTGCCATGCAGTATATGGGGGACGCCGTCGCGGGTCGGGATCAATCGTGATTCATGGCTTCTGCCAATTGCATGAGGTTGCTGGCTTGGGCGGAAAGGTTGGTTATGGCTTCTGCCGCCTCGCTCATGGCTTTGGACGTTTGGCGCGCCATCTCGCTGATTTGCGTGATGGCGCCGCTCACTTCATCACTGGCGGCAGACTGCTGCTCGCTGGCGGCTGCAATGGCATTAACCTGATCGGCAGTGCTCTCGACCGTAGCAACAATGTCGGCCAGCGCCGCACCAGACTGGCTGGCATAGGTGTTGGCTTCTTCAATCTGTTTTGCCGCTCTGTCCACAGAATCCATGCTCTGGGCGGCGCTGGACTGGATAGCCTCAATGGCGCTGGCAACGTCATGGGTGGAGGCCATGGTTTTTTCCGCCAGCTTGCGCACTTCATCAGCAACCACGGCAAATCCCCGCCCGGCCTCTCCCGCGCGGGCGGCCTCAATGGCGGCATTGAGCGCCAGCAGGTTGGTCTGGTCGGCTATATCTGAAATAACACCCATGATGCGGTTGATGTTCTGCGTGTGCTCCCGCAGTAGAGCCATGTCGTCCTTGAGCGTCATGGACGCTTCGTGCACCTGATCAATACTGTGCAGCGAACGCTTGACGATCTCTGCGCCATTTTCGGCTTTGGCGCGGGTTTCTGTGGAGGCCTGCGAGGCAATGGACGCGTTGCGCGCCACTTCCTGCACCGTTGCGTTCATCTGCTGCATGGCAGAAGCCGCCTCGCTCAGCCTGCCCGTTGTTTCTTGCGAACCTTTGTCCGACTGCTCGATTTGCGTGGCCAGGCGCGCGGTGGCTGTGCTTACTACATGCGTCACTTCCTGAAGTTTGGCGGCTGCTGCACGTAGAGTCTCACTCTTGTTTTGGGCTTCTATATTGGCGGCTTCCGTCTGGCGCAGGGCTTCTGTTGCCTTGGCTGACTGCTCTTGTGCCGCCAGAGATTCGCGCTGGGCTCTTTCAATGTGGGTTTTCAGCGCCTGCACCATGACAATTATTGAGGCGTAGACGCCGCGCTTTGCGGTATCGTCGTCAAGGGCATAGTCCCCCTGGGCCACGCGCCTGGCTATGTTGTCCAGTTCTCCCGGGTCTTTGCCAAGCTGCCTATGGACCACCCTGAGCAGAAGCAGAATGACCGCCGTGCCAATAAGTACAGCAACCAGAGATAATCCTGATGAAAAAATAATTGATTGTTCGCTGACGCCGCTGGCGTTTGTAATGGCAATGTTTGCGCCTTCGTTGCTCAGGCTGACAATCTGTTCATAGAGGTCAGCCAGCCTGAGGAAGGGGCCGCGGCTGCTGGCAAGCAACTGGGCGGCTTCTTCATTTTTTCCGGCTCTGATAAAAGCAAGCAGGTCTTTGCGCATGGTTACAAATTGCCCTGATTGCGCTTCTATCTGGGCTGTTATGTCCATAATGGCCTGTTTACGGTCTGACGGCGGCATATTTTCAAGGGCGGCAGCAAAAGCCTTTTTACTGTCGCCTATGCGTCGCAGCAGCCCAGTCATATGCGCGCTGTAGTTCTCTATCTCCTTGGGGTCGTGCAGCGTTGTAATGGCTGAAAGATCCCCTCTGGAAGAAAACAGCAGGGCATAGGTGCTCTGGATGGATGTAGCCACAGGAATCCATGTGCTGCCTATGGATGCGATCTCGGCATTCATGCGGGTGAGATTCCTGATGGTCAGGCCGGACGTGATTAACATTATGATAATTATACTTCCGAAAGACAGAATCAGACGTGCTCTCAGGCTCATGGCAGACGATCTCCCAACAGGTGGTGTTGCATGCTATGCACAATGGCGGCTGGTCAAGTTCAAAAAATGATATGGGGCTTTTGTGGCAATGCATGTTGCATTGGGAACATCTCTGGCAGGTTTTATTGTTAAATTGATATTATCATCCTTGTTCATAAACAAAAAAGCCGACCCGGAGGTCGGCTTTTTTGCAACGAATGTTGCAGACATGCAGGGATGCCCTGAAAAAACTACTGGGCGCGCATCTGCGCAATAAGGCCCGAAAGTCCGTTGGCCTGGGCCGCCAGATCTTCCACTGCCTCTGTGGCTGCACGCATGGCAGAGGCTGTTTGCCGGGACATGCCGTTGATCTGGTCAATAATACTTGTCACCTGATCGCTGGCGGCAGACTGCTCCTCGCTGGCAGAAGAGATGGCGGTAACCTGATCAGAGGTGGACTCCACCATCACAACGATATCTGTCAGCGCCTGCCCGGATTGCTGGGCAAAATCATTGGCCTGCTCAATCTGAAGGGCAACGTTATCCACAGAATCCATGCTTTTTGCGGCACTTTCCTGAATGGCCGTGATGGCGTTGGCCACGTCATGTGTGGAAGCCATTGTTTTTTCCGCCAGCTTGCGCACCTCATCTGCTACCACGGCAAAACCGCGCCCGGCATCGCCCGCGCGGGCAGCTTCAATGGCGGCGTTGAGGGCAAGCAGGTTGGTTTGGTCGGCAATATCCGAAATAACATTCATGATGCGGTTGATGTTTTGCGTATGTTCCCGAAGCTGCGCCATATCGTTCTTGGTCGCCAGCGAAACATGGTGCACCTCGCTGATGCTGTGCAGGGAGCGCTTGACGATTTCAGCGCCTTGCTCGGCTTTCTGGCGCGTTTCCAGCGATGCGGCATTGGCGGCTGCGGCGTTCTGCGCCACCTGATGCACGGTTTTGTTCATCTGCTGAATGGCGTTGGCGGCTTCCGTCAGATGGAGCGATGTTTCGCATGCGCCCTTGTCAGATTGCTCAATGTGCGCGGCCAGTCGCGTTGAAGCATCGCTCACCACCTGCGCAACCTGTTGAAGACCCGCAGAAGCGGCGCTCATTGCTTCGGCCTTGCGCTGCGCTTCAACGCCAGCCGCTTCCGCCTGCCGCAGTGCTTCTTCGGCTCGCTGTGCGCTTTGCCTTGCGTTTTCCGATTCCTGATGCGCCCTTGCCATATTTTCCTTAAGCGTCTGCGCCATGGAAACCATGTCCGCATACACGCCGGTTTTGGTGCCTCCATCGTCAATATCGTAATCGCCGTTGGCAACCCGGCGGGCTATGACGGCCAGTTCGCCGGGGTCCTTGCCCAGTTGCCGCCCCACAGAACGCGTGAGCATACAGGTAATGCAGATGCTGATGACAACGGCTGCCAGAGTGATGGCAATGGACATGTTGCGGGTTTTTTGCCCTGCGTCGGTGGCGCTTTGGGCTGCAGCCTTGCTGCCCGTGACGTTCATGCGCACAACTTCGCCATAGGTTTCGCCAAGTTCCTGAAAAACAGGGCGGTATTTTTTGTCAAAGGCCACGTTTGCCACGCCGCGCCGACCGTCCAGCACCCCCTTGATGATGCCTTCGCGCGCCTTGCTTTCCTGCTGGGAAAGATCGGCAATGCGCGCCATAAGGGCTTTGCCTTGTTCGTTGTCCATGCCGGGGGTGGCGTTGCGCAGTTGCAGGTAGGCGGCCTGATCGCGTTGGATGGAGTCCATGGAATCCTGAAGATTCTTTTCGTATTTGCGAATTTCGTCGGCGTAGGTTTGCGACATTATTGACGCAAGATCGGCGCGGAGCGAATTGAGCTGCACATTCATGGACTGGATGGCAGTGACGGAAGGCAGCCATGCCTCGTCAATCTCGCGTACCTTGCCGTTCATTTCGCCCACGTTGTGCATGGTGACGGCAGAAGACACCAGGATGACTGCGATGAGACTGCCGAAAGAGAGCACAAGTTTTGCGCCTAGTTTCATGTGAGGCATCCTCCACGTTCAGCTGAAACTGCCCGTTTGCCTTGGGCAGCGCTGTTGACAGCATAGAGCAGATGAACTTGAACAAGTTTGTCTGGTTCGCGCGGATTCTACAAACCGCGCCACGAAATGCTCTGGTGGACCGCGGGGGGGCGGCCCAGAAACTGACAGTCTGGCGGAATGCTTGGATACGCCGTAATTCAAAAGTCCGATTGCCAAGCGTTGCCAGTAGGGGGGATGCAACGCCAAAGGGGGGAGCAATCAGATGCGGCATTGCGCGGCCTCAGGAACGAGCCGGGCAGAACCACTGTCTGAATTTACGGAGAACTGGAAAATAAGTTTATAGCAGAGGCAATATATCTGCGCAAGGTGGTCTGCTGCAATGGCTGGGCGTGATGCTTGCCCGCGTGGGGGCTCGGCTAGGGCTGGCTGACCAGCCAGCAGGCCGTGCTGTGCGCGCCGCTGGCGACTGCGGGCGGCATTTCTGCGGCGCAACGCGCAAGAGCTGACTTGCAGCGGGGGTGGAAGGGACAACCCGCAGGCATGTTGGCAAGGGATGGAACCGAGCCCGGTATGGTTGGCAGGCGTTCAAGGCCGCGTGAACGGGCGCTGGGCGCGGCGTGCAGCAATCCCTGCGTGTAAGGGTGGCGCGGGTCGGCGAACAGCTCCTGGGCCGGAGCGCATTCTACCAGACGCCCGGCGTACATAACGCCCACCGTATCCGCCATCTGGGCGGCTACACCGAGATCGTGGGTAATCAGCAGCACGGCCATGCGGCGCTCTCGGCATCGGGCAGCCAGCAGGCGCAGAATCTGGCCCTGAATCGTGGCGTCCAGAGCCGTTGTGGGTTCGTCAGCCAACAGCAGGGCTGGTCTGCACGACAAGGCCATGGCAATCATGACGCGCTGGCGCATGCCGCCCGAGAGCTGGTGCGGGTAATCGTCATAGCGGCTTTGCGGCGCGGGAATGCCCACTTCTGTCAGCAGGTCTATGGCAGCCTCGCGAGCCTCGGATCGGCCCATGCCCTGATGCAGCTTCAAGGGTTCCGCCACCTGATCGCCAATTTTGAGCACCGGGTTGAGGGAGGTCATGGGCTCCTGAAAGATCATGCCCACCTGGCGGCCACGCACGGAGCGCATTTTTTTTTCTGAAAGCTCAAGCAGATTCTGACCGTGCAGCAGAATGCGCCCTTCAATCACCGCGTTGGGCGGGGTGAGTTGCAAAATGGCTTTGGCCGTGAGGCTTTTACCGCAGCCGGATTCACCAACGAGGCAAACTGTTTCACCCTCATGCAGGCAGAGGTTTACGCTGCGCACGGCGGGCAGCGGGCCGTCTGCGGTTGCAAAGGTCACAGAGAGGTTTTCCAGTTGCAGCAGGGGGCTGGAGGCTTGGGTAGAAGGCTTGTTCATGGGCCAGAGCCTACCAGAAGGTGCTGACAAAAAAAAGCCTTGTGGGCTGGGGTGCTGAGGCAGAGGGGGAAAGGCAGAAAGGCAGGAAAAGCAGAAAGGCAGGGAAAAAGGCAAAAGCAGGGGAGATGTTTTTACGGCGGGGTGGGTGAGCCTGTCAGGCTGATTTACGCAAACCCGACTTTTACGCCCTGAATGCGTCAGCGCCGGGATTTTGATGCTCACGTACTTGAGTACGCTGCGCTCAAAATTCCGGCGCTTTCTTTTCAGGCCGCAAAAAGCGTATTTTGCAAATTCGCCCAACACCAGCCATCGCCTCCGCATTCGCTCCGGCGAGTTTAAGGAAGGCGACCCCACGACCAGCTTCTGATGGAGAACGTATTCCTCTGGCGCGTAATTTATCCGCATGGTCATGGTTGAATGAAATTTGCCATTATCGCATGCACCTTGTCGAAGCGGTGCACGTCTTTGTTTGCTATCAGAATTTATCCACTCGTAGTACTGCCAGAATATTCAGAGCAACTAAAAAGGTACAAGGCTCATTCTCTGGTAGCAATAAAATCAATGGTAATTGGCTGAAACAGACTAAGATCCAAAGCGGCGTGGACTCTGGCATTGACGCGGCGCGGAGGGAGATCACCTGAGCGAGCGCAGCGAGTGAGGGAAGCTCCCGCAGCAAAGACGCGTCGCCCTCGCCACGCAAAGGTAGTTGAAAACCTCAGGGGGTGCTTCGGGGGGGATGCAAGGGGGGCCGAGAAGGGGGCGCAGCCCCATAACCGGCCCCGCCTTGCCCCACGCCGGGAAGGCGTCCCAAACGCCGCCGAAGGGGCGGAATCCCGTGCCCGAAGGGCAGTAAGCTGCTTAAGCCCAAGCTGGGGAAGCGAAAACGCACCTCACAGACGGTCCAAACATATCCCAAATAGCAAAAAGCCCCCGGATCAGAAACCATGAGGTTTCCGCCGGGGGCTAGCATTCTGGCTTATAGCGCAAAGGCTAGTGCAACACCTGCGCCTTGCGGAAGTTCACATAGGCCTCGCGCATGGCAATGTAGGGATCGACAGCCACGGTGTTCAGGTCTTCATACAGGGGTAGCACATCGCCAAGGGCGTTGAACCGCAGCCCGCCGCCAATCCCAAGGCTCAATTCCGTGGGTTGCAGGTAGAATAGCGGGTCGGCAAACAGATCGCCAGCGCGGCCTACAGTGTCGCGCGCAGAGCTTGGCCCAATGATGGGCCAGACAATGTAGAAACCATGCCCAAGGCCCCAGCGTCCGAGAGTCTGACCAAAGTCTTCGCCTGTGGGATCAATGGGCACAATGGTTTTGTGCCCTTTTGCCACATCGGCAAAGCCCGCGCTGGAAGTGGTGTTAATGACAAAACGCCCAAATTCCACCCCCGCTTCAAAAAAGCGGAACTGCAGGATGTTGTTCACAAAACGCACAGGGAACAGCAGGTTGGAAAAAAAATTTTTCAAACCGGAACGCAACTGGTGCGGCGTCACTGTTTCCCATGCCGTGTAGGCGGGCTTGGCAACATAGAGAAAGAAAATGTCGTTGAAATGGAACCAGAACCTGTTCCACGGTTCAATGGGGTCAGAAATACTCTGGATCGGCTCGTTGTCATAGTCGTCCAGAGTATTGTCTGCATTCATGGTTCCGTAAGGAGCTACTGTAATGGCCCCGGGCTGAAGCTGGGGCGCCTTGCCGTACACAGTGGAGGGCGCAGGCGCCTGGCTGGGGGCGGCGCTGGCTGGCGCATGCCACAGGCAAAGCAGTGCTGCCAGCAGAAAACCGGGCACACAGAGATGCCCCGGCAGTGTTGACGAATAGTTACTGGCCATTGCCCTGCCGGACCTCCTGCGCCTTGGCCTTGACCCTGGCAATAAGCTGGTCAGGGCTGCCGGTGTTCAGAATGTCCTGAAACTGGGTGCGATAGTTTTTGACCAGGCTGATATTTTCAATCAGCACGTCATAAACGAGCCACGAACCGTTTTTGGGGAGCATGCGATAGGCCACGGGGACTTTTTTCGAGTCCTTCATGGTGATGATTGTGCGCACTTCGGTTCGGTCGCCCTTGGGGGATGAAACCTCGCCTGTGTACACGACCTGCTCGCCATTGTAGCCGTCAATCTTGCTCAGGTAGGTATTCATGAGCAGTTCGGCAAAGGCATCGCTGAACTGCTGTTGCTGCGCCGGGCTGAACGTGCCCCAGCGCGGCCCCACCGTGCGCGAAGAAAATTCTTTAAAATCAAAAATGTGCAGGACTTCATCTTCAATCTGCTGGCGCAGCGGGCCGCGCGTAGCAGGATTCACATAGTCGGGGTTCTTGATGGAGCCGAGGATGCGGTTGATGGAAGTTTCCAGCGCCAGCTGCGCAGGAGAACTCGCACTGGCCGCGCCGGGCAACAGCGCAACTGTCAGCAGCGCAAGCAGAAAGCCTGCGGCTATATGGCGTGTGATCGCATGAATGGTCATTGTTATTTGACTCCTCCGAAGGCGTACTTGCCGATGAGGGAACCGAGGTCAACGGCGGATTCCGTTTCAGTAATTGTGTCGCCAGCCGCAAGGATATGCCCCGACCCACCGCGCGAAAGGCTGACGTATTTGTCGCCGATAAGCCCGCTGGTGAGGATGGAGGCGATGCTGTCATCCGAAAGTTTCAGGTCTTTGTCGAGCCGCAGGCGCACTACAGCCTGATTGCGCACCGGATCCGGGTCAAGGCTAATGCTTACCACGCGGCCCACCGGCACCCCGGCCATTTCAATATCCGCTCCGACCCGCAGGCCGGAAACAGAATCAAAGTTGGCAGAAAGTTCAAAGCCCTGCTGGCTGAAAACTTCCATCTTGCCCAGCTTGATGGTCAGGTAGGCAACGCATACAAGGCCGAACAGGACAAAAAGGCCCACAGCGGTTTCACGAACAGTACTCATAAGGTTCAGGTAGCTCCACAGATAATTCGGCAATAAGATCAAATCTCAGTATAAGTGCGCCATGACAAAGTTTCAAGCCCTACTGTTGAGTAGGTAATCGCGAATCGCCTGGTTATCGCAATTTTTATTATGCAGGCGGCGCAGTTTTTATGATGCCAGCCAGCGGTCAAGGGCTTGCCGCACCGCAGGATCGGGCGCTTCGCCCATGGCGGCCTGCGTGTCGCCGGGTTCACGCAACAAAAATTGTCGCAGATACGGGTCATCGTTTGCTTCAAGCTCGGCCAGCGAGCCGGAAAAAAGCGCGCGGCCTTCGCCCAGCACCAGAACATGGTCGGCAATGGCCCGCAGGCTGGCCAGATCGTGGCTGACCACAACCACCGACATGTCGGTATATTGCCTGCGCATGGCGAGCAGCAGTTCATCCATGCGGGCGGCGGTGATGGGGTCAAGGCCGGAGGTCGGCTCATCGCACAGCAGGATGCGTGGTTCGGCCACAATGGCCCGCGCAAGGCCCGCGCGTTTGCGCATACCGCCGGAAAGCTGGTTGGGATAAAAATCGGCAAAATCTTCAAGGCCCACCATGCGTAGCACGCGCAGGCCCGCCTCGCGAACAAGCTTTTTGGGAAGATTCAGATGCTCTGTGAGGGGCAGGGTGACGTTTTGCACCAGCGACAGCGCTCCGAGCAGCGCGCCATCCTGAAACAGCACGCCCATGTTGCGGCGCATGCGCCGAAATTCTTTTTGCGGCAGGGCAAAGAGGTCATTGTCGCCTATGAGTACATGCCCAGCCTGCGGGCGCGAAAGGCCGATAATATGGCGCAGCAGGGTGGACTTGCCGCAGCCGGAACCGCCAAGAATTACAGAAACCTTGCCGCCCGGAAGCACCGCATTGACATCGCGCAGAACCACATGCTCGCCGTAGCCCACGCTGAGAGCCCGAAATTCAATGTCCCATGCCTGCATGAATACCGCCTGTCGCCTCTGATATGGATTATCGGTTGGAGCAGATTAGTATTGAAAATGCGTATCTGCTTTGCACGTTTTTTGTAAAAATTCCCGCAAAAAATTTTGCAAGGCGAATCTGTTTCGCTCGTAAGCACGCATTTCAACGTGAAAATGCCTTGATGTAGGAGCGCCGCCAGCAGGTGGATGGCCTGCGGGCCTTGTGACGCTTTGGCAGCATAACGCAGGGAGGCAGGAGGAACAAGTGCGGTTGATGCGCCACGCTGCGGGCGCGGTTGGCGTGATTTTGCGAAGTTTGGCTGGCTGCGCGGGGGAGTGACCCAATTTACAAACGGGCTGCTCCCCCGCCAGACATCTCAACGTGAAAATGTGTTAGTCAGTGGGCATATCGTCGGGGAAGTCCGCGTTGGCATAGACATTCTGAACGTCGTCATTGTCGTCCAGCGCGTCCATGAGGCGCAGCACCTTCATGCCCACTTCGGCGCTCACAGCCACAAGATTCTGCGGAATCATGGCCAGTTCGGCTTCCTGCATGGCAATGCCGGCAGCTTCCAGCGCATCGCGCACCGAGGTGAAATCGGCCATGGCGGTGTGGATTGTCCACACGTCATCATCGTCGATGACATCGTCTGCGCCGGCTTCAAGAGCGGCTTCCATAATTTTGTCTTCGGGGTAGGCTGCCTTGTCCACGGCGATAACGCCCTTGCGGTCAAACATCCAGCCCACGCTGCCGTTTTCACCCATGGCCCCGCCATGCTTGGTGAAAAGGTGGCGAACTTCGGCCACGGTGCGGTTTTTGTTGTCAGTGGCAACTTCCACCATGATGGCGATGCCGTTGGGCCCGTAGCCTTCGTAGAAGGTTTCTGTCAGGTCGCCGCCTGCGTCTTCACCCGTACCCTTGCGGATGGCTGCCTCAATCTTGTCCTTGGGCAGATTGACGGCCTTGGCGGCGGCAATGGCTGCGCGCAGGCGGGAGTTGCCCACAGGGTCACCGCCGCCCTTGGCTGCGATGATGATTTCTTTGGCGGCCTTGGTGAAAATCTTGCCGCGCTTGGCGTCCTGGCGACCCTTACGGTGCTGGATATTGGCCCATTTACTGTGACCTGACATAAAACCTCCGAAACCTTGTGTAGAGTATGTTTATATACCCGGCGGCGCGTCGTCGGCAACTTCGTGTGAAGTTTCTCCGGCGGCTTCGCCCGGCACATGCGCCGTTGGGGCAGCGCCCGCCTGACCACGAAAACCAAGGCCGACAAAAAATGTTTCCTTGCTTTCGGCCCGCGAGCTTTTGGGCTTGAACGATTTGACCGCATCAAAAGCCTTGCGCATGGGCGCGAGCAGCTCCTGAATATCTGGCCCCATAAAAATTTTGACCACAAAACTGCCGCCCTTTTTAAGGTGCAGGCAGGCTACAGCCAATGCCTCAACCGTAAGCTCAAGCGAACGGGCCTGATCCGTAAAGCGCGTACCCGTTGTGCGCGGGGCCATGTCGCTGATGACAACGTCAAAAGGCCCCAGCTCCTTGAGTTTTGCTTCAAACTCGGCCGAGCGGTTGAACACGTCTTCCTGCATGAATGTGACCTGCGGCGGAAACACCGTTTCGGTGCTCTGAATGTCGCAGGCGAGCACGAGTCCACGCATCCCGACCTTTTCCGCAGCGCCCATGGACCACGATCCAGGGGCGGCGCCAAGGTCGAGAACCCGCTGGCCAGGGCGCAGCAGGCGGAACTTGGAGTCCAGCTCCTTGAGCTTGTAGACCGAGCGTGCGGGATAATTCTCGCGCTTGGCCTTCAGAAAATAATGATCACGGTATTCTTTCATGGTAAATTCCAACAGGTAACCATACCCTTTTTTATCGCGCTCGCCAAGTGCGCAGTGCAGCCCTTGGTGGCGGGCCACGCAAAACTGCCGAACTGGTTGACCTCTGGCATTTATCAGGATACTTTTTCAATAAGTTTCCAGAACCTTTGATCTCGCACACTATCACCAGTAAGGAGAGGCTATGAAACGGATTCTGTTGGCCGCTTGTCTTGCGGGTTGCGCGCTCGGCTTGGGAGCGCAAACGGTATTGGCGGAAAGCGTTAAAGTTCCTGTGAACAAGATCAGCAGTGAAGGCGTTGGAGAGCCCATCGGCTTTGTTGTTTTTGAGGACGACGGCAAGGGCGGCATGGATATTATGGTTGATGTCGTCGGTATCCCTCAGGGCGACCACGGCATGCACGTGCATGAAAATCCTTCGTGCGCGCCCGCGGCCAAGGATGGCGTCAATGTGGCCGGTCTTTCCGCAGGGGGGCATTATGATCCCACCCACGCTGGCAAACATGAAGGCCCCGGCAAGCATGGGCACAAGGGCGATCTGCCGCTTATAACCGCCGATGCCCAGCAAAATGTGAAGGCCAAGTTGCATGTGACTGATCTGACCACAGCCGACATCAAGGGGCGCTCGCTCATGATCCATGCTGGCGGCGACAACTATTCCGACCAGCCGGCTCCCCTTGGCGGCGGCGGGGCGCGCATCGCCTGCGGTGTGATCAAGTAAGATTATGTTTCTCCGTTCACGCGGCAGAAAATTCACCTGCTCGCGTGGATAGTTCATGCATTCCCTTGTGCGGGTCTTGCAGTTCTGGCAAGGGCGCGTCATTATCGACGCAAAGTATTGCCAGCCACAGGGGAGAACCTCCGACTGCCTTAACTGGCGCGGAGCTTTGGATTATTCTGCCCCGCTTGCTTGCCGCAGCGGGGCTTTTTTGTATGTAGAAAACCCCCCGCTAGGCGGGGGGTTCCGTAAAGCTTAA
>VSSQ01000353.1_pt1 | contig 37171 bp, 29 predicted proteins | sample 4763081 | NCBI WGS metagenome assembly VSSQ01 (sample SAMN12137344, study PRJNA551015) | bioreactor metagenome | isolation source: SDC9 anaerobic chlorinated ethene degrading culture | place: USA: Knoxville, Tennesee | collected 2015-01-01
GTTTTAATGAATCTACAGAAGGTATTTATACTCAAACATTAGTTGGATATAATGGTATTGATAGCGTTGTTACATTAATTTTAACAGTTAACAAACCAGCAACAACTAACCTAACTGCTGAAATATGCCAAGGTGAAACTTATTCCCTCAACGGTTTTAATTTTAGTACAGCAGGATTACATACTTTAAATTTAGAAACATATAAAGGCTGTGATAGTACAGTAAACCTAACCTTAACAATCAACCAACCAACAATAACCAATCTTACAGCAGAGATTTGTCAAGGAGAAACTTATAACCTTAACGGTTTTAATACAAGTACAGCAGGATTGCACTCAAGAAACTTACAAACCACAAAAGGATGTGATAGTACAGTAAACCTAACCTTAACAATCAATCAACCAACAATAACCAATCTTACAGCAGAGATTTGTCAAGGAGAAACCTATGCATTGAATGGCTTTAATACAAACACAGCAGGATTACATACTTTAAATTTAGAAACATATAAAGGATGTGATAGTACAATAAACCTAAATCTAATAGTAAATCCTAATAAGACAACTAATCTATTTGCTGTCATAACACAAGGAGATGTTTATAATCAAAATGGATTTAATGAAACAACAACAGGAGTCTATACACAAACATTACAAACAACAAAAGGATGTGATAGTATTGTAAACCTAACATTAAATGTTTATCCAGCAACAACAAATAATATTAACGCAGAGATATGTCAAGGCGAAACATATACTTTGAACGGTTTTAATGAATCTACAGAAGGTATTTATACTCAAACATTAGTTGGATATAATGGAATAGACAGTATTGTTACATTAATTTTAACAATTAACCAACCAGCAACAACAAATCTTACTGCTGAGATATGTCAAGGTGAAACTTATTCACTTAATGGATTTAATACAAGTACAGCAGGATTGCACACAAGAAACTTACAAACCACAAAAGGCTGTGATAGTACAGTAAACTTAACATTAACCATCAACCAACCAGCAACAACAAATCTTACTGCAGAAATCTGTCAAGGACAAACTTATACATTAAATGGGTTTAATGTAAACACCGCAGGATTACATACTCAAAACCTTCAAACATATAAAGGATGCGATAGTACAGTAAATCTTACACTTAATATTAATGAATTATCTACACCGACTAACCTTACTTTAAATAATATTGCAAATTATATTGAATTAAATTGGGTAGGCAATGGAGAGGAATATATTATTTATAAGGATAATGATTCTCTTATAACAACATCTTTAAATACTTTTAAAGATAGTAATGTGGTTGATGGAACTAATTATTGCTATAAGGTTAAAGCTTTAAATAGTATATGTGGAAGTGAATTTTCAGATGAAGTATGTTTAACTTTTTTATCTTTAGAAGAAATAAAAATAAATGGAATCAATGCTATACTTTATCCAAATCCAGCAAGTAGTAAGGTAAACCTTACAGTTGAAGGATTATATGAAGATGCAGATGTAAATCTTTATGACATTAATGGAAAATTTTTAAAGAAAGTCTCTATTAAAGCCAATCAAAATGAATTGGAAATTGATATTAATGAATTACCAAAAGGGGTGTATAGTATAAGAATTGTGAATGTTAGAATTGCTATTAGTAGAAAATTGATTGTCAATTAATGTTACTAATATAGATTTACTTCATTAGGTTTGTTTGTAGTTTGTTATCCTTTCTGAGTCAATCAATGTAAATCTTTGATTAGCTCACCATGATTAAAGAATAATCTTTATCTAGGTTATAATAGTTATTAACAAAAGAAAACCTTTTTTAGTCTATTTTGCTAAAAACTCTTCAATATTATCTTTATGGATTACTTTGAAAATACTATTTTCGTATGTTTCTAAGAATTGTTTAGGTCTTTTATATTTTGCATTAGGGCTCCATTTTATTTCAAAAGCAGAAAGAATTCCATCAGAATCTTCAATATAATCAATTTCTTTTTGTTCTTTTGTTCTCCAAAAATAAGTATTTGTCCATAATTCATTATAGCTATTGAATTTTAATCTCTCTGAAATGACAAAGTTTTCCCATAGAGCACCTACATCTTGACGAAGTTCGATATGAGAGAAGTTTGCAATTAAGGCATTGCGAATACCATTATCATAAAAATATATTTTACGGCTATTTTTTAATTCATTTCGAATATTTCTGCTATATGAATTAAGCCGAAAGATAATAAAGGTCTGTTCTAAAAGATTTATGTACTTTTCAACAGTTTTTGAGTCAATGCCACATATATTTCCTAGTTCATTATATGATACTTGTGATCCAATTTGTAGAGCTAAAGCTTGAAGAAGTAGAATTATTTATCAGGTTTCTTAATGTTCTCCCATACTAATATATCTTTGTATAGATAACTATCAGTGATTTCTTTAAGCACTTTTTTTTTCTTTTCCTTCATTAGTTATCACTTCTGGGTAATATCCATAAATTAAACGTTGAGGCAATAAACGCTTTTCTTTTAATAATCCATGATATTCTACCATTTCTCCGAAAGAAAAAGGAAACATCTTGTATTCCCATTTTCTTCCAGTTAAGGGCTCGTTAATTTTATTTGCTAATTCTAATGAAGAGCTTCCTGTTGCAATTAATTGAACATCTTTTATTTGATCCGTGATAAGTTTTAACCTAAGTCCTATATCATTTATTCTTTGTGCTTCATCAATAATTAAAATTTTTTTTCTCCAAAAATACTTTTGAGCCTATCTGCTGAAATATCTGCAAATAACTTTTGAATATCAAGTTCATCGCCATTTAGCAATATACATTTGTTATTAGCTTTAAAAAGAATGTCCAAAAGTGTTGTTTTACCAACCTGACGAGCTCCAAGAATAATGATAGCTTTTCCTTGATTTAGGTTTTGTTGAATCTGCTTTTCTAAATGTATTTTTATCCTCAATTCTTATTATTTTTTCTCTTATTTATCCTCAATACTTAGAATTTATTCTTAATTTTGTTCTTTAATTTAAAATATAGCTTAATATGTCAAAGAAAGTACTTTGTTTGGGAAATGCCTTAGTGGATATTATAACTCAATTGGAATCGGATTCTATTTTAGAAACTCTTAATTTACCTAAGGGTAGTATGCAATTAGTTGATAGTGATGTTTCGAAAATGGTTCAAAATGCTACTTCAGCATTAAAATCTTCTCTTCAAACTGGAGGTTCAGCTGCAAATACTGCTAATGGTATTGCTAATTTGGGAGTTGGTTCAGCTTTTATTGGAATGGTAGGAGAGGATAAGTTGGGAGAGTTTTACATTAATGATATGGTAGAAAATTCAATTGAACCTCGTTTTTTTAAGAGTAAAACTACTTCAACTGGTTGTGCTGTTGCTTTGGTTTCGAAGGATGGAGAAAGAACTTTTGCAACTTATTTGGGAGCTGCCATTGAGCTTAAGGCTGAACTTTTAAGTAAAGAACTATTCCAAGGCTATGATTATTTTCATATTGAAGGTTATTTGATTGTAAATAATGATTTAATTAGAAAAGCTATTGAATTGGCAAAACAAGAAGGTTTGAAAGTATCAATTGATTTTGCAAGTTATAATGTGGTTGAAGAAAATTTGGATTTTCTTAAAGAGATTTGTAAAAGTGTAGATATTATTTTTGCAAATGAACAAGAAGCAAAAGCTTTTACAAATAAGGAAGCTGAGGAAGCTCTTGAAGATATTGCAGAAATTTGTGAAATAGCTGTTGTGAAAATTGGCAAAAAGGGTTCTTTAATTAAAAATGGAGACAATAAGATTGTTATAGGTAAAAGGGAAAGAACTTGTATTGATACAACTGGAGCTGGAGATATGTATGCAGCTGGATTTTTAGCTGGATTATGTTTGGGAAGAGATTTAGAGGTTTGTGGTCAAATGGGAAGTATATTGGCTTCGGAAGTAATTGAAGTTTATGGAGCAAAAATGGATAGTGAGAGTTGGAATAGAATAAAAGCAGAAATAGATACATTATAATATGAACGTAAGGAAGAATTATTTCTTCCTTACATTTTTTAAGACAAGGAGATTCATTGGATTTGATGAAAGACCTTCAATGTTTTTTTGACTAAAGCGAAGAACTTGGTCGTAGTATAAAACTACTATTGGAGCTTCTTCCATTATTAGTTTATCCATTTCTTTATATAGTTTAGTTCGCTTTTCTAAAGATGTTTCACTTTGGGCTTGCCTGTATAATTTATCAAAATTAGGGTTTGAGAAATGTGTGTAGTTAGGACCTTTGGGACAGAAGTTTGGAGAGTAGAAAAGAGAAAGGTAGTTCTCAGCATCTGGATAATCAGCTATCCAGCTTCCTCTAAACCACATAATTTTAGATTGAGCAATGTTTTCTCTTAATGCTCCAGGAGGATTAACATCAATTTTTATATTAAATCCTATAAGGTTAAGTTGTCCTTGAATATATTTGCAAAGGTCGAGATAGGTTGAAGTTGTGGCAATAGAGATTGGAGGTAATCCTTTTCCATTTGGATATCCAGCTTCCTTTAATAAGAGTTTAGCTTTTTCTGGATTAAAATTATACCCAATTGAGTTAGATGGATCAAAACCAGCCAATCCTTTTGGAATAATTCCATTAGTACCAGCCAATCCAATATTGTTTCTAAGATATTTTATCATCTTTTCTCTATCAAATCCATAGTTGATAGCTTGTCTTATTTTCTTATTTAAAAGAGGATTATCTTTTGGACTTTTATTTTTGTCTACCATAAACCCTAAGTATTCAGTATTCAAATAGGGTTGCGTTGTGAGATTAATTTTATCTTTATACTTATCTTGAAGAGTTCCATGTCTTGTTAAGACTTCATCTTTGTAGTTAGGATCTATTCCTGATATGAAATCGATATTCCCTTTAACGAACTCTAAAAAAACAGATTGCTTATCTACAATAAATGTTATATTAACTGCATCAAGATAGGGGAGTGCATTCCCTTTTGAATCCTTTTCAAAATAATTTTCATTTTTCAGTAGTATAAGTTTAACCCCTTCTTTCCATAATTTAAAATAGAAAGGACCTGTACCAACAGGGTTCTTGCGAAAGTCTTCTCCATAATGCTTTGCAATTTCTTTGGGGACAACTGAAGCATAAGGCATTGTAAGTAATCCTAAAAATGGAGAAAATGCTTCATTTAATTCGATTTGTAATGTGGAATCATTAATTGCTTTGAAGGAATATTCTTTACTTAAAGTATCTTGTTTTACTAAGTTAAATATCCAAGCACCCGGAGAGGCAATTTTTGGGTCAACAATTCTATTGAAACTATAAACAAAATCATCAGCAATAACTTTTCTTTTCTTTCCTTTAAAAAGAGGATGATTGTGAAAGAAAACATCATTTCGTATATGAAATGTATAAATCAATCCATTTGATGAAATTTCCCAATCTTTTGCAATGCATGGTTGAACATTGAGAGAGGAATCTAACTGAACTAAACCATTAAAAAGTTGGAGGTTTGCCCAAATCATTGCTTGGTCTTTAGCAAAAGCAGGGTCTAAGGAAGATATGTTTGCACTTTCGTTGTAGCGAAATATTTTAATTTGTTCAGGTGCTTTGTCATTACTGCATGAAACAAGTATGTGAATGATTAAAACAAAGAATAAGCCATATAAAACCTTAAACTTATACAATAATTTCATTATTCATCTTTAGTTAAATGTTGAGCAAAGGTATTAGTTCCTCAAAGTGTCAAAGTTTTTCCCAAATACTCCTTGTACTTTATCAACTGAAATAAATGCAGCTGGGTCTAAAAGTTTAATAATTCTCATAATTTCTACCTTATCTTGCTTGCGTGCTATAACCAAAACAATTTTCTGTTCTTTTTTTGTGTACCAGCCATGAGCATCAATAATAGTAACCCCTCTTTTGACTCCACTTCCAATTGCATCTGCAATCTCATCTGCTTTAGAAGAGAATACCATAATTTGATATGATTGCTTATTACCTTCAATAGTTAAATCTAAAACGTATGTAAATACAAACATAACAGTATAACCATATACGACATTAGTGATTGACATCTCAGGTAGAATGAAGGCAGAGGCAATAATGAAAATATCTATATAGAGAATTACAGTTCCTGCACTTATATTCTTATATTTTGTAATGATTAAAGCAATTATATCTGTACCTCCAGAGTTTCCTCCATAATTAAATGTTGTCCCAATTCCCACACCAGAAATTCCTGCCCCAATTATTGCACACATAAAAGGCTCAAATTGTGTTGCATCAATTATTTGTTCAATATGAACAACTTGTTGCCAAAGAATGAAACTTAAAGATGCAACAATTATTCCGAATATAGTGTTAATTCCAAACTTTGACCCAAGAGTTTTAATGCCAATAAGCAACAAAACAATATTTATTGCAAAATTGGATATACCTACAGGAATTCCTGTGCCAAGAAAAATTATGGAAGAAATCCCAGCAACTCCACCACCAACAATATTTTGAGGGATTAGAAATACAGACCATGCAAAAGTATACATTAAAACTCCAAGAATTATCATGAAGTATTGCCAGATTATTTTGCCTGTTGAGGTTTTGCGTATCGAATTTATAGGGTTAATGTTTTGCATTTTTGTTTTTTAATTTATCGTGCGAAAATTTCGTTAAGTGTTTGAATTAAATTATCTCCTCTAAGGTTTTTAGCAATAATGTTCCCATTTCCATCAACCAATATATTTTGTGGTATTGACTCTAATTTGTATAGTTTTACAACAATACTGTTCCATTGTAAGAGATCTGAAACATTTTCCCAAACTAAACCATCGTCAATAATTCCTTTAAGCCAACTATTTCTATCTCTGTCAAGAGAAACTCCTAAAATATCAAAACCTTGAGAGTTAAATTTATTATATGCTTGAACTAAAAATTTACTTTCGTTTCTGCAAGGTACGCACCATGATGCCCAAAAGTCTATTAACACATAACGTTTTTCTTTAATATAATCAGAAACCTTAACATCAACACCATTAGCATTTGGAAGAGTGAAGTCAATCAATTTTTCTCCAAATTGTTCTTTTTTCTGAATGTCTTTAATGTAATCCTTTAATAAGTAATATTGATACATCCTTTTTGCATCACCATTTAATGAATTAATTATTTCTTTAAGTTGTATGTCAGATAAATAAGGGGCTAAATAGCTGCTAATTAAAAGAGGAGAGTAGAAGGTTGAAGGATTTTTTACAACATCATCCATTAAGCATTGCATTGGATTCTTTGAATTGTTACATCTATTAATAATGTTAGCATAAATATCATTCTTTGGAGAACCTTTAATAGAAACATTCTCTAAATTCTCTTTTGTGCCGCTGATTTTTATATTGTCATTTTCCATAAAGAAGGAGAAGTCTCCGTTTTTAGTAGGAAGAATAATTTGTGCAACACAAACAAAATCAACTACTCCTTTAAATTCAAATTTACCATCTGTAATTTGAGATGTGTAATTTCTTTTTTCTCCATTTTCCAAAAGCAAGTTAAGCTTTACTGTTCCATCGGCAACTCCCTTAATGTCTGCAGCAATTGAATAGCCATTTGTGTTGGTTAACTCTTCCAATTTGTTTGATAATTCAGAGGATTTAATGTTTTTGGCTATAATAATACCTTTATCGTTTATTAAAACATTAAAAGGAATTGAATTAACAAGATATCTTTTCACTACATCGCTTTCCCACATTTTTAAATCAGAAACTTGTTCCCATTTTATATTATCTTCCTTAACAGCCTTTTTCCAATCCTCAATATTCTTATCTAAAGAAACTCCCAAAACATCAAACCCTTTGGAAATATACTTTTCACGTGCGTTAAAAATATTTTGATTCCCTTCTCTACAAGAGCTATTCCATGATGCCCAAAAATCAATTAATAGGAATTTCTTCCCTCTCAAATAATTATATAGGTTTACTTGTTTGCCATTAATGTTATTTAATGTAAAGTCTGGAGCCTTTTGACCAATTGCAACATAATTCAAAGTCTTTTCTCTTTCTCTTAGTTTTAAATAATGATAGGTTTGATTTGCAGGTTTCTTGAGAGTGTTAAGAGTGCGAAATAATTCATCATAATCCCATTTGTAAGCTAAGAAAGAAGAAATAATATCAGCACAGAATATATGTTCAGGATTATTCAAAACCCAATTTTCCAATCTTCTTAAATGAACATCGAAATCCTCACCTTTAAGAGCAGAAGTAACGCTAACCCACTCATCAGTCCACTTTGAGCCTTTAATGATTGTTTTGCTTGCATTTTTTGCATCAATTTTTACTGTGTATGTTGTAGGTTCAAGATAGATTCTAAAATCTCTAACTCCATTAATTGTTAAAAGAGCAGGAATAACCTCTTTTATTGGAGAGCGAAATGTGAATTTACCATTCTCAACATATGCAGTGTCAACCCTTTCATTTCCGTCTCTAAAATATGAACGTAATGTGACAAATCCTTCTTTATCTCCTTTAATCTCACCATTAATAACATAACCTTGTCCAAAAGGAACGGTTTGACAAAATGCAACTGATGCAAAAGCCATTGCAAAAACAAAACTAATAAGTCTCTTTATCATAATTTTTAGTTTATTATACATTAATATTCTTTTTTCATCATTCTGTCCATCTCTCTTTTAGAGTCGTTGGCCTTAATGCTTTCTCTTTTATCATAAGATTTTTTACCCTTAGCAAGAGCAATCTCCAATTTCGCATAGCCTCTACTATCAACAAACAATAAAACAGGGATAATGGTTAATCCTTTTTCTTTGGTTTTGGATAGTAGTTTTCTGAGTTCATTTTTGTTTAAAAGAAGTTTTCTCGCTCTTTTTGCTTCGTGATTATAGTATGAACCAAACTTATATTCTGCAATATGGAGATTATTAACCCACAATTCCTCTCCAACAAAAGAACAATATGCATCAGACAAATTGGCTTTGCCTTGACGAATTGACTTTATTTCTGTTCCATACAATTGCATTCCAGCAACAAAAGTCTGCAAAAGAAAGTATTCAAATGTCGCTCTTTTATTCCTGATATCAATAATATGTTTTTCTTCAATTTCCATAGGTTGCAAAGATAGTAATTTTCTAAAATCAATTGATACTTTTATAATCAAAAAAGAATTTCTTCTTTTCTTTTACATTATTGTTCGTTTTACTCAAGAGAGAAATATTATCGCAAAATTTTGTTTGATAAGAATAATATTTAGTCTTATTTAGTCAAGCTTATTAAGTCAGTAAGTATGATTATAAACCAATTTAATAAGCTTTCAATCTCACTAAACTTCCTTTAAAACTCAAAACAATGCCATTGTTTTGTAGAAACAACCGCATTGTTTTTGGCAAACAATGGCATTGTTTTAGCAAAACAACCGCATTGTTTTGAGATTAAAGTCTCTTTTAAATTTTTTTAACCCTCGATTAATTGGTTCAATTGCTTGTTTTTTCTTTTGAATAAAGGGATTTGCTCTTCTAATTATAACTAATTCATATTTATGGTTTATTTCATAGTTGTCTTTTGTTAATAAAGAAAGGCGAAGAAAATTTAAATTTTCTTCGCCTTATTGTATGTTAGATTTTTAATCTAAATAGACTACTAAAGTAGTTTCTTTGGTTTAATATCTAATTTAACTGGTTCAATCATATTTTCAGGAAGAAGAATTGTATCAAGATCTTCTTTTGAGAGAATGTCGTGTTCAAGCACCAATTCATAAACTCCCTTTCCTGTTTCCATTGCTTCTTTAGCAATTTTTGTAGAATTCTTATAGCCAATTATTGGGTTTAATGCAGTAACGATTCCAATTGAATGTCTTACTTGTTTTCTGCAATTTTCAACATCAGCCTTAATGTTATCAATGCATTTTGATCTAAGAGTATTGAATCCATTAGTAAGAAGGTCAATTGAATTAAATAATGAATACACCATAACAGGTTCCATAACATTTAGTTCTAATTGAGCATTTTCACTTCCAAGCATAACGGTTGTATCATTCCCAATAACTCTATAACAGATTTGATTCATTACTTCAGAAATTACAGGATTAACCTTTCCTGGCATAATTGAACTGCCTGGTTGCATTTCTGGAAGGAATATTTCGTGAAAACCAGCTCTTGGTCCAGAGCCCATAAGTCTTAAATCATTACAAATTTTTATTGTTTTTAGAGCAATTCTTCTCAATTGAGAAGATAATCCAACCAAAACAGATGTGTCGTGAGTTGACTCAACCAAATTCTTTGTAAGTTTAACATCCCAGCCAGTAATTTCTCTTAGTGCATCAACACATAATTTGCTATAACCAGGTTGAGAACAAATTCCAGTTCCAATTGCGGTTGCTCCCATATTAACTATTAAGAAATGTTTTTCTTCTTCAATCAATCTTTTCCTTTCTATATCCAAAGAATCTGCAAAAGCCTTAAATGATTGTCCTAATGTCATAGGAACTGCATCTTGAAGTTGAGTCCGTCCCATTTTAATAACATGAGCAAACTCTTCAGCTTTCTTGTTTAAAGCAGCAACTAATTTTTCAAGAGATTCAATAAGTTTTTTGCTTTCCATATATAATCCAAAATGAAATGCTGTTGGATAGGCATCATTTGTAGATTGAGAACAGTTAACGTGGTCGTTAGGTGATAGATATTCATATTGGCCAGCTTCTTTGCCCATGATTTGTAAGCCACGATTTGCAATAACTTCGTTAGCATTCATGTTCATTGTTGTTCCAGCTCCTCCTTGAATCATATCTGAAAGAAAATGTTCGTGCCATTGTCCTTCATAAATTTCGTCACAAGCTTGACAAATTGCTTTGAATTGTTCATCTGTAAGCAATCCCTGTTTGTGGTTGGCAATTGCAGCTCCTTTTTTAGTTAAGGCAAATCCCTTAATGAAGTTTGGATATTCGCATTGACGTTCGTTTGAGATAACAAAGTTTTCAAATCCTCTTTGTGATTGAATGCCATAAAGAGCTTCAATAGGGATTTCTTTTGACCCTAAAAGGTCAGTTTCTGTTCTTGTTTTTCCTGAATATTTAATGTTTTTCATTTTTTAATAATACTTTGATTTGATAAAATATTTACAGCCCAAAATTTTTTAGGCAATAGTTTGCAAAGATAAGAAATTTATCCATTATAAATTAAGAATGAGTCTTAAGAAAAAGTTAAAAATAAATTAACAAAGGAACTAATATCCAAGAATTTTCAACATCGCTTTATGGCTTTGTTCTTTGGCAAATAACTTAGTGGACCATTCCCCATTTTCATCTTTATCTAAAATTATGTGTTTTGGTTGAGGGATTAAGCAATGTTGGATTCCTCCATATCCAGCCAAAGATTCTTGATATGCTCCTGTGTGGAAGAATCCTATATATAATGGTTCTTCATCTTCATTATTATATTTAGGTAAGAAAACTGCATTGGAGTGTGCTTCTGTACTATAATAATCTTGACTATCGCAAGTCAATCCTCCCAAAAAGACTCTTTGATATTCATTGTCCCAACGATTAATAGGTAAAAGGATGAATCTTTGTCCAATACCCCAAGTGTCAGGAAGTGTTGTTATGAAAGAAGAGTCAATCATATACCATACTTCTCTGTCGTTTTGTCTTTTTTGGTCAATGATTGAATATAGAATGCAACCACTTTCTCCAACTGTAAATGAACCAAATTCGGTAAATATGTTTGGTTCTTCTACCTCTTGTTTGTTGCAAATTTCTTTTATTTGTGCAAGTATTTCTTCTGCCATGTATTCATAATCATAAGAAAAAGCTAAAGAGTTTTTAATTGGGAATCCTCCGCCAATGTTTAATGAGTCTAAATCAGGACAAACCTTTTTTAGTTCGCAATATATATTTACGCATTTTTGTAATTCGTTCCAGTAGTATGCAGAATCCTTAATTCCGGTGTTGATGAAGAAGTGAAGCATTTTTAGCTTAAACTTTGGATTTGTTTCTATTTGAGTTTTGTAGAATGTGATAATGTCATTGTATCTTATTCCAAGTCTGGAAGTGTAGAAATCAAACATTGGTTCTTCTTCTGCTGCAATTCTAATTCCCACTTGACATTCGGTCTCGACATGCTCATTCAATAGTTGAATCTCTTCAATATTGTCTATTATAGGTATAACATTTTTAAACCCATTTCTAATCAATTCTCCAATATTTTCAATGTATTGAGGTCTTTTAAATCCATTACATATAATATATTGTTCTTTATTAATCTTGCCTTGTTCATACAATTCATTAATTAAATTAATGTCAAATGCTGAAGAAGTTTCAATGTTGACATCATTGCTTAGGACAGTTTCCATAACGAATGAAAAATGAGAACTCTTAGTACAATAGCAATAATTATAACTTCCTTTGTAGTCAACTTTTGCAATTGCAACATTGAAAAGACGCTTAGCTCTTTGAATTTGAGAAGTGATTTTAGGTAAATATGTAATTCTTAGAGGTGTTCCATATTGCTTAATTACATCCATTAAAGGTATATCGTGAAAGTTTAGTTCATAATCTTCAACTTTAAATTCTTCTTGGGGAAATTCAAAAGTTTGCTCTATTAAATCAACATACTTATTTTTCATTTTGTGAATCTGTTTTGGTTACTTTATTAATTTTATACTTATTTAACTCAATTAGGTTGCAAATATCCGATAAATCTAAATATGTTGAAAGAAAAAGATGATATTTTTTAATTAAAATGTATCAAAGACAAGGAAATAATGTTTATTTTTGCAACCTAATTAAACAGTTTAACTGAGAAAATCTAATTAAAAACAAATAATAAAAACAAATGAAACAATTAGTTTTAAAATCTGCTGTTCTAATTTTGTTGGTTTCAACATTATTTACAGCTTGTTCGCAAAAAAAAGAAGTCTCAAGTAAAGACTTAAAGACAATAGTTGACTCTGCTTCCTATTGTTTAGGAGCTAATATGGGGAAGCAAATGAAATTTGAAAAAATGGATATAAATCCAGAAGTTCTAATGAATGCTTTCTATGAAGCTTACCAAGGGGATACAAATTTCTTAATTAAGGAAGCTGATATGCAAGAAGTGATGATGAAATATCAAAAAGGCATGGAAGAAAAACAAAGAGCTGATGCCATAGAAAAAGGTAAACCTAATCGTGAAAAAGGTAAGAAATTTCTTGAAGCAAATAAATCTAAAGAAGGAGTTCAGACAACTGCTACAGGTATACAGTATAAAGTGCTCAAAGAAGGAAAGGGAGCAAAGCCAACTACTATGGATAGAGTTAGAATCCAATATCGTTTAAGTACAATTGATGGGAAAGTTGTTGAAAGCACTTATGAGAGAGGACAAGAACCAGTAATTATGGGGCTTACTAACATTATTCCAGGTATGGTTGAAGGATTACAACTTATGCAAGAAGGTGGAAAATACATGCTTTGGATAAGCCCAGAATATGGTTATGGAGATATGGATTCTCCAGAATTGCCAGCAGGAAGTGTTTTGTGTTTTGAGATTGACCTTATTGAAGTTGTAAAAGATTCAAAAGTAAAATAATATCTTAGACAAATCATTTACTCAAAAAGGAGAATATTTTTAGTATTCTCCTTTTTTTATTTCCTTATTCTTCGTCTTGGCTTATTTTTATTTGAATTTAGATTATTTAAATCAAGTTTAATTTTGCTATGGTCGTACCTTACTAAAGTTATGGTCGTACCATAATATTGTTATGGTACGACCATAGTTGTGTTATGGTACGACCATAACTTTAGTAAGGTATGACCATAATAAATTTATACTTCATCATTCTTAATTAGAATAAGGCTTTAGATAAGTTTTACTTTGTTTAATGATTTTTCTCTTGATTATGGTTATAAAATAAAAATAGATACCTTCTTAAGAAAAGGTATCTATTACTTATGATTTAGATAAAAAAGGATAGAGAAATCCTTTGTTATATTTCTTATTGTTTACTCTTCTTCAGAGTCTTCAATGTTATTCAAAAACCATTCAATAAATTCCGGTAATTGAGTTAGGGAGATAAATCCTTCGTCTTCTGGGTTCTGAGGTAAAGGACATAATTCAAAATATTCTAATAATGTGGTGCAATCGTACTCTCCAATCATTGCTTCAATTAGAGTATAAACTGCAATCAATTGGTCTTCGTCTTCTTCTTTGCAGTCTTTGAGGGCTATCTTTAGTCCAAACTTTTCATTTAATTCGTTTTCCTGGTTTTCTAACGGCATAAACCAAAGGTCTTTGCTGTTAAGAGTGTAGTCCTCAAATTTAATTCTTACTTTCCCCCCTTGAGGTTGTTTAAATGCAACTATGTCCCAGAAATCTAATATTGGGATATTGGTGCAAAGTTCAATCACATCTTCAAAATACTCTTCATCGCCTTCTGCTGTGAAGATAATTTTTCTCCCATTGGTGGTCAGCTCTCCCAATTCGTAGCTTATACCTTCGGAATAGGTCGCTAAAACACTGTCAAACTCTTCCAATAATTCATCCTTTTCTTTTTGTGGGAGGTTATCAATGTCCATTAGGTATTCGCTCTTAGTCTGAAACCACTCCCAAAACTGATTTACTGTAATTTTTTTCATAATATTATATGTACTTCTTTTTCTAAATTAATGTTGAATATGTTTTTTATTGATTCTTCAATTTCTTGTGCTAAATTAACAATTTCTTCTCCTATTGCATTTCCATAATTGACCATAACTAAGGCTTGTTTTTCGTGCATGCCAACATTTCCTACTCTTTTAGCTTTCCATCCTGCCTGCTCAATTAGCCATCCTGCAGCAATTTTTATTCCTTTTGAAGATGGATAGGAGGGTATTTGTGGATATCTTTCTTTAAGGTAATTAAAATGCTCTTGACTTATAACTGGATTTTTGAAAAAAGAGCCTGCGTTTGGTAATTCCTTAGGATTTGGAAGTTTGGAGTTGCGAATTTGTGTAACCAATTGACTCATTTGTTTCGGGTTGGTTATTTTAATTGCTTCTCTTTCTATTTTCTCTTTGATGGCAGAGTAGGAAGTGTTTGGTTTAGGATTTTTAGATAATTTTAATCTAATTTTCCAGATGATTTCTAATTGTGTTTGATATTTGAATATGGAGTATCGATAATCAAATTTGCACTCTTCATTATTATATTCCTTCCACTGGTTAGTTTGGGGGTTGTAGGTAGTGCAGCAAAGAAAACTATCTTTAATCTCTTGTCCATAGGCTCCAATATTCTGTACAATTGCAGCTCCAACACTTGAAGGTACTGCTGCCAAATTTTCTATTCCCCACCAAGAGTTATTGCAAGCAAAATTAACCAAATCGTTCCAGTCTTCTCCCGAATAAGCTTCAATTATAATGCTTTCATTATCTTCTTCTATGATATTAATTCCTTTGTTTTTGATTAGTAAAATTGTTCCATTAAAATAATCATTCACAAAAACAGAGTTGCTTCCCAATCCCAAAATAATGTTTCTCTTTGAAAGGAAATCAGGATTAGACTTAATTAAATTAAGGTCTTCTTCTCTGTTGATTTCTATTAGCTTATTTACAGTGCAGTTAAGTCCAAAACTATTTAAATGCTTTATATTGTAATTAGAATGTATCATAAATAATTGAAAAAATAATGTACAAACTTACAAAAAAATGGAGAAGGACTACTGAATTATTAATAATAATTTTTATTTTTGTAGAATCAAATCAAACAAAATACTACTATGAAACACAAATCACTTCTTTATAATGATAGCATAATTGTTAACTACCAAGATGAAGGTCAAGGCTCTGAAACCTTAGTGCTTTTGCATGGATTTATGAATAATTTGGATGTTTGGGCTAATTTTGCTTTTAGATACATGAAAGAGATTAGAGTAATTGCTATAGATCTCTTGGGACATGGAGAAACAGGGGACAGTACAGAAATTCATACAATGGAACTTCAAGCAAATATGGTTAAAGCAGTGTTGGATCATGTTGGAGTAAGTAATTGTGTTATTGCTGGACATTCTATGGGAGGGTATGTTGCTTTGGCTCTTTGTGAACTTTATCCAAGCTATGTTAAGGGACTTTGTTTGATTAATTCACATGCTTTAATGGACACTGATAAAGCAAAGGAAAACAGAATTAAAACATGTGAATATATTAGAAATAGTCGTGCTGCATTTATTGTAAGCTTTATTCCTGAGCTTTTCTATTGCGAAAATAGAGAAAGGCTATATCCTGAAATAAAGGATATTCAAGATATGGCAATGCAGATGAAGTCAGAAAATATTATTTCTTCTCAAATGGGAATGCTACAAAGACCTTCAAGGCTCGATGTTTTGGCGGAATCTAAGTTTCCTGTTCTTTTTATTGCAGGCAAAAAAGACTCAAGAATAGTTATGGAAAATATATTTGCACAGGCAATGATGCCATATCATTCAGAAGTTATGATGTTGGATGATGTTGGTCATATGGTACATATTGAAGAATCTAAGAAAGTTCAACAAAGATTATTATCTTTTGTTCATTTATGTTATATCTAAAATGATGAAATCCACAAAATGAACTTAAAACAATTTCAAATACTATTTATCTTTTTAGTCTTTATATTTATAAGCCAAGTAGCAATATCTCAAAACAAATCTTATCCTAAGTATAGTTTTTCATCTCCAGTAAAGATTCCAATAACTCTTTCTGGAAGTTTTGGTGAGTTAAGACCAAATCATTTCCATTCAGGAATAGATATAAAGATTGGAGGGGAAGAAGGAGAAAAAGTCTATTCTCCTTTTGATGGAGAAGTATCGAGAATAAAGATTCAAGCTTATGGAGGAGGAAAAAATCTCTATATTCAACATACAAATGGATATACAACAGTTTATATGCACCTTCAGAAGTTCTCCTATAAGATTGAGAAATATGTAAGGAATTATCAATACGAAAAACAAACCTACGAGTTTGATATTAACATACCAAAAGGGAAGCTTCGGATTGAAAAAGGAGAGTTGATAGCATATGCTGGAAATTCAGGTTCAAGTTCAGGACCTCACTTACATTATGAAATAAGAGATACTAAAACCGAAAATATAATTAATCCCTTGTACTTTGGATTAGAAGTTGCAGATACAACTGCTCCTTATATATCCTCTATTTTAATTTCTCCAGAAGGAGAATATTCTAGAATTGAGGGAATGAGAGAGAAGCAAATCTTTGATAACATTAGAGCCTTCGACACAATTAGAGTTACCAATAAAATTTCATTAGGGATAAAAGCTTTTGATCAGGAAAATGATTTAAGTTCTAAAAATGGTGCATATATATATAGTGTAAAGGTAAATGATAAAGCTTTTTGGGATTTTCAGATTGATGAATTTTCTTTTTCTAATTCCAAATATATCAATGCTTGTATTGACTATGAACTATATTCCAAAACAGGACAAAGATTCCTTTTTACAAAAAAACTTCCCAATAATCAATTCTCCAATTTTATAACATATAGTAATAATGGGATATTGGAGTTTGAGGTATATGAAACTAAGAAAATAGAATACATTATTAAAGACTTCCAATCCAATCTAAAGACATTAACCTTCTTTCTGCAAAGTCAACCAACATTTCCAAGTAATTATCACATAATTGATGATAAACCAACTCATATATTTTATTGGGAAAAGGAAAATAAGATAATTGATGAAGGGATTAAAGTTTTTGTTCCTAAAAATTCTCTTTATGATGATTGTTTTGTTACCTATGAAAAAGTCATTGATTCATCGAGCAAAGAACCAATCTATAAGATTCTTTCCAATGAGGCATTGCATAACAATATGGAGCTAAAAATACAAATTCCAAAAACATTATTAGACAATCCTAAACTTAAAAATAAGTTAATTGTTGTTGAAAAGAAGGGGAGATATTCAGTGTCAAAAGGAGGGAAGCAAGAGGGAAATGAAATTGTTACAAAAGTAAATTCTTTTGGAGAGTTTGGAGTTTCTTATGATACTATTACTCCAGAAATCAATCCCATTAACTTTAAGTCAAATAAGAAATTGAGTAAAAAACAAACAACTTTGAAGGTTAGAATTAAGGACAATTTATCAGGAATTACAACCTATAAAGGTTATCTTAATAATAAATGGATTTTGATGGAATATGATGGGAAAAGTTCAACATTAACGTATACAATAGATTCGAAAGAATTAAATAGCCCTACTAATACTTTAAGAGTTGTTGTAACTGATAGAGTTGGTAATATTGGAGATAAAAGTTTTAAAATTCTAAAATAACTTTGTTTTAGTTATTTTATTTATGGAAGACTAATAACAATACTTAGACCATTATATGAGTATGATGCTAAGTTGTCGCAAGAAGTCTGGTCTGAATGACCAAAGTTAATTATGTTTGTACGCTCAAGTTGTGTCTTTACATCTGTTGTTTTGAGTTTAATATCTCCTGAAATTAGCCAATTGCAACCACGATTAAAGGCAAAATAAGGCAAGCCTTCATTTATTGATTCGGAGTTCTTAGCTGAGAAAATCCAATTATTTCCTTTTTTGTCTGCTGCTTCACCATTGCTATATAGAAGATTGAGTGTTTTGTCATCCTCAAATGTACTTGTAGTAAATCCTTCTTTGTAAAAGACATATCTTGTTGTTGAAAGAAGAACATTTCCAAGAGTGGTTTCTATTTGTGCTGAATCAATTGTTATTCTTTGAGTTGGATAATACGTATTATCATAACGATTTGTTAATCCTTCATTTTTAATGGTGATTTTCATGTTCGAGTTGCATTCAGTTTTGAAGTTAAGAGTGTCAGATAAAATAATAGTTGACATATAATAGTCCACAGTTTGTGCATCAATAATAGAAAGTGAGTCCTTCCAGTTTGAAGAAACTGTTGCAATAATCTTTCCTTTTCTCAATTTATGGTCAAAGCACACCATTGTATCTGTCCCAAAATCAATAACAAGATTCATTGGATACTCGCCTGATTGAAGGGGATCTTGTTTTTCTTTTGTTATAATTGGATATGTTGAATTATTATTATTCAACATATCTTCTTCATCAAGAGCTAATTGAATTAAGTGAGCAACATTTGAAATTGCCATTTCAGCAGAAGCAACTCCTTGTTCAATAATAAAACTATCCTTTGATGAAAAAGTTCCAGTGGAGTTATTAATACTATCTTCTTCAGTGCATGAAAAAAAGAAAACTATTGATAAGAGTGTTAAGTGTATTGGTTTTATCTTCATTTTAATTTATATGTTTTGCTTTGTTTGATAGGACAAAATTAATATTTTTCTTGAAATATTTGGTAGTTAAAATAAATTTTCGGAATTTTGCACTCCATTTTGAAAAGAATAATAACAGTTTAAACATAAATAATCATGTCTAAGATTTGTGAAATAACAGGAAAGAAGGTAATGTCAGGACATAAAGTTTCTCACTCAAATATCAAAACAAAGAGAAAGTTTTATCCAAATCTTCAAACAAAGAAATTCTTTATTCCAGAAGAAAATATTTGGGTTACATTGAAAGTTTCTGCTGCAGGAATGCGTACTATCAATAAGAAAGGCATTATGGCTTGCTTAGAAAATTCAATTGAAAAAGGTATAATAAAATTATAATAATATATATTTTTATTGGTTAATAATACTGTCTTCAATTTTTTTGGAGACAGTTTTTTATTTATAAATATAGAAGTTATGTTATATTCATTTGATCGAGAAATTAGAGTAGAATATTATGACACTGACAAAATGGGAGTTGTTCATAATAGTGTTTATTTTTTGTATTTTGAGAAAGGAAGAACCGAAACCATGCGTAATTTAGGTTTTCCTTACAACCAAATTGAACAAAGAGGAGTAATTATGCCTTTAGTTGATCAATACTGCAAATATATATCGCCTTCTTACTACGATGATGTTTTAACAATCAGAACCTTTATTGATGAAATGCCTTGTTCTAAGTTTAATTTTAGATACGAGGTTTTTAGAAAGGAAGAAAATGACAAAACTACACTAATTGCTCAGGGATATAATTCTCTTGCATTTGTTGATATAAAAACCAATCGTCCAATACGTCCCCCTGTATGGATGACTAAAATATTATTTGAAAAATTAGGAAAATAGAAAATAAGTTGTATCTTTGCACACTCAAAAAATATTTAATAATTTAAAAGAAAGAGGTATTAATTATGATTATTATTCCTATTAAAGAAGGCGAAAACATTGAAAGAGCTCTTAAGAAATTAAAGAGAAAATTTGAAAAGACAGGCGTTGTTAGAGAATTACGCGCAAGAAAACAATTTGATAAACCTTCTGTAATAGCAAGAGAGCGTAAGAGAAAGGCTATTTATATCCAAAATCTTAGACAACAAGCATTGGATAAATAGTTTACGCTTTAATCATAAATAAAAAGGTCTGGAAATTTGTTTTCAGGCCTTTTTTGTTGTATATTCGCTACGTGAAATTGGACGAATTTATCAACTATTTAATTACTGAAAAGCATTACTCCATCAATACAGTAACTGCTTATAAAACCGATTTAAAACAATTTGAACAATACATCAAAGAGGTTTTTGATAAAACAGATGCTAAAGATGTTAATTCAGATATGATAAGAGATTGGATTATGCAACAGAGCAAAGACAAAATATGCAATCGTTCAATAAATCGCAAGATAGCTTCTTTACGGACATATTTCCGCTTTTTAATCAAAGCTCAGGAAGTTGAGAAAAATCCTCTTTTGAAAATACCTCCAATTAAATCTTCAAAAAGAAATCCTATTTTTATAATGGAAGATGATATGGATAAGATTATTCATAATATTGAATATGAAGATAGTTTTTATGGGAAAAGAGATAAGCTAATAATCTCACTTCTTTATGCAACAGGAATAAGAAAGTCAGAACTACTAAGTTTGGAAGAAAAGGATTTTGAGTTTTCAAAGCAAGAGTTAAGAGTGTTCGGAAAGAGAAGAAAAGAGAGAGTTATACCAATAGGAAACAAAATAATAAGTTTACTCAAGGAATATTTGGAGCAAAAGAAAGCATTAGATGTTGATGAGAAAACTCTGTTTGTAAATGATAATTATAAGGTTCTTTCAATAGCTCAATTGGATAAAATTGTGAAAAAATATCTATCTGTTGCCAATGTGGAAAGAAAAACTCCTCATATTTTAAGACATACTTTTGCAACACATTTAATAAATGAAGGAGCAGATATAATGAATGTGAAGGAGTTGTTGGGGCATCAATCTTTAGAAGCAACACAAATTTACACTCATAATACTATTGAGAGGCTAAAAAGCGTTTATAAACAAACACACCCAAGAAGTGAATAAAAGTAATAAATATTTTACTTAAACAAATAACAAAGGAGGTTTAATATGAACATTAACATTAACGCAGTGAAGTTTCGTATGGCAGATAAGCTTGAAGACTTCATAATTGACAAAGTTTCAAAATTAGACAAATTGGAACCAGATAATTTGGGAGCAGAGGTAACCCTTAAAGTGGATAAACCTGAGTCAGAAAATAATAAAATTGTAGACTTAAAATTATTAGTAAGAGGATATAATCTTTTTGCCTCAAAGCAAGGAGACAGTTTCGAAAAATGCACTCAAGATTGCATTGATGCGATAAAGGCACAGATAGACAAACATAGAAAAGATAAATAAACGTGTTATCAATTACATAAACAAATATAAGTGTAAGATTAGTCCCGCATTCAAAATGTGGGACTCTTTTTATGAGAAAACAAATTATATAAATATAATATGGAAGATATACTTCAAAAATTAGGAATTAAGAAAGAAGGGAAGAATATTATTTCCTCTGAACTTATCCATCACTACATCAACTTAAGACTTATAGCTTTGGATTTACCCATTGATGAGAGTGATAAAACAAATCATAAGGATTCTAGCTTAATAGATATTATTAAAGGTTTAATTGATAACTACAAAGAAAATGAAGATTTGTCAGCAAATGGGCTTTGTCCAAGTGATGAAAGAATTCAGAATTTTCTTACAAAATATTTTAAGGATGTTGAAGGGGTTGATGATGTTAAATTACCAAATAAAACATTTACTCTTGATAATTATGGTGTAGCAAGAGAATTATCTATCCCAAAGGGAGAAGATAGATATATTTCTGAATATGTTTCATCTTATAGAATTAAGCAAGGGGTATTACATAATCCTGTGAAAGATAGGAGAACTACAAAGGGAGTTTTTCACGTTGCAGAAGGAGGTCTTCCAATACCTAATAACACAAAAGCAGTCCCAATTCAAACAGCAAAATATATTTTTTCCAAAGCTTTCTCTCAAAATACAGATATACTAAATATTCCCTATACAGCGAACAATCCAAAATCTGCAAAAAGCTTTGTTTCCTTATTACTTCGCCCGATTGTTTGCCCTGAGGTGAAAGGATTAACGGAAAGAAAGACAATGGAAGTAAGATTCTTTGCTCCAGGAAGTCTTGTCAGTAATCTTGATTTTGTTGAAAGTATATTTGGAAATGGAGGCAGTCCTTATCATTTTAAGAATGACTCAGCATTAGATGTTTTACATTGGACGGGACATACTGGTTGCGTAGTTTTAGCTCCACAACTAACCAAACTAACTAAAAAAGAAGTTGGTCTTCCGCATATTTCAAATGCCACATTACGCCAAAAGAGAGATGGAATGTGTTGGGAAAAAGAAGATGAGCTTTATAATGATGGACAATCCTTTAAACTAACTGTTAGAACTCATGAAGGCATAATCGTTACAGTTATTGCGGATAATTATTTTGGCTATTCAAAGAAAGAAGTGAAAACCATGATAAGCTATTCTTCTAACCTTTATGGAAACACAGAAGAAGAACATGCGGGAGGAGCATTAGTATTTCCTGCGTACAATCAAGGAGATTATTATCTTGCTAAGCCAACTAAAATAAAATATACTTTCCAAAATACAATTGATAGCCTTGCAGATAAGATTGAAGTCTTCCCTTCAGGATATGGAATAGATAGAACATATAAAAACATATACTATCTACCAGAAAATGTTGAGTTTAATGTTAGAACACAATCCATAACCTGGGAGAGAAATGATAAACAAGAAAAGCTAAAACTCCTTCCTAATAATATTTATATCCTTCCAAATGGCTCTAAGTTCAGAATGGAGAAAAATATGGGAGCTGCCAACTATCGTTTAGTTGAAGTTTATGGAGACGGAACCTTCTGCCACAAACCTTGTACAGTTTCAGGAGGAGGAAAGAGTGAAATATCTAAATCTATTCTTGATGCAATAATTTCAAGTTCATTCTTTGTAAATGATTTTGATAATGACTTTAAGAAAATAGAAGAGATATTTAAATATGACTACTCAAGAAGATTTAAAGGAATTGATAGCCCAATTCCAATGAGTAGAACATTCTTAGATAGTAAGCGTTCAATGGGTTCGGTTATTAAACTCCTTAATGTTTCAAGCAAATACACAGATGAGTATAACTCTTGGTTAAAAAGTATTCCTCAATATATTAAAGGTTTGGCTTTTATTGTTAAACGATTCTATAAAGAAGAATGGGGAAATGATTGGAAGAAACATTTTAGTGTAGATATTTTAAATGGAATTAATGGAAATGAGCTTAAGTTTGATGATAAAAAGATATTTGCACGTTATTTAAGAGTAGGATTTCAAGAGAATGGAAAGTGGAGAACATTCAAGCTTAGACAAGATTATGCTCAAGCAGATAAGTTGCAAATGGAAGACGATATAACAGCTTCTATTGTTGTTCCAACCAGAGTATTAGGTAATGTTGGAAAGGCAAAAGATAATCCAAGTGTTAAAATAACAGAGAACTGTGAGTATCGTTTCTTCCAACGTCCCGATGATGCAATAATACGTGGCTACGACAAAAAGGCAGAGGAAGATATTGCAAGTCCAAACACTTTCATCTCCAATTTTGAACCTTTATGTATTGAAGATGCAAAAGAAATGATTGAAGATGTGATTAATTTCGACAATTTCACTCTCCCAATGCAAAATTTAATTAAAGATGTTGCTGAAAGTCAAGACTCAGCTTATTTTGTTTCTTCGGCTCATCCTCGCATTGTTAATGGAAAGCCTTCTGCAAATGTTCGCTATCTTCAAACAAGAGATGATATTGTTAATCCTTTCAATAAGTATGTAGCTGAAATTGGAATTAGACTTGCAAGAAATCTTAATGTTGATGAGAACTTACACTTGGCAGTAAATGCTGTTTTGCCAGGCAGGAGAAATAATCCAAAGGCAGAAGGGATTAGACCTTTGGCGGTATACAATCCTGTTCATTATCAAGAGTTGCCAGAATTGTTTATGGACTTTATTTGTAGCCTAACAGGAAAGTCGCCTTCTACAACAGGGGCAGGAAGCGAAGGAGCTTTAACAAAGGCAGCTTTCAATGCTCTTTGTGCTGTAACAGACTTAAATAATGCACTTCTTTCATACATCCTTACAAGTTATAATGGCTTTACTACTCCAGCAGGACACATTGGGAGTAAATACAAAATATCTCATGATATAAGTCTTTTAATTCCTGAGCTTTGGTCAAGACTAAGTGCAAGGGAAACAAATCCAGAGTTTATGATTGAGGATAAAGGGCTTGAAAAGCTAAATGATTTTGTATATAATGGCAAAGTAGTTAAGGCATCTGTTTTGGGATATAGAATAACAAAACATTTTGTTAACCATTATTTTGGAAGAGTATTTGAAAATCCTAATGTTGTATTTGAAGATGATATGCTTCAGCCAGAGCTTCAAAATATGGATGAGTTTGTTGATGGAGTAAATAATATTGTTGAGAACTATAGTATTGTTGCAAAGAACTATTTTGAAGATGGATCAGTTGAAAGAGCAATCCCACCTTTGAAAGCCCTTTTAAATATTATGGTGAATGGAGAGTTTGAAGGCAAAGGAATTGATTCAAAAGAGATAAGAGATATGTTTAGTAGAGATTATGTTTTAAATAGTCAATGGTATAAGGAAAGATTGAAAGCTAAACAAGAATATGACCTATCTCTATGGAAAAAACATAAGCAATATCTTAACAGCTTTTTATCTAAAGCACATAACTTAAGCAAAGATAAGCAAGAGCTTTTGGAAGAAAAACAAAAAGAGATTGAAAAAAGAATTTCCTATTATCAGACAAATGAATATTTAGAAAGTCTTATTGGGACAATAGGTAAGGATTTGCTTTATCGAAATTAGAATTCAACTATTTCTTATAAGCATTCTATGAAATTAAAGCTAATATAAATCAAATTATATTAGCTTTAATTTCAATTATATATAATTGCTTTTGTTTATTCCACCAAAAGCTTCTTTGTGGCAATTCCTCTTGGGGTATTGATTTTTATTATATATGTTCCTTGTATTAGGTCTGATATATCGATATATTTTTCATAATCGTTTATTGGAATAGTCTTTAGTTTTATTCCTGATATATTATATATCTCAATATCTTTAACCTTAAACTGGGATATTATCTTTATATTATTTTTTGCAGGGTTTGGTAATATATTGCAAGTATTGTTAATATCAATTTCATTTGCTAAACTTAAAGAATCAGGTCTTGGAACTAAAATTATTGGAAACCACCCTATATGCATTTTCCTATAATAGTAATAAATTGTATCTTGGTCAAACCTTGTCCATTGGGTTGAACCTCTTTTTAGAAGATAAGGAGGTTCGTATTGATAACAACCTCTATCTATTTTCAAACAACTATCTTCCGTAAATGTACATGTATGGTCAAATTTATAAGGTGTTCCTCCTAGAGAATAAGATTGCTCTGATGGCATATCAACTGCTATATAAAAGTCTTTAAGGAGAACCTGACTATTAAAATAATACTTACCTTGCACTATTTCAAAAATAGTAGGATATGGCGTTTGGCAAGAACCAAATGGGGGAAGTTGAGTATAGGCTACTTCAACTCCTGAGGAATCCATTAAATGAAAATAATACCAATTTGGACTCATGCTTGGCATCGTTCCTGTTATCTTAGCAGCAACACCAATAACTATTGCTAAAGAATCTAAGCTATAAGGTTGGGCATAAGCTCTAATATTTAAAGTATTTGTGTCATTAGGTCCAATTGTTGGACTAAAACCTACTGGAGCAACATTATATCCACACATTATCCCTAATAATTCATAATGACGTAAAGTAGAGTAGTATCCTGAAGGATCATTAGGATTTAAGAATTCAGATGAATCCATCCACATTGGACAGTTTAATACTGCTGGCGGATAATAAATTATTGTATCATATACTTGTTGTGATTTACCTTGAAGTCCTATCATGATAAATACTATTATTAAAACTATTTTTCTCATATTATTTTTTATTTATTTGATTAATTATCTTGGCTCTATATATTCTGGAAAATGAAAGTTAAACTCTGTATTTTCGCAATCCTTTCTTAATACATTCTTTTTATATACTTGCAGTTGCATACTATTAACTCTCACTTGAGAAGGCAGGTTTTCTATTCCAACTATCAATTGTTGTTAGTTTTTCCAATAAAGAAACTTACATTGTACTAAATTCCAACTTTCTATAATCATACTTGGATTTGGAAGCATCTTCACTATAGGTAAGTTCATTTTACTGCACCCGTCTCCTTCATAAAAGAATTTATAAGCGTCCTTTTCGAATATTATTAAGCCTTTATTCTCAATATTTCCTCCCAATGCAAAGTGGTCGCTATTATATTTCAATAAACTATTCCAATATATTGGAATATTCTGGTATGTGTTGTACGGTACTTTAAAAGCTAATGTTGTATATGGAAAAGTAGTTTGATTATCCATATTAACATAATAAACATAATCTTCGTATATAGGGTTTGTAGTACTTTGTTCTTTTAAGATAAGCAATTGATTACTCTCTTTAAGATATTCCAAATCCCATAAACGCGGTCTAATTAATGAATTTTCATCAATCATTGATGATAATAATGTTGTAAATGGATTATTATTAAGGTTTATTTTATAAATAGCATTTGAAAATAATCCGGAAGGACTCTGTGTAGAATAACAAAAAGCAATATCGTTACCTGTTAAATGTTCTAATTTCATAAAGTTAAAATCATGTAACCAGGTACCAGTGAATGGTGTTGCGTCACATCTATTTGTTACTTGATTATTAAAGTTATTCTTATCTATTCTTCGAATTATAAATATATTTTGAGGATCGCAAGTACCTGGAATATTTGGATAATAATTAGACACAAGGCAAATATAATCATCTGTCAATATTATATCTCTTAATAGCTCTGAAGGATTTGTAGAATACATATATGGAGTTTGAAAATAACAACGATAAATATCATATATATTATTATATTCATTTGATGTTGGGATTTCAACAATCTTATAATCTATAAAACAATCCCAATTTTTTTTAGGATCATCATTACAAGTGTATAGTTCTTCAGTAATGCCAAGTATTTTTCTATTAATAATATTCTCTTTCTTCCCTTCTCCAAATGGTGGTAAAGGATCATATCCATGATCATGAGGTGGAGTACAAACAATATCTCCATAATATTGCTCACCTATCCCAACAACCATTCTATCATTATTGCTATTATGATAAGTTTTAATCCTATTAACCACCAAAACAGATTTAATATCCGAATAATAACAATTATTAGTTAAGCCATTAAACATATCATAAATCTTTATATAAGCTATAAAGCCGGAAGTCAATGTTTCATTCTCTATTTGATGTTTTCCACAAAAATACAATGTATCTCCAAGTATTGAAAAATCCTTAACATTATATTCTATAGGTATATCAACATATTTTATATTATAATCATTTCTTTCTATCAAATAGAAACGTGCTTGATGATTAACAGAGTCTTTCAGTGTTAAAACAATATGTTCATTCTCTTTATATTGAAGTATTTTCTGAGAATGCATAAAAGAAATATCATTATCTTCAACACTATAAGCTACAGCTTCCAAATCAAATTGTGAAACTATCTGCGACATAACTTGGTTTGTGCAAATTTGAACAGCAATAAAGAATACTAATATTTTTAACATTCTAAATTGGAAACATCCTTTAATTCGTCTTTTTTCTTTCATTTCTTTGTTTTTTTGGTTATACAATTGTTTTTTATTAAATCCCTGATGCAAATACAACTAATTATTATATATTTACAAGAGGTGATATATCCATTTATATAATTAAACTTAAAAATATCTCACGGATTTTTCTTATGTCAACCTACAAAGCTAATTGCTTATTAATCCCGTTTAATATCAATTAAAGTTTATGCCTAAATATTTTATATTTATCTTCGATAATGTCGCTTGCAAACATAAACAATATTTTTTATATAAAAGTAAACAAAAAGAAGAAAAATTATTTTACTAACCTGCTTAATTCGTTTTGCTTAAAAGCAATATTAAGTTAAATTCTTCTTTTAGTTTTTAGATGATAACCACAAAAAAGTAGCTCCCATTTCTGAAAGCTACTAATTTTAACAAGAAAAATAATTGCACCATTATTCCACCAAAAGCTTCTTTGTGGCAATTCCTCTTGGAGTATGGAGTTTTACAATATATGTCCCTGCAATTAGGTCTGAAATATCAACAAACTTTTCATAAGAATTTATTGCAATAGTCTTTACTTTTATTCCTGATATATTATATATCTCAATATCCTTAACCTTAAACTGACTTATTACCTTTAGTCTATCTTTAGCAGGATTTGGAAATACATTACATGTATTATCTATATCATTAACTAAATTTGAAGAATCTGGTCTTGGAATTAAAATTATTGGAAAGAATCCTATATGCATCTTTCTATAATAATTATATACAGTGTCTTGGTCAAACCTTGTCCATTGTGTTGCATTTCTTTTCAATAAGTAAGGATATTCATCTTCATAACAACCCCTATCTATTTTCAAACAAGATGTATCGGTAAATGAACAAGTGTGATCAAATTCATAAGTGCAATCTTCATATCCGTTTCCTACATCGGCAGCAATATAAAAATCCTTAAGCATTACTTGATTATTAAAATAGTATTTCCCTTGCTGAATTTGATAATAAGAATTAGGGTTAGAAATAGGAATAGTACAATGAGCTATTTCTGTCTTTGATGAATCCATTAATCTAAAATAATTATAAGCCGTATTTCCTTTACGTCCGTATACTTTTGCTGCAACACCAATTACTAAAACTGTAGAGTCTAAATGATAAGGTTGAGCAAAAGCCCTATTCCTTACATATATTGTGTCTGATGCTCCTATAACATTCAGACCGTATAGTGACCTGATATTATATCCACACTGTATTTTCAATAATCTATAATGATAAAATATTTGATAATAAGCTGAGGGGTCATTGGTATTATTTAAATTAACTGAATCCATCCACATTGGACAGTTTAATACTGCTGGCGGATAATAAATTATTGTATCATATACTTGTTGTGATTTACCTTGAAGTCCTATCATGATAAATACTATTATTAAAACTATTTTTCTCATATTGTTCTTTTTTAATTTGTTGAACAATTAATTATCTTGGATACAAATATAAACAATACTTTTATTAGAAAAGTAAACAAAAAGAAGAACAATTATTTTGCTAAAGTATTTTTGTACTCCAATAATACTAAAATTCCTTGATTGGGATAAATATAGTAATGCAGAATTAATCCTGATTCTGACAAAAAAACTTACTCAAAATTTTTCCTTAATAAAAAAACTTTTTTCCTTAATAAAAAAGAATTTTTCCTTAATAAAAATATTTTTTTCCTTACTCTATTTTTAAATACATTATTTTACTTTTATCTCGGTTAGAAACATAAACGATAAATTCAAAATAAAAGTAAACAAAGGAATATATTTTAATCGAAACGAATACTTTTTATTGGGGAAATCTTACTAATGCTTCGAGCAGGAATTAATAGAGCAGCCAGACAAATTATGATTGTTACAAGATTAACCATTATGATTTGGATGGCTGAAATCTCTATTGGAACAGAAGTTAAGAAATAACTCTCTTGTGGTAGAGTGAAAATATTAAATTTAGCTTGCACAAAAGCAATTCCTAAGGCTAAAACATTTCCAAACAAAAGTCCTCGAAGAATAATATAAGTTGCATTGTAAAGAAAAATCTTAATAATACTTTTACTTGTTGAACCCATACTCTTCAAAACACCAATAGTTGTTGTCTGTTCAAAAATAATTATTAGAAGAGTTGAGGTAATGGTAACAATTGAAACAAGCATCATTATAATTAAAATCAAAATAACATTACTATCTAATAAGCTTAGCCAAGAAAACAAATTAGGCTCTATCTCTTCAATTGTTTGAATTGTCATATTCTCTCCTAAAGAATAGTAAATTTGCTGGGAAGTTTGTTCTAAAAGAGAGAAGTTCTTAAGCAATATTTCATAACCTTCAACAGTATCCTTTCCCCATGAATTTAAACCTTGCACCTGAGAAATATCACAAATAACAAATCTCTCATCATAGTCGCTAAGTCCTGTTTCGTAAATCCCTACTATGTTAAAAGCTCTTGCTCTATAGTTATTATCAATGTAGAAAAACACTCTTAACTTATCTCCAATAGACAAATTTAGTTTATCAGCAACAACTTTTGAAACCAATGCCTCTGAACCTCCATTTGTTTTTATATTCAAAAACCTGCCTTTTGTCAAATAGTGATGAAAGAAAGTAGTGTCATAATCCTTATCTACTCCCTTTAACATAATGCCTTGGAAGTCTGTTTTTGTTTTTATAACTCCTCCCTTAGTTGCAAAAGGACTTATGGATTTTATATTATCAATTCTTAAAAGCCCTTCCTTCTCCTTTTGAGAGAGAGAAATGCCATCCAAACTTTCTGAAAGTTTTAAATTATAGGGGAGAACTTGAACATGAGAAGCAAAACCAACAATCTTTTCCTTAATTTCCGATTTAAATCCTTGAAGAATTGAAATAGAAAGAATCATAACCGCTACTCCAAGAGTAATGCTTAGAGTTGCAATAATTATAATAGGACGAGAAAGATTTTTACCCTTACGCTTAATCAATCTCTTTGCAAGAAAATACTCATAGTTCATTTTGCAAAAGTAAGCAAAACAAATTAAAACATATAACCTATTTTAGATTAACTATGGTTGTAAATTAGATTTTTAGTTTTCAATAGTTATTTATCAGTCTATTTATTGCAAACAAAAACAACGTAAAGAATAAATTGTATATTTGCCAGAAGAATGTAAATAATAGTTAAGTATTTTATTGCTTAAAGAAATTGAAATATAAATATTAATGATTTAAAGGGTGGAAATGAATAAGTACAAGATTGAGAACTCTAATAATAAAGAAGTGCAAGGTTATGAATTCAGACTTGAAAATAGCAAATCACTTATAAGAAAAGTGCTTTTACTAATTGCATTTATCTTTTTTTCAATAATTAATCTTAAGGCAACTGAACAAGTTTCAGATTTGCTTATCATAAAAAATGATACTTTTTTTCTTAAAACATTCCCATTAGAAAAGTTATTAATAGAGAAAAGGATTAAAAAACGACCATTTGAATATAATAATGATTATGGTTTTCCTCACACAGGTTGTTATCGTGGATATATTGCCACATGGAAGGTTATTGATGATAAACTTTTTTTATTGAAAGTAGAAAAAGAAGATGACACAAACGAAACAATAGATGTATCAGATTACTTTAAGTCTATAGGCTATACTCCGAACTTGATTAATGGGTTTGTTCAAGCAGATTGGTATTCAGATACATTAATGAGTTATGATTTCTTTATGTATTATTATAATCCAAAAGGCTTTTATTTGACCGATAGTTATTATAGTATTATTGCAAAAGACATTCAGCTTATATTTGAAAAAGGACAGTTAATAGAAAATAATATTAAAAGAATAGACTCATATAAGAAAGGAGATATTTTGTGGAGAGAAATTAAATATTATCGCCAGTGGTTTCTAGATTTAGGGATAAAAAAAGTAAAAGCAGTTGTATTAGAAAATAATGGTAATATGGTAAGGGTTGAAATAAAAGATTATGGGACAAAGAAAAAGCGAGTAATAAAGAAATTAAAAAGAGAAATGAAAATTATTGAAGGGGATAAAGATTGGATTAATCCAAGATATTGGAATAAAGAATAATAAATCATTAAAGTATTGTAAATATGCCCCCAAAAAGTAAGCAAAACAAATTAAAACATATAACCTATTTTTAGATTTGCGTTAAACACACCATAATATCTGCCATCATTTCCTCCATTAAATCCAAAATGATGATCATCGTCTATTCTTGAGTCTAAAATACCTATATAATTTCTTGTTTTATTATAGTAACCTAATCCTATTCCAATATTATATTCAATTACAAATCTGTAAATATTCCATTGATATCCAACATTGCCAATTAATGCAATATAATATTTTCTCAGTCTCTCGGAATCCACTTCTCCTTCTTCATCAAGAATTACAGGAGTTGTTTTCTTAATTATCCCACTAAACAAATTCCACTCTTTTTCAACAGGAACGTTTTTATCATACATGCAAAAAGCAATTTCAGGCATTAGGTATAAGCCTTTCATAAAGGAACGCTTGATTTTTCTGCTGCCAAAATAGAATTTATAACCTCCTCTTAAAGCAAATCCCATAGGATCTCTATTATAAGAGTCATCTCCTAACCCAATTAAACTAACATTTACTTCAATACTTCTTCTTGGAGAAAGGCTCCTTTCATAGGTTATTTGAGTGTATCCATAAACAAAACTTGTGGGTTTTATCTTAATTATATTCTTTTTTAAAAGGGAAATGTCTCTATAGATTGAATCGTTTTGAGCATTGAGGCTTAATGTTATAACTAAGCAGACAATAATGAAAAAAATCTTCTTCATAAGCAATATTGATAATTGTTTCCTTAAGCAAAAGTACAATAATAATTGAATAAACAATAATTAGCAGTAGTTTTTTTGGTTTTTGGACTTATTAATATTGATTTATGTATAAGAACTTGGGATATAGATTTGATTTTATTTGATATAAGTTTGCTAATCCCTTATTATAATTTATTTATATCAAGAAAAAATCTTGTAACCTGCCACTATGTTTTTTACATCCTGCCACCTTGCACCCTGCATCCTGCCACCTTACATATTACATCCTGCCACCTTGCACACTACATCCTGCCACCTTGCAAGATTTTTTCTTGATATAAATAAATTTATTCTTGATTTGAGGAAATTTTTATCTTACTTAAATAGAAAGTAATAGGATTAAAATTTTTGTTTTAATCCTTTGGGAAAATCTAATAAAAATTTTGAATGAAATTATAGAAGTTTGGAAGGAGTAAATTCTTTAATGGTTTTTGCATTGAAAAGCATAACGGAAGCAAAGAAAATATAAAACATTCTTCCTGCAATATTATCTAATGTGTCTTCAGTTAGCATTGAAATTAAAACTATAAAAGCAAAGGCTAAATAAATATAGTTTTTTGATAATCCTGCTTTAAATGGAGGGTAGAAAAGCCAAAATAGAAATATAATCAAACCTAAAAGTCCAAAGGTAACAAAAACGTTGAGGTATTGGTTATGTGATTTATGTCCTGAATTACAAAGTTGGGAATTACTCTTGCAAAGCTTATCGGCAAACTCCTTTTCAAAATCGCCAGTCCCTACTCCCAAAAGAAAATTGTCTTTAATTAATCTATAAGAATTACGCCATAGTTCCACCCTTTGCAATTCCGATGAACCTACAATTTGACCAGTCTCTTTGAAGGAGTTCATTTGATAGAACATTTTATAGAGTCTTCCTCGAAGAGAGAACTTTTCAGTGTAAGCTTTATTGGCTATACCGTTTTTAATGTTTTCAATATCTTTATCGGTTAGCTCATCAAATCTTTTAGCATCCTTATATGGAGAAACAGAGTTCATATACCTTAGCAATATGTTAAAGTTCTCGCCAATTTCTTCCCCTGTTCTTTTCTTCCAAGAGGCTTCCAATTCCTCAAAATTGCACATCAAATAGATATAATTACCATTTTCAATTAGCTTTACTTCTCTTAAGTTATGGTAATCATTGCCCAAAGGAGTTTTGGTTAAGAGAGGTTGGTCGTAAACCTTATTGGGGGTAAAGAATAGTTTATATTCTCTCACCAACCAAACGCAGGAAAGGGATAGAGCAATAATATAAAAACTTAAAACAATATAACTGATTTTGTTTTTTTGTTTTTGAGAAAGCAGGAAAGGGATATAGAGAATTAGAAATAGAGAAAGAATTACTATTCCTGTTAGAGCTTGAGTTATGACAAGATATGTAGTAAACCAAATTATTACACTTATAGAAAGAGTTTTGATTGCAGGGGAGAGAGTTTTGTAGTTATCTAAAAAGAGTTTAGTAATAACTAAAATAGCAAAGACAATATTTATAGAAAAACGAATATGGGAGGTTGAAGGAATAAGGTTTCTAAGGTCGGGATAATCATTTGAAATAAGATTTACGCAGCCCCAAATTGTGCCAATCAAAAGAGAAAGTACATAACCCCCAAAACCAATTTTAATAATTTCTTTTCTAATATCCGAAATAGCCAAAATGCCAATAGGAATAACCAAAAAGGCAAGTTTTCTAATAATTTCATTGAGCCCAAAGCTAATATTATCAGTCCAAATAAGTCCTATAATATGAAGAAAGAAAAAACTAAGTAAAACAATAAGAAGAGTCTTCTGAGTTTTAATCCTTTCCCATTTTTCTTTCCAAGAGCCAATAAAAATAAGTCTTACCGAAAGCATCACAATACCCAAATTGATAAGGAATATTGAAAGGCTTATTCCTGCAACACAAATTAATATGGTAAGTATGTCAAAATAGTAAGTAAGATTTTTTTTCATCAACTTCTTAAGCTTTCTTTTCAAGGTATAAGAAAAAACGAATTTTAATAGAATATGTTTCATAAGCTTATGCATATTCATCAATTTTTATATCTTTGCACCTTTAAAAATTCCAAAATAACTACAAACGAATAAAATACTTATGAAAAAGTTAGCAGTAATAGCCTTTGGAGGTAATGCACTATTGAGAAGTGGACAAAAAGGCACTTACAAAGAACAAATTAAGAATGTAACTGAAACCTGCGATAGTTTAACCAATCTTCTAAAACAAGACTATAATATTGTTATTGGACATGGTAACGGACCGCAAGTAGGAAATGTAATGCTTCAACACGAGGCAGGAAAGAAAAAATTTGACATTGAAGCCATGCCAATGGATTTTTGTGTTGCAGAAACTCAAGGCTCAATAGGCTATCTTATTGAATTAGGTTTTAGAAATGTTTTTGCAAGAGAAAATATAAGCAGAAACGTACTAACATTATTAACTCAGGTAGTTGTAGATAAAAATGACCCAGCTTTTCAAAATCCAGTTAAGCCAGTAGGACCTTACTATTCAAAAGAAGAAGCAGAAGCATTTGCTCAAGAATCAGGAGCAACCTATGCTAAAGATTCAAAAAGCGACAAGTATAGAAAGGTTGTTGCTTCTCCAAAACCAATTAAGATAACAAATATTGACTTAGTTAAGTCTTTAGCTCTTGATGGGAATGTAGTTGTTACTGTTGGAGGAGGAGGAATTCCAGTTATTGAAGAAAATGGAATTATGGGAGTTGAAGCAGTTATAGACAAAGACCTTGCTTCAGCATTAACAGCAGTTGAAATTGGAGCAGATGAGTTTTATATCCTTACCGATGTTCCAAAAATATATATAAATTTCCGTAAGCCAGGTGAATTAGCTCTTGATGTTATAACCGTTAAAGAAGCAGAAGAGTATCTTGCACAAGGACATTTTGCTGAAGGTTCAATGGCACCAAAGGTAAGGGCAGCACTTCATTTTGTTAAGAATGGAGGAAAAGAATGTATAATTACAGAAGCTGGTCAATTAGGAAACTCTGACTGTGGAACAAGAATTGTTTGGTAGAATTATTTCAGATAAAACAAAAAGAGAAGCCGTTTGACTTCTCTTTTTTTTATGCTATAAAAATTCTTGTTTTCTTTATTGCTTTATAAGTTTTTGAGAGTAGCTAATGCCTTTCCCTTTTATTTCAATAATATAGATGCCTTTATTAAGGTTTTTACCATTAATTGGTATATTATTTTCTCCTATATAAATATTCTTTTCTTCCATTAAAACAACTTTTCCTAAAGCATCTCTAATTATTATTTCTGCACTAAGCTTTTCTTTTGAATTAATGCTAACATTCCAAAAGTCTTTGCTTGGATTAGGGGAAATAATAATTTCTGCATTACTCATTGAATTAACTTCCTCTATTGAAGTAGTATCTTGGTTAGTATTGCAAATGTAAAGATTAATAGAAGTTGAACAATTTCCATTAGTATCAATTACTTCATGAGAAAGTTCTTTACATTCATTTGTTGGATTGAAAGTGTGAGTAAAAGAAGAAGCTGTTGAAAGACTTTGAGAGCCATATCTCCAAATATGTTGACCAGCATCAACATTAGCATTGAAAGTAAGAGTAGTAGGGTCAAGAGCATTAGGCATTGAATAAGAAAAATTAGAATTACAAGTATCATTATAAAGATATGTAACTTGAAGTTCAGGCCAACGAGTTGAGTCTGAGTTATCACTAGAACAAAAAATCATACGTCTATATAATGCTTCATTTATTAGTCTTAACATAAATCCATGATTTGTACTTGGATTAGAAACCATATCTTGAACCATTGTATTTAATTCACTTGAGTTTTCAATTGTATAGTTCCAATTATATTGAGCCTCTGAGTTAGGAATAGTTATTTGATTTACAGTTGTTGTAGTTGGTTGAGTGTTCCAAGTAACAATACTTTCATCCCAAGCGCTGGTAACTCTTTGAACATATACCGCATTAGAACTCTGACTAAATGGACTACCAGGATAAACACTGTTACTGCTGTTTGGATCGGTAGAAGAGACACCATAGAGTTTAAGTTTGACATCAGTAATTATGGCTTCAGTTGGAATTGATGCTAACTCATCAAACTTAATTAATGCTCTTCCTATACCCAAATTATCACTAAAAGTCCAAGCATTAATGTTTAATACATTTTGCTCTCCTTCATTTAAATGGCTCACATTAATTTTTTGGGGACTAAGCGAAAAGCTTATAAAGTCTGAAAAGGA
>VSSQ01000354.1_pt1 | contig 37154 bp, 29 predicted proteins | sample 4763081 | NCBI WGS metagenome assembly VSSQ01 (sample SAMN12137344, study PRJNA551015) | bioreactor metagenome | isolation source: SDC9 anaerobic chlorinated ethene degrading culture | place: USA: Knoxville, Tennesee | collected 2015-01-01
GTGCGGCCGGGTCGGCGGCTGCCACCGGGGCAGACGCGGCGGCAACGGCGCAGGATCGGGTGGCCGTGGAGGCTGCCGCCGCCGGTGCCGCAACCGACGCCGCCTCGGCCGCCGCCAGCGCAGCCAGCGCGGACGGGCATGCCCGGGCGGCAGAGACCGCCGCCGGGAGCGCGGCCGGGTCGGCGGCTGCCACCGGGGCAGACGCGGCGGCAACGGCGCGGGACCGGGTGGCCGTGGAGGCCGCCGCCGCCGGTGCCGCAACCGACGCCGCCTCGGCCGCCGCCAGCGCGGCCAGCGCGAACGGGCATGCCCGGGCGGCGGAAGCTGCCGCTGAGATCGCCAGATCTCCGGCGGCATCGCTCTACGGCGCCTGTGGCGGATCGGCGAATGCAATCACCGTCACCGCAGGCCTGTCGGGCATTTCCCCTGGCACCGAGGTACGGTTCCGCGCGACCGCGGCGAATACCGGGCCTGCGACGCTCAACGTCGATGGCACCGGGGCAATCCCGTGCCGCACCATCACCGGGGCCGTGCTGCCGGCGGGCTACGTCCGCACCACCGTCGATACGGTGGCCCGGTATGACGGCACCTATTGGGTGCTGGGGCGTGAGATCGAACGCGGCAGCAACTCGAATGGCGAGTACGAGCGCCGGGCAGATGGTGCACAGACCTGCACTTGTTCGGCGATCACTGCGGCGGGGCCGATCACGACGGCCGACGGCGCGATCTGGCGCTCTGCGGAATACGCCTGGTCCTTCCCGGCGTCATTTGTCGCCACGACCCACCTCGCCCCGCGCGGTGAGCTGCGCACGAGCTTGCCGGCCTGGTCCAAGACGCGGCTGGTGAGCAATGCATCCGCCAGCGCGATGCTCTTCGCATCGACCTCTCTGTCCTACAATTTCACCGTCGACTTCAGCGTCATCGGGCGTTGGTACTGACCCAAAGGAGCCTCACATGTTTCTGATCACCCTGAGCCCGATGCGCCGCGACGACGTGCTGACGGTCTCCGTTTCCGGCGATGTTCTGGTGCTGAACGGCGAGGCGCTCGATCTCGGCCGGCTCGCCCCGGGCGAGAGCCTGCCCGCCGAGACGCTGGGCAGCGACTGGATCGCCTCGGACATTCTCCGGCACGAGAGCGGCGAGATCGCGCTGACGCTGATCCTGCCGCATGGGGAAAGCGCCCCCGAGGCGACGCGCTTTCCGCAGCCGATCACGGTCACCGCCGACGGGCCGGTGCAGCTGCCGCCGCACGATGATCGGGAGATCTGAAATGATCCCCATGATGTTGAATTTCGTGCCGGCGGACCAAGCTCCGCTCGATTGGAAGGATGGCGGGAAGCTGTTGTCGATCGACCGCCGCGGCGAATGGAATATCGTCTGGTGGTACTCCGGCTGGGCGGGCCCAAATCGGTGGGTTTGCGGCGATGATGGGTGGGGGAGCGACGATCGTGACCTGGAGACGGTGGTGCCGAAATACCTCGCCGAGATCCCGGACATGCCGGACACATGACGGTTCAAAAATCACACAGACCGACCCGCCTCTGGCGGGTTTTTTTGTTGCCGGAAAGGGGCATGACGTGACGACTGACAAGCTGGATCAAATCGCGACGCGGGCGGGCTGGGGGACGATCCCCGGGGCGATCTCGTTCCCGGTGTGGTGGCCCTCGCTCGAGAGTGCCTCGACCCTCGCCTCGCAGCTGGTGCCGATCGTGGGCCTGCTGATCGCGGTGGTGAACCTCGCTCTGCTGATCCGCAAATGGTGGCGCGGCCGGGGCCGGGGCTTCTGCACCGACGAAAGCGGCGCCGTCGGCCGGCGCACGGTGGCGGGGCTCGGCGCGGTGCTGGCGCTCGCCGCGGCGGTGATCGCCCCCTTCGAGGGGCGCGAGCTGCGCGCTTACCGCGATATCGTCGGCGTCTGGACGATCTGCGATGGCGACACGCAGGGGGTGCGGCCGGGGCAGGTGGCGACGCCGGCCGAATGCGACAGCCGTCTGGCGGTGCGCGTGGCGGCCTTCGAGCGCGAGATCCGGCCGTGCCTGCCGGACGAGCTGCCGGCCGAGACCCGCGCGGCCTTCATCTCGGCCGCCTACAACATCGGCAGCCCGGCGTTCTGCGGCTCCACCATGGCGCGCCGCGCCCGGGCGGGGGATCTGCGCGGCGCCTGCGATGCGCTGCGGCTCTGGACAAAGGCGGGCGGGCAGGTGGTGCGCGGCCTCGTGCGCCGGCGGGAGGCGGAGCGCGCGTTGTGCCTGAGTGGGCTGTGAGCCGGGCAGGGGGCGCGCTGCTGCTCTGCCTCGCGCTTGCCGCCTGTGGCGCGCTGCCCGGGCTGCTGAGCGGCCCGAAGGTCGCCGCGAACGGGCAGGCCGCGCGCACCGCGGCGCAGACGCTGGGCACCAGCACGCAGCGCGATCAGGCGATCCGCGCCGCCAGTGCCGGCCGCGACGTCGTGCAATCGGCCGACGCCAATGCCGTGCGCGCGGACCGCGTCGAGCGCGTGGTGGTCGAGGGCAACAGCCCGCCCTGGCTGATCCTCGCCTTCGCCGTCGCGCTCCTCCTCGACAGCCCCCTGCGCTGGCCAGAGCAGATCTGGCGCGCGATCAGGGGACGACGGGGGGAGAGGGGGCGTGATCAGCCGTAGGTGCGCCGGACTTTGTCAAGCGCCTCCTGAAAGCGCTCTTTGTTCCTGTTGAGGGTTGCGTCTTGGCTCAGGAACGCCGACCGCTTCGATGCCATTTGCAGGTCGCGCGCCGCATGAATGTTCAGATTTCTGGAGCTGATCTTGTGGGCAAGCTTTCTCGTTGAGATAGGACCGATCCGCGATGGAAACCTGATGCGATCTTCATGCAGCGGTTCAATCTCTGTCTCGATGCCGCTCGACATGAAGAAGTCCCGCCATTTCGAGGCAAGGAAACTCCTGCCAATTCTTGTGGGGATCCATGGCACCCTGAAGGTGTCCGCGATGATGGCGGCATGCATCGATTCAGCCAGGACAAGCGGTGCACGCGAGATCTTTCCGATCACATGGCGGGCGTCCCCTCTCGGATCGACGAACTCCATGTCGCAGCGACGGCAGGCTTCTTGCCAGTTCACGAGCGAGACCGATTCCCAATGCGGAACAAAGATCGGCTTTGCCGATCGTTCCCCCGCCCCGAAAACCGGGAGATCCGACAGCATGGTGGCCGGATCGGTGATGCCAATACTCTCTGGAAGCCCAAGAAGCATTGCGCTTCTCGGTCCCCGCAGACACCTGACGTCCCATTTGGGATCAAGTGCGGGGATCGTGCCGTGGCCATAGCCGACGCCAGATCCCATGATCACCATTCTGCGGCCAGCATATGGCAGAAGGTTCGGCGCGTTTATCAGGGTTCCCACCCCAACAAGCGTGACCTCTGGATCCCATTCGCGCCAGCCCGGCAAAAGGTGATCCCAGATCCACTCGTTCAGATCATCTCCGAAATTTCCGGCTTCGAGCTTGCAGTAAAAGAGTTTCATTCCAAAGGCGCTTTCTGTGGCATTCGACAGTTGAATTCTAATCTCTCGTAACAGCGGGGATGCACTCGGCCACGAGGCCGAGATCGGCGAACAGGTCCTCCATCCCGCGGCGGAATGGTGAGTTCGCAGCGCAGATACAGATGCGGTCCTAGGTCGCACTAGCCGCGGTCGAGGGCAAGGGGGTGGGCTGGCGTATCGGGAGGCCCGAATGGGACCTTGGCGGCGGGCGGGCAGTTCGGCACCAGCACGCAGCGCGATCAGGCGATCCGCGCCGCCAGTGCCGGCCGCGACGTCGTGCAATCGGCCGACGCCAACCCCCTGCACGCTGTCAGGGGGCGGCGATCGTGACGGTTACGCCGCGACGAGGTGATAGGGGCGCACAAGGCAATCCGCCGGGATGTGCCATTCGCTGCTCAACTTGTGGATCATATCGAGCGTGAGTGCACGCTTGCGGTTCAGCACCTCGGACGCGCGCGGGCGAGAGCCGAACAGGGCCGCCAGATCGGCCTGGGTGCGGCCGGTCGCTTCCATGTGGGCCCGCAGGAAGTCGATCGGTTCCATCGGCTCGATCGGGAAGTTCCGGTCTTCATAGGCCTCGATCAGATCGGCGAGAACGTCGAAGCGGTCGGCGTCCGGAGTTCCCGGCGTCGGCTGGTTGTCGAAATATCGGGCGATCTCTGCGAGCGCCCAGTCGTGGTCCGCCTCGGTGCGGATCGGTCGGATGTCCATCATCAGATCGTCTCCGGGTTGATCTTGTCATAGTCCTTGTGGGTGCCGACGAACTTGATCAGCGCCCGGCGAAACGGGTAGGCGAAGTGGACGATCAGGCGATACTTGTTGCCCCCGATATCGAAGATGACGCGGTTGTCGCCAACGAAATCGACCGTGGTGCCAAACGCGGACTTCACATCGGCCGGGCCTGCCCAGTTCGCTTGAGATGCAAGGGTATACCATGCCTTCAGCGAAGCTTCGGCGCGCGGCTCCCGTTCCCAGAAGGTCCGAAGCGTCGATTTTGCGATGATCTGCATAGGTGCCCACTGTTCCCGTATCGGGAATATCGCGCCGCCGTGAGCCGAAGTCAACAGGCATGTTCCCGATTTGGGATCTTTGTTTGCAGGAGGCTGCGCGATCGGGTGCGCCTATGGCCGTCATGCAGAGGCGTCGAAGCGACGTCGGCGCGCGGGCTGTTGATTTTCAATGGTGCTTGGCTCATCACATGCTCGGTGGCCGCATTCCCCCAGCGTCCTGTTAGAAGCACCGCCGAGCTGACGGGCGCGACGCAATCGCAGCAAGGAGAGACCGATGACGACGCTCACCGCGCCTCATGCCCGCAGCCCCGAGGATTGCCTTCGGTTGCTTGAAGCCTCCGCCGCTGGCCTGAGTGAAGTCGAGGCCGCGCGGCGTCTGGCCGAGAACGGGCCGAACCAGTTGCCCGCCGCAGCGAGACGCAGCCCACTTCTGCGCTTCCTGCTGCAGTTCCACAACGTGCTGATCTATGTCCTGCTCGGGGCGGCGCTGGTGACGGCGGCGCTGCAGCATTGGGTCGATACCGGGGTGATCCTTGCCGTGGTGCTCACCAATGCGGTGATCGGCTTCGTGCAGGAAGGCCGCGCCGAGCAGGCGATGGAGGCGATCCGGGGGATGCTCGCCCCGCAAAGTGCAGTGTTGCGCGATGGTCGGCGCCAGCGGTGCGATGCCGGCGATCTGGTCGAGGGCGATATCGTCCTGCTCGAGGCGGGGGATCTGGTGCCGGCGGATCTGCGGCTGCTCGAGGCCCGCGGGTTGACGGCAGAGGAGGCGGTGCTGACCGGGGAATCCGTGCCGATCGAGAAGAGCGTGACCGCCGTCCCGGCCGAGGCCGCATTGGGCGATCGCCATTCCATGCTCTTCAGCGGCACGCTGGTCGCGGCGGGCACCGCCCGCGGCCTCGTCACCGCCACCGGGGCTCGCACCGAGATTGGCCGGATCAGCGGCATGCTCTCGAAGGTCGAGACCCTGACCACACCGCTCGTGCATCAGATGGATGTCTTCGCGCGCTGGCTGACCCTTTTCATCCTGCTCGTCGCGGCAAGTCTGCTGGCCTATGGCTATTTCCTCGGTCATCTGGAATTTTCCGGGCTGTTCATGGCGGTGGTCAGCCTCTCGGTGGCGGCGATCCCGGAGGGGTTGCCGGCGGTGCTGACGATCACCCTTGCGGTCGGGGTGCGGGCGATGGCGCGCCGCAACGCCATCGTCCGCCGTCTGCCGGCGATCGAGACCCTGGGGTCGGTCTCGGTCATCTGCTCGGACAAAACCGGGACATTGACCCGCAATGAGATGATGGTGAGCACCCTCGCCGCGGCCGGGGGGCATGTCTATTCTGTCGAAGGCAATGGCTATACCCCAGCCGGGGCGGTGCGCTGGCGCGAGGCCGACGCCGATCCGGTCGAGCATGCGGTGCTTGGCGAATTCGCCGAGGCGGCGCGTCTGTGCAATGATGCGGCGCTGCGCGAGGCAGAGCCGGGCTGGATCGTCGAGGGCGATCCGATGGAGGGGGCGCTGATTGCGCTCGCTGGCAAGATCACCGGCGCGGGGGCCGCGCCTTTCGCCGACTGGATACGGCTCGATGCGATCCCTTTTGATGCCGCGCATCGCTTCATGGCGGTGCTGTCCCGCGCCCCGGATGGGCGGCGCGCACTGCATGTCAAGGGGGCGCCCGAGGCGGTGCTCGCGCTCTGTGCTTCGCAGCGCATGCCCGGCGGTGGCAGGGCAAGGCTCGATCCGTTCTATTGGGTCGACATGGTTGAAACCCTTGCCGGCGAGGGGCAACGGGTTCTTGCCGTCGCGCTCGACGAGGCGCCGGAAGAGGATCTGGACGAGGATCTGCGGATCGAGGATCTGCCCGGCCGGCTCACGCTGATCGGCCTGATCGGGCTGGTCGATCCGCCACGCCCCGAGGCGATTGCCGCAGTGGCAGAATGCCATGCGGCAGGGATCGCCGTGAAGATGATTACCGGAGATCACGCCGCGACCGCCCGGGCGATCGGCGAGAAGATCGGCCTTCACAACTGCTCGCGCGTGCTCACCGGCGCGGATATCGAGGCGATGAGCGATGTCGAGCTTGCCGAGGCCTCGGTCGGGGCCGACATCTTCGCGCGCACCTCGCCCGAGCATAAGCTGCGCCTGGTGACGGCGTTGCAGTCCCGCGGCCTCATCGTGGCGATGACCGGCGACGGGGTGAACGATGCACCGGCCCTCAAGCGTGCCGATGCCGGAATTGCGATGGGGCGTAAGGGCAGCGAGGCCGCGAAGGAGGCGGCCGATCTGGTGCTCGCGGATGACAATTTCGCCTCGATCGTTGCCGCGATTCGAGAGGGCCGCACCGTCTATGACAACATCAAGAAAGAGGTGAGCTGGACGCTGCCCACCAGCACCGGAGAAGCGATGACGATCGTTCTGGCGCTGTTGACCGGAATGGCATTGCCGATCACTGCGGTGCAGATCCTCTGGGTGAACCTGATCACTGCGGTGACGCTTGGCATCGCGCTTGCGTTCGAGCCCTCGGAACAGGGGGCGATGCGCCGCCCGCCGCGGCCGCGGGACGAAGCGCTGCTCAGCCCGGGACTGATCTGGCATATCACCCTGGTCTCGACGCTGATCCTTGTCGCTGTCTTCGGCATCTATGCCTATGCTGTCGATCGCGGCCATTCGCAGATGCTGGCTCGGACACTGGCGATGAACACGCTGGTCGCGCTGGAGATGTTCCACCTGTTCTTCATTCGGAACATCTATCGCGCCGCGCTGACCTGGGCGGCGGTGCGTGGGACGCGGGTGGTCTGGACCTGCGTCCTTGCCATGGTGGGGGCGCAGATCGCGATCACCTATGTTCCGCTGCTGCAGCAGATCTTCGGCACTGTGGCGGTTCCGCTTCTGGAATGGGGGCCGGTCTTCGGGATCGGGGTCGTGTTCTTCGCCCTGATCGAGACCGAGAAACAGATGCGCCTCGCATTCCGCGCGACCAGGGCAGCCGCCGGCTGAGCCTGCCCCGGGCATCGGGGGGCGTCGGCGCTGTGCCTACGATGCGGGGCCAAGGCGGGCTGGCAGGTGATGCGCGGCCTCGTGTGCCGGCGCGAGGCAGAGCGCGGGCTGTGAAGCCGGGCAGGGGGCGCGCTGGCACTCTGCCCCGCGCGTGCCGCCTGTGGCGCTGCCCGGGCTACTGAGCGATACGACAGTTGCCGCGAACGGGCTGGCTGCGCGTACCGCGGCCCAGATCCTCGGCACCAGCACGCAGCGCGATCAGGTGATCCGCGCCGCCAGTGCCGGCCGCGATGTCGTGCAATCGGCCCCTTCCCGCCGGTCAGGATTTCACTTCAGCAGCACGTCCCCACATTCACAGTTTGTTCATGCTTTGTTCGCGGGAAAAATGCAAGATAAGCCATTGTAATTAAAACAAATCAACAGAATTCAAAATCCTCCGCCGCAAGGCGTGCGAGTTCGAGTCTCGCCTCGGGCACCAGTTTGAAATCATTATAAAAGTCGTTCCATCATCCCCTCGCACGCAAGTCTTCCGCGGGGGGTCCTGCATGTGCTTCCAAAGCCCTGTGTCGGTCTTATGTCGTGCGGCCAACGCCAGCGTCGATTTCGGGCGCCGCTTACGATTCGTCTTGGGCGCGGAGGTGGAAGACCATTCCCGGCGACTGGCCGGACCTGTCATCGCGCCGCGGGACGGATCTACGGAACGGCAGAGTTCCGGTCTCAGGAGCCACGCCGCTCACCTCGCGCTGGCGGGGCGACGAACCCCTCGCGGCGCAGCAGCTCTTCCAGCCAGTCCATGAAGACCTTCAGCCGCGGCGCGAGGTGGCGTCTGCGGGCATAGAGGACCGAGATCGGAACCGGGGCGGGGCGGAAATCGGCCAGCACCTCGAGCAGCCGTCCGGCGGCGATATCCTCGGCCACGTCGCGCGCCGGCACCTGAATCAGCCCATGCCCGTGCAGCGCGCCGGCGACATAGCTCTCGGCATTGTCGACGCAGAGATAGCTCTGCATCGGCACCGAGATGGCCCGGCCGTTCTCCTGCCCGTCCCACTCGGCCGCGGCGGCCGGCATCCTGAGCGCGTAATTGACCAGCATGTGCCGGCACAGGTCTTCGGGGCGGGCCGGAATCCCGTGGCGGGCGACATAGCCCGCCCCGGCGCAGGTCAGGATCGGCACCTCGCCGAGCTTGCGGCAGATCAGCTCGCTGTCTTCGAGTTCGGCCATCCGCACCACGGCATCGACGCCTTCGGACACGAGGTCGACCATCCGGTCGGTCGCGCTGATATCGAGTGTCACCGCCGGATAGAGGGCGCGAAATTCGTGCAGGTGCGGGATCACCATGCGTCGGGCCATCCGGCTTGGCATATCGACACGCAGCCGGCCGGAAATCTGCCCCGGGCGATGGCGGAACTGCCCTTCGGCCTGGGCCAGCGCATCGACGAGGTCGCGGGCGGTCTCGGCGAAGTGCAGCCCCTCCTGCGTCGGCCGCACCACCCGCGTCGTGCGCTGCAGGAGCTGTACGCCAAGCCGGTCCTCGAGCGCCTGCACCGTGGCCGAGACGGTCGAGCGCGGCAGGCCGAGCGCCGCCGCCGCGCGGGTGAAATTCCCGCTCTCGACGACCTGCACGAAGACTTGCATCTGCTGAATCCGATCCATGGGCATTGTTCGGCATTTCTGGCGAATGATGTCAAGATGTGGCTGTTTATCCAGAACATGCAGATGTCTACCCTGTCTTGAACCGGGTCGTCCCGACCCGCAGGAGAGATGAGATGACGATCGCACTTGTAACGGGCGGAAGCCGGGGCCTTGGCCGCGACATGGCGCTTGCGCTTGCACAGGCGGGCACCGATGTGGTGCTGACCTATCTGGGCAATCGCGACAAGGCCGAGGCGGTGGTCGCCGAGATCAAGGCCAAGGGCCGAAAGGCCGCCGCGCTGCAGCTCAATGTGACCGACAGCGCAAGCTACGACGGTTTCTTCGCCACGCTCGGGGCGGCGCTCGAGGGCCTCGGCGCGGACAGGCTCGACTATCTGGTGAACAACGCGGGCGTCGGCATCCACGCGGCCTTCGGCGAGACGACCGAGGCGCAGTTCGAGCAGATGGTTGCGACCCATCTGAAGCCGGCCTTCCTGTTCACGCAAAGGGCGCTGCCGCTGCTGCGCGACGGCGGCGGGGTGGTCAATGTCTCGAGCGGGCTCACCCGGTTCTCGCTTCCGGGCTATGCCGCCTATGCCGCGGTGAAGGGCGGGATCGAGGTGCTGACCCGCTATCAGGCGAAGGAGCTTGGCGCGCGCGGCATCCGGGTGAATGTCGTGGCGCCCGGTGCGATCGAGACCGATTTCGGCGGCGGCGCCGTGCGCGACAATGCCGAGATCAACGCCTTCATCGCCGCGCAGACCGCGCTTGGCCGGGCCGGCCGGCCCGATGACCTCGGCGGGGTCGTGGCTTTCCTGTGCTCGGAGGCGGCGAAATGGGTGACCGGCCAGCGGATCGAGGTTTCGGGGGGCATGTTCCTGTGAGCCATACTGCGCAGATGCTCCTGGGCGGTCTGGTCCTGCTGGCAGTGGTCTATGGCATCGCGCGTCTGCGCAGATGGCCGATGCGCCGGGCCTTTGCGGTTTTCGCGGCGCTCTGGGCACTGGTCGCGGCGGTCAACCTCTGGGTCGGCGTCGCCCATGCGGGCTATGCGCTGGCCGAGGAGTTGCCGATCTTCGGGCTGGTCTTCGCGGTGCCCACCGCGCTTGCCTGGCTCGCCCTGCGGGGGCGGGAATGAGCGCAGCGCCCAGAGCCGGCCGCGGTCGGCTCTGGGCTCTTTGATCTTCGGGAAAATTCGGGAATGATGCGGCATCTCCCTCAGGAAAGTTTCATGTCCAGCCTGTTCCAACGTCTCGCCCCGCCCGACGCCCTGCGCAGCCTCGGCCCCGAAGAAACGCCCCGTGTCACCACGATGGAGCTGTTCTTCGATCTGGTCTATGTCTTCACCATCATCCAGCTGTCGCATTACCTGCTCGAGCACGCGAGCGCGCTCGGCGCGCTGGAATATGCGACGCTTTTCGCCGCGGTCTGGTGGGCGTGGAACTATACCGCCTGGGCGGCGAACTGGCTCAATCCCGATCATCCGAGCGGGCGGGTGCTGATGATCGTGCTGATGGGCTGCGCGCTGGTGATGGCCATCGCCGCGCCACAGGCCTTCGGGGCGCGGGCGGGGCTTTTCGCGCTGGCCTATGTCGCGATGGCGCTGATCCGGGCGGGCTATATGGCCCTTGTCTTCCGCGGTCAGGTGATGGGGCGCAACTACGCCCAGCTTGGCGCCTGGAGCGCGATCTCGGGCGTCTTCTGGATCGCCGGGGCGCTGAGCGAACCCATGCGGCTCGGGCTCTGGTTCCTTGCCGTCGCGATCGACTATGCCGCGCCCTATCTGGGCTTCTGGCTGCCCGGCAGGGGCGCGACGCCGATGTCGAGCTGGACGCTGAAGGGGCTGCACCTGTTCGAGCGCAACCAGCTCATCTTCATCATCGCGCTCGGCGAGTCGATCCTGCTGCTCGGCGGCGATCTCGTCAGCCACGAGATCCATGCCGACACCGCCCTTGCCGCGCTGATCGGGTTTTTGCTGATCGTGACGCTGTGGTGGATCTATTTCGTCGATCTTGCCGAGCCGGGCGAACACCGCTTTCAGCACGAGACGGATCACACGCGCCTTGCGCGCGCGGGCCTGGCCTATGCCCATGGCGTGGCGGTCTGCGGCGCGATCGTGACGGCGGTCGCGATCGAGATGATCGTCGCGCATCCGCATGATCCGGTGCATGCCGAAACGGCGCTCATCGCCTTTGCCGGGCCGTCGCTGTTCCTGCTGGGCTGCACGATCTTCCATCGGGTCACTGCCGAGCGGCTGCGCGGGCTCTACCTGCTGGCGGTGGCGGCGCTGGCCGTGTGGAGCTGGGGCGCTCTCGGCCTGCATCTGAACGGGCTCTGGCTCGGGGCAGGGGTGCTGGCGATCCTGATGCTCATGGCCGGCCTCGCGCGTCGGAAGGCGGCCTGAGATGCTGTCGCTGCCCGTTGCGCGAAACCGGGTTCTCGCGAGTGGCGCGTTGCTCGCCGCGATCCTGATCCACAACCTGACCTACCCGCTCTCGGCCGCGGGCGGGGCATGGCCTGCGCTGTTCTACGGCTTTTACGCCTCGATCTTCGTCGTGGCGACATGGGCCCTCAGTGCGTCGAAGGGCATGCGGGCGGCGATGGCCTGTATCGGCCTTGTGACCCTCGTCGCGGGGCTGATGAATTCTTACGCTCCGACCGGGGTCACGGCGCTCGCGGTCTATCTGAGCTCTATCGCGTATCACATCGGAATGATTGTGGTCCTGGCGCGCTACACGTTCGGCGCGCGCACCGTGATGACCGATGTGCTCCTGTCGGCCACCTCGCTCTATCTGGTGATCGGCTCCGGCTTTGCAGCGTTGCTGGCCCTTGTCGAATGGGGCGCGCCGGGCTCGTTCGTGGCGAGTTCCGGCACCCCCATCGGCTGGCAGCAGATGCTGTATTTCAGCTATGTGACGATGACGACCGTCGGCTATGGCGACATCACGCCCGTGGGGTTTTACGCCCAGTCGTTTGCCTCATTCGAGGCCATCGGCGGCACGCTCTACTCGGTCCTTCTGCTCTCGCGCCTGGTCGGATTACATACCAGCCGCGTCTAGCGGCTGGCATGTCCGGTCCCCTCCGGGGCGGCCGCGCGGCGGCTCAGTCTTCGGGCAAGGGCGGCGGGGGCTCGGCGCCGGTCGCGCGCCAATGGGCGTCGATCTGCCGGTTGAGCCAGGCAAGGCCGGTGAGGGCGAGGCCGAGCCCGACGAAGGAGGCAACGCGGGTCAGCCCCGACAGCCCGGCCATGTCGATCAGGAACACCTTGGCGATGGTCAGCGCCACCCCCGTCATCGCGATCCGGCGCAGCGTCAGCGAGCGACGCGGCACGGCCGCGACAAGCAGCGTGAGCGCGGCCGCGAGCAGCGCGATGGTGTAGCTGTAAAGCTCGCCATCCGAGGGGCCTGGCAGCGACAGGTCCGCCCCGCGCCACAGCCGCCGGATCTCGAGCCAGCCCCAGATCAGGGTGGCAAGGCCCGCAGCGGCGGCGAGGCCCGGGCGCAGCAGGCGGGCGCGGGGCCGTCCGGGCGCACCGAGGAAGACCGCCCCCGCGGCAAGCGTCGCGGCGAGCGGCCAGAAGGCGAGCGCGAGGCTGTCGAGGAGCGGCGGGCCAAGCACCAGATCGCCGCTCCAGTCGAGCATGTCGACGAGATCGCCTGCCAGCGCCCCGAGTGCACCGAGCGCGGCAAGCCCGCTCAGCCCTGCAATGACGCCGCGCAGCCAGCGGACCGCCCGCCCGCTGGTCGGCATCCGCCAGATCTGCCCGAAGGCGGCGCCGCACCAGATCGCGGCGCTGAGTCCGGCGAACCAATGGGTATGGGTGTCCCGGTCGGGGATCAGCCGGGCGATGGTCAGCATGGCGAACAACGCGACCGTGGTCATCAGCGCCGACTCGAGCACCGCGCGCAGGCCCGCGCGCTCGGGGCGGGCCAGGCGGCGGGCGGCCTCGAAGGCAGCGATCGGGCCGAGATGGCTGAGCCCGAAGGCGGGCCAGCTTGCCCCGTACAGGCTCCAGTCGAAGCCCGGATCGGCAAGCAGCCGGTAGCCGATCACCGCAACGCCAAGCTGCGCCACCCAGCCCATCAGCGGCAGCCGGAAGCGGCGGTCGGTCAGCGTGGCCAGCACGACCAGCAGCGCCAGCCCCAGCGTCAGCGCCGCCTTGGTGAGCAGGATGAAGAAGGCGAGCGCAATCAGCAGCACCGCGGCCGCGGCGAAAAGGCCAAGGTCGCGGGGCAGGGCCTCGCCGCCGATCCGGGCGCGGCGCTCGGCGAACAGCACCATCAGCGCCGCCATCGCGATCACCACGAGCGACCAGGGGCCGGGCCCGAGGAAAAGCCCCGGCGCCCAGAAGAACTCGAGTGCGAAGATCGTCGCGGTGCCGAGTTTCGCCGCACCAAAGGCCCAGAACATCGGGTCGGCCTCGCCGCTTGCGCGCGCAGAGCGCAGCCGCGCGAAGGCAAGGGTGGAAAGCGCCGCGCCGGCAAGCGCAAGCGCCCAGAGCGTCGGCGGTTGCGGGATCTCTTCTCCGGGCGCGGCATTCAGCGCGGCGAAGAGCCCGCCGAGCAGCGGGCCGCCGTGCATCGGCTCGATCATCAGCGCAAGGAGGAAGCCAAGCGCGGGCAGTGCGGCGAGCGCATCGAGCGCCGGGGCGCGGTAGAGCCACAGGCTGGCCGCCGCGAACAGCACGACGAGCAGCGCAAAGCCGATGCCGGCTTCGGCCGGGGTCGTGGCGCCCGCGACGATCATCAGCCCGGCGATGGTGGCAATGGCGGCGCCCGCCGCGGCGATCAGCGTCGGCACCTCGGGCCGCGGGCCGCGGAAAAGTCCGGTGACGGGCGCGCCGGCGTGGCGCGGCGTCAGGTGGCGCTCGGGGAGGGTCAGCGCGGCGAAGGCCAGCACCAGCGCCGCCCCGGCAAGGCCCGGGGTGAAGGGGACGGAGCCCCAGAGCAGCACGAGGCCAAAACTCGCGACGGCAAGCGCGAGCGCCGAGACCCAGCCCCAGCGGCGGAAACTGTCGATCGCCAGACCGGCAAGGCCGACGAGCGGGAAGTAGCCGTAGAAGAGATGCGCGCCATCCGGGCCGCCGCCGATCAGGAAGGGCGCGGCGCCGGCGCCGATCAGCCCGATCGCGGACAGCACCGGCCCGTAGAACCAGCCGAGCAGCACGGTGGCGGCCGAGATCAGCGCCAGGCCGGCCAGCGCCACGCCGGGGCCGATCAGGCCATAAAGCGCATGCGCTGCCGCCATCGCGATGAACATCACCACCGCCCCCGCGCCCGACAGCGTCGAGGGCAGGGCGCGCGTCGCGGGCGTCACCACATCGCCGCTGCGGCGCCGGATCGCCTCGCCGCCGGCGATCAGGCCGAGGCCGAGCGCGAGCGCGCCGAGCACGCGCAAGGGCGGCGTCAGAAGGCCCTTCTCGACGCCATATTGCACCATGAAGAGCCCGCCGAGGATCAGCGACAGCGCGGCGATGGCGAGGGTCCAGTTCGTGCGCAGCCAGGCGGCGACGGGGGCAAGCGCGCCCGGCCCGGGGACGCTTGCCCCGGCCGGCGGCGCCACGGATTGCGGCAGCGGCGGCGGCAGCGGTCGTTCCGGCGCCGGCGTCTCGGCGGCGGCGATGAGCCCGGGCGTGGCAGGCGGCGGCGCCGGTTCCTCCATCGCGGCCATGGTGTCCGGCCAGAGCGCCGGCGCCGGCGCATCGGCCCGGGGGGTGGCGGCTTTCAGCGCGGCGATCTCTTCCTCGAGCCGCCGCACCCGACCGCGCAGCGCCGGCACGAGGAACAGCAGCACCGGCAGGCCGATGCCCACCATCGCGCCATAGGCGATCCCGAAAATGATCAGAAAAAACTCGAAATCGTCCATGCGCAACTCCAATGCTGACGGCCAGAATATCGGGCCACCCCGGCCGGAGCAATCGCCCAAAAGCGCCGCGCCGCCCCCTGTCCTGCATGAAGTTCCTCCCGCAAGGGCTTGATCCGGCGTTGGCAACGCGAGATGCCACGTTGGTGGGGGAACCGGCCGCGGGCATCTGGCGCACAGCCTCTGCGCTTGAGCAAACACACGGGGCCGGTTGCAGAGACGAGGTGTCAATGGCTAGCTATGTGGCGAACGGGACCGGCGCCGGAGCCTCAGCTCCGGCCGCTGCAGCCCGAGGAGCAATGACATGAAAAACATCGGTTTCCTGTCCTTCGGACATTGGTCGGCGCAGCGTGGCTCGGCGACCCGGACCGCTTCCGACGCGCTGTTGCAGGCGATCGACCTGGCCGTCGCCGCCGAGGAGCTTGGTCTCGACGGCGCCTATTTCCGCGTCCACCACTTCGCCCGCCAGCACGCGAGCCCGTTCCCGCTGCTCTCGGCCGTCGCCGCCCGCACCTCGAAGATCGAGATCGGCACCGGCGTCATCGACATGCGCTATGAGAACCCGCTCTACATGGCGGAAGAGGCGGGGGCGGCCGACCTGATCAGCGGCGGCCGGCTGCAGCTTGGCATCAGCCGCGGCAGCCCCGAGCAGGTGATCGAGGGCTGGCGCTATTTCGGCTATGCGCCCGAGGAGGGCGAGACCGACGCCGACATGGGCCGCCGTCACGCGCAGGTCTTCCTCGAGATGATCGAGGGCCATGGCTTTGCCGAGCCGAACCCGCGGCCGATGTTCCCGAACCCGCCCGGAAAGCTGCGGCTCGAGCCCTATTCGGAAGGGCTGCGCGACCGGATCTGGTGGGGGGCTGGCTCGAACAAGACGGCCGAATGGGCGGCGATGCTGGGGATGAACCTGCAAAGCTCGACGCTGAAGGATGACGAGACCGGCGAGCCGTTCCACGTCCAGCAGGCACAGCAGATCCGCGCCTATCGCGAGGCCTGGAAGGCTGCGGGCCATACCCGCAAGCCGCGGGTTTCGGTCAGCCGCTCGATCTTCGCGCTGACGAATGACGAGGACCGGATGTATTTCGGCCACGGCGGCAGCGAGGATGACCAGGTGGGCTTCATCGAGCGGCAGCGCTCGATCTTCGGCCGCTCCTATGCCGACGAGCCCGACAAGCTGGTCGAGCAGCTGAGGCAGGACGAGGCGATCGCCGAGGCGGACACGCTGCTCCTGACGGTGCCGAACTCGCTCGGTGTCGCGTACAACACCCATGTGATCGAGAGCATCCTGAAACATGTCGCGCCGGCCCTCGGCTGGCGCTGAGCCGGCCTTTCCGGCGCCCCCGGCCAGGGGCGCGCCGGCGGGGCGCCGGGCGGGCTAGGCCGCGCCGCCGTTGCGGCGCAGCGAGGTGATATGGTGGTGCAGCAGCTTTGCGCCGAGGGTGTCGAGCGGGAAGGCCCGGTCGGAGCGCAGCCATTCGTTCAGGAGCCCGTTGAACATCACCATCAGCGACACCGCCACCTCGTCGGGGGTCAGCTCGTCGGTCAGCTGGCCGGCCGCGCCGGCGCGGGCGAGAAGGCGCTGGAACACCCGCCACAGTTCGACATTCGCCTCCGCCAGCCAGGCCGCCGTTTCCTCGGTCATCGCCGCGTTCGACATGATCCGGTGCATCCGCTGCTGGCACTTGTCCGCGGCGAAGACCGACAGGAAGCGGGTGCCGGAGCATTCGAGGAATGCAAGCGGATCGGTCAGGTCGGCCTGCTCCGACGCTTCCCGGATCAGCGCGAGCTGCGGCGCGGTGGTGCGTTCGTAAAGCGCGCTCAGCACCGCGGTCTTGTCCTTGAAATGCCAGTAGAATGCGCCACGGGTGACGCCCGCGGCCCGGGCGATCTGCTCAAGCGTGGTGCGCGCGATCCCGCGCTCGGCAAAAAGCATCTCCGCGGCCTCGAGAATCTTCAGCCGGGTCTGTTCGGCATCCGCCTTGCATCGTCTCACACTGTGCTCCTCCCGTTCTGCCTGTGGCGTGCCCCTGCGACCGATGGGGTGAACCGGGCAGACTTTCATCGTCAGAACGGGCATGGCCGTTCGCGAAACGCACATCTGTTCCTCTCGTGTCACAGCCTGCGCGTCAAGATCGCCTTATGCCGCAATTCGTTATTTACATCCATACGTGAATGTATGTAGCTCTGCCACTGTCGAGCGAACAAGGGGGCGGGCGGTCGCAAGACTGCGCGGCCGCGCCCATCAGCAGGAATGAGATATGGCTGTGAATCTGTCTGAACCTTCGGGGCGCGCGCCGTCGCGCCGGTCTTTCCTGTGGGGCGCGGCGTCTTGCCTGGCCCTCGCGGGCTGTGCGGATGTTGCCTATGAGTCCCCCAAGGCCTCGGTCGCGGACCGCTTCGACGGCGCGGCGCCGGCGCGCGGGGACGAGGCGCAGGCCCGCAACTGGTGGCTCGCCTTTCGCGACGACGAACTGAACCGGCTGGTTGCCGCGGGGCAGGCGCGCAACCTCGATGTCCAGCAGGCCCTCGCCGCGATCGAGGAGGCCCGTGCCGCCGCCGATGCCACGGGGGCGGCCGATCTGCCGCAGGTTTCGGGCTCTGCCGCCGCAACGCGCGGGAACCAGCAGGGCACCGGCACGAGCGGGACGACATCGGCGGGGCTCGGCGTCAGCTGGCTGCTCGACATCTTCGGGGCGAACCGCAACAGCCGCAAGGCGGCGGCGGCGCGGCTCGATGCGGCCTATCTCTCGGCCGATGTCGCGCGGCTGATGATGGAAAGCGCCATCGCCCAGGCCTATGTCGCGCTGCGCTATCATCAGGAAAGCATCGCGCTGACCAAGCGCTCGATCACGAGCCGCAAGCGCAGCCTCGAGCTGACCAAGGCCCAGGTCGAGGCGGGCGATGCCTCGCGGCTCGACCAGATCCAGGCCGAGCAGCTGGTGGCCGAGGGCGAGGCGCAGCTGCCGGCCTTCGAGACCGGCTTCGATCAGGCGCTGGCCCAGCTTGCGACGCTGACCGCCGAGCGCAGCGCGACGCTGCGGCCGCGGCTGCAGCGCGGCGCGGCGCAACCGAAGCCGCGCTTCAAGGCAAGCGTCGGCGTGCCCGCCCAGGTGGTCGCGGCGCGTCCCGACGTGCGCATGGCCGAGCGCACCTATGCCGCCGCGGCCTTTGAGGTGGGGGTGGCGAAGGCGGCCTTCTATCCGTCCGTCTCGCTCTCGGGCTCGATCACGCCGACCGACATCCGCCACGGCGGCTCGATCAGCTACTGGGCCGTCGGCCCGCAGATCGACCTGCCGATCTTCACCGGCGGCGCGAACCGGGCCAATCTGAAGGGCGCCGAGGCGCGCGCGGTGCAGGCGAAGCTCGCCTGGGAAGCCGCGGTGCTGACCGCGATCGAGGAAATCGAGAGCGGGCTTGCCGCCTATAACCGTGACGGTCGGGCGATTGCCGCGCAAAGCCGGCTCGTCAGCACCAGCGCCGAGGCGGTCGATCTGTCGCGCGCCAATTTCAGCTATGGCGAGGGCAGCTTCATGTCCGTCCTCGACGCCGAGCGCAGCTATCTTACGGCGCAGGAAGGCCTTGCCGCGGCCGAACGTCAGCGCGCCTCCGACTTCATCACCCTCAGCGTCGCCGCCGCCGGTGGCACGCGCTGAGCCCGTCCTCCTCCCCAGGTCCGAAGGTTCTCTCATGTCCTTTTCCACTCCCTTCAGGGTTTTGCCCCTCGTGGCGCTGACCCTTGCCGCCACCCCGCTTTTCGCCCAGCAGGCACAGGGCCCCTCGCGGGTCACCGTCGTCACCGCCCATTCCGCCGACTTCCCGCTGACCGCGCGTCTGCCCGGTCGGATCAAGGCCTCGACCGTCGCCGAGGTCCGGCCGCAGGTCTCGGGTATCATCCGCGAACGGCTGTTCGACGAAGGCGCCTCGGTCGAGAAAGGCGCGCCGCTTTACAAGATCGAGGACGAGAGCTACCGCGCCGCGGTCGCCGCGGCCCGCGCCGCGGTGGCGCAGGCGCAGGCGAACCGCGATCTCTCGGTGACCGAGGAGAAGCGCGCGATCGAGCTGTTCGGCAACAACGCCGGCTCGGCGCAGAAGCGCGATTCCGCCGTGGCCTCGCGGCAGGCCGCCGATGCGGCGCTGCAGCTTGCACAGGCGCAGCTGATGAGCTCCGAGATCGACCTTGACCGCACCACCATCCGCGCGCCCATCGCCGGCGTCATCGGCCTGTCGCAGACGACCACCGGCGCGCTCGTCGCGGCGCAGCAGGCGACGCCCCTTGCCACGATCCGCGCGCTCGACACCGTCTATGTCGACGTCACCCAATCGGCGACCGACATCCTGCGCCTGACCTCGACCGCCGAGGGCCGCGAGATGCGCGCCACCGGCGCGGCGCGGCTGATCCTGGCCGACGGCTCGATCTATCACGAGACCGGCCATCTCGCCGCCGCCGAGCCGAACGTCGAGCCGACCACCGGCATGATCACCCTGCGCATGACCTTCCAGAACCCCGACCGCCTGCTGCTGCCCGGCATGTATGTCGAGGTCGATCTGCCGCAGTCGATGGCGCGCGGCGCGGTCTCGCTGCCGCAAAACACGGTGATGCGCGACCGCACCGGCAATCCCTTCGTCTGGGTCGTCGACAACGGCACCGTGGCGCAGCGTCCGGTGCAGATCGCCACCTCCTCGGGCTCGGACTGGATCGTCACCAATGGCGTGCGCGACGGTGACCAGGTGATCACCTCGGGCTTCCAGAAGACCGCGGTCGGTGCCCCGGTCGCGATCGTTCCGGCGGACGGCGCGGACGCGGGCGCCGCGGCGCCGGGCGAGGGCAACTGAGATGGCGCGTTTCTTCATCGACCGCCCGATCTTCGCCTGGGTGATCGCGATCGTCATCATGGGGCTCGGCGCGCTCTCGATCCTCAAGCTTCCGGTCTCGCAATATCCCTCGATCGCCTCGCCCTCGGTGGTGATCTCGGCAACCTATCCCGGGGCCTCGGCCGAGACCGTGGCCGATACCGTGGTGCAGGTGATCGAGAAGCAGATGACCGGCCTCGACGGGCTGCGCTACATCAATTCCGACACCACCTCGACCGGGCGTGCCACGATCACCCTCACCTTCAAGCTCGGCACCAACCCCGACATCGCGCAGGTGCAGGTGCAGAACAAGCTCAGCCAGGCCGAGGCCTCCTTGCCGGAATCGGTGACGCGGCAGGGGGTGACGGTGAAGAAGTCGACCACCGGCTTCCTGATGGTCGTCTCGCTGATCTCGCCCGACAAGTCGCGCACTCAGGTCGAGCTGGCCGACTACATGAACTCCTCGATGGTCGAGAGCTTCTCGCGCCTGCCGGGGGTGGGCTCGGTGCAGGTCTTCGGCTCGGAATACGCGATGCGGATCTGGCTCGATCCGCAGAAGCTCAAGACCTATGACATGGCGCCGGCGATGGTGATCGCCGCGGTGCAGGGGCAGAACGCGCAGATCTCGGCCGGCGCCTTCGGCGCGCAGCCCGCGCCCAAGGGGCAGCTCCTGAACGCCACGATCACCGCGCAATCGCTGCTGAAGACGCCGCAGGATTTCGAGCGCATCGTGCTGCGCGCGGACACCGACGGCGGCATGGTGCTGCTGCGCGACGTCGCCCGCGTCGAGCTTGGCGCCGAGAACTACGAGATCTCGGCCTTTTACGACGGCGCCCCCGCTGCCGGCATGGCGATCCAGCTTGCCTCGGGTGCGAACGCGCTCGACACGGCAGAGCTGGTGAAAGCGCGGCTGGACGAGATCGCGCCCTATTTCCCCTCGGGGGTGAGCTACGTCATCCCCTACGACACCACGCCCTTCGTCACCCTCTCGATCGAGGCGGTGGTGCACACGCTGCTCGAGGCGATTGTGCTCGTCTTCCTGGTGATGCTGCTCTTCCTGCACAATTTCCGGGCGACGCTGATCCCGACGCTCGCGGTGCCGGTGGTGCTTTTGGGCACCTTCGGGGTGATTGCGGCCTTCGGCTTCTCGATCAACACGCTCACCATGCTGGCCATGGTGCTGGCGATCGGGCTTCTCGTCGATGACGCGATCGTCGTGGTCGAGAACGTCGAGCGGATCATGGCCGAGGAACACCTCTCGCCCAAGGAGGCGACGAAGAAGTCGATGGGCGAGATCACCGGCGCGCTGGTCGGCATCGCCATGGTGCTGTCGGCGGTGTTCGTGCCGATGGCCTTCTTCGGCGGCTCGACCGGCGAGATCTACAAGCAGTTCTCGATCACCATCGTCTCGGCGATGACGCTTTCGGTGATCGTGGCGATCGTCTTCACCCCGGCGCTCTGCGCCACCATGCTCAAGCCGCATGCCGGGGCGAAATCCGGCATCGCGGCGCGGTTCTCCACCGGTTTCGAGACCCGTTTCACCCGGATCACCGGCGGCTATGGCGGCATGGTGAAATGGGTGGTGGCGAACCCGGTGAAGGGCGTCGTCGTCTATGCGATTCTCGTTGCGGCGATGGGCGCGCTCTATCTGCGCACGCCGACCTCGTTCCTGCCGAACGAGGACCAGGGCGTCCTGATGACGATCATCCAGGCGCCCTCGGGCACCACCGCCGAGCAGACGAAGAAGGTCGTCGAGAAGGTCGAGCAATATTACCTGAACGCCGAGAAGGACAACGTCGCCTCGGTGTTCTCGGTGGTGGGCTTCTCCTTCGCGGGGCAGGGCCAGAACATGGCGATGATGTTCGTCAAGCTGAAGGACTGGGAAGAGCGTCAGGGCGTGCAGAACGGCGCCGAGGCGATTGCCGGCCGCGCCTTCGGGCCGCTGATGGGCGGCATCAACGAGGCGGTGGTGATCCCGATCGTGCCGCCGCCGGTGCTGGAGCTTGGCAATTCGAACGGCTTCACCGCCTTCCTGCAGGCCCGCACCGGGCAAAGCCACGACGAGCTCTTGCAGGCGCGCAACATGCTGCTCGGGCTTGCCGGGCAAAGCGACAAGCTGATGGCGGTGCGCCCGAACGGGGTCGAGGATGCGGCGCAGTTCAAGCTCAACATCGACTGGCCGAGGGCCGGCGCGGTGGGGCTGACCGCGGCCGAGGTCGGTTCGTTCCTGAACACTGTCTGGTCCTCGACCTATGTCAACGACTTCCTCTACGACGGCCGGGTGAAACGCGTCTACGTGCAGGGCGAGCCCTGGGCGCGGGCGACACCTGCGGACTTCGGGCTGTGGCGGGTGCCGAATGCGAACGGCGATTTCGTCTCGCTCTCGACCTTCGCCACGCAGGAATGGGTCTATGGCCCGCAGCAGGTGGTGCGCTATGACGCGCTGCCGGCGATGGAGGTGCAGGGCTCGCCGAAGCCGGGCGTCTCCTCGGGCGAGGCGCTGGCCGAGATGGAACGTCTGGCCAGCCAGCTGCCGCCGGGCTTCTCGCTGCAATGGTCGGGCCTGTCGCTCGAGGAGAAGGAGGCCGGCAATGGCGCGATGCTGCTTTACGCGCTCTCGCTCGCGGTGGTGTTCCTGTGCCTCGCTGCGCTCTACGAAAGCTGGGTGATCCCGATCGCGGTGATCCTGGCGATGCCGGTGGGCATCCTCGGCACGCTGATCGGGGCCTCGCTCGGCGGACAGTCGAACGGCGTCTACTTCCAGGTCGGGCTGCTGACCGTGGTTGGTCTGACCGGCAAGAACGGCATCATGATCGTCGAATTCGCCCGCGACCGGATGCGGCACATGGGCGAGACAGCCGTGCAGGCCGTGATCGCGGCGGCGCGGCTGCGCTTCCGCCCGATCCTGATGACCTCGATGGCCTTCTCGCTGGGCGTGGTGCCGCTGATCCTGTCGACCGGCGCCGGGGCCGGCGCGCGCGAGGCGATCGGCTACGCCACCTTCTTCGGCACTCTCACCGGGACGGCGCTCGCCATCTTCTTCGTGCCGCTCTTCTTCGTGCTGACCAACCTGCTCTTCGGTCGCCGCAGGAAGGCCGGGGCGCAGACCGCCGCCTGAGACATCTTCGTCGGGCCGTCCGCAAGGGCGGCCCGATCGCTTTTCGGCGCCGCAGACCGGCACGCTTCGGCATGGACCGCGCGCCCGCGCCGCGGTAGAGATACGCGTCATTTCAGCGCAGCCTTGCGGGGCTTCGGGCCAGGCCGTCACGGGGCCGGAAACGGAGAAGGTGATGATCGGATTGCGCAATCCTCTGCGGCTGCCCGCGGGCATGGACCCGGTGACCGCGGGTGTTCTGATCGGCTTTGGCGCCTTTGCAATCTACGCCGTCTCGGACGCCTGCGTGAAGCTGATCGAGGGGCAGTTGCCGCCCTATGAATCGGCCTTCTTCGGCGCGGTTTTCGCGCTGCTGCTGCTGCCCGTCCTGCGCGCGCCGGGCGAGCCCTGGCGGGCGATCTTCGCCACCCGCCGGCGCGGCCAATGGTGGCTGCGGTTCTTCGCCTATCCGGTCGGCGTGATGGGCTCGGTCACCGCCTTCACCGAGCTGTCGATGGCCGAGGCCTTTGTGCTGATCTTCCTGATGCCCGCCTTCGTCACCGTGATGTCGGTCGTCTTCATCGGCGAGCGGGTCGGACCGCGGCGCTGGGGGGCGGTGGTGCTCGGCTTCATCGGCGTGCTGATCGTGCTGCGCCCGGGCTTTCGCGAGCTTGGCATCGGCCATCTCGGCGCCACGCTCGCCGGCCTGTGCGGGGCGATCTCGGTCGTTTCCTTCCGCATCGTCGGCGGCGGGGAATCGCGGCTGTCGCTGTTCGGCTCGGGCACGCTCGGCGGCGTGACGCTGTGCTTCATCGCGATGCTGCCCGCCTTCCGCTGGCCCGACGCGATGCAATGGGCGCTGCTGGCGGGCTATGGCTTGCTCGCCGCGCTTGCCAACCTGATGATGATGGCGGCGACCCGGCTTGCGCCCGCTGCCGCGGTCAGCCCGACGCAATACAGCCAGATGATCTGGGCGATCGTTCTGGGCTATCTGATCTTCGGCGACGGGGTCGACCTGCCGATGCTGGCGGGGATGGTGCTGATCGTCGGCTCGGGGCTTCTGACCCTTGCGCGCGAACGCCAGCGCGGCGTGAGCCTGCCGCCGCCGGTCTCGGCCTCGGGCGCGCAGGCCGCCGCCGCGATTGCCGCCGAAACCCGGGGCGAGCCTCCGAAGGACGCCTGAGCCCGGGTCTTTCCCGCGGCGCGATTGCGGGAATATCCGCGCCCGGCCGCGTCGGAAAACGCTGCCGCGCCCGTATCATCCCTCAGCACGACAGGAAAACACCAGCTCAAGAGTGACCGACATGAAAAAACGCGCGCGACTTCTGACCCTTCTTCTCGTGGCGGTGCTCGCCGGCGGAGGGCTGTGGTACTGGTGGGCGCGCTCGACCGCCGATGACGGCACATCGGCGACCGTCGCCACCGTCACCCGCGGCACCGTCAGCGAGACCGTGCTCGCCTCGGGCCAGATCGAGGCGAAGCAGCTCGTCTCGGTCGGGGCGCGGGTCTCGGGCCAGATCGAGACCCTCGCCGTCAGCCTTGGTGACACGGTGAAGGCGGGCGACCTGATCGCCCAGATCGACAGCCAGGACCAGCAAAACGACGTGCTGCAGGCCGAGGCCGATCTTGCCAACATCGAGGCGCAGATCGTCGCGATGCAGGCGAACCTGCGCAAGGCCGAGCTGACGCTCGAGCGGCAGACGGCGCTTGGGAAATCGGACTGGGCCTCGAAGGAAACGATCGAGAGTGCCACCGCCGAGGTGCAGGTCTATACCGCCAACCTGGCCGCGCTGCAGGCGCAGAAGGCGCGCGCCGAGGTCACCGTGACCACCGCCAAGATCGAGCTTGACCGCACCCGGATCACCGCGCCGATCTCGGGCACCGTCGTTGCCGTGGCGGTCGAGCAGGGCCAGACCGTCAACGCCATCCAGAGCGCGCCGACCCTCGTCAAGCTCGCCGATCTCGACACCATGCAGGTCAAGGCCGAGATCTCGGAAGCCGACGTGGTGCATGTGAAATCCGGTCAGGACGTGCGCTTCACCATCCTCGGCGAGCCCGAGACCACTTTCACCGCCAAGGTCAGCTCGATCGAACCCGCGCCCTCGGAAATCGAGAACAGCGACACGATCTCGACCGACGAGGCGATCTATTACAACGGCCTGCTCGACGTCGCGAACCCCGAGCACAAGCTGCGCATCGGCATGACGACGCAGGTTTCGGTCCTGCTCGACAAGGCCGAGAACGTGCTGACCGTGCCCGCCGCGGCGGTGAAGCGCGACGACGCGGGCACCTATGTCGAGGTCTGGGACGCGAAGACCGGCACTGCCACCCCGACCCGGGTCGAGGTCGGGCTGAACGACAAGGTCACCGCCGAGATCCGCGCGGGGCTGAGCGAGGGGCAACAGGTGGTCACCGGCACCGCGGTTGCCCCGAAAGCGGCGGGCAGCACCACCACCCGGATGCGCTCGCCGATGGGGATGTGAGATGACCGATCCGCTGATTTCCGTGCGCGGCGTCGGCCGCTCCTTCCTGGCCGGCGAGGAGACGATCACCGTCCTGCGCGACGTCGATCTCGATATCTGGCCGGGCGAGTTCGTCGCGATCATCGGCGCCTCGGGCTCGGGCAAGTCGACGCTGATGAACATTCTGGGCTGTCTCGACCGGCCGAGTGCCGGCAGCTACCGCTTTGCCGGCGAGGATGTCGGCGTGCTCGACCCCGACGCGCTCGCCCGGCTGCGGCGCGAGCATTTCGGCTTCATCTTCCAGCGCTATCAGCTGCTCGGCGATCTCGATGCGGTCGGCAATGTCGAGGTGCCGGCGATCTATGCGGGCGAGGGCCGGGCCAGCCGGCGCGCGCGGGCGACCGAGCTGCTGACCCAGCTTGGCCTTGGCACCCGGCTCGATCACCGGCCGAACGAGCTTTCGGGCGGCCAGCAGCAGCGGGTCTCGGTGGCGCGTGCGCTGATCAACGGCGGCGAGGTGATCCTGGCCGACGAGCCGACCGGCGCGCTCGACACCAAAAGCTCGGCCGAGTTGATCGCGCTGCTGCTCGATCTGAACGCCAAGGGCCACACGGTGATCGTCGTCACCCACGACCCGACCGTGGCCGCCCATGCCCGCCGCGAGATCGAGATCAGCGACGGCCGGATCGTGCGCGACAGCGGCCGCACCGGGGCGGCAGAGGGCGCGCCCCGCCTTGCCCCCGCCGGCCGCGGTGCCGGCGCGCTGCTGCGCCGGGCGGGCGAGACCCTCTCGATGGCGCTGAAGGCGATGCTCGCGCATCGGGTGCGCTCGTTCCTGACCATGCTCGGCATCATCATCGGCATCGCCTCGGTGGTGCTGGTGGTGGCGCTCGGCTCGGGCACGCAGGCGAAGATTCTGCAAAACATCTCCTCGCTCGGCACCAATACGATCACCGTGCGGGCGGGCACCGGCTTTGGCGCGCGCGATGCCGGCAAGACCGAGACGCTGATGCCCTCGGATGCCTCGATGATCGCGCTGCAACCCTATGCCGACGGCGTCTCGCCGGCGGTGTCGAACAGCTCGAACGTGCTGCATGGCAATGTCTCGGCCACGGCCGCGGTGAACGGGGTGAGCGGCGATTACTTCGCCGTGCATGCCTACGAGACCGTCGACGGTCAGCAGTTCGACAGCCGCGACGTGACCGAGCTTTCGCAGGTCGCGGTGATCGACGAGGACACCCGCGACACCTTCTTCCCGAACGGCGAGGACCCGCTTGGCCAGGTGCTGATCCTCGGCCATGTGCCGGTGCGGGTGATCGGCGTCGTGCGCTCGACCGGCGCGACCTTCGGCCCCTCGTCGCTGAACGTCTGGATCCCCTACACCACGGCGATGTCGCGGGTGTCGGGGCAGAATTACCTCGACAGCATCGGGGTGAAGATCGCCGACAGCTATGACATGACGAAGGCGCAGTCCGAGATCACCGCGCTGATGCTGAACCGTCACGGCACGCAGGACTTCTTCCTGTCGAACAGCGACACCATCCGCGCAACGATCACCACCACCACCGAGACGATGACCTGGCTCGTCGCCGCGATCGCGGTGATCTCGCTCGTCGTCGGCGGCATCGGGGTGATGAACATCATGCTGGTCTCGGTGACCGAGCGCACCCGCGAGATCGGCGTGCGCGTGGCGGTCGGCGCGCGGCGCAGCGACATCGTCGGGCAGTTTCTGGTCGAGGCGGTGCTCGTGTGTCTGGTCGGCGGCGTGCTCGGCATCGCGCTGGCGCTTGGCGCCGGGGCGGTGATCGGCATGGTCTACACCACCGTCACGCTCTCCTTTTCGGGCACGGCGATCGTGGTGGCGTTCCTGTCCTCGACGTTGATCGGGGTGACCTTCGGCTTCCTGCCCGCGCGCTCGGCGGCCCAGCTCGACCCGGTGGTGGCACTGAACCGCGAGTGAGCCGGAAGGCACGGAAGGGGGCGGCATGTCGCCCCCTTTCCCCTTGCCCGCGCTTGCGCCTATGCTGGGGGCGGACAAGAACGAGGGCGCGGGTGCTGGCACGGATCGGGGCAGGATGGGGGCTGGTGGCGGCCCTTGTGGCGTTCGCCGCCCCGGCGGTGCAGGCCGATGTGCTGCGCATCGGCGTGCTCGACTATCAGGGCTCGGAACATTCGATCGCGCATTGGCAGGCGACCGGGGCGGCGCTGAACGCGGCGCTGCCCGGCCATCGCTTCGAGCTTGTCGCGCTCGACATCCATGCCCTCGATGCCGCGCTCGATGCCAACAGCCTCGATTTCGTCATCACCAACCCCGGCAATTACGCCGAGCTTGAATATCGCCACCACGTCAGCCGCATCGCGACGGCCGAGGGCGACATGCCGGTGGCCTCGACCCTCGTCACCACCGAGCCGCTCGAAAGCTATGACGACCTCTCCGGCCGCCGCCTCGCCGTCGTCGCGCCCGAGGCCTTCGGCGGCTTTCAGGTGCTGTGGCGCGAGCTTTACGACCACGATACGCGCCTGCCCGGGCGGATCGAGCCCCTGGTGACCGGCTATCCGATGCAGGCCGCGGCGCAGGCGGTGCTGGACGGCAAGGCCGATGCCGCGGTGCTGCGCGCCTGCCTGCTCGAGGAGCTGCAGGCGGCGGACCCCGGGCATTGGGCGGGGCTGCATGCCTTCGCCACCCGCGACCTGCCCGGGGTGCCCTGCGCGGTCTCGAGCCGGGTCTATCCGGGCTGGCCCTTCGCCAAGACCCGCCACACCGATGCGGCATTGTCGAAACAGGTGGCGATCGCGCTTCTGGCGATGGAGGGGGGCAACCTCTGGACCGTGCCGCTCGATTACCAGCCGGTGCACGACCTGTTGCGCGCGCTGCGCATCGGGCCCTATGCCCGCACCGGCCCGGTCAGCCTGAGCGAGTTCGTCGAGGATTACCGCGACTGGCTAATTGCGCTTGGCATCGCGCTGATGTTCTGGGCGCTCTATTCGGTGCGGATCGAAAGCCTGGTGCGCCGGCGCACCGCGGCGCTTGACGCCGCGAATGCGGGGCTGGTGCGCGAGATCGCCGAGCGCGAGCGGCTCGAGGAGGAGGAGCGGCTGCACCGGCGCGAGCTTGAGCATGTCGCGCGGCTCTCGATCCTGGGCGAGATGGCCTCGAGCATCGCGCACGAGCTGAACCAGCCGCTCAGCGCGATTGCGAATTACGCGCAAGGCTGCTCGATGCGGCTGAGGTTCGGCACCTTCACCCCCGAGGACATGGAGCGCGCCTCGACCGAGATCGCGGCGCAGGCCGAGCGCGCGGCAACCGTCATCCGCCGCATCCGCGCCTTCGTGAAAAAGCGCGAGAGCCTGCGCGACCCGGTCGATCTGAACGACATGCTGCGCGAGACGGAGGTGCTTTACGAGGCGACGGTGCATCGCGCCGGCGTGCGCACCGAGCTGATGCTGGCGGGCGATCTGCCGGTGGTGCTGGCCGACCGGGTGCAGCTGCAGCAGGTGGTGCTGAACCTTGTGCAGAACGCCGTCGACGCGATGGCCGAGACGCCGGCCGAGGACAAGCGGCTGCTGATCCGCTCGGCGCGGCAGGCCGATGCACTGAAGGGGCCGGGGGTGTGCATCTCGGTGCGCGACCGCGGCACCGGGCTATCGCCTGCCGCGATGGCGCGCTTCGCCGAGGCCTTCCACACCACGAAACCCGAGGGGATCGGGCTGGGGCTTGCGCTCAGCCGCTCGATCGTCGAGGCCCATGGCGGCTGGCTGCGCGCCGAGACCCCGGCCGACGGGCACGGGCTGCGCGTCAGCATCTGGCTGCCGGCACAGGAGGAGAGATGAACGAGGATGCGGTGATCCACGTGGTCGACGACGACCGCGCCGCGCGTGAGGGGCTGGGCTTCCTGCTCGGCTCGCTCGGGCTGAGGGTGGAGGCGCATGCCTCGGCGGCCGAGCTGCTCGACCGGCTCGATTGTGCCGGGGTGGGCTGTATCCTGGCCGATGTGCGGATGCCGGGGATGACCGGGCTCGACCTGCTGGACGAGCTTGGCCGGCGCGGCTGCGCGCTGCCGGTGATCATGATCACCGGGCATGGCGACGTGCCGATGGCGGTGCGGGCGATGCGCGCCGGCGCGATGGATTTCTTCGAGAAGCCGGTCAATGGCATGGCCCTTGTCGGGCGGCTGAACGAGGCGCTGGCGCTCAGCCGGTCGCGGGCCGAGGCGGCGCGGGGCACGGCGCAGGTGCGCGCCCGGATCGACAGCCTCACTGCGCGCGAGGCCGAGGTCGCCCGTGCAGTGCTGGCCGGCCGGCTGAACAAGCAGATCGCGGCCGAGCTCGGCATCAGCCTGAAGACCGTCGAGATCCACCGCCACAACGTGATGGAGAAGATGGGGGCGAGTAGCGCCGCCGATCTGGTGCGTCTGCTTGTCGCGGCCGGCTGGACCGAAACCTAGGGGAAAACCCCTAATCTTCCGGGGTTTGTGCCGATACCCGTCGGGGATGCGCCGGGCGTAGGGTTCTTTCCAGTCGAAGCGGAAAGGATCAGCCATGGACACGAACCGTCGCGGTTTTCTCGGTGCGATCAGCCGGGTGACGATTGGCGCCGCGGCCTCGGTCGTGGCGGCGGGGGAGGCCGCCGAGGCCGCCGCCCCGGCACCGGCACCGCATTGGGGCATGGTGGTCGATCTGCGCAAATGCATCGGCTGTCAGGCCTGCACCGTCGCCTGCATCCTCGAAAACCACGTGCCCGAGGGCGCCTTCCGCACCCATGTCTCGGTCTACGAGCTGGTGCGGGACGGGCAGGACCCGGCAATGGTGATGCTGCCGCGGCTGTGCAACCATTGCGACGATCCGCCCTGCCTGCCGGTCTGCCCGGTCGAGGCGACCTTCAAGGCCGAGACCGGCGAGGTGCTGGTCGATGCCAGCAAATGCGTGGGCTGTGCCTATTGCGTGCAGGCCTGCCCCTATGATGCGCGGTTCGTCAACCACGAGACCCAGGTGGCCGACAAGTGCACCTTCTGCATCCACCGCACCCGCGCCGGGCTGCTGCCCGCCTGTGTCGAGACCTGCGTCGGCGGGGCGCGCAATTTCGGCGATCTGAACGACCCGGAAAGCCCCGTCTCGAAACTGCTCGCGGCGCATCCGATCTCGGTGCTGCGCCCCGAGATGCGCACCCATCCGAACGTCTATTACATCGGTCTCGACGAGGTGCTCGACGGGCGCGTGACGGGCGAGGCCGCCTGGCATCCGCCCTTCGACCCGGGCGCGAGCGTGGCGGAGGTCCACTGACATGCAGGTGCAGATCCACGAACTTGTCGGCGCGACGCACGAGGCGGCCTGGCTCCCCTGGGCGGTGCAGTATTTCTTCCTGATCGCGCTCTCGGTCACGGCGCTTCTCATGGCGCTGCCGGGCTTCGTGCTGGGCCGCGCGGCGACGCTGCCGCGCGCACGGCTCGCGCTGATGACCGCGGTGACGACCGGGATCACCGCGCCGATCGCGCTCCTGGCCGACCTGCATCAGCCCGGCCGGTTCTGGGAGTTCTTCTTCTACACCCATCCGACCTCGTGGATGGCCTGGGGCGCCTGGATCGTGCCGGGCTATGTCGGGCTGCTGATCGCCTTCGCCTGGGCCGTGCACCGGCCGGCCCTGTGGACCTGGGGGCAGGGCGACTGGCGCTATGCGCCGCTGTTCCGGCTCTTGGCGCTCGGCGGCGCGGGCAACGGCTTTGCCCGTCCGCTCGGAGTGCTGGCCGGGCTCGCGGCGCTCGGCATCCTGACCTACACCGGGATGGAGGTGATGGTGGTGCGCTCGCGGCCGCTGTGGAACACCCCCTTCCTGCCGCTGCAATTCGCCGCCACCGGCTGTGTCGGAGCGCTTGGGGTGATGCTGGTGCTCGGCCGTTCGCTTGGCACCGGGCGGGCGGTCGAGGCGCAGATGAACCGCGCCCTTGCGCTGGCGCTCGGCTTCGTCGGTGTGCTGGGGGTGGCCTGGTTCGCGCTGGCGCTCACGGGCCTCAGCCTGCGCCACACCGAGGCGCTGGCCTCCGTCGCGGGCTTCCCGGTCTGGCAGCGGATCGCGCTCTGGGGAGCGGTGGCGATCGTGCTGCCCTTCGCGATCGCGCTGGCCGCCCCGGACCGCAGCGGCTGGATCACCGGGCTTCTCGCCATCCATGCCGCCTGGATGTTCCGCTGGACCGTGTTCATGGGCGGGCAGGCGGTGCCGAAGGTGGGCTCGGGCCTTTACGACGCGCTGATGCCCACCGGGCTTGCCGGGCTGATGGGGGTGATCGGCACCTTCGGGCTCTGGCTCTTCCTGCTGATCGCCTACACCACCTTCGTTCCCTGGGATCAGGCCGGGGTGCCGAAATCCGGCGCCGCCTCCGACCCCGCCCGCAGCTTCTGAAGGAGAGACCCGATGTCCACCCGCCGCACTATCCTGAAAGGCGCCGTCGCGACCGGGGCGCTTGCCACCTTCGGTGCGGGCTATGCCGAGACGGTGAAGAAGATCGCCCGCGGCACATGGTCAGGCGAGGTGCCGCGGCAGGCGCTGACCGGCTTCGCCCCCGAGCCCGAGTTCCGCCTTGACGCCACCACCGGCGATCTGATCCCGAACCCCGATCAGGCGGTGAGCCATACGATGTGCATCGGCTGCACCACGATGTGCGGCGTGCGGGTGCGCGTCGACCGGGCGGCGAACAAGGTGCTGCGCGTCGCGGGCAACCCCTTCAGCCCGATGTCGACCGACCCGCACATCCCCTACGCAAGCTCGGTGCGCGAGAGCTTCACCGCGCTGGCCCGGGCGGGCGAGGGTGGCGGTCTGACCCACCGCTCGACCGCCTGCGGGCGTGGCAACGCGGTGCTGCAACAGCTCGACAACCCGCGCCGGGTGCTGAGGCCGCTGAAACGCGTCGGTCCGCGCGGCGCGGGCGAGTGGCAGACGATCAGCTTCGAGCAGCTGGTCGAGGAGGTGGTCGAGGGCGGCGATCTGTTCGGCGAGGGGCAGGTCGCCGGGTTGCGCGAGATCCGCGACCTGAAGACCCCGATCAGGGCCGGCGCCCCCGAGTTCGGCCCGCGCGCGAACGGGCTCGTCTGGATGAACTGCGTCGATGACGGGCGCGACAACCTGGTGCTGCGCTGGCTCAAGCAAAGCTATGGCTCGACCAATTTCGTACGCCACGGCGCCTATTGCGGCGGCGCCTATCGCAACGGCTCGGGCGCGATGTTCGGCGATTTCAAGACCCAGCCGCACGCCAAGCCCGACTTCAACAACGCCGAGTTCATCCTTTTCGTCGGCACCGCGCCGGGCAATGCCGGCAACCCGTTCAAGATCGTCGGCACCAAGGTCGCGCAGGCCCGCGCGGACGGCACGCTCGGCTATGTCGTCGTCGATCCGGTGCTGACCCATGCGCAGAACGGCCCCTCGGGCGAGCGCTCCCGCTGGGTGCCGATCCGGCCCGGCAGCGATGGCGCGCTGGCGATGGCGATCATCCGCTGGATGTTCGAGAACGACAAGATCAACACCCCCTATCTTGCCCAGCCGACGCAGGCCGCCGCCGAGGCCGCGGGCGAGGCAAGCTTCACCAACGCCACCCATCTGGTGATCGTTGCCCCGACCCACCCCCGCTTCGGCCGCTTCCTGCGCGGCTCGGACATCGGCCTGCCGCTGGCCGAGGGGATGGAGCTCTATTCCGAGGCCGACCCCTTCCTGGTCGCCTCGGGGACCGGCCCGGCCCCGGCCGGGACCTCGGCCGCGCCGCTGTTCTTCGACGGCGTGGTCGAGGCTGCCGGGCAGGGAGTGGCGGTGAAGACCGCGCTGACCCTGCTGCGCGAGGAGGCGATGAAGCACGAGATGGCGGAATATTCCGCCGCCTGCGGCATTCCGCTCGCCACGATCGAGGGGCTGGCGCGCGAGCTGACCAGCCACGGCCGCCGCGCCGCGGTGAACAGCCATGGCGGCATGATGTCGGGCATGGGCCATTACAACGCCTATGCGCTGATGATGATCAACACGCTGATCGGCAACCTCAATTGCAAGGGCGGCACGATGGTCGCGGGCGGCTGGTTCCCCGACACCAAGGGCCCGGCCTATGACCTTGCCGATTTCCCCGGCGCGGTCACGGCGAAGGGCCTGCCGATCGGGCGCAATGCGCCTTACGAGAAGACCTCGGAGTTCAAGGCGAAGAAGGCCGCGGGCAAGCCCTATCCGGCGGACGGGCCGTGGTATCCGAACGCGCCGGGGCTGGCGACCGAGTGGATCTCCTCGATCGTCACCGGCTATCCCTATGGCGCCGAGGCGCTCGTTTTCCGCAACACCAACCCGGTCTATGGCCTGCCCGGCATTGCCCATCTGCTCGAGCGGCTGAAGGACCCGAAGGTGGTGCCGCTGATCGTCTCGATCGACCCGTTCATCAACGAAAGCTCGGCGATTGCCGATTACATCGTGCCCGACTCGGTGATGTACGAGACCTGGGGCTTCACCAGGCCCTGGGGCGGCATCGCGACCAAGGCGACGACGGCGCGCTGGCCGGTGGTCGAGCCGCGGATGGAAAGGAATGCCGCGGGCGAGCGGGTGGGGATGGAGACCTTTCTGATCGCCACGGCGAAGCGGATGGGGCTGCCGGGCTTCGGCGCCGCGGCGATCCCCGATGCCGAGGGCGCTCTGCACCCGCTCGAGCGCGCCGAGGACTGGTATCTGCGCGGCGCGGCGAATGTCGCGACGATCGGGCAGAAGCCGGTGGCGGAGGCGAGCGACGACGACATCGCGCTGAGCGGGGTGAGCCGGATCCGCGCCGATCTGGAGACCACGCTGAAGCCCGGGGAGTGGCGGCGGGCGGCGACGATTTACGCCAAGGGCGGGCGCTACGAGGATGCGCCGAAGGGCTATGACGGCGCGCGCGCCGCCCATCCCTTCGAGCAACCGATGCAGGTCTGGAACGAGGCGCTCGGCTCCTTCCGCCGCGCCGGCACCGGCACGCGGATGCCGGGTTGTCCGGCCTGGCTCGAGCCCGAATTCGCCGATGGCTCGCCGGTCGCCGCGCATTACCCCGAGAGCGACTGGCCGGTGAAACTCGTCTCCTTCAAGTCGCCGCTGCAGAACTCCTATTCGGTCGGGGCGCCGGCGCTGCTGCGGGTGGTGGCCTCGAATCCGGTGAACATCGGGCGCGCGCTGGCCGCCGCGCATGGCATCGCGACGGGCGACCGGGTGCGGCTGACGACGCCGGGTGGCAGCCTGGAGAGCGTGGCGGTGGTGCGCGACGGCATCGCCCCCGACACGGTGGCGATCGAGCACGGCTTTGGCCACCGGGGCTTCGGCGCGCAGGCGATCACCATCGACGGCGAGACCCGGCCCGGCGATCCGCGACTGGCGACGGGGGTGCTGCTGAACGATGTCGGGATGCTCGACCCGACCCGGCCGAATGCGGGGGTCTGGGTCGATCCGGTGGCCGGCACCTCGGTGCGTCAGGGCCTGCCGGCGCGGCTGGAACGGATCGCCTGAGCCCTGAAACGAAACTTCCCCGGGCCTGTGGCGCCGGGGGAGCTCTTTTCAAACAGTCGCTTGCGCGACGATCTTAATCCACCGCCAGGATCATGTTGCGCACCACCGGGTAGATCTCATTGTCCCAGCGGCGGCCGTTGAACACGCCGTAATGGCCGACATTCGCCTGCAGGTGGTGGCGTTTCAGATGCGGGCGCAGCGAACTGCACAGGTCATGCGCGGCCGAGGTCTGACCAAGCCCGCAGATGTCGTCGCGCCCGCCCTCGACGGTCAGCAGCGCCGTGTGCCGGATCGCGCCCGGGTCCACCTTGCGGCCCTTGAAGCTGAACTCGCCGGTCGCAAGCTCGGCCTTCTGGAACACCCGGTCGATGGTCTCGAGGTAGAATTCCGCGGTCAGGTCCAGCACCGAGAAATATTCGTCGTAGAACGCCTTGATCTTGCGCGCCTCGGCCTCCTCGCCATTGGCGAGGTGCTGATACAGCTTCTCGTGCTGCTCGCGGTGGCGGTCCATGTTCATCGCCATGAAGGAGAACAGCTGCACGAAACCCGGGTAGACCTTGCGCCCCGCGCCCCTGAAACGCAGCGGCACGGTGCCGATCACCGTGCGCTCGAACCACTCCATCGGCTTCTCGTTCGCCAGATCGTTGACCGCGGTCGGGCTTTCGCGCACATCGACCGGCCCCGCCATCAGGATCAGCGAGCGCGGCGTCGCCGGGTTGCGGTCCTCGGACATCACTGCGGTTGCGGCAAGCGCCTGCACGCAGGGCTGGCACACCGCGAGCATATGCGCCCCCGGGCCGATCTCTTCCATGAAGCGGATCAGATAGGCGACGTAATCCTCGACACCGAAGCGGCCCGCCGACAGCGGCGCGTCGCGGGCATTCGTCCAGTCGGTGATGTAGACGTCATGGTCGCGCAGCAGCGTGCGCACCGTGCCCGCCAGCAGCGTGGCGAAATGGCCCGAGAGCGGCGCCGTCACCAGCACCTTCGGCAACGGCGTGTCGAGGTCGCGCGCGAAATGCAGCAGCCGGCCGAAGGGCAGCTCGAGCGCTACCTCCTCGCGCACCGGCCGCTCGCGCCCGTCGACCTTCACCGTGCCGATGCCGAAGCGCGGCCGGTCATGGCTGAGGCCGAAGCGGGTGATCATCTCGAGCCCCGCCGTCTGCGTGCGGATCAGCTGCGTGAAGGGGCCGCTGGCCTTGGGGGTGAAGGAGAGCGCGAAATGGGCGGCGGTGCGAAAAGGGGCGAAAATATCATCAAGAGACTGGTAGGTTGCGTAAAGCATGGCGATTCACCCCGTTGACGCCCGAAAACCACTGGTCAGGCTAGGGCCAGCCTGCGACAAAAATTCCGGGAATACAGCCCTTCTTGGGCGAGGAGGCACCATGACGCAAGCAACGCTTACGATTTCATCGAAAAACTATTCGTCGTGGTCCTTGCGCGGCTGGTTGTTGTGCAAGATGGCGGGGCTCGACTTCGCCGAGAGCCCGGTCGACCTCTCCGATGCCGGCGCGCGGCAGGAGCTGCTGCTGCTCACGCCCTCGGTGCTGGTGCCGCGCCTCACCCATGGCAAGGTCGAGGTCTGGGACACGCTCGCCATCGCCGAATACCTGAACGAGACCTTCCCGAAGGCCGGCCTCTATCCCGCCGACAAGGTGGCGCGGGCGCAGTGCCGCTCGGTCTCGGGCGAGATGCATTCGGGCTTTTACAACCTGCGCTCGGCGCTGCCGATGAATCTCAAGGCGCGGCACGAGAAATTCCGGATCTTCTCGGGCGCGCGGCCCGATGTCGAACGGGTCAAGGCGATCTGGCTCGAGTGTCTTGCGACCCATGGCGGGCCGTTCCTCTTCGGCGCGACGCCGACCGTCGCCGATGCGATGTATGCCCCGGTCTGCACCCGCTTCCGCACCTATTCCGTGCCGCTCGAGACCCGGCTCGCGGCCTATGTCGAGACCATTCTCGGCTGGGCGCCGATGCAGGAATGGACGGCCGGCGCGCTGGCCGAACCCGACGAGATCGTCGAGCTCGAGGTCGAGTTCTGAGCCGTCCGCTGTCGATCATCACCTATCCTCAGGTTGCGTGAGGGTTGGGCGGGTGGGGTGATCTGCCCGGAATTGCGGCTTGCGGGGCTGGGGTGCGGGGAGAAGTGCCCAAAAACCCGGCACAGCTTGCATCGGAGGAAATTCTTCTTCCTGGGGCGCAAAATAGATTGTGAAGAAAATAAATTGCCTGCTAGTCAATCCGTGACGGCTGA
>VSSQ01000019.1_pt4 | contig 37078 bp, 33 predicted proteins | sample 4763081 | NCBI WGS metagenome assembly VSSQ01 (sample SAMN12137344, study PRJNA551015) | bioreactor metagenome | isolation source: SDC9 anaerobic chlorinated ethene degrading culture | place: USA: Knoxville, Tennesee | collected 2015-01-01
AGCTAATAAATAATAAATTAATAGCTAATAAATAATAAATTAATAGCTAATAAATAATAAATTAATAGCTAATAAATTAATTAATAATTTAATAATTAATATAATATTTAATATACAATAAATTGATATATAAAATTAATATTATAAAATTAATATTAAGAATAAAAGAATTAAATTAAATAAAAATATTAAATATGCACCTGATTTATAAACATATTACAATATAATAATTTTTCTTACATTGATTTTAAGTCCTGTATCTTCACCATCTCTATTATAGAAATGAATAGTAGCTATTCTTTTATTAAAATCTTCAACTTCATCATCATATTCATAATCTAATTTTTCAACATGAATATGATTTTTATTATAATCCTTATTAGATTCATCAATAGGTAAAATTTCACTGAGGATCTCTAATTCTGGAATTTCTGACTTAAAAGATAATTCAGAGGTTTTTATATGTAAACGTCTGTTAGTTGTATTTACTGATCCTAGAATAACTAATAATTCCTCACCATCATTAGAAAAAAAAGTTATTTTACTTGGATTACCTTTCATTTCATAAACTAAAGCTATATTCCTTAGACCCGAAGTAGCAGATTTCAATTGTAATTCTCTCATACTCATTTTACCACGATTTACATAATCTGTATCAAGAGCATGTGATAAATTTTTACAAAAAGCACGAGTTTTTGATGATGGTTTTCTTGAAGTTGAAATTAACATAAAAATCCTTTAAAATACATTATAATGAAAAATGAATATCTAAAAATTTTATAAGAAGAAAAATAATTAAAAAATTAATCTTAAAAATTAATCTTAAAAATTAATCTTAAAAATTTGTCTTAAAAATTTTAAAAACTAAAATGATAGTATTAAATAAATCTGTTAAATCATAGATTAATTTTAAAAAATTAGTAATTAAAAATAGATATTAATATTTAAGATATAGATAAATATGAAATTAATATTTTATAAACTAAATATTAATCGATATCTACTAATCAATCTAAAATAAATAGTTGAATAAATAATATCATTAAAACAAGCTATTAATAAATAAAAAATTTAATAATTAATTATATAAAGCTATTATATTATTTTTAGATAAATAAATGTATAGCTAATATTTAAATAATTATTTTGAGCTTAATATTTAAGTAATTATCTTGCTTTAATATTCCTTTTAACAGCTGGAACTTTTTTGAAGAGAATCCTATATCTACATTTTGGACATTTGTTTTCCATGTAGCTTTTTGGATCAATTTCAGTTCCACATTCAGAACATTTATACAATTAGTCCCCTCCGACTACCCTCTTAATGTTTCTAGTGGCTGTTTTGAGCATTGGAGTTTGAGGAACATAAGCTCCACCAGTAAATACAGTACCACATTTACTACATTTCCAAATACCTACAGCTTGTCTTTTAACAGCTGGTCTATCACATTTAGGACAAACATGCTTCTTTTTCATGTTTTCTTCAATGGATTTTACAGTTCTTTTAGCTTTTCTTCCGTATCTTGCTCCAAATCTTCCTGTAATTCCCACTTTTTTTGTTCTTGCCATAATATCACTTTTGTAAACTTAAAATAAATTATTTTTTAAAATAACCATTATGAATATGTATAAAACTAAAAATATCTAAGGAAATTTATCTATTAGTTATAACTATTTCCTTAATTAGTAAAATTCATATGATATAATAAATTGGTCTTAAATAGTATATAAAGTTAATGTTTTTAAGTATAATTTTTCTAAATATTATTATTAAGGCCACTAAGATTTTATTTTAGATTAAAGATTAATAAAATTTAATTAAATATTTGTTAAAATAAAATAAAGAATTAATATATATTTTAAAATTTATAAATATTATTTAATATTCAATCAAAAATTTAATAAATAATAATTAATATTTAATCTAAAATTTATAATTAATATTCAATCGAAAATTTAATAGATAATAATGAATATTTGATCTAGAATTTAATAGATATTATTTAATTTATGATATTAATAAAATTAAATAATTAATTAAAAATTATGATAAGCTAATGAAGATTTTATAATTTAATCAAAAAGAAAAATTAGATTGTTAAAATGCTATTTAAGCATTTTTAACTTTTTCTAATAAATCAGGTACCTTGGAATATGCTGTTTTAACAGCTCCTAAAATATCTTCTTTTGTCAATGTATGGTCTCCACCTTTTTGCATAGCACATATACTACCAGATTCAGTTATTCCAATTGAAAGTCTAGCATCCAATATTGCTTCCTCATCTAGGGCAGGATCTAAAACCATTTTTTCTCCTATTTTAACAAAAGTACACATAGCTTCTTTGTCTTTCAAAGGTAAACCAGATGTAGATTCATTATCAACGACAATTTCACCATCAACCATTTTAGCTTCAGGCAGTTTGGTATTTAGAAGAGCACTCATTACAGCTAATGTAGCTGTATCAAAAAGATTTCCATCAAAATCAATTATATGTAAATCAATAAATAGCATCCAAACTTTCTTACCTGGTTCAATACATAATTTTTCAAGATCAACCATTCCACTTTCACGTATACCTCTATCTACAACACGTGCAAGTTCAACTGATGTTTCACTTGGAGGTCCTGGTTCAAAAGTTGGATCTGCCATAGGTAACATTTCTCCATTTGTCATTAAAACTCCTACATCAGGAGTATCGGGGAATGGTTCGCCAATTTGAGGTTTTATACCTACAATAACTTGACTATTACCAATTTTAACTCTTGCAGAACCTTCAGCTTTAGATATAACCCCAGTTTCAACAATAATGTCCCTATATTCATCAAGATTTCTACCATCTTCTCTTTTATCATTATTAATAAGATCAGTAATGCATTCTCTTGTAATTTCAGGTATAATATTCATATAAATCACTCACATAAAATTAGCTTTCAGATTCAACATCTTGAGCATATCTTGTTTTAAGAGCTTCAATTTGAACTTTATTAACTTGTCTGCAACCTTCCATTGCTAAATCAAGTGCTTTTTCAAACTCTTTCTCAGATAAGTCACCATCACTTTGTAATAAAGTAATTTCTTCAGTCCTCGGCATCATAGCTATAGGAACATCAGCTTGACCTTCTTTATCTTCTTTTTCAGATAAGTCTAAAACAATTTCATCATTGACTTTACCTGCAGCACAACCAACCACAAGATCTTTCATAGGAATTCCTGCATCAGCTAAAGCAACAGAAGCAGCAGTAATACCTGCACACCTAGTTCCTCCTTCAGCTTCAATAATTTCTATGAAAACATCAACCATAGACCTTGGAAATCCTTCTAACATTAATGAAGGCCTAAGTGCTTCAGCTGTTATTTTTGATATTTCTGTTGATCGTCTGTCTGGGCCGGGTCTTTTTCTATCATCAACTGAAAATGGTGCCATATTATATCTACACCTAATAACCCCAGTATTAGGTTTTAATAATCTCCTAATATAAGACTCACGTGGACCATAAACAGCAACTAAAACCTTATTTCCACCAACTTCCAAATAAGCAGATCCATCTGCTCTTTCTAATACTCCTGCTTCAATTTTTAAAGGACGAATTTCATCATATGCTCGTCCGTCATCCCTTTTGTCATTCTTAGTGATAATAATCACCTCTTAATTAAAATCATTTATTTTTGAATTTTCAATAAAGACTAAATAGTAAATAGTAATTAAAATGAATCAATAACTATACTATTAGACAATAACTGAATAATATAAATATTAACTATTTTAAATCGAAAATATGTTTTAAAGATAAATCTAACTTCTTTTTCTCCAAGTAGTAACTGGTTTTATCCTATTATTAGTTTCATTTTTAGAAGAATTTTTTATATTCAAAGTAGGAGAACTAACATCATTTTTATCAATTTCACCTAAGCTATTATCATCAGATGAATTTTGAGCTTTAAATTGATTAAAAGTATCTAAATAAGTACTTTTTTTATTTTCAGCAGCTTCTTCTTTTATTTCATCTTCTAAATCTGCTTCAATTTCTTCTTTAATATTTTCAAGTTTTGGTTTTTCTAATACATCAAATTCTTCTTCATCATATTTTTTTTCATTATTATTAGAATTATCGTTCCCATTTCTTGAATTATTATTATCATTTAATGGTTCAAAATCATCAGAAGTAATTTCAAACTCTTCATCTTGAGGTAATTTTCCATCAACTAAAAGATAAAGTTTATCTCTGACTCTGTTTGTAAGTCCAGATGTATGAGCTTGGGCTTCAATTAAATTTATAATGGTTTTAGTGATCTGTTCCATTCCTTTTTCACCTTTAACCCAAACAAGCCCATTTTGACCAACAACAATCTTACATTTAGTTTTATCCTTAATCATGTTGATCATAGACCCTTTTTTACCGATTAATCGTGGAACCTTAGTAGGAGTAATATCAACCAAAATTCCTCCTTTAAATTTGCCCATTCCTCGGCCCTTTAAACCTAGCTTAACTTTTTTAACTTCATCTACATCAACAACTCTTAAAAATAGAACATCTCCCACATTAAATACTTTACTAAGTTCTTTTTTTTCTCTTCCAAAAACTTCAGATGCTGGTAATATTCCAGAGTAAGGTGAGTTAATATCTACTCCCCACATTGAAAAACGAACGTCATCAATTTCTCCAATTACTACATCACCTTTTTTTGGAACATATTTACTTTTAAGAGGAATCACACTAATCTTTTTGTTCCTGAGGGAAACTAAACCCATTAAAGATGAACAGACCGCATTTCCATCTTTGAAAGTTCCTCTTCCAGAATAAAAGCCCTCTTCAGCTAATATTTGTCCTGGAACAACTAATTCTTTGTCTTCTACGTGTATCATGTACAATATGCCCCCATAGGGTAATAAAATTTATGAACATCATGCAATATAATTTATTTTGATTATTAAATCATATTATAATTTTAAATATTAATAATATAATTTTAAATATTAATAATGTAATCTTAAATATTAACAATGATATCATTAATATGTCATTAATAAATATTATAAAATTATTTAATAATTATTATTAATGATAAAAAATTCAATTTTCAAATAAGAAAATGAAAAATTCTTATTAGATTTTAAATAATTATTAAATAACTTTAGTTTCAGCATCCCCACCAGAGAGTTCACCCATTTTAAGATTAAAATCCTCTTGCAATCCTCCAGGAATTTCAACTATAGCTATCCAAGAACCATCCTGTTGCCATTCTTCATTAAGAATTTTGCCAAATTTAGATATTACAGAAAAAGCATTTCCAGCAACTGAGCCAGGTAATCTTACCGCAACTTTGACATGCTCAAATCTAATTGGTATCTTAACTTTTATAGCTTTCAGAACAATTTGTACTTGTTCATCAACTGATTTGAAAGGGTCTATTTTAACCTTAGTTTCTTCCATAGCATTTTCTATCCTGTTTACAGGATGTGGAAGTCCATTTTGAGGATTTATAGATTCTTTAGCTATTTTATTTATTACCATTAATCTTTTTTCTTCCTGCATATCTCTTTTTTGCTGTGCAGTAAGTTGAATATGGCCTTTGTTAATTATTTCTTTTGCAACTTCTAAAATGTCAGTATTATCAAATACTTTAATCATTGCATCATCAGAAGACTTATCTCCTTTTTTAGCATCTTTAAATATTTCTTCAACAGCTAAAACATCTTCAATAATAACATTATCTTTTTCAGGATTTTTAAAGTCTGCAGCTAAATCAGGATCAACTAAAATTTCAAATTTCTCTCCATGAGATTCTAGCCTAGCTATAATAGCTTCATCAATATTTACCATTATTTTTCCTCTATATTCATTATCCTTTATCTAATTTCTAATTATAAATTGTTTAATATAAGAATATTAATAAAAGTTCTTAAGATAATAGTATTATAATAAATGAAAGAAATCTAATTAGTATTATATATTAAAAGATAAAAATACTTTAATAATATTAAGTTAGCTAATATTTTAATAATACTAATTTAACTATATTTTAACAACATTAATTTAACTAATACTTTTGTAATATTAATAGATTTTAAATAAATATAAAAAATATTTTTACAAATATAAAAAATACTAATTTAAATATCCAAATAATAACCTTTTAAATTACTAAAGTAAATCAAACTAATAAATAAGTCATCAACTTATTAAAATAATAAATTAATAATCGGTTTAAAGATAAATTAATATTAAATTATTCCTTAATTAATATATAACTCTATTTATTAAGCAGATTAATCAAAACTAATTTTTTAAAATATCGAATAATTTTAAAGACTACATAATTATAAAAAAATTAAATATCCTTTAAAATATAACAATACCTAAAAAATTTAATGACAATAAATAATTTAAATAAATAAGTCGATTTAATATTTTAATAAGTTAAAAACTCAAATTAAAAAAGATTGATAAAGATTAAATTAAAATTAAATTAAAATTAAACAAAAATTAATCTAAAATTAAATTAAAACTAATTTAAAATTAATTAATATTAATAATATTTAATTAGAATTTAACTAAAAATTTAATTATTCTTCATCATCAATTTCTTCATCTTCATCATTAATATTTTTTCTTTCTAAAAGGAAATCAACATGCTTTGATACTTCTTCATCAGAAATTTTTCTATATTTTTTTGTTTCTTTATCAATGACCGCAATTTCAACACTTTCAGCAGTAGTTTTGCCTTCAGTAGCATCATAAACTGCATCAAGAGCTAAATCAATAGCTTCATTAATAGTCATGTCTTCCTTATAGTTTTCTTCAAATACTTCCATAGCAGCAGATCTTCCAGAACCAATAGCTGTTGCCTTATACTCAATTAAAGCACCACTGGGATCAGTTTCAAACAATTTACATCCACTATTATTTACTCCACCAATAATAAGAGCAGAACCAAATGGACGTACTCCTCCATTTTGAGTATACATTTGTTTCATATCACAAATCTTTTTAGCTAAAGATTCGACTCTTATAGGTTCATTATAAGTGATTTTATTAATTTGAGATTCCATTCTTGCTCTTTCAATTAATGCCCTTGCATCAGCTACTAATCCAGATGTAGCTGCACCTATGTGATTATCAATTTGAAAAATTTTTTCAATGGATTTTGATTCTACAAGTTTGCTTGTAGTTCTTTTATCTACTAAAAGCACAATACCTTCTTTTGATTTTACACCTAAAGAAGTAGTACCTCTTTTTACTGCCTCTCTTGCATATTCTACTTGAAATAGTCTTCCATCAGGGCTGAAGACAGTGATTGCCCTATCATATCCAGCATTTTGTAAAGGTTGCATATTTTGATACCTCTCATTTTTTTAGCAATGTTATTTTTAATTGTTATTTTGATTTATTAATTAATAAATATTAAATTAAATATTAATTAAAATTAAATTATTTTTATAATATATTAGTATAAATTATTTTTATATATATTAATGGTTATAGTCAACTATCAATTATTAAAATAAATTTAAATTTCATATATTAACTTCATATATTTTCAATTTCATATATTTTTCATAAAAAATAAATAATAACCATGAAAAATATTTATATAAGTTTATTTATATAAAAAAGATTTCTTTAATTACTATTTTAAATTATAATTTAAATAGTTACTTTAATAATATATAAGATAAGTTAATAATTACATAATATATTACACAATTTGATAAACATAATATTATCAATTAAAATATTATATATGCATTAATATTTATAAACACATTATTACGAATTTTTTTATTATTTTATTTATATTGTTTATGTTAGGCATAATAATTTTTTATAATATTAATCTTTCATATTATTTTTAATATAATTCATAATAACATTTATAAAAGCATATTTATAATATATGTAAAAATTTTAAATTAAAAATCCAAATCAAAAACTAAACTAAACCTCCATGATTTAGTGATAGATATTTTTTTATGTTTTATCCTTTCATATTTATATACAACTTAGTTAATAAACTTTTCTATCGATGATGCTATAGTCCCTGATATACCTATAGTTGTTATGGCTATTTTTTTATTATTATAATTAGATAATAAAGCTAAGCTTCCACGAACATTATCTTCAAAACCTCTTTGACAACGAAGAACTGCCTTAAAATGATAATATGAAATTTCATTATTAAAATTATTATCCATAATTGAATTACTATTTTTAGAAGAATAGTTGTTTAAATCATAAAATCTCATCAACCAAAGGTTAAAACTACTAGTTTCTAATTCCCCATATAACCTTAAACATCCATACCAAATAGCTGAAACTAATTCTTCTTTTGAGATTTTTACTTCGGACTTTATATCTAATACCAAATAACGATTATTAGGACGTAGAGTAGGAGGTAATATTTTTAATTTCATAATATCTTCACAAATCATCAAATATTTTTTTATCAATTTTTTTAACACCAATAACAATCATATTTTCTCTATCATTGTTAAATTCAACTAAATTAGAAGGATAATCAACCAGACATAATTCTAAATCTTCTTGAGAAAGCCCCAACTGATTAAAAATAGCTAAAATATCCCTAGGAGATTTCATTTCCCATATAGAAGATGCACCCGAAGTTATTATCAATGGAAATTTGAATTTGTTATACAATTTAATTATTTCTCTAAAATAAGCTAATGTTTTCGCCCTATAACTTAAATAACTAGACAAAATATCATTGAAACAAAGTTCAATAGCTACATTATTCCTAACTGCTTCTTTAGCTAAAACATGATTAATACCACAAGAAGACCTATTTCTAAAATAAGGTCTTGAAAGAACATCTATTAACCTATTTTCACAAGCAGCCCTATTTACAGCTAAATCTCCCCCTAAAACAGTGAAATATTTAGACTTATTCCTATATTTTTTAGAAATTTTATAAAGTTCATTTTGATTTTTAGGATTAATTTCAACCCCAAAGTCAAATTTTATTCCATCTTTATTCCCAATATTATGAATTTTCATTATTTCATTTATATCTTCAATTAATTCATTTTTATAATCAATAGCTTTTTTAAAATTTTCAGGAGAATAATTAAGATTAATATACTTCCATCCTAAATTATACGCATTTAAGATCAAATCTTTATCTAATTTATAATTTTTTCCCTTTAAATTTAAATCATGAAAATTCATTAAATACCTCATAGATAATTACTTTTAAACTCATTCATGTTTATATAATACTTTTAAAAGATTATTCTTTGATACTGCTTTTAAAATATAATTTTTAATGTTTAATCTTAAAGTTTCATATTATTATTTAACATATTAATATAATTAAAATATTGTTAAAGTTAATGAAATTATAAGAATCTCCTGTTAATCAACTAATAAATAATAATAGTACCAATAATAGTACCAATAATGGTACCAATAATATTAATAGTACTAATAATATATAATCTTAAAATTAAAGGTAATCTTCTAAAACCTCATTTAAAATAGATATTGCCACATTTTTTTTAGCAGGAAAAGCAGCAATTTTTATTTTAAGATGAATTGAATCTCCAGTATCGCAAATTTCCCATTTTTCTTCACAAGCGGAAGTTTTAGAGAAACGAAGGAATAAATTTCCATTTTTATCAGTTTTACTTTCTAAATCAGCAGATAATTTAGATAAAGAATCATTATCCATCTTTAAAAGATTATTTAAAAATTCTTTTGTCTCTTTTTTCCTATCAATTTTTCCAGAAAGAATGATAATTTCATCTTCAAGCATACCTTCAGCTACTTCACGATTTGGCTTAGCTGTTGGAAGAAGATTTTTTAACCCATTAATTAGATCTTCTTCATTTTCATCTTCATAAACAAAAATTCTGTATCTTATATTGTGAATCATTTTAATCAGTGCAAAATTAATTTAATTAAATATCTTAATTATAATAATTTAATTATAATAGATTAAATAATTATTTAATCAAATAATATATTTTTAATTTAGAATATATTTTTTAGTTTAGAATATGGATTTCTATACAATAATAAAATAGTCTTTTTATAAATATTATTTGACTATATCCCTAGTTATATATTTGATTATATTTTTAGTTATATATTTAATTACATTTTTTAATTATATATTTAATTTATATGTTTAATAATTATCTAATAATCTATTAAATTAATCAAGTTAATAGTGTAATATTTATTATATATTTATTTTAACCAGGTTTAAATATTTAATTCATATCCTAATTTTGATTTAAAAAGATTAAATGAATAACTAATAAAATAAAAATTAAAAAGTAGAATTAATCTATAATAATAATAAAAAAATAGAAGCTAAAAGTAAAATCTAAAAGTAAAAATAAAAATAAAATCTAATAATAACAATAAAATCTAAAAGTAAAAATAAATTACAATAAATTACAGAATTGTAAAAATAAGATATTTTAACTAGAAATAGTTTGTAACTAAAATAATAAATAAAAATAAAAAAAAGGAAAAAAGAAAAGGAAAGGGAAAACAAGAATAAACTTGTTTTATTAATTTCTCTTTTCAGAACCTTTTCCTCTTGTTTTTCGTCCTCGACCTTTCTTACCAGCACTGGTTAAACCTCTAAGAGCTCTACTTCTGTGCTGTTTTTCACAAATCCAATTAATTTTAGGATCGTTAATAATAGAAGGACTTTGTGGATCTACTAAAATAACTTCAAAGAATTTGAATTTACCATCAGACCATACCCAGTATGAGTTTAAAACTTCCATATTTGGATATTTTTTACTTACACGTTCTTCAGCTATTCTTTGGATAGATTTTGAAGGAGTTATCTTATTTACACCCATACGTTTTGGTCTACGACCTGCAGTAAAACGGCTTTTTCTCCTTCCACCACGACGTACTCTTGTTCTAACAACAACATAACCTTTTTTAGCTTTATATCCAAGGGATCTAGCACGATCGATTCTTGTAGGCCTATCAATTCTTTGTATTACTTTTTCTCGTCTCCAAACTGGAGCTCTTTCCCACATAAGTTCTCTTACATAAGACTTATCAGGATTTTTCCATGCATCTCTAATATATTTATACATTTATACACCTCTTGTTCAGCAATTAAGCCACATCCAGGGAAAATTCATGAGAACTATCCCAAAAAGAGTTTTTTTATTTAATAAAAAACACACCTAAAACAATTAAAAGAATTATAAGAATTATAAGAATTATAAAAATTATAATTTACATTGAAAATTTTAGATGATATTATAATATTCAACAAAAGCCATATAAAAAGCTTTCTGTTAAAATAAAAAAATAATCATGGAAAAAATAAAACCCTCTAACTAAAAGATTATAGATTAATAAAATAAAAAACTATAAAACCAAATAGAAAAACTTGACAAAATTTAATATAAAAATAAAAAAATGAAAAATAAAAAATGAAAAATAAAAAATGAAAAATAAAAAAATGAGAGATATAAAAATAAAAAATTAATTAATAAATTATTATTAATTAATAAATATTTAAAATAAATCAATTAGTATAAATAAACTAATCAATTACATCATATAATATCTTAACTGCTTTTACAAATGGAGGCATTCCAGAAGTAAGAAGAACAATTCTTAAAACATCCATTATTTCGTCTTTTGTAGCATTAAACTCATTAACTGCACTTTGTATTTGTTTTTGAACAGCTCTATCATCAGAATTTGATGCAGCAATAGCGAGTGCAATGAATTTTTGTGTTTTATAGTCAAGTGCTTTACCTGTATAAACAGCATCATTTAAAGTTACAATTGATTCATATATTTCAGGATAATCTTTTTTTATTGGACCCATACCTTTTCCATAAAATACATTTTCTTTCACAAAATCACCTTTTATAGCTTCTTTATATATTTATTAATTATGTTTTAGATGATATAAATAATTTTTTATAAAATAAATAATCATAAAAAATAAAATAAAAGTTTTATATTAATAAAACCTTTTTATTATTCTTGTAAGTTATTTCATTCATTGTTTTTTTAGGATTTAAAATAAAATACTGTTTTTTACAATATTTATGGTGAGCTTTATCTGGATAATAAGTAACAACAATATTTATCTTCTTATTTCCAGATATAGGTTTTATATTTATATATTTAGCTCGAATTTTAATTCCTTTACGAATATGCCATAACTTTAATTGTGTTTTCTTAGATTTCAAACTACCTTTATTCTCAATTGTAACAATATATTTACTTACTTGCCGATTATGAGTATTTCTAATTTTTTTAATTTTTAAAATAGCTAAATCAACTTTAGGGTTTACAATTTGATATTTTGAAGTATTAATAGATGAATAAATAATATCTCCATCATACATTGCACTAATCTTATACTTTCCACCTTTTAAAGAAGGAATATTAAAAATCGCAACTCCTTGATTATTAGTTTTTTTGAAATATGTTTTTTTATTAATAATAATATTAACAGATTGATAAGCCAAAGGATTACCCTGAGAATCAGTCAATATAATTTTAATATAAGTTTTTTTACCTTGATTTATAGTAGGTGCATATATACTAATTTTAGTATTCTTTTTAGTTGAAAATAAGCTTAAAGTAACATTTTCATTATCAATTAAAAAGTTGTAGCTAGTGAAACAATTTAGAATTCCAGAATATAAAGTTAAATTATCATTAAATCTAGCATCAAAAGAATTAACAACACATGAGGTGTTTAAATCGACTAAACACTCAAAATAAGGCAATTTTGAAGAATCAAAATTACTATTATCATTTAATCTAAAAACATATTTAAATAATGCTAAACCTTCATAAGCCACAGGAGTAGTATTGGTAATATTTACAATAAAATAGTTATTTAATAAAATCCCATAATATGCAGACGGAGTATTGTTTCCCCACCAATTATAATCTGCTATGACTTCACTATTTGTAACATTTAAATCATAAAAATTATTGTTAAACAATCTATTATAAACAATAAACACATTTTCACTATTATCAATATCAATACTATGAGTGTTATTTATAATATTACAGGACATAACAGTTATATTCTGAGATCCATAAATATAAATTGCTCCTCCCATTATTGCAGTATTATTTGTAAAGTTTGAATCTTCAATTGTTAAATTAATTGTTTCTTCATTATATATAGCTCCTCCTTTTTCTGTTGCAAAATTATTATTAAATTTAGAGTTAGATATTTCAATTTGATTACCTTTAATATAAATAGCACCACCAAAACCACTGACAAAATTATTTATAAAAGTAGAATGGTTAATTTTAGTACCATTAATAATCTCACCAACAATATAAATAGCACCACCCCCAATATCAGCACTATTATTAATAAATGTTGAATAATCAATATTAAGATTATTTATAATTCCATTAATGTAAATCGCTCCACCAGGACCAAAAGCTTTATTATTGGCGAAAGAAGAGTTTATGATAAATAAATTACCTAAAATATCATTGTCAACATAAATAGCCCCTCCAGGGCCATTAAACAAAATACTATTACTATCAAAATTAGATTTGATAATTGAAAAATTTCCTGAGATACTAGTGAAGTAAATAGCACCACCAGGATAATTAGCATTGTTATTATTAAAGCTAGAATTAGTAAAATTCACATTACCAATTATATCTGCAAAGTATATAGCCCCTCCAGGAGAACCTGCATTATTATCATTTAATAAACAATTTATTATATTTACATCACCATATATAATACTAGAAGCAATAGCCCCACCAGGACCATTAACATTGTTGAAATTAAAGTTAGAATTTTTTAGAGTAAAATTACCCCCAATAGTACAAAAATAAATAGCACCAGCAGTTCCACTACCATTATTATAGTTAAATGTAGAATTAGATACAATTAAATTACCATAAATATCATTAAACGAAATAGCCCCACCAGGACCATCAGCACCATTATTATCAAATTTAGAATCAGTAATAGTTACATTATTATAAATAACTCCTGTATTTATAGCACCACCAGGACCATATTTAGCATAATTAGAGATAAAAGTAGAATTTTTTATTAAAAAATTACCCTTAACATCTAAAAAATTAATAGCACCACCAGTACCTCCTAAAAGATTATTACAATCAAAAGAAGAACTAATAATAGACATATTGCCCAAAATACTACTAAAACTAATAGCTGCACCAACACCTCCTGCAGAATTATTATTAAAGCTTGAATTTATGATAAGTAAATTACCTCCAATATAATTACCAAAGTATAAAGCACCACCAGGACCACTAACATTATTGAAATTAAAAGAAGAATCACATATAGTCAAATTACCATCAATAAGACCAAAAGAAATTGCCCCACCAATACCTACAGCAGAATTATTATTAAAATTAGATTTAATAATATCTACATTACCATAAATATTATTAACAAAAATAGCACCACCAGGACCATTCAATTTATTTGAACTAAAAGAAGAATTAAATATAGTCAAATTACCAAATATATTACAAAAATTAATAGCTCCACCCATACCAGAAGCATTATTTTTGTTAAAAGTGCTATTGATAATAATAACGTTTCCTAAAAGATCATTTCCAAAATAGATAGCTCCGCCAGGACCATTGATATTATTACTGTTAAAATTAGATTTAATAATAATTAAATTGCCTAATAAATAACTATTAAAACCAATAGCGCCCCAATTCCACTTGAAACACTATTATTCTCAAATGATGAATTGAAAATAGTTAAATTACCATTAACATTACTATCAAATTGAATAGCTCCACCAGGTCCACTAACATTATTTTTATTAAAAATAGAATTAAATATATCGATGCTAGAATTGACACTAGCTAAAAAATAAATAGCACCACCAACACCAAAAGCATGATTTTCAATAAAATAAGAATCAACAATACTTATAAAACCACTTACATTATTGTAAAAACAAATAGCTCCACCAGGCCCATTAGCATTGTTATTTTCAAATTTAGAATTTGAAATACGAGTATTACCACTTACAGAATTATTAAAAAATATAGCCCCACCTACATAACAGGTATTATTATAAAAGCTAGAATTGATTATATTAATCCCATTAACTTTTCCATCAAAATATATAGCTCCGCCAGGCCCAATTGCATTATTAGAATCAAATGTAGAATTGATAATATTTACATCATTAACATCACTAAAAACAGCAATAGCACCGCCATAATTATTACCATAAGGATCATAATCCACAGTATTATTCATAAAAATACAATTTTCTAGAGTTATAGTGCCCTCAGAATAAATTGCACCACCCCTATTAGAATGACCATTTTTAATTGTAATATTTATTAATGTTATAGAATTCCCACTAGAAATGTTGAAAATACCTGAAATACCTTTACCATCAATAATAGTGTTTTGTTTATCTTTACCAATTATAGTAATATTTTTATTTACTTGTATATTAGTATTATTTTCACCAAAATAGACACCATTATCTAAAAGTAATGTATCATTATTATTTAAACTATCAACTGCATTTTTTATTCCACCATCAGTAGAATTATTAATATGAATAGGATTTGCTCCATTAACAGATGTAAATGAAACAAAAGCTAAAAATAATAATAAAATAGTAATATAACTAAAATGCCTAGAATTTTTTTTAATCATTTATAAATCCCCCCAATATTTATATAAATAAAAAAATAATAATCTAAAAAATTTAAAATTAGATTAATTAAATTTTTTCTAAAAAATTGAAAATTAAATTAACAATATTTTTAATAATTAAATTTAACCAGTAAAATTAATCTTAATAATAGTGATAATAATTAATTTAATTGTCATTTAAATTCAAGTTAAGAATGCTTATATTATTAAAATTAGAATTAAAAATGTTTAAATTAATAAACAAAGATTATTAAATCAGTAAAACTGAAAAAATTTTTATATTAAATTTATTTAAAAAAATCAATAAGATATAATATAAGTAATTTAAAAATAGAATTTTAAAAAGACTAAATATTAATTCTAAAGAAAATTTAATAATTTAAGGTTATTATACTATAGGCAAAAAATTTTTATTATTATAAATAATCTAAAAAATAGAATATCCTAATCTAAAAAATAGAATATCATAATCTAAAAAATATATAATAAAATTATAGATAAATAATATAAAAAGGTAAATAATAAACCAATAATACAAATAAAAACCTATAAAAATGCCTTAATTATTGAATAATTTAATAACTATAAAATTTTATTCCAATCAATATATTATACAATCAAAAATCAGTTATAGCTAAATTAAAGGATTATATTACAATTCAAATATAGCAATAGAAAAAGAGCAATAAGTAGTAAATTAATCCAATAATATAATATTTTAACCCCCCAAATAAAAAAATATCTTATCGAAATAAAATACAATAATTTTTAAATTTAATAATATAATCAAAATATTTCATTCTAATTATAATAGATATAAAGTATAATATAAAGATTACTAAATTTAAGTGAAACTAAAAATAAATGTAAGTAAACATTGTTAATATAGATTGAAACATTCTATCATTTTAATAATTAAAAATGAAAAAATAGACCGAAACAAAAATTAATTAAAAAGATAGTAAGTATTAAAATAATATATTTTTTAATAAAAAAGATAGTATGTAATAAAACAATGAAAAATTTTAATAAAAAAATAGTAAGTATTAAAATAATATACTTTTTAATAAAAATAATATAAACTGATGAAATTTAATTTTCTTTTTTAATTAAGTCATATAAGACCTTTTCGAAATTATCTGTAATAACATTCCAATCATTATCTTTAACAAAATCACGACCAGAATTAGCTATATCTTCATAGTTTCCATTTTTTATAATAGATTTAACACTTTCTAAAACATCTTTAGCTTCATTAACATAAACAATACCATTAGACTCTCCAAATTCTTTGAATATTCCTGGAAGTTTAGTTGCAATAACAACTTTTTTCATAGCTAAATATTCATATAATTTAATTGGAACAATATCCTGCATAATTTCTTCATCAATATAAGCTGGAAGAAGGCAAAAATCAGCTAAACTTAAAAACTCGGGGATTTTAGTATAAGGTTGTTTACCGGTTAATATTAATTGACCAGATAAATTATAATCCTCTTTAATTTTTAGTATATCTTCATAAGCATCACCATCACCAACTATGACAATTTTGATGTTTGGATATTCATTTTTTCTTTTACCTAATTCAATAGCTAATTCTTTCATACCTGCAAAATCATAAATCCATCCCATGAAAAAAAGAACAATATCATTTTCAGCAATATTTAATTCATTTCTTATTTTAAAATCATCTAAATCTGGATTATAAGAATCAAAATCAATTCCTGCATCAATTACAATAGTTTCATTTTTATTTGACCCTAAATCAATAGCTAAACTTTTTAACTGTTCATTAATTGTAATAACAAGATCAGAGTTAGAAACTGCTTTTTTATTAATCATTTTACCAAATGATTGAAAAGCTTTTTCCGGAATTAAAGTGTATAAAACATCGATAAGGTAATAAACAAAAGGTATGTTCTCTTTTTTAGCAATTTTAGAAGCTATATAAGCATTCATAAGACCAAGCGCAATAATAACATCAGGTTTGAAATCTTTAATCTGTTTTTTTATTTCCTTTTTATGAGAATTAGCTAATGATAAATAACTAATAACTGGAAGTTTAATAAAACTTGGACGAATAACCTGTATATTGGCCCTTTCATCAACTTTAGAAACATTATGAAAAGTTTTTTTAGGATAAACTAAACTATTATCTGATTTGTCCTTTGGCCAATCAATAGGATAATCGATAACATGAATTTCATGCCCCCTTACAGCCATTCTATCCATAAGATGATGTTGCTGATGTGGGTTTCTTTCTAACCAGTCAGACTCCTGAATAACTAAAATTTTCATAATATTCACTCTAATAGATGTAAAATAAAAAATATTCTCTAAATTTCCTAAAATAATCAATAATAAAATATCAAAATACAAAATTAATGAAATTTTAATTGTTAATCAATATTTAATAAATTTTTAGTCAATATTTAACAAATTATTAATTAATATTTAACAAATTATTAGTCAATATTTAACAAATTATTAATTAATATTTAATAAATAATGAAAACAAACAAAAATTATAAAAATCTAAAATTCAATAATATCTTTCGGATCAAGATTAGTAGCCATTGTCCAAAAATAAGCTTTTCCAGAAGAAATTCGGAATATAAAAAGTTCATCACTTTCAGCAGTTAAACCAAAATCTTTTAAAAATGGCCTATCTTCTAAACAAAGTTTTTTCATTTCAAAGTCATCAATAATCTCTGCTTTCCCTTCAACACGAAGCATTGTTCCAGTACCTTCATCAGGTTTGAAAAATGCTATTTCAATTTTATTATTATTTTTAATTTGATTAACTAATTCTTTCATAGAAGATGATTGAAAATAAAAACCAGTCTCATCAGCATACCACATACCCATAGCTCTAACATGAGGTTGATTATCTTCAGAAGTAGCTAACCATGCTACAGGGTTTTCATTTGCAAAATCAACACAATCATTAAAATCCATATTTAAACCTCCAATTTATAAACCATATTAAAAAATAATTAAAAAAAATAAAAATAAAATTAAATATTCAATATTAAAAAAATTAATATTGAAAAAGTAATATTAAAAAATTTAATATTAAAAAAGTAATATTAAAAAATTAATATTAAAAAAGTAATATTAAAAAAGTAATATTAAAAAACTCAATATTGAAAATTATTTAATTTAATAATCAAATTCTGCGCTTTCTTCAATATCATCCCAATTATTTTTAAACCATTTGTATGTATATTCAAGTCCTTCATCAAATGAAACTGAGGGTTTATAATTTAAGATATCTTTAGCTTTATCGATTGAAGATAAAAGTTTATTTTTAGCATCCCAATTTCTTCTAGCCCTATAAGAAATACCTTCTTTATTTCCAGTCAAACTATTTACTTTATTAGCCATATCAATAACTTGATGATCCTTACTAGAGCCTAAATTAATAGCTTCGCCAATAGCTTTTTCTTCAATCCCCATAGCTAAAAGACCATTAACAATATCTCCAACAAATGTCCAATCCCTAGTTTCACTCCCATCTCCAGTAATCGGAAGTGCTTGATTTGTCATAGACCAATAGAAAAAATTAGGAATTACATTCCTATATTTACCTGGAACTTCACCAGGACCAAAAACATTGAAAAATCTTGCATTTACAATTGGCATTTCATAAAGATTATTAAAATAATTAGTATAAAGCTCTCCAAGGAGTTTAGTTACTTGGTAAGGAGTGTGTAATGAAATAGATATATCATGTTCTTCAAAAGGCATCTTAGAATCAAGACCATAAACACCACAACCAGAAGAAGAATAAACAAAACGTTCTACACCAATCAACTGAGCATGTTGAAGTACTTTAAGGATACCAATCCCATTAACCATTAAATCTTTCTCAGGATTATCAACACTATTTTGATTCGCAAAATGAGCTGCTAGATGAAAAACATGAGATGGTCTTTCTTTAAAAACTCTTTTTAGAACAGATTCATCAAGAATATCTCCTTTAACAAACTCAATATTGTCATTTTTTGGTATATTCCATTCATAAGCAGATGATAAATTATCTAAAATAATGACTTTTTCTGCACCTAATTCTGATATTTTTTTAGATAAATTACTACCAACACATCCTGCTCCACCAGTCACAAGAACTGTTTTTCCCTGATATTCATTAAAATTATTTTTACTCATTGTAATCCTCAATAATTAACTAAAATACATTATTTTCTTGCTTTGCCTATTTTTCTTGCAATAACAAGTTCTCCAACAGCAATTAAACCAACAAAAAACTTTTCAAGTCCTCCAGTAGCCCATATTGCCTCCCCAAAGGTAGCATTCCGAATATTTCTTTCATAATCTTCTGCTTTAACACGTTTTCCAGTTGCCCTACGAGTAATGATAGCTGAAGCTTCCATTAGTTCTTCCCATGTAACCCCTTTAAGCTCTTGTTGCATAGCTTCATAAAGTTTATACACTTTAACATCATAAAGAGAAGATAATGTATCAATAATATCAAAAGATCTGATTACTCCTATAACAACCTCTTCCTGATTGATAACAGGCATACTTATTAATTTATGATTTGAAGTTTCAATAACTGCCAATCTAGAAGGATCATTCTCATGAATATATAGAATTTCTTCTTTTGGATGCATAATTTCAGAAGCAGTTTTTTTTCCTTCTCTTAATCCCTTAGTAACATCTAATGAGGTTATCCAACCGATTAATTTCATATCAGGACTAACAACCGGAGTAGTGAATCTTCTTGATTCTTCCATCTTTATAGAAACATCAGTTACAGTATCTTCTGGTGATACATAGATAAAATCTTTATCCATCATTTCTTTTGCTTTCATAAAATCCCTTCAAAATATAATTTTAGTTAAGTAATTTTTAATCATTGTAATTTTAGTGTTTTTATAATTTTTCCTTAAAATTGAATATACAATTATAAAACAATTGATTTTTTAATATAAATCATAACAGATAGATAATTATAAATAAATTTTAAGATAAATAATATAAATAATAATAGTAGATATATTTACTTTTAAATTAATCAATTTCCTCATTATTTGTTAAATTTTTCAAGCTTAGAGCATTTACTGGACATTTACTTGAGCATACATTACATCTAATACACTTGTCATTATCTAATACAACTTTTTCGCCATCTAATTTAATAGCATCAACAGGACAAGATTCTTCACAAAGATAACATTGTACACATGCATCTTGATCTATACAAAGAGATTTAGTTACAATCACAGGACCTAAAATTCTATCCAAAGTTATTGCATTAGTATCACACAGATTAACACATGACCCACAACCAACACAAAGTTTTTTATCAATATAAGGATATTCTTTATCCTCTAAATAAGGATAAGAAGTATCATCAGCAGCTTCAATTATTGATTTTTCTTTAATAGTAATAGCTTTTGTAGGACAGAACTTAATACAATTCCCACAATTATTACATTTAGTTCTATCAATACTAATATTTTCCATCCGAAGAACACGATGAGGAACTTTTACTTCTTTCAAAGAATATTCAACATTATTATCTTCTTTATTAATTGTCGATTTAGTATCCATTACATAAATACAAGAAACGGGACAGGTTTGTGCACAAATTTCACATTTAACACAATTATTTTCAACTCTAGATTTTTTGACCACACTAGAAGGAGAAATTGCATCAACAGGACACTCTTCAACACAAAGATCACATCTAACACAACGTGGAGAGATAGTTATAAGCTTATCATACCCATCATAAGCACCAATATCAACTTCAAAATCATCGATATCATCATCTAAATCTACTGATTTAAGAACAACTTCTCTTTGAAGATTCTCAATCTGTTTTTTAAGTTTTATTTCCATAAATCTTCCTCTATAATATGAGCATATCAATATTAATTTTTATAACAACCCAAATTATGTAATAAATTATTGAATATAAATAAATCAGAAATTATATAATAAATTACAAATTAAATCACAAAATACATAATAATTAATCTTTATGATAAATGTAAAAATCATAGGATTATATTATAAAAGATAAAAATATTTTTATTAATTCTAATATATATTATTATCTTCTTAATTCAGAAGAGATTGAATTTATCATTTATTATTTTTACATTTAATTATTAAAATTACTGTCCTATCCATATTTTTACCATAGAACTTTAAATTTTTTACAATTTATTTATTTAAGGCAAATTAATAGTATTTATTTAATAAAAGATTATAAAATTTAATAAAAGATTATAAAGAGAAATAAAATAAATATTAACAAACTTAAAACTAAATACTAATTAAAAAATATAATATTAGTTCAATAAACTTTAAAAAAAATAATTGAAAATATAATTTGATTTTAAAAAGTCTAAAACCAAATTAATTAAAGATAAATAGCCATTATTAGATCTAAAAAATAAAATTAAATATAAAATCATATAATCTATAAAATCCTGTTGAAAATAGAATAATAGGAGTATAATGAAATCAATATAATCCTATTAAATCTAAAAAAATAAAATTAAATGAAATATATAAAATTTATAAAATATTATAAACCTAATTATTTTCTTTTAATACTAACCTCATATCAACAGCTAATGCACCTTCACCTTCATCAAAAACAATTAGAGGATTAATCTCAAATTCATTAATTTCAGGGAAATCAGTTACAAGTTGAGAAATCCTTAAGATTATTTCAGTAATTGAATCAATATCCGACGGATTTTCACCACGAGCTCCCTCTAAAAGTTTATGTGTTTTAATATTTTTTACCATAGAATAAGCTTCTTCATGATTTACTGGTGCAATTGCAAATTTAACATCTTTTAATATTTCAACATATATACCACCAAGCCCAAACATGATCATTGGACCAAATGTTGGATCTTTAACCATTCCGACAATAACTTCCTTACCACCAGATAACATTTTTTGTAATTGAACCCCTTCTAAATCAGCATCAGGTTCTATTAATGGAATATTTTTCATCATATCTTTATAAGCTTCTTCAACTTCCTCTTTATTATTTAAATTAAGCTTTATTCCACCAACATCTGATTTATGAGAAATCTGAGGAGAAATGATTTTCATAACAAGAGGATATCCAATTTCTTCAGCAGCAGTCACAGTATCCTCAAGTTTAGTTGTAATAGCTGTACCTACAGTAGGTATTCCATAAGCTTTTAAGATATCAAAAGATTCCAATCCTAAAGATAAATCACCATTATCATAGGCATTTTTAATAATATCTTCAACTAATTTTTTATCAACATCAAATTTAGGAGGTTCCTGATATTCCATGTCTTTTATTTTACTATACCTATATAATGCTTTCATACTATTAACAGCCATTCTAGGATATAAATAATTAGGAATACCTTCCTTTGAAAGTATTTTTTCAGCTTTTTCAAACTCAGTTCCTCCAAAGAAACTACATAAAATTGGTTTGTCTGTTTTCTTAACAGCATCAATAGCTACTCTAGCTGTACCTTCACCATCAGTTACAGATTGAGGAGTCACTAAAAAGATCACACCATCAACATTAGGATCATCTAAAACCACATCAAGAGCAAATTTATATGTTTCAGGGCTTGCATCACCTAAAATATCAACAGGATTTTTAACACTAGCAGTAGGGGCTAAACCTTCTTTTAACCTATTTTTAGTATCTTCTGAAATTTCAGCAAGTTCCATTCCCTGCCTTATTATTTCATCAGTAACCATAATACCTGGACCACCAGCATTTGTGATTATAACTATTTTATTACCTTTAGGTAATGGTGATAAAGCAAAAGCAGTACTATAATCCATCATTTCAGCAAGAGAATCAATTCTTAAAACTCCTGCTTGGGAAAATGCAGCTTCGTAAGCTGAATCTGACCCTGCTATTGTACCTGTGTGAGATGAAACCGCTTCTGAACCTTTAGATGTTCTTCCTGATTTTATAATAAGAATAGGTTTCTTTTTACTAGCTTCTCTGCATGCAGTTATAAAATTTGGACCATCCACAATTCCCTCAAGATATCCTATTATAACCTCAGTATTAACATCCTCAACAAAATTTTCAATACAATCCTTTTCATTAATAATTGCTTTATTTCCAAGACTTACAATTCTAGAAAATCCGATATTTTTTTTATCTGCATAATCCAAAATAGCAGACATTATAGCTCCAGATTGAGACATGAAGGAAATTTTACCCTTAAGAGCCATGTCAGCCGAGAATGATGCATTCATATCATTATAAGTATCTATAACTCCTAAACAATTTGGACCTACTAATTTAATGTCATATTTATTACATATTCCTATAAGTTCATTTTCTAGTTTAGCTCCATCTTCGCTAATTTCTTTAAATCCTGCAGATATAACTATTATATTTTTTATTCCAAGTTCACCACAATTTTCAACAGCATTAATTATATGTGCAGCAGGTATAGCAATTACAACTAAATCAACAGGACCATATTCTTCTAATGATTTATATACTGTTAGTCCTAAAATTTCTCCACCCTTAACATTGACAGGAATTATTTTACCTTTATAACACTTTAATAGTGATTTTATTATATCATTACCAATTTTACCTTTTTTATCTGTTGCACCTATTACTGCAATTGATTTAGCATTAAATATTCCATGCATTCTATCACCTTGTACTTTTAAACTACAGATTAATCTTCGATATAGATAAAAAATCTAATTAAAACCTCTAATATAGATACAACATAAATTTATCAATCGAATAATCTTTAATTAATTTAATATACAATATTTTAATTTATTATTTAAAGTTAGGAATGAACATACATATAAAAACTAAACAAACTCAAACACTAAAATATAAATTTAATCAATAATTAGATTGTAATTAAATAAATATTAATTAAATGAAATATTAATTAAATAAAATATTAATTAAAATATTAAAACATCCGAATAGCTAAAATAAAACATCAATAATATTTTAATTATAGCATGCGAAAAAAATGGATTAAAACATAAAAATAATTTAAAAATAATAATTATTAAATTAAAAAATATTATTAAATTAAAAATATTATTAAATTAAAAATAATACACTTATCAAATTAAAAATATTATTAAATTAAAAATAATATAATTATTAAATTTATTATATAATAAAATTTCATTCAAATATTAAACTTAAAATATTCAAATATTAATCAAAATTTCAAGAAATATTAAGAAGATATTAATATAAAACTTAATATGCTAGATATAATTTTTATTATTTTAATCTACTTTTTTTATATTACACTTTTTATAATATAAACATTTTGAAAAAATAATGATAAATAAGCCAGTAATAATAAAAATAATTACTTTTACATTAACAATTAGGATTCGTGTAAATTGTGAACCCTAAAACAAGAAATTATACAAAAAACATGAAAAATTCATGGAATAAAAAATAATAATAGATAATTATTTAATGATTAGTATCATCTATATTATCTTCAAAATTTTCTAGTTGAGTTTTATTTGGAAGGCCAACAGTACAAATATTTTCAACACATTTTGAAGCAACCCAATTTCCAATTAAACAAGATTTTTCAAGAGAATATCCTTTTAAATAAGAATATAAAAATCCTACATTAAATGAGTCCCCAGCAGCAGTTGTATCCACAACATCAACATTGAAAACTGGAACTTTAACCTCCTCATCTTTATTATTAATGGCATAAACACTTTTTGATCCTCTTTTAACAACAACTGTGTCAATTCCATCGTCAAGGACATGAATAGCAATATCCCTAAATGATAAACCTTCATCAGAATCTATTAAACCATCAACTTCAGAATAATAATTTTCAAATAGTAATTTAAGCTCATTTTCATTAATAAGGAGAATATTTGTCCTATCTAAAAGTTTTTTTATATCTTTAATCTCTTTTTTGGCATAGAACATTCCGGGATCTAAACTCAATATAACAGAATCTGGAATATAATCCAATAGTTCCAATTGAGTATTAAATGAATCTCCTAAAAAAGAAGAATAATGAATTATTTTTGTATTTTGGATATTTTTAAGATTAATTTCATCAATAGTTATTTCATCATTAACTCCTGAATCAACATATAATGCACGTTCACCATTCTCATCAATAAATCCAAGAACTTTCCCAGAATTACCTTTTTCAGACATGATTAAATTATTAACAAATACTCCCTCAGAGATTAGTTTTAATTCAATACATTCTCCTTCCTCATCATCAGCTATTTTACCAATATAAGATGTTTTCAATCCTAAACGAGAAAGTCCTATAATAGTATTAGCTGCTGATCCTCCAGGATTAGAATCTAAATCTTTAATATAACTTTCTTGGTCTTGACAAGCAATTTCATTAACATAATACATTTTGTCAAGATTTAAAGCACCAAAACCAATTACATCAACAGGAATATTATTATTTATAATACTCATATTTTACTCCATAATATTTTAGATTATTTTATAGACATGAAAAATAATTTAATAATAAATAAATTTAATAATACAATTTTAATGAGATAAAAATTTATTAATACACATCTAGTAAGATAAAAATTTATTAATACACTCCTAGTAAGATAAAATTTATTAATACACATCTAGTAAGATAAATATTCATTAATATCCTTTTAATAAGATAAAAATTTACTAATTAACAAATTTAATAATTAATAACTTAAATAATTAAATTTTAAATAAAATAGTAAGATATAATAATAAATGAAAGAATATAATACTAAAATTTATAAAAAATCATTTTATAAAAGATTTAATAAAAGATTTAATAAAAGATTCATTTTATAAAAAAAATACTAAATGATTTATTTATAAAAGATCTAATAAATTAATATTATACTCTCCAAGTTCACCATTAAAGTTCCCAGCAGATATTTTAACAATATCGTCTGCATATTCACTCTCTAAAACAGCCCCAATAGATTTTTTCATAGCTAATTTCGCAGTATCCATATTAATTCCATTAATAACAATTTCAGGAATATAATTAACTTCATCAGGGACCTTAGATAAATTTTTAATATCTTTCTTCAATGATGGACAATAAGGATGGTTTGTAGTAGGTCCAATCCAAGGATAGTTTGTTTCAACTTTAGAAGCAGCAGAACATATCCCAAAAGGAGCTATTACACCTTCAACATCCATTATTGCATCTATAGCTAATTTCCCTGCTTCAAGAACTGCTTCTTTAGTTTTACACATATACCAAAAATTAGCACCCATTATTCCCTCACCATAATATAATTCATTTTCTATTTGAAAGTCAGGAACTGCAATAGGAACATTTATCATTTCACGATTGTAGACATTTTCAATCCATTCATATCCATCACCACAATGTCCAACTTGTTTCATCATGTTAATAGACCCTTTTCCATCATCTATTTTAGTATAATTGAACATTTTTGTAAAAGGTTTAACCAAAACATCTTGACGAATTCTATAAGATAATTCTAATTCATATTTTTCCATATCATCAAGGCCAAACCAATATTGTACAATTGCACCAATACGGCCATCCGGAGTTTTATCCTTATCAACAAAACATTCCACTCCCCCTTCAATTCGCCCAATAACTGCACTAGGAGTTGAAGTAGAATCATAAGCAGCTTGTTTTAGAGTATCTTTATCATCAGCAGTTATTAATGCCCTAATATATTTTCCAGAAAAGCATTCCGCAAAAGTATCTTCAATTAGATTTTCGTTTATCATAAAACACCTTATTATTACTATATAAATTATAAACAATATTATTATATTAATATTATAAATTATAAAATTTACTATAATATATATTATAAAATAAAAAAAATCAAGAAGTAATAATAAAAAAGGAAATATAATTAAAAAAAGAGAATAAAATTAAAAAAAGGAAATATAATTAAAAAAAGGAAATATAATTAAAAAAAGGAGATATAATTAAAAAAAGAGAATATAATTAAAAAAAGGACTTATAGTTTAAAATGGAAGTATGATTATAAAAAAGACTATAAAAAATTTATTATTATATTATAAGATAATTGATAATAAATAAAATAAAAAAAAGATAAAATATATTAAAAATTTATTAAAAATTATCAAATTATCCTAAAGAACCAATATCTTTTCCTCTGAGTTTTTTTCTCATTTTTAAACTTTCAGAAACAAGCATATCAATATTATCTTCTTTAACAATCTCAATTATCGGCAAATCTTTATTCTTAAATATTTCATTAAACTCCTCTATAAGAGCAAACCCAATTCTGAAACTTTCAAAAGCCCTTTTAGTATCAGTAGAATAGGATTTAACAAATTCAAAAACATATTCCCTATTGAATTTACTATGAAGATCTATCAAAAAAGAAGTAGGAATAGTATTATCTGAAATTATAGCTATATCTGCTTCTCTTATAGCTACTTCATTACCATTAAAAGAAACAGCAATCCCTCCATTTTCTTTTGCAAAATTTAAAGGTTCAACATCGGTATGACTATCCCCTACATACATTATACTAGCTTTATTAAGTTCCAATTTAGACATTATGTGTTCAATAGCATTTTTTTTACCAATTCCGCCAATACATTTAATATCTTTTATTATATTAAATATATCCATCATGGGAATTTCTTCAAAAAATATTTTATTTAAAGTTTCAGTATCTAATTCGCCAGTTTTAGACTCTTTTTTAGCAATTTTAACAATATCTTCTTTAAATTTAAATAACTTTTCTCTTTCATCATTAGATATCTCATAATCATCTAGATTATTTAATTTTGTAAAGTATGTATTTTCAAAAGGAAAATCAAGATAATCAGATATAGCTTCAATATATTGACCATAACTAGTACTTACAATAAAAGAGTCCATAGTATTTATAGCTAATTTGATTGTTTTTTCTGCATTTTGAACTAAAAAAATATGTTCTTTAGAAAAATTAATAATATCCTTATTAGATATATTGTAAGCTTTAAAAAATGGTATAATAAGTTTAAGAGTATTTCCAGAGTTATAACCTTCTTTTTTAACTACATCAACTAAATAATCATCAAATAAACTAATAATTCTAAAAAAATCGTCCCCAGAAGGAATAAATTCTTTTGCAAGTTCATATGCATTATCATTCAAAGATAATGGGCCTTCACAGTCAGTTACAAATAATCTTTTCAAAAAATTTCCTCCATTTAAAAATAAAAATAATAATAAAAAAATGATGATAATAAGAATAATAATGACATAAGAATAATAAAAAATTCTATAATAAATTGATACTTTAAAAATTATTAAGCCACTTTAAAAATTATTAATACATTAAAAATAATTTACTAATATAGTTTTATAAATATATGACTAAATTTTAATTAATAATTTAAGTTAAATGATAAAAAAATTAGATGAATAAAATAATATAATTAATTAACATATTATAATCACTTATAATTGTTAATAATTAACTATTTTATAATCAAAAATTAACTATCATTTTTTTAAGCAAATTTTGATAGCATTAACAGGACATAAAGCTTCACATTCCCTACAAGATATACATAAATCCTGATCAACAGAAATCTCATCATCATCTAAATTCAATGCATCAACTGGACATTGATTGACACAAACTCCACATGCTTGACATAAATCTTTATGAATTTTAAATTCACCATCTCTAACAGATTCAATATTTCGTCTAATGAAATAAATATCATTTTCACGAGTTTCAAAAAATTCTTCACTTAATTCAATAGCTGTTACAGGACAAGTTGAAACACATTTACCACAAAATACACATTTATCTTCAATATGAATTGGTGATGGTAACTCTAGCCAAATAGCATTAACAGGACAAATTGGAATACATTCCCCACAGCCAATACAATTATCCTCAAAAACTTTAATTTTACGTATAGGAGGGAAATATTCGACTAAATCATTCATATCAACTACAGAAATATCAGAAACTGTAATATCTTCAATTTTATTAATTATAGATTTAGTAACATTTATTTCAAAATCTTTATCTTTTTTATCAGATGATTCATGAGCCAAATCTGATAAAATTGAATCAACTTTTGCAATATCATTTGATAATTTTTTGATATCTTTATCAATAATGCTGGAAGCTATTTCTAAAGATCGAATTTTATTAAAGGATTCATAAGCTTTTTTACGAGAAGAATATTTAATAGCTGAAGATGGGCAAACTTCCATACATTCTTCACATCTTGCACAATAGGAAGGGTCAATGTAAGGCAATTTACTTGTTTTACCAACATTAATAGCTCCCCTAGAAGGACATATTCTTGTACATGTCATACATCCAATACAATTTTTTTGATTTACAACAATTGCTCTTCCACCAGAGACAGTTCTAGGGAGTATTTCCCCATATTTAATTGCATCCGTTGGACAAGATCTAAAACAATAGCCACATCTAACACATTTATCTTCATCAATTTCACTATGGACCTCTTCACTCCCAGAAGAAGTTAAATGAATTGCTCCTGTTTTACAAGAAGAAACACAAGCCCCACATGCCCTACAAAGTTTAGAATTTATATTAGGAATATTTTCACTAATAGGATCAGCTAACTTTGTTTTCATTTTTATAGCATCATATGGACAAGCTTCCCTACATAAAACACAACCAAAACATTTTTCATTTATTTTAGTAGTGTCATCATCTGAATCGATATAAATAGCTTCAACTGGACAAGCTTTAAGGCAAGGTTTATCTTTACATATTTCGCACTTGCTATTGTCGATTTCATAATCGACTTCAACTTCCCTTAAAGGCTTAGTGCATTTTTTAGTAGAAACCTCGATAATAATCATCCCCTAATATAATATTCACCTATTAGCTAATTGAGATTCTTTTAATGTGATTAAAATTACTTTTTCTCCATTAACATCATCAAGTAAAAATTTTGCTATGAAATACTTAACAACAGAGAAAGGACAAGTTTGATAACAATTACTACATCTTAAACATTTATCAGAGTCTCTTTTAACTTCATTCTTTTCAGAATCATAACTAATAGCTTTTGTTGGACATTCATCAACACATAAACGACATTTTTTACACTTAGATTCATCCCAAGTGATAATTCTAATTTTTAATCTGTCAGTAGCATTTTCAATTATTTCTAATGCTACTTCTTCATCAGGTAATATATTTAATGCCTTATCCCAAATTTCGGACAAAGGAAATTGTAATTTAAGAAGTTTTTCAGAAGGCAAATTATTGAGTTCATCTTCTTTACTTTCAATAAACTCTTCAAGAGTGTTTACAACAAGGCGAATTATTGCTTTTTGATCTTCAAGGTTATCAATAAATACTCCTTTCATAGCTCCTTTCACAGGACATGCCTCTAAGCAATTTCCACAAGAAATACATTTTGATTGGTCCACCATAATTTTATTATCTTTTTCAATAATTGCTCCTTCTACAGGACAGGATTTAATACATTTTTTACATTTAATACATAAAAAATCATCAACAGTATACTGTCTTTTAGAGGGAATTATATTAAATTCTTCCCTAATTAAATGATTCTCTCCGCAAAGCAATGTTTTAGGTTCTGTTGGACACACTTCTGCACAAAATCCGCACCTAATACAAGCTCTTTTATTTATAACAGGATATGCTTTACCTTCACCATCATGATCATCTCCATCTCTAACAAGTTTAATAGCATGCGGAGATGGACAAGATTGAGTACAAGCCCCACAACCTATACAATATTCTTTAAGAACTTCTGGAAAATCCCTAAACCTATCCGGCTTTTCAACAATATCATGTTGAGATTTTGCATCAGTAATCCCTTCTAAAAAAGATTTCCTAGCAAATTCATACAAATACCAAATTACAGAAGACATATTTTACCCTTAATTAATAAATTAGATAATAAATTATAGTTTAATAAGTAATTACATTCAAATTAATAATAATAATAATAATAATAATAGATATAATTATACTTACAATCCATATTTAAATAAAATTAAATTTAGAATTATATAGATCACTCCAAATTATAAAAATCTTTTGAAGTTTCACCTTTATCAACATCTATAATAGCCACCCTTTCAGCACAAGCAATACAAGGATCTGCACTTGCATAAGTAGCTACAGCATCTGAAACTGTTGCAACATCTTTAAGCATATATTTAGCACATGCATCAATATTCATAATACTTGGAGTCCTAATAGAAATATGCTTAATTAAATTACCATTAGTTTCAATCATATAAACAACTTCACCTCTTGGAGCTTCATTTCTCCACTCAGCATAACCAGAACCAATCTCAACTTTAGTCCTAATATCTCCTTCAGGCAAAGCATCAATTGCTTGCCTTATTAAATCAATAGAACTAGAAATTTCTGTAAATCTATTCATAGTTCTTGCATAATTATCTCCTTCTTTTCTCCAAATAGGTTTAAAATCAAGATAATCTCTGTAAGTATGATGTTGTTCTCTTAAATCATGCTTTAAACCAGAAGCTCTTCCAATAGGTCCAACTGCCCTACCTTTTAAAGCTTCATCTCTTGTCATTTTACCAACATCTTTAGAACGAAGACCAACAAGAGGCCCTTCACTGAAAATTTCAGTATATCTATCTAAATCTTTTTCAATTAAGCTAATTTTTTCCAATATTGCATCAAGGTGAACTTGTTTTGCATCCATACGAACACCACCAACAACATTCCAACCCATGTTAACTCTATTACCAGTTAAAAGTTCAATAGAATCCATTGCATGTTCTCTCAAAGATAAAACATACATAAATAAAGTTTCATGTTCTATAGTCTTGAAATATGTAGAATTAGCTAAAAAATGACTTTGAATCCTATCTAACTCATTAGTAATAACTCTCAAAAGTTGAGCACGTGCAGGGGCCCTAACATCAGAAATTTTTTCTATTGTTTCTGCAAATGTTTGTGTATGTTCATAAGAACAAATTCCACAGACTCTTTCAGCAAGGTAAATACATTTTTGCCAAGTTTTACCTTCCATAATCTTTTCAATTCCTCTGTGAACATAACCATAATCAATTTCGGCTTTTAAAACTCTTTCACCTTTAGTTTGTAATTTTAACCTTAGAGGTTCTTTTAAACCAGGGTGAATTGGACCAATAGGTAATATCATTTATTTGCCTCCATTATTAGATTCTTTTGCAGTTTCTTTCCCATTAGCTTCCCTTCCTCTAGCAGCAATTGCTCCAGGAGCAACTGCAAGAATAGCTTCTAAAATTTCACTAGGTCTTGGAGGACAACCAGAAATTTCAGCATCAACTGGAATAAAGTCAGAAACAGGAGCATGGACTTTTCCACCTTCTTGGTTAAATACATCTCCAGATAATGGACAATTACCAACACAAGCAACTACTTTAGGCTCAGGGGCTTTTGTATATATTCTTCTTATTTTTTTAATCCATTGTTCAGTAACAGCCCCAGTTATTAATATAACATCAGCTTCACGAGGATTACTGTGAACATAAATTCCATATTGTTCAAGATCATATCTAGGAGATAATAGTGCAACAATTTCTACATCACAACCATTACATCCCCCACAATTAACTAAACAAACATGGATGGAACTTTTTCTAACAATATCTTTAAGAGTATTTAGCATTTAGTGACCTCTTAGATCAAACTTAATTTTAAATTAGATTTAAACAATCTTTAATGATTCAAACATTCTTTGTTAATATAGCACGAACAAATATTATATTAATTATAATCTAAAAATTATTATATTCTATTATAAATATTTATAATTAGATTATATTTATTTATATTTATTTGATTACTATTTCATTAATTTTTATTAATTATTTAATAAATATATTAATAATTTTTAGTAAATGTACAATTAACATATTAATGATATATACTGTATATCATACGATACTATATATCTATGATGCTATATATTAATGAAAATATATATTCTATGATACTATATATTATATTGTACTAAAAATATTTAAATAGACAATAAGTCTAAAACTTGCTTTTTACCATCTTTTAAAACCATATCATAATCTTTACCATTAATTATCTCTTTTACCAATGATATTTTAATCCTATTAGCTTCTTCAACAGTTACTATTTCCATAACATCACATAACCAACAAAGCCTTAAATCTGCATGAAGTCTTTCAGAAAGACATTTAGGCCTAGCTGATTCAAGAGTTGCATGAAGAGCTTCTAAACTAGACATATCTAAATGTCTCATTAAGATTTTTTCGAGTTCTTCATTGGAAATTTCTAACTCACTAGCTAAAGGAGCAACAACATCTTCTTTCCACCTAAAACTCCGAAGGATTCTTAATTTCATTGTTTCCAATAGCTTTTTATCTTCATCCACATTATCACCAATAGAAAGTAAAAAATTTTTAAATGATAATTTTTAAACATATTTGTTCAAAAATCTAAATCAATATATAAATACCAAACCATATTAAAGCAGATACAATTATTCCTATAAAAGTTTCTTTTCTCCCATAACCTGGCCTCATCCCAATTACTAAAGCTATTAGGAATAAACCTATAGATATTAATATTTCTGAGGAAATAAAACCAATCATATTAGAAATAATTCCATAATTAAATAATAATATCCATCCAAATATAGCTATTATAAGAGAAACTATTTCAATATCATTTATGATAAAAGGTTCTCCATGCTTTTTATAGCTTATTAAAAGACCTAAAATAGATCCTACAATAAAGACAAGTATATATATTAAATAGGATAATTCATTCATTCATATCACTCAGCAAAAATCATAATTGATTAATAAATACTACAGGGGTTTATTACTACATAGGTTTATAAAGTAGTATAAATGACACAATAATTATGACTAATGTTATCATAAACACTATATTTTCCAAATTTTCAGTTATATGGGCAAATTTCTCTTTATTTTGAAGTAATATTAAAGGAAACATGAGAAATCCAAAAATTGTTACAGGAATAACCTCCCATCTTTGAATTACTACAGCTAATCCACTAGCTATAATAATTCCAATAGCAACACATGAGGTCAATACAATAAAATCTTTTTCTTTATTCATGATATCTCCTCTTTATTCATAATATCCCTCATTAATTAATTCATTGATAATTTTAAATCAAATTTAAACAAAGTTTTAAAGTAAAGTAAATTATGGTTTTAATAATTCATATCATAGTAAATTATGGTTTTAATAATTTATATCATAATAATTTACATTATAGTAATTTTATTTATTTTTTAATTATAAATTTAAACAAGACAAAAATCAAATATATTTATTTAAAACATACTTTATCCTATTTAAGCTATAAACATTAATAATAGAGATCCAACTATTCCAATAATAGCTAAAGAAATTTGACTCATTACAGAATGATTAGGGTTTAAAATTGGAGTGGTAGCATTTATAAGTGCAGTTATAGCAGTAATCAATATCATTCCAATTAAGTACCCAATTATTGAAAGTGGCCCGAAGAAAACTGTTAAAAAAACCCATAACAATACATACCATGCTATGGACTCTGAAAGCATCATATAACCTCTTAAAACACCAAAGTGCTCAGTTTCAAAACCAGAAATAATGTCTTTTCCTTTAGTTATTGAAAATGGAGAATATGGTGATTTAGAAACTATAAGAACAAAGAACATTAGTGCTGCTAATGGTATTGAAAATATTAAAGGACCATTAATTGATTGATATGTTACAATTTCTCCTAAATTCATAGTTCCTGTTTGAAGAAATACAATGACCAAAACTGCAAATAATGGAATTTCAGCTGCTGCTGAAAAAACTGCCCTAACACAACTCATTTTACCATAAGGAGAACCAGATGAGGATCCTGCATTGTGTTCAACAATTTTATAAACAGCATATACACCAAATATTATTAATAGTGAACCATAAGAAACAGGTCCAGCAATCACAGCAACTACCCATATAGCACAATACATACAAGCAATAGCTATATAAAATGGCATAGATGCAGTTTTTGGGAATGAAGATTCTTTAAAAAAGAATTTTAAAGAATGAAGAAAATGTTGTATAATAGGAGGCCCTGGTCTAAGCTGTATTCTTGCCATTACTTTCCTATGGAATCCTAACAGCAAACTTCCAAGTAAAAAAGCTATTACAACATTAATAATGATATTAGCCATTAAATTCATGGTATCAACTAAAGATGAAAAACTAAACATAAAGACTTAATATCCAATGAATGGTTCTTCAGTTCTTTCCTCCTTCTCTTCTTTTTTAGCTTTTGCCATAGTTATTAAACCTAATGAAAGTATAAATATTGGTATGAATACAATAGCTATCCCATAAACAATCCAAGCAGATGGACTAAATATTAAAGCATATAATATTAGTAGTATTGATATTATTAACAATGAGTAACTAGTTAACATTAGTTTATTCATTTTCACACCTAATTATTCTAAATTTTATTTAAATTAAATTTTTATAATTATTTATTTTATATAATATTATTTTATATAATATCTATTTTATATAATATGATTTTATATAATAGATAATAACTAATATAGATCTGAATTATGTTACAATTATTAGTAGTACTTCAATCACCCTTATAATTATCATTAAGGAACTTAAATGAATAATTAATAAAAATGGAGAACCAGGAGTCCTAAACATTTCTGCTTTTGTAGCAAAAAATGGAGCTATACCAGTTTCACCAGCTACACCTATTAATATAAGTATTGCTCCAAAGATCATCATAGGAGATGTACCAATTCCTGAAAGTACAAATAAGCTTAAAGTACCAGTAGCAGCAAGAATTATAGCTGCTCCACCAAACAATGGAAGTGATGAAATCATAGCCATTATACCATATTGATAAGCGGCATCAAGAACATCTACCTGTTTTACTGCAGAAACTATACCTACATTAACAATACCTATTAATGCAATGAATAGAGTCAAATTGAATAAATCTCCAGTAATCATTGCTCCAGCAGTAGCTAATCCACAAACAATAGCTAAAAATCTTCTTATTTTAAATTCACTTAAACCTATTGAAACTCTATTTTCTTTTAAAGTTCCAAATTCTGCCTCGACTTGAGTTTCAGTTCTACTAATAGCTATAAGAAATGTGAATATTAAAACAACTGCAAACATGAATAGATGGAATGGGGTTAAATATAATACAATATCTCCTAAAGGTATTGTTCCAAGTAAATTACCACCTAATGATGTAATATCCATATTAATCCTCTTTATTTTATGATAAATTAATCCATTATATATTATTTTTTAATAAATTTATTTTATAAATTATTTTTATAAATTTTTTTAAACTAATTTTTTTAGTAAATTTTTTAAACTAATCTTTTTTAA
>VSSQ01000357.1_pt1 | contig 36983 bp, 34 predicted proteins | sample 4763081 | NCBI WGS metagenome assembly VSSQ01 (sample SAMN12137344, study PRJNA551015) | bioreactor metagenome | isolation source: SDC9 anaerobic chlorinated ethene degrading culture | place: USA: Knoxville, Tennesee | collected 2015-01-01
GGAATCGATTTATTACTGGAAGAGGGCCTTAATATCAAGGTATTGCTGTTGCCCGACGGGGAAGACCCTGATTCATTCGCGCAAAAACACAATTCTGCGGATTTCATTGCATTTGTGGAGAAAAATTCGGTAGACTTCATCCGATTCAAAACCGGCATCTTGTTGGAAGATGCAGGAAACGATCCTGTAAAAAGGGCAGGACTCATCATCGACATTGTAAAAAGTATTGCTATCATCCCAAATCAGGTAATCCGGGCCGAATATGTGAAGGAATGCAGCATGCTCCTGCAGGTGGATGAGGCTATGCTGTACCACGAAATCAACAAACTGAAAAAGGCAGAGCAGGGAAAGGCACAGACTAACGCACCGCAACCGCAGGCACAGACAGAACAGCCTGACAATGCCACGCAGGCTCCCCTCAGTCAGACTCCTCAAACCGGTATCTATGCGCAAGAGGAAAGAAGTATCCTGCAAACTCTGATCCGGTATGGGAAAATGGATATGCAACACCCCGACCTTAAAAAACAGACACCGGAGCCGCTGATTACAGCTGATTTTGTCTATGAAGAAATCAACCGCGATGGAATCTCTTTCAGTACACCGATACATCAGCAGATTTTAAAAGAATACGAAGCGCATTATCAGGAAGCGGATTTCAATGCGGAAAAACACTTCCTGTATCACCCGAACCCTTCCATTGCGCAGCTTACCGCCGACCTGATTACCGAGAAATACACCCTGAGCAAGATTCACGCGAAAATCAAGGAAGTTAAAACAGACGCAGATAAACTGCATGAGCTGGTACCCAGGGTGATGTACGAATACAAAAACCGGCTGGTGCTTGACATGATTAAAGAAAAATTATTTTTGCTGAAGGAAGCTTCTGAAACAAAAAATTATACCCTGGCTGACGAAATCATGCTGGAATTAAAAGCGCTCGATGAGGTAAAACAGAAATTGGCGAAAGAATTAGGAACGAGGGTGATAACGAAGCTTTAAATTTGATTCTTTAAACTCTTAAACCATATAAGACATATAAGTTACATATAGGCATCTATACTTTTGACATCAGACATTAGACATCAGACATTCAAAACATGTTTTTATTCGATAAAATAATCTTTGGCCCTGTAAGAAGCCGGCGACTGGGGGTTTCCTTAGGTGTTAATCTCTTGCCGGTGGATGCCAAGATCTGCTCGTTCGACTGCATTTATTGCGAATGTGGTTTCAATACAACCATGCAGGAATCGCCGCTTCCAACACGGGAACAGGTTTATGCCGCACTCGAAGCTAAATTACGGGAGATGGTGGCAGCCAACGAATTACCCGATGTAATCACTTTTGCCGGCAATGGAGAACCTACCCTGCATACACAGTTTAAAGACATCATCGACGATACCATCGCGTTGCGTGACCGCTATTGTCCGGAAGCCAAAGTTAGTGTTCTGTCGAATTCAACCCGCATACATAAACCTGCTGTTTTCAGGGCGCTACAGCAAGTTGATAACAATATACTGAAATTTGATTCAGCAATTGAGAGCACGGTACAGCGACTTGACCGGCCGGTCAGCAAACAATTCACTGTAAACAGGCAAATAGAAGATCTGAAAAGATTCAACGGCAATCTCATCATCCAGACTTTATTTCTGCGGGGCAAACTGAAGGATGGAGTCATTGACAACACAACAGAAGAAGAAGTTTCCCTCTGGCTTGAAGCCCTGAAAATCATCCGCCCCAAACAGGTAATGATTTACAGCATCGACCGTGAAACCCCAACGAAAGGGCTGGAAAAAGTACCTTTGGAGACCCTGCAGCAAATTGCAGAAAGAACGAGAAAAATTGGGTTTGAGGTGATGGTGAGTGTATAGTCGCTTCGCTCCGATGCCGGTCAACAGAAGGAGATAAGTGGTTAGCGGATAGTTTAAAAATTAAAATGTTTATAACAAAATAATGTCTGGCATCTGGAGACTGTTGGCTGGAGTCGGAGCAAAAGGTTGAATAAGATATAAAACCTTATTTTTTAACCTTATTTTCTGACTAAACAACCTTAGTAGGAAAAAGGTTATAATAACATACAAATAACCTTATTACCTTATTTGTCATTTAATATTTAATAAGGTAATAAGGTTTGACCTGATGAGTTTAATCATTTGCTGCTACTAAGGTTGTTTAGTCAGAAAATAAGGTTGTGAAATAAGGTCCGTAGACCTTAGACAATAAAAAAAAATATGTCAAAAATCATCCTCGAAAACATGGAGTTCCAGGCCAACCACGGCGTGTTGGAGCACGAGAAAACACTGGGAAACACTTTCCTGGTAACTGTAGAAATGGAAGTTTATACCGACAAGGCCGGAGTAACAGACCTGCTTGAAGACACCATTAATTACCAATTGGTGTATCAGGCCATCAAAAAACAAATCGAAATTCCTTCGAATCTGATTGAACATGTTGCCCACAGAATTGTTGATAAACTGATGAATAAATTTTTAAAGATTCAGGCGCTGAGTCTTACTCTGTCCAAAATGAATCCACCCCTCGGCGGCAAAGTCGAAAAGGTGTCAATTCAAATGGAACGGAGGAGATGAGCGGAAAACGGAGAACGGAGAGCAATAAGCGAATAACCAATAGCGATACTGAATTATTACCATTGATTATTGAACTTTTTGCCGTATTAAACATTGTGAAGTAAAAACTTTTGCTTTCCGCTTACAGTTTTCCGCTATTCGCTATTAGTTATTCACTATTCACTAAAAAAATGAAGTACCTTTTCGACGGTGTCAAGGAATTCCTGGCCAATGATTACATAGAACTGAAACGACATTTCCACAAAATAGGGAAAGGTCAGAAACCGCATACCCTGTTTATAGGTTGTTCGGACTCACGGGTGGTACCGAATCTGATTACACGTACTTTGCCCGGTGAATTGTTCGTAATCCGCAACATTGCCAATATCGTTCCCAGACACCGTATTTCGAAAGAATTTCTCGCGACTACTTCCGCGGTAGAATATGCTGTACAAGTGTTGAATGTTGAAAACATCATTGTTTGCGGACATTCCAATTGCGGTGGATGCAAAGCTATCTACATGGATGAAAAGCAGACAACAGATATTCCACACACCCGTAAATGGCTGGAACTGATGGGAAAAGTAAAAGAACAGGTGGCAACACTGGGAACAAATGACGAATTGGAAAAAGCCGTATTGACTGAGCAACTCAACATCGTAGAACAAATGAACCACTTGCTCTCCTATCCCTACATCAAAGAACGGTACGAGCAAGGTAAAATGAACATCCTGGGATGGTATTATATCATCGAAACCGGCGAGGTGTTTAATTATGATACAGAGTTGAGGAGGTTTGAGAAGATCGAGTAAAGAAGGTCTAAAGTCTAAAGTCAGACATCAGACGTTAGACGTTAGACATCAGACGAAAAAATTGATTTTTTTTTCTTACTTTTGCAGCTCAAAATTTTGTAATAACATTTCATGAAGAGAATCCGTAATTTCTGCATCATAGCCCACATCGACCACGGCAAAAGTACCCTGGCCGACCGTCTGTTAGAATACACCAAAACTGTATTTGACAAAGATCTGCAGGCACAGGTGCTGGACAATATGGATCTTGAAAGGGAAAGGGGTATCACCATTAAGAGCCACGCCATTCAGATGAACTACAAGCTGAATGGGGAAGATTTTGTTCTCAACCTGATTGACACTCCGGGACACGTCGATTTTTCCTACGAGGTTTCACGTTCCATTGCTGCCTGTGAAGGGGCGCTGTTGATTATTGACGCGACGCAGGGAATTCAGGCGCAAACCATTTCCAATTTATACATGGCCATCGAACATGATCTGGAAATCATCCCGGTGATGAATAAAATGGATATGGATTCGGCCATGCCGGAAGAAGTGGAAGATCAGATTGTGGATTTACTTGGCTGTAAACCGGCAGATATCATCCGCGCCAGCGGAAAAACAGGCATGGGGGTTGAAGAAATTCTCGAAGCTATCGTGCATCGTATCCCTGCACCCAAAGGTGATCCGGAAGCACCGTTGCAATGCCTGATTTTCGACTCTGTATTCAACTCTTTCCGGGGTATTATCGCTTATTTTAAGATTGCCAATGGGACCATCCGCAAAGGTGACCTCGTGAAGTTCGTGGCAACGGGAAAAGAATACGATGCAGATGAAATCGGAATCCTGAAACTCGATATGGTTCCCGTGCAGGAACTCAGCGCCGGAAATGTTGGTTACATCATCTCCGGAATTAAAACTTCGAAAGAAGTGAAAGTAGGCGATACCATTACCCACGTGAAACGTCCATGTGAAAAAGCCATCTCCGGTTTTGAAGAGGTAAAGCCAATGGTTTTCGCCGGTGTATATCCGGTGGATACCGACGATTTTGAAGATTTACGCTCTTCCATCGAAAAACTGCAACTCAACGATGCCTCGCTGACCTTCGAACCGGAATCTTCAGTGGCATTGGGTTTTGGCTTTCGTTGTGGTTTTCTGGGAATGCTTCACATGGAAATTATCCAGGAACGACTCGACCGTGAGTTCGACATGAACGTGATTACAACGGTTCCGAACGTTTCCTATAAAGTATATACGAAGAAGGACGAACTGATTGAAGTGCACAATCCATCCGGATTGCCTGATTTTATGCTGATCGACCGGATCGAAGAACCCTATATCCGCGCTTCTATCATTACCCGTACCGATTATATCGGTCAGATCATGACCCTTTGCCTGGATAAACGCGGAGAACTGATTAAACAAGATTACATATCGGGGAATCGTATGGAATTGATTTTCGATATGCCGCTCGGCGAAATTGTGTTCGATTTCTACGACCGGCTCAAAAGCATTTCCAAAGGTTACGCTTCGTTCGATTATCATCCCCATGGCTATCGTCCCTCGAAACTCATCAAATTAGACATTTTGCTCAACGGTGAACCGGTAGACGCCCTTTCATCGCTAATCCATTTCGACAATGCCGTATCGCTTGGTCGCCGGATGTGTGAGAAATTAAAAGAACTCATCCCACGTCAACAGTTCGACATTGCCATTCAGGCTGCCATCGGAGCCAAAATAATTGCCCGTGAAACTATCAAGGCCGTTCGTAAAGACGTGACAGCTAAGTGTTACGGGGGCGACATCAGCCGTAAAAGAAAGTTACTGGAGAAACAGAAGAAAGGCAAGAAACGCATGAAACAAATTGGTTCCGTGGAAGTTCCGCAAAAAGCCTTTCTGGCTGTGCTGAAACTCGACTAAAACACCAATATCTATGATGACTACATTAATTGTACTTGTTTTTGTGCTGGGTTATGTCGCCATTGCGCTTGAACATGACCTCAAAGTCAACAAGACGGCACCTGCTCTGATTATAGGCGTACTTACATGGGTAATCTTCTCTTATTACACAGAAGATAAAGCCTGGCTGAATCTTCAGCTAATCGAACATCTGGGAGATATTTCCAGCATACTTTTTTTCTTACTCGGAGCTATGACCATTGTCGAATTAATCGACACCTACGATGGTTTTGAACTGATTACGAAGAAAATCCGACAGACCGACAAAAGGAAACTGCTCTGGATTGTAAGTTTCTTTACATTTTTCCTGTCGGCTATTCTGGATAACCTCACAACTACCATCGTAATGGTTTCGTTGCTGAGAAAACTCATCGGAGATAAGAAAGACCGGCTCTTTTTCACCGGTATGATTGTCATCGCAGCCAATGCCGGAGGCGCCTGGACACCGATTGGAGACGTAACCACCACCATGTTGTGGATCGGAGGACAAATCTCCACAGCTACTACAATGAAATACCTGTTCCTGCCGAGTCTGGTTTCATTGCTGATTCCTTTAATTATTACATCAACAAGGTTAAAAGGACAAGTTACACGTCGTGATGAAATGCACGAAGAAAAGAAATACTCCCCAAACCTGAAACAGAAACGTAATATGTTGGTATTGGGAGTACTTACATTGGTATTGGTTCCTGTATTCAAGTATTTTACTCATCTGCCTCCGTTTATGGGCATCCTCATCGGACTTGGAATTTTATGGATTTACACCGAATATCTTCATCGGAAAACTGACGCCGACAAGAAAAAAACCATTTCGCTGGTCAACGCGCTTCACCGGGTCGATTTTTCAAGCATTCTTTTCTTCCTGGGCATCCTGATGGCTGTAGCAGCAATGCAGACTTCGCAGATATTGAATCATGCATCCGAATGGCTCAACAATACAGTAGGTGATCTGAATTACATTGTGATGTCGATCGGATTGTTGTCGTCGGTAATTGACAACGTGCCACTCGTGGCTGCTGCCCAGGGCATGTACAACATCGCCGCTTTCCCGATGGACCACTATCTCTGGCAATTTCTGACCTATTGTGCCGGTACGGGAGGTAGTATCCTTATTATTGGTTCAGCAGCCGGCGTTGCCGCGATGGGTATGGAAAAAATCAGTTTCTTCTGGTATGTTAAGAAAATCAGTTTACTTGCATTAGCAGGCTATTTTGCAGGCGCTTTTCTCTATATACTGGAGCGAAACCTTTTTTAAACGGGAAAAAGATTGTATATTTGACACTGATTATTCAGAGCCATGGACTTTAGTTATAGAAATAAGAACTTCATCAGAATTTATGGATTAATCGACCGATTTAAAGCGGTGATCAATCCGGGGGTATTGCTACTGATTGTTGCAATCATTACCCTGGTAATAGCCAACTCCTCTCTTAACGAATGGTATCAGTCACTCTGGACCCTTGATTTCTTCGTGGGTTTTGGTGATTTTAACCTGCTGAGTCATCACGGACATCCGTTTACCAGTCTTCAGTTGATCAACGACGGGATCATGACGATATTCTTTTTCACAGTCGGACTGGAAATTAAACGGGAAGTCATGGTCGGCGAGTTGTCTTCTTTCCGGCAGGCAATTCTACCTATCATCGCTGCTGTTGGCGGTATGATTATACCTGTACTTTTATTCCTTATTACAGGTAATATCCAGGGATTTACTCCGGAAGAAATGAAAGGTGTTGCTATCCCGATGGCTACCGACATTGCTTTTTCCATTGGTGTTTTAAGCCTGCTGGGCAAAAGGGTCCCTGTAAGTCTTAAGATTTTCCTGTTGACCCTGGCTATTGCGGACGACATCGGAGGAATCCTTGTTATCGCTTTGTTTTACAGCAACTTCAGCACAACAGCTATTCTTGAGTTAGCCCTCTCATTGGTTTTCTTCGGACTGCTATTGTTAGGTAACAAACTGCGTATCAACAACAAACTGTTTTATTTCCTGAATGGATTGATTATTTGGTATCTGTTTCTGCAAGCAGGCATACACCCGACCATTGCCGGTGTATTGGTGGCATTTACCGTTCCGGCCCGCCCTTACATCAACCTGAAGAAATTCACGGAAGGTATGGAACAGGATTTGAGCGTTTTGCGTTCGACCCTGAAGAATGCCCCGAATGACAACATAATACTATCAAATACACAGGTAAGATATTTAACCCGGATTGAAGCGGCTTCCGACCATGTCATCAGTCCGCTGCAAGACTTGGAAGACAACTTGCGGGATCTGGTGAATTACATCATCATGCCTCTCTTTGCTTTTGCTAACGCGGGTGTCATCATCGACATTTCGAATTTCGCCCTGTTCTCCGGGATATCACTCAGCATCATGATAGGATTGATCGTTGGGAAATTTGCCGGTATTTTCCTGTTTACTTTTCTGGCTATCAAGTTACGCATTTCACGACAACCCAACGGAATGACCTGGTCGAATCTGGCAGGAGTTTCGCTGTTAGGAGGAATCGGATTTACGGTTGCACTATTCCTGGCCGGATTGTCATACCCGCTTGGCAGCTATGTACTGAATGACGCTAAACTGGGAATTGTTTTCGGTTCGTTGATTGCAGGTATCGCCGGGTACTTCACCCTGAAGATTACACTGAAAAAAACGAAGAGCGAATAACTAATAGCGAATAGTAGCTCATTTAATATGGTTTAATAGTTCAAGAAATTAAACGCTTAAGAAATTATCGCTATAAGTTATTAATGCAAACCAGTAGTTAATTATTCATTAAAAAAACATGTTATTACAAATCTCACTTCTGATTCTCGGCTTCGTTCTGCTGATCAAAGGAGCCGACTGGCTTGTTAACGGCGCTACCGCACTGGCTAAAAAACATCAGGTATCTGATTTGGCCATCGGGTTAACAATCGTGGCTTTTGGCACTTCGATGCCCGAGTTGGTTGTCAATGCTTTCGCTGCATTTGAAAATCATCCGGACATAGTATATGGCAATATAATCGGAAGCAACAATTTTAATCTTTTCATGATTTTAGGCATTGCCGGTTTAATCACGCCACTGGTGGTACAATCGAGTACAGTATGGAAGGAAATTCCGTTCTCACTGGCAGCTGCTCTTGTATTGTTTATTTTAGCAAACGATTTTGGGGCTGATTCAGGGGTATTATCTCGCTTTGACGGAATCATCCTGCTGATTTTCTTCGCCGGATTTCTTTATTATGTCTATAAACAACTTCGTACCGGAAATATTCCTGAAACTTCTACAACGGTTGTTCATTACAGCAATCTCAAAATATGGGGACTTATCCTGCTGGGATTGGCTCTGCTGGTCATCGGCGGGCGTTTAGTCGTTGACAGTGCTGTCGAGATAGCTTCTGCTCTGGGAGTTAGTCAGACGCTCATCGGACTAACCATTGTGGCAGCCGGAACCTCATTGCCTGAATTGGCCACCTCTGTAGTTGCTGCTATCAAAAAGAACAATGACATTGCCGTAGGAAATATCATCGGGTCGAACATCTTTAATATCTTTTTTATCCTGGGTGTTAGCTCACTCATACGTCCCATTCCTTTTTCCCTGAAATTTAATCAGGATATCTACCTGCTCATTTTCGGAACCGTGTTGTTGTTCCTGACCATGTTTTCAGGAAAGAAGAAGAAGCTCGACAGATGGGAAGCCGCTATTCTGCTGGCAATGTATGTGGGGTATACGGTATATCTGATTAATAGGGGGTAAATTAATAGCGAATAACTAAGAGCGGAAAGCGGAGAACTAAAGGGGCTATCTCAAAAGTATTTTCACGCAAGAAAAAGCCAAGGTATTTCAGTAAAGAATGTATCCCAACACTCCCGCTCCAATAATAATCAGAATCGGGTGAACCCTGAAAAACAGGGAAGCTACGAAGGCCAGGCCAAACAGGATATAGCTTTTGTAATCGATGAAGTTCTCCTTGTTCATCAATAGAATAGCGGCCGCAGCGATCATACCGACCACCATGGGTCTTAGTCCCTGCAGGGCATATTGCATGTACCTGTTTTTTTGCATGACGATGAAAAAACGGGTAATGGCAATCATGATCAGAAAAGAAGGCAGGGTAATGGCAAAGGTTGCGACAACGGCACCCCATATATTCCCGGATGCAACATAACCAACATAAGTCGCCGAATTAATTCCGATAGGTCCCGGTGTCATTTGTGAAATGGCAATGATATCGGTCAGTTCACTTTGTGTCATCCAGCCATGTGTTATGATCTCATGCTGGATTAAGGTAATAATGGCGTATCCGCCCCCGAAGGCAAATACGCCGATTTTGAAAAATGATATGAATAACTGTAAATAGACCATTATAATTCAAGATCCACATCATGCAGTTCCACCCAGGGCAGGCCATGGATATTCAACTTTTCCATGAAAGGATCGGGATTAAATTCTTCGACATTGTAAACACCCGGTTTACGCCATTCTCCTTTAAAGAACATCATCGCGCCAATCATGGCCGGTACGCCGGTAGTGTAACTTACTCCCTGTGCACCGGTTTCTTTGAATGCTTCCTCGTGACTGCAGTTGTTATACACGTAATATGTTTTTTCTTTTCCGTCTTTCAATCCCCGGATACGACAACCGATGGAAGTCTGACCGGTATAATTTTCTCCCAACTCACCCGGGTCTGGTAATACAGCTTTCAGGAACTGAATGGGAACAATCTTCACGCCATTGAACTCCACCTCGTCGATGCGCGCCATACCTATATTCTGAATTACGCGTAAATGAGTCAGGTATTCCTGTCCGAATGTCATCCAGAAACGAGCACGCTTCAAGGTTGGGAAGTTTTTTACCAATGATTCCAATTCTTCATGATAGATCACGTAAGATTCTTTCGGTCCGATTTCAGGATAGTTGAGCGGTTTATGAATTTCATGCGGTTCTGTTTCCACCCATTGACCGTTTTCCCAGTATTTACCCTTTTGAGTTACCTCGCGGATGTTAATCTCCGGATTGAAGTTGGTGGCAAACGCTTTACCGTGATCACCCGCATTACAGTCCACAATATCTAAATATTGTATTTCATCGAAATGGTGTTTAGCTGCATAAGCCGTATACACACTGGTTACACCCGGATCGAAACCACAACCTAAAATTGCTGTAAGACCGGCTTTTTCGAACTTATCTTTATAAGCCCATTGCCAGCTGTATTCAAAATGCGCCTCATCTTTCGGCTCGTAATTAGCCGTATCCAGATAGTTTACCCCGGCTTCCAGACAAGCATCCATGATGGTCAGGTCCTGATAGGGTAAAGCCACATTGATGACCAGTTCCGGCTTGAAACTATTAAAAAGTTTCACCAACTCAGGCACGACATCCGCATCTACCTGAGCAGTTTGTATCGTTACCCCCGTACGCTTTTTTACATCAGATGCGATGATATCGCATTTCGATTTCGTACGGCTCGCCAGCATGATTTCAGTGAAAACATCCGGATTCTGAGCTACTTTATGAGCCACCACCGTTCCAACGCCTCCGGCGCCTATGATAAGTACCTTTCCCATGATTTGTTATTTTTGATGCAAAAATAGGTAAAATAATTGAGATAACTGTAGACTCTTGGCAGTTGGCAGTAAATAATCAAATGCCTTATGAATTCTGTTTATCAAAATAATATTTTGTAATTCAAAACATAAATATTATTTTTGCAACCCAATCAAAGCCATAATTATGAGAATTATAACTAAAAGCAATAATGCTGTTTTATATGAAGCATGCAGACTCAAAAACAGCACTTGAGGAATGGTATTCAAAGGCACACAAAGCAGATTGGAATAATTTTGCAGAAGTTAAAAAAGATTTTAAAACTGTCGATGCAATTGGAAATAACAGGTTTGTTTTTAATATAAAAGGAAATCAATACAAGCTGGTAGTAATTATCATTTTTAAAATCAAAATGGTGTACATTCGTTTTATAGGATCACATGCATTATATGATAAAACTGACTGCAAAAACATATAATTATGACACAAATTAATACAGAACTTGAATATAATGTAGCCACAGCAAGGATAGAGGAGTTATTAAAACTTGTTGACAATGAGACATCTGAGAAAAACAAATATTTAATTGAATTAAATATCTTATCCAATGTCGTTGCTGATTATGAAGAAAAACACTTTCCGATGAAAGCTCCAACTCTTATTGAAATGCTTAAACTCAGGATGTTTGAGATGAATTTAAACTAGATAAAACTATCCAAACTACTGGGAGTAAGCCCTTCCCGTATTAGTGAATACCTGACAGGAAAAAGTGAACCTACATTAAAAGTAGCCCGCAATATACACAATAAATTGAATATTGATGCGAAAATAATTTTGGGTGTGTAGTTTTTGTTATTTTTGCGCCATAATCATGATGAAGAAACAACTACCGCCCGAATGGGCACCGCAGCAACTTGTACAACTCACCTGGCCGCATGAGCAAACCGACTGGGTAGATATGCTCGACGAAGTAAATCAATGCTTTGCTGACATAGCCCGTAATATCGTGCAACATGAAAAACTGCTGGTAGTTTGCAAAGACTCGAAACAGATTAAAACCCTGCTGAAAGGAACTGATTTCAGTAAAATTACCTTTGTGGAATTACCTACCAACGATACCTGGGCAAGGGATCATGGTGGAATTACCGTATTGGAAGATGGTAAGAAAGCAATTTATGATTTTGCTTTCAACGGCTGGGGAAAGAAGTTTGAAGCAAAACTCGACAATCAGATTACGAAAGCATTGCATGAAAAACAAGTTTTTGGTCGTGATGTAATTTACAGAAACTGCCTTGATTTTGTGCTGGAAGGCGGGAGCATTGAATCGGACGGGGAAGGAACTTTGCTAACTACTTCCACCTGTTTACTGTCGGATAATCGCAACGACTTATCCAAAGAAGTTATTGAAACCAGGTTGAAAAATTATTTCGGTTTGCATCGGGTACTTTGGTTAAACCACGGATATCTGGCAGGAGATGACACAGATAGTCACATAGACACCCTGGCTCGTTTTTGCGATGTAAGCACCATTGCCTATGTGAAATGTGAAGATGAAACTGATGAGCATTACATAGAACTGAAAAAAATGGAGGAGGAACTGATGCAATTCAGAACTGTTTCAGGTAATTTCTACCGACTGATTCCGTTGCCCATGGCCGATACGGTTTATGATGATGAAATTAGATTACCGGCAACCTATGCTAATTTCTTAATCATCAATGATGCTGTTTTGGTACCAACCTATCAGTCTCCCAAAGATGAAATTGCACTGAAACAACTCGGGCAAGCATTTCCTGATCGTAAAACAATAGGTATCAATTGTTTGCCGCTAATCAAACAACATGGGTCGCTGCATTGCGTGACAATGCAGTACATATAAAGCGAAGAGCGAATAACTAATAATGAATAATTCGAATCAGGAACTAAGGTGGAAAGACGTCAGACATTAGACATAAAAATAAAAAAAATGAAAACAGCTTTAATACAACAATCTAATTCAGCTTCTCACGAAGCGAATATCGACAAACTGACAAAAAACATCGTGGCTTGCGTCAAACAAGGAGCAGAACTCGTGGTGTTGCAGGAGCTACATAATGGTTTGTATTTCTGTCAGACCGAAGATCCCGCTGTTTTCGATCAGGCAGAAACCATACCAGGTCCATCAACCGAATATTTTGGAAGATTGGCCAAAGAGTATCAGGTGGTTATTGTCCTTTCTTTATTCGAGAAAAGAGCGCCGGGATTGTATCACAACACAGCCGTGGTGCTGGATAAAGACGGCAGCATCGCAGGCAAATACCGCAAAATGCACATCCCGGACGATCCGGCTTATTACGAGAAATTCTATTTCACACCAGGCGATTTGGGCTTTGAACCCATCCAAACATCCATCGGGAAACTCGGTGTATTAGTCTGCTGGGACCAATGGTACCCGGAAGCTGCCCGCCTGATGGCCATGGCAGGAGCTGACCTGCTCATTTACCCCACTGCCATCGGTTGGGAAAGCACCGATTCTGAAGCGGAAAAAATGCGACAAAAGGATGCCTGGGTAACTATTCAACGTAGTCATGCTATTGCCAATGGCTTGTATGTGCTGTCATGTAACCGTATTGGTCACGAAACAGATCCTTCGGGCGCTACAAACGGTATTCAGTTCTGGGGCAATAGCTTTGTAGCCGGACCACAGGGAGAAATTCTGGCACAAGCCGGCAATAATCAGGACGAGAATCTGATTGTTGAAATAGATATTGCACGAACAGAAGCCGTGCGCAGGATGTGGCCGTTTTTCCGGGACCGGCGAATAGATGCGTTTCAGAATATCATCAAACGGTGGTTGTAAAGAGAGACAGGGCGTCGTAGAGACAGGGCGTCGTAGAGACAGGGCATGCCCTGTCTCTACGACGCCCTGTCTCTACGACAATCCATTCCAACAATGTTCGTGTGGATTCATCACGCAACCATTTTATTTGCTGAAAAAGAAATCGCAACGCCGGTTCATCAGAGTTTTCACCGGAGGATCAGGTATTTTACCTTTTCCATTTGCTACCATACGGTTGTGCGGGATACCATATACTTTTTGTAATTCTTGTTTTACCCTTTCAGCACGACGTTGACTCAAGCGTTGGTTGTAAACACTAGTTCCCAGATTATCGGTATATCCCCGGATTTCCAACATCAGAGAAGCATCTTTACGCATTTTTTCCGCAATCTTCACCAGGGTAATCTGTGCAATTTTATCTAATTCGATGCTGTCGAAGTCGAAATAGACAGATAGCAATTCATCTGCCTTAACTGTTTTCACACTCAAACCACGGCCCCAAAAATCAACCGGAGTTCCGGGAGCTGTATTCGGCTCTAAATCTCTGACATCAGGCACACCGTCTTTATCTGTATCAGGACCGTCATTCGACAGAATACCTTCAACAGCAACCATCCGTTCCCCTAAATTGTCAAGCTTACTATCAACACCATCCAGACGAACAGCCAGATTGTTTACCTCTTGTTGTAACTGATTAAACATGGCCAGCGAAGTTTCTTCCTTATGATCAAACACCTCATCACGGAAATGTTTGTTGTCTTTGGTAACAAACTTATAGCGAAGTGAAAGACTCAAATTTTGCCAGACATCCTTATATAAATGTCGCTCAATAGACTCCATCTGGTCTGTATTGGTATAAACTTTTCTGACATTCAGTCCAAGACTGTATTTCTTATTTAAATTGTACTCAATACTGCCCGAAACAGGAAAGATAAAGAATGTAGGAGGAAAAACCACGCCATTGGCCGGATCAGGAGGCGTTCCAGGACGGGTTGTCAGGTAAATCGGCCAGATAGAACCGGAAAAACCAACCCCGGCACTACCCAAAATACTCCATCTTTTACTTTTTTTCCCATTGAGAACACTCAACAAGTCAACACTTATAAAGGTTGAGGTATACACACCACCGGCAGTAAAGACCTCATCCAGATCTTCCTGATTGAAAATAACCCCTCCCAGATTCCATCCAAATGATAACGCTGGATGTAAATTATATTCCAACGAAAAATCAACACTGGGACTTTTCAAGATGTCAAGGTAATTATAATCTGCGTTAAGATCTCCATCAAATCTGTTAATACCGGTATTTCCTACAATCGACCATCTCCCGAATTTTGATATTCTGTCTGAAATATCTCCGGCAAAAACAGCGATTATGCAGCACAGAAAAAGAGATAGAAATAGATATTTTTTCATGCTTGATTGAATAATCAGTTGATATTGCAAACCATTAACACTTTGCTTACAAAAATACTGATAATAATCAGGCACATAGGTATAAAACAACCACACTTATCAACAATATGGCACACCCTATTCAACAAGTTATCAACAGGATTTTCAGGGAGATTGTTGATAACTTTTGTCAAAATTCCATGAATCTACCTCGTAATTTCTACTTTTTGGGTAGGGTCCTGTGTTTTATTTCTGATATCCACCTGCTCAACGACTTTCTCTGCCAGTCGATGGAAGGCGATACCGGAAATGGAATGAACATCAACCGCAATAGGTTTACCTGCATCACCTCCTTCACGAATGCTTTGCACAATCGGAATCTGCCCCAACAAAGGGATATCCAGTTCTTCAGCCAGTCGTTTTCCGCCTTCTTTTCCGAAAATATAGTATTTGTTATCCGGTAGTTCTGCCGGTGTAAACCAGGCCATATTCTCAACCAAGCCCAATACAGGTACATTTACTTTGTCACCCATAAACATGTTAACTCCCTTACGAGCATCGGCAAGTGCCACATCCTGAGGTGTGGTTACCGCCACAGCCCCGGTAATACCCATGGTTTGCACCAAGGTAAGATGTATATCTCCGGTTCCGGGAGGCAGATCCATCACAAAGTAATCGAGTTCGCCCCAATTGGCATCTGTAATTAACTGCTTCAATGCGTTACTGGCCATGCTACCTCTCCAGACCAGGGCATTATCGGGATCCACAAAAAAACCGATGGACAACAACTTCACTCCATACTTTTCAATGGGCATAATCATTTGCTTTCCGTCAACCTCTTCCATATAGGGACGCGCATCTTCAACCCCAAACATCTTAGGCATCGAAGGTCCGTGAATATCAGCATCGAGCAAACCAACTCTATAGCCAAGCGAAGCCAGAGCAATTGCGAGGTTAGAGGATACGGTCGATTTTCCCACACCGCCCTTTCCTGAGAACACCGCCAGGATATTTTTCACCCCCGGCAGAATAGAAGCAGGTTTGGGTTTGGGAATTTCTTTTAGCACCGGGGTGATGTTACCTTTGATGTCCACACCCTCCCCGACATAAGTCAGGATAGCCGTTTCAGCAGCCTTGATAACCGATTTAACAAAAGGATCATTTTGCTTCTCAAACACAATAGAGAAACTAATCTTCATTCCTTCAATGCGAATATCCTCATGTACCATACCCGACGAAACAATATCTTTGCCGGTTCCCGGATAGCGCACATGCGTTAATGCGTCTAAAATCAATTTTGGATATAATGTCATGCTATATATTAATTTATTTCACCATATAAGTCATATAAGATCCATATAAGTTCTGAATTCAAAAAAAGCAGATAAAATAATGCTGTTTTTAAACAGCTGATGTTGTGCTCTTTAGCTTATATGATTCTTATATGACTTATATGGTAATTATTCTGAATCAAGTCCGTGTCGCTTGCTGCGCCCGAAACTCCGGTAGGCATCATGTTCTATTTCAACATCAGGTTCTCTAAATACGTCCTTTTTTTCTAGTTTGAAACGGATATATTTGATGGAAAGCCCCCGCTCCAACCATTGCTGTTCGTAATAGGTTTTGATGCCTAGAATGGGATCGTCTTTTACCGTAGCATATAAGTCGTCTGTAGAAACTTCTACCGGATATTCGTTTACTTTCACCATTTCGCAGGTATAGGTAAACATAAAATTACTGTCTGTCTTCAGGTGAATAAAACCTCCGTCTTTTACAAACTGCTGATAGGATTTCATGAAGTTCGTAGCAGTAAGACGCTTGGTAACCTTCTTCATCTGAGGATCGGGAAAAGTAAGCCAGATTTCCGACACCTCATCAGGAGCAAAAAAATGGTGAATTATTTCGATGTTGGTACGCAGAAAAGCTACGTTTGTCATCCCTTTTTCAAAAGAATCTTTCGCTCCTGTCCACATACGGGCTCCTTTGATATCGACTCCGATGAAGTTTTTATCCGGATATAAGGCTGCCAGTCCGACCGAATACTCTCCTTTCCCACAACCCAATTCCAACACAATCGGGTTGTTGTTTTTAAACACCAGCTCATTCCATCTGCCTTTGTTTACAAACACTTTACCTGACAGAATATCATGCGAAGACACCTGAAAGACATGCGGAAAAGATTCCATTTCAGCAAATTTAGCGAGCTTATTCTTTCCCATGCTGATTTTCCAATTTTAACCCGACAGCTTGTATGCCACTTAAAATCTCATCTCTCATGCCGTGCACAACAGTATACCGGTATATTCCTTGCTGTCCGAAACTATACTGTTTTTTCAACGGGGCTGAAAAAAGGTATACCGAACCCGTTCCTGTCCCTAACCATTTTCCGGCATGATCGGCCAGAATACAGGAAATAGTATCGCGCACAAGCTGACTGTCGGGCGACAACTGTTCTACAAACAACCAGAGATTCTGATAGGGATAAGAACTGGTATGACGAATATGCAGCGTCAGGTTGTAGGTCCCCGACGTATCTTCCATGTTTACCTGAAAAACACTGGAACTGTCGGCCGACCACCCGTCCGGATCAACCTGCTTAAATTCATTGTAAACCGGCTGCCGGCTACAGGAAATCGCCCCATAAACCGCCACAATCAGTACAAAAACATGCCATCTAATTTGCCGAAGGTTTATCATTTCTTCCCGATTGTTTTGCAGCATCATTTTGCTGGTTATTCTTTTTAAGTACAGGGCGATTGCGGCGGCCCGATTTTTTCTTCTTCTTAACGTCGAACCGGGTCAGACTGTCCTCTCCTACCGCATTGGTATAATCGATTATACTCTCTGCACCATCTGTTATAGGCTCTAATGCATCTGGCTTAAAGCCAATTTTATTCATCGCGATAACTTCCTTTGCCCTTTCAGCAGAAATTGTCACCAGATTAGCTCCAAAGTTAGGCGAAGTTGAATAAGAAATGGCCGATTTAAATGTATCTGTTTTGAAATGATAATAAGTATTGGTAAGCGTTTCCAACTGAATTTCCTTCGAAGGAAAATCTTTCATCGCGTCCATGTAAGCATCCAACTCGAAATTCAGACAGCACTTGAGCTTACCACATTGACCGGCCAGTTTCTGCGGATTCATAGAAATATCCTGATAGCGTGCAGCTGATGTGGACACCGAGTTAAAGCTGGTCATCCAGCCTGAGCAACACAACTCCCGGCCACAAGGACCAATTCCGCCAATCCGGCCGGCTTCCTGCCGCGCCCCGATTTGCTTCATCTCAATGCGCACCCGGAAAGTTTCGGCAAATACCTTAATCAACTGTCTGAAATCAACCCTTTCGTCAGCGATATAATAAAAAATAGCTTTGTTACCATCGCCTTGAAACTCTACATCGCCGATTTTCATGTTCAGCTTCAGATTCTCAGCGATCTGACGGGCTTTGATCATGGTTTCCTGTTCTTTAGCCTTGGCCTCATTGAACTTTTCAATGTCGGTTTCTTTGGCTTTACGGTAAATCTTTCTGATCTCGTATTTCTCCGGATTGATATTTTGCTTGTTCATTTGCAGCAAAACCAGTCGTCCGATCAGGGTGACCTCTCCTATATCATGACCAGGTGAAGATTCAACCGCCACGACATCTCCTTTTTCCAGGGGAATCCGGGTATTATTCAAAAAATAACCTTTTCGCGTATTTTTAAATTGCACTTCCACATAATCAGTTTCTTTATGTGTCTCCGGCAGATCGCACAACCAGTCGAATGTGCTTAGTTTTTGATGTGAATTACGGCAGCAACCTTTTTTGTTGATGCCACAACCACAACCTCTGAGTGTATGTTCCATAGAATAATTTACCTTTTTAAGAGCATGATGATTTTCAATACCAAATCGAAGAAAACCATTTTTGCATTCACATTTTGTTCAATATGTCTCTCTGCCAGTGCAAATTCAGCCATCAGATCCTCTACATTCCGCTCGTGAATAAAGCGGGAAAAATTCGCAGAAAAAGCTGATTCATCCTGACTTAAATAATTCAAATCCCGATTTCTCAGGTTGAAAATATAATTTTCACGCACCATGTGCTGCGCGTATACCAAAAATCCCTTTTGTCGCTCTCTGCCGACTGCCGAAAGAGCCATCTCGTCGGCCCATTTCCGCAAAGTCTTCAGCGAAGCATAATCTTTTTTGTTGCCAACCTGCCAGGCAAGTCGCATGATTTGAACAAATCTATCGAAGTTTTGTTTCTGCTCATCCCCTTCTTTTAACAAATTCAACGCCTTCAGGTAACTCCCGTTGGCAATGCGGGCTGTATTCAGCGCATCATGCTGCGTAATTTCCATATCCGGATTACGAAGCAAAGCCGATACGACATCTTCTTCGTTTAAGAATGGGATATTGAGATGCTGAGTCCTGGATAAAATGGTCTGAATGATATCATCCGGACGATTCGACACCAACAAAAATACAGTTTTTTCGGGAGGTTCCTCTAAAATTTTCAGTAATTTATTGGCGCAAGTCACATTCATCCTTTCCGGCAGCCAGATAATCATCACTTTATATTCCGATTCGTAGGTTTTCAGGCTCAGTTTCCGGATAATTTCCTGACTCTCATTCGCATAAATCATCCCCTGCTTGGCATCTCCGGAAATCTCGGCAAACCACTCATTAACACCAAAATACGGATTTTCCATCACCATCTTCCGGAATTCAGCCACAAAATCATCACAAACAACCGAACTTTTGCCGGCAGGTTTGATGACCGGAAAAACGAGATGCAAATCAGGATGAGCCAACTTGGCATATTTCACGCAGGACGGACAGACGCCACAGGAATCGTGTTCTTGTTTGTTTTCACAACAAATATATTGCGCATAAGCAATGGCCAAGGCCAACTTACCTACCCCTTCCGGTCCGCGAAACAACTGTGCGTGAGGAATACGCTGCTCCTGTACCGTGCGTATCAACCGCTCCTTAATCGCTTCCTGTCCGAGTATCTGAGAAAATAGCATGCAATTGTTTTGATTATCCTGATTTTAAACAGGGCAAATTTAAAGATAATATTCGATAGTTGAAAATCGTTTTCATATAATAGAAGGGTTAAATAATCGTTAATCAAACAGATTTTTAGCTATCTTTGCAACCTAATAACAAACTAATCCGTTATGACTGATCTTCAACCACATAACCTTTGGAATTACTTCCATCAAATCACACAAGTACCCCGTCCCTCCAAAAAAGAAGAACAAATCGCGGCGTATCTGCGTGATTTTGCTGGTCGGCATCAATTGCCCGTGACAACCGATAAAGCCGGAAATATTCTGATTACAAAACCGGCTACTCCGGGTTACGAAAATCATCCGACGGTTATTTTACAGGCACATATTGATATGGTCTGCGAGAAAAATGCAGATACAAAACATGATTTTGAGAAGGATTCCATTCAGACTTATATCGATGGAGACTGGGTAAAAGCCCGGGGCACCACGCTGGGAGCCGATAATGGCATCGGGATGGCTATGATGTTGGCTGTGCTGGATGCCGCTGATTTGCAACATCCTGCACTCGAATGTCTGTTTACGGTCGATGAGGAGACAGGTTTGACCGGCGCATACGGACTTGATTCTAAGCTTTTATCCGGTTCGGTATTAATCAATTTAGATTCCGAAGATGACGGAGAAATATTCATCGGTTGCGCCGGAGGAATCGGGACTAAAGCAATACTCCCTTATCGGCAGGAAACCACACCATCCGGCTATTTCGGTTTCAAGGTGAAAGTTTCAGGGCTGAAGGGCGGACATTCCGGCGGCGACATCCATCTGGGACTCGCCAACGCCATTAAAATACTCAACCGGTACCTGTGGCAACTTAACAAGCAAATGGATCTACGCCTGATTTCACTAGAAGGAGGTAATCTGCACAATGCCATCCCTCGCGAAGCAAACGCTTTCTGCGCAGTTCCATATTCCGAGAAAGAAACTATTCGCGTCATCCTGAACATGTACATTGCCACTATCGAAGCTGAATTCAAAGACATTGAAACGAACTTTCACATGAGTCTGGAATCGGATTCCCTGCCTGAGACCGTCATCGAAAAATCAGCTTCCGATCGCTTGTTACAGACACTCTATGCCTGTCCCCACGGCGTCATAGCCATGAGCCGCACCATATCAGGTCTGGTTGAAACATCGACCAACCTCGCTTCTGTAAAAATGACCGCCAACAGAGAGTTCGAAATAAACACGAGTCAGCGTAGTTCGTCGGAAAGCGCAAAAACCGACATAGCGGCACAATTGAATGCTGTTTTCGAGCTTGCCGGAGCAACCGTCATACAATCTGACGGATATCCGGGCTGGCAGCCCAATGTCGACTCAGCTTTATTGGCAAAAACAGTAACAGCCTACAATCATCTTTTCGGAGAAGAACCAAAAGTAAAGGCCATTCACGCCGGACTCGAATGTGGATTGTTTCTAGAAAAATACCCTCATTTGGACATGGTTTCTATCGGACCACAGATGTATGGCGTACATTCTCCGGATGAAAGACTAAGCATTTCATCCACCCAAAAAACATGGAAGTGGCTCTCTGAAACACTTAAATAATGTTAATAAATTAATCTGTTTGCTTAAAATATATGAATAACAAAAGAAAAATCATCAACGATCCGGTGTTTGGGTTTATCAATATACCTGACGGATTACCCTATGAAATAATACAACACCCTTATTTTCAACGACTAAACCGGATCAAACAATTGGGACTCTCTTCTTACGTGTATCCGGGAGCACAACATACCCGCCTGCAACATTCGATTGGTGCGATGCATCTGATGGGGGAAGCCATCAGCCAGCTCAGAATAGCAGGTCACCAAATTACTGCCGCAGAGGAAGAAGCGGTAAAGGCTTGCATCCTGCTTCATGATATTGGTCATGGGCCTTTTTCGCATGCATTGGAGCATAGTTTAGTGCCGGAAGTGAGCCATGAAGAAATATCGCTGCTGATTATGGAGAAGATGAACCAGGAGTTTGAGCGCAAACTCGACATGGCAATCGAGATTTTCAGGAATCAATATCCGAAGCGTTTTTTGCATCAGCTGGTTTCTGGTCAGCTCGATATGGACAGGCTGGATTACCTGAGTCGCGACAGTTTTTTTTGCGGGGTAAGTGAAGGCATTATCGGTGCATCGCGTATCATCAAGATGCTGAACCTGCATAACGGTCAGCTGGTGGTGGAAGCGAAAGGAATATATTCTATAGAGAAATTTTTAGTAGCCCGTCGGTTAATGTACTGGCAGGTATATTTACATAAAACGTCGGTTGCAGCGGAAAAGATGTTGGTCAACATCCTGAAACGAGCAAAAGAACTTGCCTCAAAAGGGAATGAGTTATTTGCAACACCGGCTTTATATTATTTTCTGTATAATAATAAGGTCAGCCTGACTGATTTTGAAGATACAGGAAATGCATTTGAGAACTTTGTCATGCTGGATGATTCCGACTTTTTCTCCGCGATAAAAGTTTGGTCGAATCATCCTGACTTTGTATTATCATTACTTTGTAAATCTTTCATCAACAGAAGATTATTCAAGGTCGAAATAAAAACGGAAGCCACCGACGGGCGGATTCAGAAAGAAGCATTGAAAAATTATATGGACCGCTTTCATATCAGTATGGAAGAAGCCCGTTACTTTATGGGAGATGAAATCGTAAGTACAGATACTTATCAACCGAAAGACGATAACATCAACATTCTGATGAAAGACGGCAGTATCAGAGATATAGCAGATGCTTCGGATATGTTGAACATACAGGTGCTGACAAAGAAGGTGATGAAGCATTATTTCTGTTATCTGAAGATGTAAGTCTACGGACTACAGTCAGCAGTCTACAGTCGGGGAACTGCAAACTGGCAACTGTTGACCGTAGACCGTAGACTGCTGACTGCTGACTGGAGACTCAAGACATTAAAAAAGGAAAAATCAGGTATAAACCTGATTATATCGAAATAGTTTATTAATTTTGTGCCCAAATTTTTTTTATGACATATACAGCCGGACAAATAGCTGAGTACTTAAAGGGAACCGTTGAAGGAAATCCCGATGTCAGTGTACACGATTTTTCAAAGATAGAGGACGGAAGACCCGGCACTCTCACTTTCTTGGCAAATCCCAAATACATCAACTACATCTATGATTGTCAGGCTGATATCGTATTGGTAAATAAGGATTTTGTGCCTGAAAAGCCGGTAAAAGCAACTTTGGTTCGTGTCGACAATGCATACGAATCACTTGCGATACTGATGAACCTGGTTACAAACGGAAAATCGCGGAAAACAGGCATTTCTTCTTTAGCTGCTATCGATGAATCGGCTGAGATAGGCAAAGAAGCTTACATAGCTCCTTACGTTCTTATCGGAGCAAAGGTGAAAATCGGAGATAAAGCAACTATATATGGGAATGTCAGTATTGCTGATAACACTGAAATTGGCGATAATGTACTGATTTACCCCGGAGTTTGCATTTACGAAGGATGTGTAATAGGCAATAACTGTATTATCCATGCCAATGCCGTTATCGGCTCCGATGGTTTTGGTTTTGCCCCATCCGAAGATGGAACATATAAAAAGATACCTCAGACCGGGAATGTTGTTATAGAGGATAATGTAGAGATTGGATCTAACACAACTGTAGACCGGGCAACGCTGGGCAGCACCATCATCAGAAAAGGCGTTAAGCTGGACAATTTAGTGCAGGTTGCACACAATGTAGAAATAGGCGAAGACTCGGTAATTGCCTCACAAACAGGAATTGCCGGCTCATCAAAAATAGGGAAAAGAGTAATGTTCGGCGGCCAGGTAGGTATTTCCGGACATGTTAACATTGCCGACGGCACCATCCTTGGAGCCAAGGCAGGTGTTGCCTCTTCCATCAAAATACCCGGCCAGATTTATTCAGGTTATCCTGCTGTGCCGATTAATACGTTCAGACGATCTTATGTCGTCAATAAAAATTTACCTGTGTTACAAAACACGATTAATGAATTAATTAAAAAAGTTGGGGAATTGGAAAAGATTATCGAATCTAAATCGTTGAATTCCTGATACATTATAGAGAGATGAAGCAAAAAACAATCAGGGATTCTTTTGTAATCGAAGGGATTGCATTACATACCGGACTGAATATCAGGCTAAAAGCTAACCCCGCTCCCATTAATCATGGCATAATCATTCGCAGAACCGACCTTGAAGGACAACCAACCATTGAAGCGATCGCCGAAAACGTAGGTTACACGGTTCGTGGTACTGTTCTCATGAATGACCAAATGCAGGTCAGCACAATTGAACATGCTATGGCTGCATTCTTTGCTGCAGGAATTGACAACTGCCTGTTTGAAGTTGATGGCCCGGAATTTCCGATTCTAGACGGAAGCGCCAAATTATTCAGAGATAAAATTCAGGAAGTCGGTATCGAAGTACAGGATGCAACGAAAGACTTTATCACCATTACAGAAGAAATTGAATACAAGACAGAGTCGGGGTCTGTTATCAAAGCTTATCCGGCAGATAAGTTGGAACTGGAAGTAATGATCGGTTTTGATTCTGCGGTATTAAGAGAACAAACAGCATCGCTCGACGATTTAAAAGATTTTAATGCAAAAACAGCTTCTGCCCGTACCTTCGTATTTGTACGGGAAATTGAACCTTTGCTGAATATGAATCTAATCAAGGGGGGTGACCTGAAAAACGCCATCGTAATTTACGATAAAATCATGCCACAGGAATGGATCGACATGCTGACGGAAAAATTGCATCAGCCCCGTGTCGATGCAAACAAGCTTGGCTATCTGAATGGAGGTATCAAATTTGAAAATGAACCTGCCATGCATAAATTGCTCGACTTAGTCGGAGATTTAGCGCTGGTAGGCAGACCCATCAAAGGAAGAATCATCGCTAAATATCCCGGCCATAAAATAAACACTGAATTTGCTCAACTACTAAGAAAAACTTTTATAACTGAAAAAAAATGACACAACATCCTTTGTCTCAGATTCACCCAGATGCTATCATTGCTCCCGATGTGGAAATTGGTCCATTTGTATTTATCGATAAAAATGTTGAAATAGGCGCCGGAACAAAGATATTTTCGAATGTCACCATACTCGAAGGCACAAGAATCGGTGAGAAATGCCGCATATTTCCGGGAGCTGTATTGGGAGGTATTCCGCAGGATCTTAAATTCAGAGGAGAAGAGACGCTTGCTATCATCGGCAATAACACCACCATCCGCGAATGTGTAACCGTTAACCGCGGAACAGTGGCAAAAGGAAAAACTGTTGTGGGCAGCAACTGCCTGCTGATGGCCTACGCACACGTAGCACACGACTGCATCATTAAAGACAATGTAATCTTGGCCAATTCAACCCAATTGGCCGGTGAGGTGGAGATTGACGAATATGCTATCCTCGGTGGAGGCACGCTGGTACATCAGTTTTCAAGAATAGGTGCTCATGTCATGATCCAGGGAGGTACCAAGCTGGCAAAAGACGTTCCGCCTTATGTAATGGCCGCAAAAGACCCGAATTCATACGTGGGAATTAACTCGGTCGGACTGAGAAGAAGAGGATATACCAACGAACAGATTACACAAATTCAGGATATATACCGGATTATCTTTCAGTCGAAATTAAATACCACTAACGCTATTAACAAGGTACTGGAAACCATCTCCGAAAGCCCCGAAAGAGAATTGATCATTGATTTCATCAAATCTTCGGACCGCGGAATTATCAAAGGATTTATTTAATATAGTGGATAGTGGTTAGTGGATAGTGGTTAATTAACTGACCACTAACCACTAACCACTATCCACTAACATCATACCCACTAAAAAGATGGAAACTAACACTACAGAAGCCCCGAAAAAAAGTCTGAACTTCATTGAGGTAATGGTTGAGCAGGATTTGCATGAAGGTCGTAATGACGGTCGCATTCAAACGCGTTTCCCGCCTGAACCTAATGGCTACCTGCATATCGGACATGCTAAAGCAATCTGTCTCGATTTCGGAATTGCTGAAAGATACAACGGCATCTGTAATCTCCGTTTTGATGATACCAATCCCGTGAAAGAAGATGTGGAATACGTCGATTCTATCATGGAAGACATTCAATGGTTGGGTTATCAGTGGAAAAATGTGTATTATGCGTCCGACTATTTTCAGCAACTCTGGGATTTGGCCGAGAAACTAATCCTGGCAGGAAAGGCTTATGTTGATGAACAATCGGCAGAAACGATTGCCAAACAAAAAGGTACGCCGACTCAGGCCGGAACCGAAAGCCCGTACCGCAACCGCCCTGCAGAAGAAAGTCTGGCTTTATTCCGTAAAATGAATACCGGTGAAATAGCACCCGGAGCCATGGTACTACGTGCCAAAATCGACATGGCATCTTCGAATATGCACATGCGTGATCCGATTATGTACCGCATCATTACCGACCATCCGCATCACCGCACGGGCTGGACATGGAAGGCTTACCCGATGTATGATTATGCACACGGACAATCGGATTACTTCGAGGGAGTTACCCATTCTTTGTGTACGCTTGAGTTTGAGGTGCATCGTCCGCTTTACGACTGGTTCATCGATCAGTTTAAAGATTCGGATTACAGACCCCGCCAAACGGAATTTAACCGGCTAAACATTACCTACACCGTAATGAGCAAGCGCAAAATGCTTCAGTTGGTGGAAGAAGAACTTGTTTCGGGTTGGGACGATCCCCGTATGCCGACTTTATGCGGACTACGTCGTCGTGGTTATTCTCCGGAAGCCATTCATAACTTCATCGACAAAATCGGTTATACCAAATACGATGGTATCATCGACGTGGGCCTGCTCGAACATGCCGCGCGGGAAACCCTCAATAAAACAGCTACCCGTGTAAATGCTGTGCTGAATCCGGTGAAACTGATTGTCACCAATTATCCGGAAGAAAAAACTGAGGTGCTGATGACTGAAAATAACCCGGAAGATCCTTCAGCAGGAAATCGTGAAATTATTTTCAGTCGTGAACTGTACATCGAACGGGAGGATTTCATGGAAGAGGCTCCGAAAAAGTTTTTCCGCATGACGCCAGGTCAGGAAGTGCGCCTGAAAAGCGCCTACATCGTTAAATGTACCGGCTGCAAAAAGGATGAGGAGGGGAATATCGAAGAGATTTACTGTGAATACGATGCAAACACAAAAAGCGGAATGCCTGATGCCAACAGAAAAGTAAAAGGCACCTTACACTGGCTGTCGACCCGGAATGCCGTCCCTGCTGAAGTCCGTCTGTACGATCGTTTGTTCAACGTAGAAAACCCATCAGCCGATGAACGGGACTTCCGTAATTTGCTGAATCCGGATTCACTCAGAACAGTTACCGGCTGTTTTGTTGAACCCTGGTTGAAAAACCAACCGGCACTGGCGCATTTTCAGTTTCAACGCACGGGTTATTTCAACATTGACCCCGACACTACACCGGAGAAACTGATTTTCAACCGGACTGTTTCGTTGAAAGACAGTTGGGCGAAAGAGAAAAACGCAGGAAACAAATAAGCAGAACGAGGTTTTTCTATTTCATATTCAACTTTCTCCTGTAAAAGTCGCACAGAAACAAGGTTTTAATAAAGCTCAAACAATCAATTGATAGTTTGGTTACATATTTTGAGGTGCTGGGAAGTTTCTTCCTGCACCTTTTTTATTTCCGGCTGCAACATTTTCAACCTGCACAGCATCTTTTAAGCAGTCAACTTTAGTATAAACTCAGTAAACATATCTGAACATGAAAAGATGCACTCCATTCTTACTACTCCTATTGGCAGTTTTTCTTCTTTTTTCCTGTGAAAATCAGGAAAACTACAACAATGACTTAATGGGGGGTGAGTTTCTTGAACCTCAGTCTGAAGAAAAATACAAGGATTACGAAGAAAACCCCTTTATTTCTGTCAGTGAATCTCCCGTATCGACTTTCTCGGTAGATGCCGATGGTGGTGCCTATGCCAATATGAGGCGATACATGCAACTGGGACAAGTTCCACCCAAAGCGGCAGTACGCATTGAAGAGTTTCTCAATTATTTCACCTTCGACTACAATGATCCTGTGTCGGAAGAGCATGTAGCGCTCAACTCCGAGTTGGCCGTTTGCCCCTGGAATACCGAACACCACTTGTTGCGAATCGGGATGAAGGGAAAATCAATTCCTGAAAACGAACTACCAAACTCAAACTTCGTATTTCTGATTGATGTTTCCGGCTCCATGAATGCTCCTGAAAAATTGGGGATACTAAAATCTGGCTTTAAACTGATGACAGATCAACTCAGAGATCAGGATAGAGTTGCCATTGTAACCTATGCCGGTAGCGCAGCCGTATTGCTTCAATCGACTTATGGGGATAAAAAAAGTGAAATTAAAAAGGCAATTGACAAGTTGGGCGCCGGAGGTTCAACAGCCGGAGCAGAAGGCATCATTACCGCCTATAAAATCGCTCTCGACAATTTCATTCCCGGTGGAAACAACCGCATCATCATTGGTTCTGATGGTGATTTTAACGTTGGGCCATCTTCTGTTGATGAGCTGACGGAGTTAATTGAACAAAAACGTGAAAGTGGTGTCTATCTTACCGTATTGGGAGTAGGCACAGGTAACCTGAACGACCATATGATGGAACAGATTGCCAACAAAGGCAATGGGAATTACGAATATATCGACAGTGCAGATGAACTTGTCAAAATCTTCATCCACGAAAAATCGAAATTCTACACAGTAGCAAAAGATTCAAAGATACAGATCACGTTCAATCCAGATAAAGTAAATTCATATCGACTGATTGGTTATGAAAACCGTTCTTTGGAGAATGAAGAATTTGAAAAAGATTCCACTGATGCCGGAGAAATCGGAGCAGGGCAGACCATAACTGCGCTGTACGAAGTTATTTTATCAACCAATCTATCAGCATCACCCTATGCTCAATTCGATTTTCGTTACAAAAAACCAAACGAAAATGAGAGCCGCTTGTTAACTCATACGGTAAATAACATTCCATCAACAATCGAATCATCTTCGGAGAACATGCGTTTTGCAGCTTCTGTTACGGCTTTCGGCCTGCTCATGAAACAATCGGCCCATAAGGGAACTGCTGATAAACAAATGGTTCTGAATCTCGGTTCGGGAGCAAAAACATTTGATCCGAACGGCTACAGGGAACAATTTATTTCTATTGTAAACAAATGGAAACCTTGACACAATATATGAGAAAGAATCGCTGTAGTTTTTAAGTCCTTCACTTTCTTGATTCGCCCGTTAAGCCTTGTAGTACCTTATACACAATCGGACAGGTAAACGCATTTTCAACAGATAACATGTATATCTGATAAAACTTCTTCCTGTCGGTGTGAGGGTATTCACGACAGGCTTTCGGGCGATTTTCATACACAGCACAGTAATTATCGGCGCCTAAAAACGGACAAGGCATCGTTTTAAACACCAAATCTCCATCCTCATCAGTCCGCAGATACTGAGCTACAAAATCAACAGCTTTCATCCTGAGATGTTTTGCTAGTCGGTCCACATCTTTGTCGGTAACACGAGGACCGAGCGACCTGCAGCAATTACCGCAACTAAGGCAATCGATTTCGGTACTGTATCGATCATGCAACGCATGGATTTGCACGTCCATTTTTTCGATGCTTTTTTTATTCTTTTTGAAATACCTGACCCAAAGTGGTTTTTGTTTCTTCGCTTCTTCGTTTAATTTGTTGATGTCCATGCAAATAATTATAAAATTTAAACAACACGCTGATTCATACACAAAAGCTTATATGAACTTATATGACTTATATGGTTAAAACACTTTAGTCTTGTAACAAGTCACAAAGGTAAGCAAAGCAGCTATTTTCTCAAAACAGATAAACATTCATAAAAAATAAGTATCTTTGTCGCCGAATTATAAATCATAATACCCTTTTATGAGTCAATTAAGCAGAGTGTTGGGGCAATATGATGCTCCGCAGAAGGCAAAGGCGCTGGGTGTTTATCCATACTTCCGCCCAATTGAATCCGATCAGGATACAGTGGTGACGATCAACGGTAAACCCGTTTTGATGTTTGGATCTAACAGCTATCTGGGTTTGACGAATCACCCCCGTTTGAAAGAAGCAGCGATCAAAGCCATCGAAAAGTACGGCACAGGTTGCGCCGGTTCCCGGTTTTTAAACGGGACATTAGACATTCACATCGAGTTGGAAGAACGGTTGGCTAAACTGGTGCATAAACAATCCGCACTTGTTTATGCTACGGGTTTCACCGTGAACTCAGGTGTAGTGCCTTGTATTACAGGTCGTGAAGACTACCTGATTTTTGACGAGTTCGACCATGCTTCTATTATAGAAGGAAAACGCTTGTCGTTTTCGAAGCAATTAAAATATCGTCACAATGATATGGATGCGCTCGAAAAATTACTGCAAAAATGCGAACCTGAAAAAGTCAAGGTCATTGTAGTCGACGGCGTATTCAGTATGGAAGGCGACGTAGCCAAACTACCGGAGATTGTAGCCTTGTCGAAAAAGTACAATGCATCCATCATGGTGGATGAAGCGCATTCACTGGGCGTATTCGGTAAAACAGGAGCCGGAGTTTGTGAACATTTCGGGGTTTCAGATGATGTGGATCTGATCATGGGAACTTTCAGCAAGTCGCTGGGAACCATCGGCGGATTTATCGCTGCCGATGAAAACATCATCAACTTCCTGAAACACAACTCCAGGACTTTGATATTCAGTGCATCCATTACACCGGCATCAACAGCCTGTGTTATTGAAGCATTGAATGTAATGGCTGATGAAAAATGGAGGCAGGATGCACTTTGGGCTAACACCAACAGGGCAAAAGAGGGTTTTGTAAAAGCCGGTTTTGAAATCGGGACTTCTGAAACCCCCATTATTCCGCTGTACGTAAGGGATAACACCAAAACATTCATGCTGACAAAGATGTTGATGGATGATGGCGTATTTGTGAACCCGGTGGTTTCTCCGGCTGTACGTTCAGAAGATTCACTGATAAGGTATTCCCTGATGGCAACACACACTTTCGACCAGATTGACGAATCAATCCTGAAAATAACGAAAGCAGCCAGGAGCATCGGGGTGATAGAGTAAGATTAAATAAAAAAATTCACTAATACTATTTACCATTTATTCATTTGCAATTGATGCATCTGAATAAATGGTAAATTATTTCATTAAAGATGATTACAGTTTCGAATTTAGCTATTCAGTTTGGTAAAAGAGTGTTGTTTTCTGATGTAAACCTCAAATTTACAGCAGGGAATTGTTATGGCGTAATCGGAGCTAACGGCGCCGGTAAATCGACTTTGATTCGCATGTTGAGCGGTGACCTGGATCCTACACGCGGAACCATACAGTTTGGACCGGGCGAACGTTTGTCGGTATTAAAACAGGATCACTTTGAATTTGATGAGTTCACAGTAATCGACACGGTGATGATGGGGCATGATGTACTTTGGAAAATCAAAGAAGAAAAAGATGCCATTTACATGAAAGCTGATTTCTCGGATGCTGATGGAATCAGGGCATCGGAACTGGAAGAAAAGTTCTCGGAACTGGGTGGATGGAATGCGGAAAGTGATGCAGCGGCACTGCTGAGCGGACTCGGCATCAAAGAAGAGTTTCATTACCAACTGATGAAAGACCTCAGTGGTATGGAGAAAGTACGAGTATTACTCGCCCGGGCACTCTTCGGTAAACCAGATAATCTGCTGCTCGATGAGCCGACCAACGACCTAGACGTGGAAACCGTGATGTGGCTGGAGAACTACTTAGCCAACTACGAGAACACCGTGTTGGTGGTTTCACACGACCGTCACTTCTTAGATGCTGTCAGCACCCACACCGTGGACATTGACTACGGCAAGATTCAGCTTTTCGCCGGCAACTACTCTTTCTGGTACGAATCCAGTCAGCTTGCCCTGAAGCAACAACAAACACAAAACAAAAAAGCCGAAGAGAAGCGCAAGGAGTTGGAAGAATTTATCCGCAGGTTCAGCGCCAACGTGGCCAAGTCGAAACAAGCTACCAGTCGCCGTAAGATGCTGGAGAAGCTTAACGTGGACGAAATACAGCCTTCAACCCGTAAATATCCGGGTATCATCTTCACTCCTGAAAGGGAGCCGGGAAATATGGTATTGGAAGTCAAAGGGCTTGGAAAAACGGCCGATGATGGAACCGTGTTGTTCAAGGATGTCAACTTCAATGTGGAAAAAGACGATAAGATCGTTTTTGTATCGAAAGATCCGCGAGCGATGACAGCCTTCTTCGAAATCATCAACGATCACGACAAAAAGCACGAAGGCTCCTTCAACTGGGGAATTACCATCACCCACGCCTATCTCCCACTCGACAATTCCGAATTTTTCAATACTGATTTGAACTTAGTCGACTGGTTGGGACAATTTTCGTCCGACACCACCGAATCTTTCATCCGAGGATACCTGGGTAAAATGCTTTTCTCCGGAGAGGAGATTTACAAGAAAGCCAGCGTATTATCCGGAGGAGAAAAGATGCGTTGCATGATCGCCCGTATGATGCTTAGGAATGCCAATGTGATGGTACTGGATTCTCCCGCCAACCACTTAGATCTTGAGTCCATACAAGCATTCAACAACACGCTGGTAAACTTCAAAGGTAACATCCTGATGGCTTCGCACGACCGCGAGTTCATTCAAACCGTATGTAACCGCATCATCGAACTAACCCCCAGGGGCATCATCGACAAGCAAATGGATTTCGACGATTACGTTACATCAGACGAAATCAAGGAAATCAGAACCAGGATGTATAAGTGATAAAAACCGTAGCTGGGTAAATTCAAGATTATTTTTCTGATCTGAAAATGAGCCGCGCCCGGCAACTGGGCTTATCGTTGTGAAGAATTTCGAAGAGGTAGGTGTCTCCTGCCTCTTCTGTTTTATAGACTTTCACTTCCTCTCCAAACAGGATTTCGCTCATAAAATTAACATCGAAACGTTTTACGCTTTTCCGGCTGTAGTGTTCCGGAGAAAACCCGTTACTAATCCATTCCACATAGCGCATAGTGTTGACGTGGCGGTTGATGTCGATGTGACTGTACTTCGCACTGAAAACATCGGTGAGCACTCCCCTCCTTTCACTTAATTTTATAGGTTTATCGATAGGAACAGTTTCTTCCGACGCAAAATCGCCAATATTATCCAAGGTAAATAAATCCTGCGCTCTGCGGGTTTGGTGGTCGATCATAGCCCAGGTAGATGCGGCATACCCTATAATCTGCATCTCTTTATTCCGGATACAAAAATTACGGGTAGTACTTGCCCTGCCTACACCTTCTATCCATGTTTCGATGTAAACCGTTTCATACTGCAACGGAAAATAATCTATCTCCAAAGCCAGACGCAGCAACACCCACGATAAACCGTTATTGTTTAGCTTTCGCAAACCGAACCCGTTTTCTTCCGCATTATACTGAGCTGCTGTCAGCAATAAATCTGTCAGCGACGAAAGCGTAATCTGACAATTGAAGTCGACCGATTGTGGTGAGACTTCAAAGGTGTATGATTTTTTTGTGATAATCATTAATATATTGTTGAGTTTATATGTATATGCAATGCAAACTTATATAAATTAATTAGAATAACAATGAATATTTGATTCCCTTTGACAACAAACACGACGTAACCTTACATCACATTATAACGAAACGTTGCGTCACGTCTTCACACTTACCATAACATGCAGTTCGATATGCAAGAAGAGATAAATCGTTATCAGACTACTTTCACTTTGCTGCTGAGCCTGTAACTGCGTGACTGCTTTGTATTGGTTGAGGCATTGGAATACTGTGTCGTAATTTCCAGTTGATAATTCCCGGGTTCAACAGATTCAGGCAGGATAAAGACTATGTTTTTCGGAAAATTGGTTACGATACGTTCCGGAGGAATACTAATCACCTCACCATTAGCGGAATTAATAAGCTTAATCCCGTTATCCGGACTATCACCTGCGATTTTCAGTTTGGTTCCTTTCAGTTCGACCGCGTTGCCACGGGTGATAGCCTCATTGATTATCCCGTTCGGCAGTTCCCTGACCGTGTTGATACAGGTTTTCACCTGTGCGACTCCACGGACATTTACTTCCACATCTTCCATCAGCCTGCTTAACTGAGTAGTCGGTGTGACCTGCAACACAAGTTTGTGCTCCTCTTTGTTCCATTCCGGTTTTTCAGACGTGAATGCCCCCATTCACGGCGAGTTTGAACACGCCCTGTCCAAAATTGACTGAAGCGCCGTTGAGCAACTCCTCCATAGCTACCTCCTGAAGCATCTCGATGGCCGCCCGCAGGGTCGTCGCGTTCAACTCGGTCCTGCGCATCACCGCGATATTAACCAGGTCATCTTCCTTCAGGAATCTTTTGGTAACAACTTTTCCAAAATACTTATTGCTGCCGGGTTTGATGGCAAGGTCGTAAAGTTCGACGAGTAGGGCGTTTTTGGGGGTGGGCATAGGGATAAATTTTTAAAAAGATTTAGTAGAAAAATAATTGTTACACTTATCACACACAATACCCTTGTCTAAGATATGTGAGATATTGCCTAAAGATTCAGGTATGATATGCTCGATACTTTTTGAGTTGTCCGAATTTTTAAGACAAAAGATGCAATTCATGCGGATAATAATAGCTAATTAAGAAATATAATAATACAGTTAGTCTCTTTGAGACAGCCTCATGTATATAAGTAGACAAACGACTGCGGAGCAAAACTTAGATCAAAATCAATCAAATCCAAAGGCTGTTGGTAACGATTTGCTTCTTTTACTTTTATTGCGAAAGCTCTATCCCTATTAAAAAAATACTCATCAAAAAACTCTTTTGTTATTCCCGAATGTTTCTTGGTTTTTTCCCACAAGGCATCCGGACTTTCTTCCATAATTTCATCAATCGTGAATTCACCGATTACTTTTTGCATGGGAGACGAAGCATATACCACTACAGTATTAATATTGGAATTCTTGAACATGCTCTTTCTGAATTCAAACTTTTTAGTACCATCAAATATCTTTATGGCAAACTGTGGTTTAATCGATAATAAAACTTTCATCGCTTTTTGTTTCTTTCAATATTAAATTAAATTGTTCAATATTAATTGGTCTAAAACCCCTTGGGGCATCATCAACTCCATTAAGAATGCCTAAATCAATTAATTGTTTCATGTTTATTCTATGAGGAAAAGAGTAGTTATACATGAATCGAACAACAAATGGTTTTGTGAATTTGTTGTGATTCCACATAGCTTTTAGTTCTTGCTCAGGAAAGACACTCCCCTTTCTGCAATGCCTTAAAAAATCTTCTTCGGTTTTGATATCATAAATAACTTCTTCTACTACCCCAATAGTCGAAATAACACTTTTATAATATCCGCCGGTTCGATAGAATATAAGTATATCTCCTTTTTTAGGATGAGGATTCATTGCCCGTGAAACATATACTTTACTGATGCCATTTCTATGCGGAAAATCTTCGACAAACTCGGCCGGCGATTCATTGTTCAGAATTGAATCCGGCAATAGTTCTGTATGATATGATTCATATATTGGAACTATGTAGATTCCATTTTTCCTCGAAATATATGGATAAAACGATTTTAAATCATTAATATCAAATGCTCGTTTAAAGTCACGAACATAAACACGTTCTTTATCCTTCATCCCCCAAAACCGAAATCCCCATTGTTCCATTAAATCTATTAAGCGTCTTTGTTCATCTCTATGATCAAATATAGTAACATAAATTTCATCTACCTTGTTTATGAGCGCATTGTCAAAAATAACTTTTAGAAATCTTTCGCCCAATCTGAATCCGTTGTTGATCACTTTGAAGGTTCCCACCTTCAATCTTTTCTTGGGTGCAAAAGTAGGAATTATATCGGAATAGTTTTCATAAATATTCTCGACTTTTAAATATAAAAATGAAAGAATTAACCCATTATGCTTATTTGTAGTAACATACGCCTGTTCGTCTGACTTTTTAATAAACCATTTATCAAAGCCGTTGTAATCTTCTTTTAACGATAAGAAGAAATCATCATTTAGATTAATATAACCAAACTGTTTCTTCTGTACGTTAAGAACTTTGTAATCAACCAGATCGGGATGCTCGGAAAATATCTTTTCCAAAAAGGAGTCAATTTTAAAGACTTTGTCTGCGATACCCAATATCTCTGCTTTTTGATGGATCTTTTTATCTTCGGTAATTAAGATGTCCACTCTTTCAACATAGACTTCATTTAACAGGATTGTATCGTTCTTGTCATTTTCATTGACATCAACAATATCTGATACTTCTTTAACCTTAGCATGTTGTTGTGAAGGTATCTGAATTTGTTCATAGCTGTCGAGTTTAGCAATAAATGTATCAACAGTCCCCTTGTTCGGATTTTTCCTTATCTCCTGAATAGTCACCGGATGAATGCATTTTGTGTACTTTGCTCGGTCGAGCCACCGAAATAAAATACCTATATCCTGTTGTACGATTTTGCCGGCTTCCCGGTGGATAATAATGTTTGTATCTAAGAGAGCTTTCATAGTATATTGGGTTATTTTTTTAACAAAACATTTATTTTTGACAAATCTACAAAACTATTCTCAAATTTTATTCAACTATTACGAAAAAGCTGCCTCAATTGCATGAAACAGCTTTTCTTATAATAGTTTACGTCGAATCACTCCGCCGAAAACCTATACACACACCACTCCTCATACCTTTCCCCCGGTCTCAACACCGAACTTGGGAAATGTGCGATATTGGGTGAGTTCGGGAAGTTTTGCGTTTCTAAGCAGA
>VSSQ01000069.1_pt2 | contig 36883 bp, 31 predicted proteins | sample 4763081 | NCBI WGS metagenome assembly VSSQ01 (sample SAMN12137344, study PRJNA551015) | bioreactor metagenome | isolation source: SDC9 anaerobic chlorinated ethene degrading culture | place: USA: Knoxville, Tennesee | collected 2015-01-01
ATGGGAGATCGTCCTCAAGGGCAAAGACCAATGGGAGATCGTCCCCAAGGGCAGAGACCGATGGGAGACCGTCCCCAGGGACAAAGACCACCTCAGAGACCCCCTGCAACTCCTGGTGCACCAGCGGTAGAGCAACCGCCTAAGCGTCAAATCGGTGAAAAGAAGAAACCACAAGATCGGAATTTTGAACGCAAAAAAGAGATGGAAAAAGAAATACGCGCACCACGAGGCAACAGACGCAATGTGAAAGCAGCACCACGTGAAATTCGTGATACAGCTCCTAAGCATATCGTTATTCCGGAAAGTCTAACGGTTCAGGATTTGGCAGCCAAAATGAGTCGCAAATCCGGAGAAGTTATCAAGAAACTGATGGATATGGGTGTCATGGCCACCATCAATCAAGAGATTGATTCGGAAACTGCTGTCATTATCGCGGGAGAAATGGGAGTTACAGTGGAGGTTAAGATCGAAAAGCCCATCACTGTGATTGAAGAGATTGAGGACGCTCCGGCAGAACTGCGGCCACGTCCACCCGTTGTCACTGTCATGGGGCATGTTGACCATGGTAAAACATCTCTCCTTGATGCCATACGGACGACTAAAGTCACAGCATCGGAAGCCGGGGGTATCACTCAGCATATTGGTGCTTATCAGGTAGAGATCAATGGACAAAAGATCACCTTCCTTGATACCCCGGGCCATGAAGCGTTTACCGCTATGCGTGCTCGCGGGGCTCAAGTCACGGATATAGCCATTCTCGTTGTGGCTGCAGATGATGGTGTGATGCCCCAGACTGTTGAGGCGATCAACCATGCCAAAGCTGCCGATGTGCCGATTATTGTAGCTATCAACAAGATTGATAAAGAAGAGTCTAACCCGGATCGGGTAAAGCAGGAACTGACCGAGTATGGACTGGTGGTTGAAGAATGGGGTGGGGACACCATCGCGGTGCCTGTCTCAGCCAAAGCCCGCATGAATATTGAACAGCTCTTGGAGATGGTTCTGCTTGTCGCGGAAATTAAAGAGCTGAAGGCCAACCCCAATCGCAGTGCGACCGGAACAGTGATTGAAGCTGAATTGGATAAAGGAAAGGGACCTGTGGCGACAGTTCTCGTCTCTAAAGGAACCTTAAATGTTGGCGATATTATTCTCGCCGGATCCTCCTTTGGCCGCATTCGTGCCATGGTGGATGACAAAGGGCGCCGTGTTAAAAAAGCCGGTCCTTCCACTCCTGTCGAGGTTCAGGGGCTCAATGAGGTTCCCAAAGCCGGTCAAGTCTTCAATGTTGTTGACGATGAGAAACATGCCCGCCAGATTGCCGAAGCACGTGCTAACGAGCGGAAGGCTGAAGAAGTGCGGCAGACGACTAAAGTCAGCTTAGAGGACCTTTTCGATCGGATTAAAGAAGGGGAAGTCAAAGAGCTGAACGTGATCATCAAGGCTGACGTTCAGGGCTCCATTGAGGCTCTGAAGCAATCACTGCTTCGCTTATCCACCAGCGAAGTCCGAGTCAACCCTATTCATGGGGGAGTTGGGGCAATTACAGAGACAGACATCATGCTTGCCGCGGCTTCCAATGCTATCATCATTGGCTTTAACGTCCGTCCCGACGCCAATACCAAAGCAACAGCAGAGCTGCAAGGAGTAGATATGCGCCTCTATCGGGTCATCTATGATGCGATTGAGGATGTTAAGGCTGCTATGACAGGTATGCTGGATCCTGATTTTAAAGAAGTGGTACAAGGCCGGGCTGAAGTTCGCCAAGTCTTTAAAGTTCCCAAAGTTGGAACTGTCGGCGGATCTTATGTGCTCAACGGCAAGATCACAAGGCACTCCAAAATCCGCGTCATTCGTGATGGCATAGTCATTCATGAAGGAGAGCTGGAATCCCTGAGACGTTTCAAGGACGATGCCAAAGAGGTTGTGGAAGGCTACGAATGCGGTATTGGAGTAGCAAACTTCAATGATATTAAAGAGGGAGACATTATAGAGGCCTTTATCATGGAAGAAGTGAAACGACAACTATAATTCACCCCTATGGAGGGAGACCACATGGCTAAACATCGTTCGAATAGGCTCGCCGAGACCCTAAAGCAAGAAATATCCCAGTTGATCCGGGAGGAACTTAAGGACCCCAGGATTGGCTTTGTGACGGTGACCAGTGTCGAAGTCGCCGATGACCTTGGCAATGCGAAAGTTTATATCAGTGTTCTGGGTGACTCCCAGCAGGCTAAAGATTCCTTGGATGCCTTAAAAAGGGCAGCGGGCTTCGTCCGCAGCGAAATCGGCAAAAGGGTTCGCTTAAGGCATGCTCCTGAGATCGTCTTCAAGTACGATACTTCCATCGAGCACGGCGCTCATATTGCCCAATTGCTGCGGGGAGTAAAGCTGGAGGATGAAAAAGACGAGGGCGAATCCCATGATCAATAGTGTAATAACTCAAATGGCAGAGGAATTAAGAAAAGCGTCAAAAGTGGCGCTTTTCTCCCATGTATCCCCGGACGGAGACTGCATAGGATCCATGCTGGGAATTGGTTTGGCTTTAGAGGCTTTGGGTAAAGAAGTAGCGATGTTTAACCCCGATCCAATTCCGCGCAATTTAAGTTTTTTGCCCGGTGTCGACAAGATTGTCCAATCAATGCCTGATCCTCTTCCTGAAACGTTGCTTTTTGTAGATTGCGCCGATTTACAACGGGTCCAACTGCAAAGGGAGGATCTGCCCGCGGATGCCGTCATTCTGAATTTGGACCACCATATTTCCAATCAGAACTTTGGCAGGATCAATTGGGTGGATAGTCGGGCTGCAGCCAGCGGTGAGCTCGCTTATGCTTTAGTGCGCCGGCTTAATGTGGAATTAACTCAGGAAATCGCTGCCAACTTCTATACAGCTTTATTGACAGATACCGGATCCTTTAAGTATGCCAATACCACTGCGAAGACTCATCAGATTGCCGGTGAACTCATGGAGACCGGAATCAGCTTAGGTGATATTCATCATTTCGTCTTTGATCAAACCCCTATGGTTAAGTTAGAGTTGCTGCGGCGGGGCTTAAATCAATTGCAGTTTTTTGCAGAGGGACAACTAGGGATGATGACCTTAAGGAAACAAGACTTTGAGGAAAGCGGTGCTGAGGAAAGTTTAAGCGAAGGGCTGATCGACCATGCCCGAACTGTAGAAGGGGTAGAGGTCGCCGTCTTACTTAAAGAAGTCAAACCTGATGTGGTGCGTGTAAGCCTGCGCTCCAATCGCTGGTTTGATGTCAACAGAATCGCCGATGGTTTTGGCGGTGGGGGACATCAACGGGCGGCAGGCTGCACCTTGCATCTTTCCCTGGAAGAAGCAAAGCAGAAGGTTCGGCAAATCATTGAGGAGGAGCTCAAGCTTGGACGGAGTCATTAATGTACTCAAACCCCCAGGGATGACTTCTTCTGATGTGGTCGTTCGCTTAAGAAGAATATTGAACACCCGGAAAATTGGGCATACGGGAACCTTGGATCCCGAGGTTACGGGGGTATTGCCGATTTGCGTCGGTAAAGCAACCCGCTTGGCTGAATATATCACCAATCAGGGAAAATCCTACCGTTGTGAGATGATTTTTGGCATAACGACAGACACCCAGGATGCTTCCGGAGAGATTCTCCACAAGGAGCCGGCTCAGGTGAGTGCTGAGGATTTTCAACGGCTCATTCCCCAGTATCTTGGTTCCATCCGGCAGATTCCACCTATGTTCTCGGCGGTAAAACATCAAGGGAAACGTCTTTATGAATTAGCCCGTCAGGGTCTGGAAGTGGAAAGAACATCCCGGGAAATACACATCGATCATTTGCAGCTTATGGAATGGATTGCAGGTGAATACCCTAAGGCGATTTTTGAAGTGGATTGTTCAAAGGGCACCTACATACGGACATTGTGCCATGATATGGGGCAGACTTTAGGGTGCGGGGCACATATGTCAGCGCTGATCCGCCTCCGTTCCGGACCCTTTCATATTCAGGAGAGTCTATCCCTGGAGACGATTCAAAACTTTATGGAGCAGGATGATTATTCATTCCTGATTCCTTACATCCAAGTATTGGACTTACCCCGGGTGTCCTTGTCTCCGCAAAGAGCGTTGGCCTTTCGCAATGGACTTTCGACAGCGAAAAGTCAAATTGAGGTCGGGGCTGAGATAGGTGAGGGGTGCGAAGTTCAAGTCTTTAGTGAGGGAAATTTTTTAGGTATAGGAATTTGGAGAGAGCAGGCCCTCTGTCCTTACAAAGTTTTTTAAGGATAAAAATAGAGTAGTACTGAGGGAAAGTTAGGTGGGGAACTATGCAAATCATCCAAGAATTACCGTCAGACCCTGGGCATCAGTGTGTATTGGCTTTAGGAAATTTTGACGGAGTGCATCTGGGACATCAACGCTTGCTTAAAAGCGGTTTGGAGCAAGCTGCTCAAAAAGGAGTGGATCTTGCCGTTCTTCTGTTTGAACCTCATCCCTTGAAGCTGCTTTTTCCGGAAAGGGTTCTAGGCTTCCTGACCACTCAAAAAGAGCAGATGAGGTTGTTTTCTGAAATCGGCGTCGATCGGGTTTATTTAGTACCCTTTACAAAGGAAATGGCTGATACGTCCCCTGAAGGGTTTGTCAGAGATATCCTTGTCAAACTCGGCGTCATTCATATTGTGGTTGGCTTCAACTACTCCTTTGGTGCCTTGGGAAAAGGGACTGCTGAAGACCTTCAGCGCTATGGCCAAGACTATGGCTTTGGAGTCAGTGTGCTCCAGCCCCAGACTTTTGAGGGCAAGGTCATCTCTTCGACAGCCGTCCGCAAGGCTTTGCTTAATGGGGATGCCGTCCAAGCCAAGAAGCTGTTGGGCCGGACCTATAAGCTGGTGGGAACTGTGGTTGAAGGAGAAAAGCGCGGCCATGACTTAGGGTATCCGACAGCAAACTTAAGGATCTATGAAGAGCTGATTATTCCTAAACGGGGAGTCTATGCCGTATGGGCCGAGATCGAAGGACGGCTTGTTCATGGTATGATGAATATTGGCATGAAGCCCACGTTTCATGAGGAATATGCCCTTACGGTAGAAATACACTTCTTTGATTTTAGCGGCGATCTTTATGGCATGGAATTAGCAATATGCTGTGAAGAGAAGATTCGTGATGAAAGAAAATTCAATGGTTTTGACGAGCTGAAGGGACAGCTGGAACGGGATGCCTTAAAGACGAAACAAGTACTGGAAGAAATCTTCGCAAACCCTGTTCAGGCCGTAAATGCTCATTAAATTCCTTTACAAATAGAATTTTTTTTAGTAAAATACATGAGAACCGCTCGCTCGGGCTTGCGTTCTCCGTCGCAATTCTGGGCAGCAGGCGATTTTTAGAATTAATGGAGGTAAATTACCATGATGACAGCCGAAAAGAAAAAAGAAATTATTGCGAAGTTCCAACAACACGAAGGAGATACCGGTTCTCCTGAAGTGCAGATTGCCTTGCTCACTGAGCGCATTACCTATTTAACTGAGCACTTCAAGACCCACAAGAAGGATCATCATTCCCGCCGTGGCCTTTTGAAGATGGTTGGACAACGCCGTGCTCTGCTCAACTATCTGAAAGATATGGACTTCAACCGCTATCGTAAGATTATTTCCGATCTCGGCTTACGCCGTTAATCCTGTTCGCACACTATAAAATGGAGAGAAAAGAGAGACAGACTATTCCTGTCTCTCTTTTTTATACGTATCAGGGAATAAAGCTTTTATTGGCGGATAGTAAGGGCAACTAAAGACGACCCTTTCGCCAGGACTCAGCGAAATCAGGTTTTCTTTATATAATTAGTTTTTTTAATCTAAATGCAGGAAATAATAACAATATGTCGAAGATGAATCAAGTTAAGAAGAAAATAGTTGGAGAGAATTTTAAGGAGGTTCCATTGTGACACAGGAAGTATTAGAACGTTCGATCCAGGTCGGCGGCAGGACGATGACCTTCCAAACCGGGAAAATAGGTAAGCAAGCGGGCGGTGCCATTTTCTGCCGGTATGGGGATACCGTTGTTTCAGCATTTGCTACTGGAAGTGCTCAACCAAGGGAAGGTATTGACTTTTTTCCGTTGACCGTTGAATTTGAAGAGAGACTCTATGCCGCCGGGAAAATTCCGGGAGGCTTTATTAAGCGGGAGGGGCGCCCCAGTGAGAAGGCGATTCTGTCTGCCCGCCTCATCGACCGGCCGATTCGGCCTCTATTCCCCGAAGGCTATCGCAATGATGTACAAGTCGTTGCTCAGGTAATGTCGGTAGATCAGGATTGTGCCTCCGACATTACCGGTATTAACGCAGCCTCGGCAGCCTTGACGATTTCCAATGTTCCCTTCGAAGGACCGGTAGCTGCTGTGACCGTGGGTTTAATCGGGGATGAATTTATTATTAACCCCACCGTTGAACAGTCCGAAAAAAGCGTCATGCATCTTACCGTCGCCGGTACAAAGGATGCGGTAATGATGGTGGAAGCCGGTGCCCAAGAGGTACCGGAAGCTCAAATGCTGGAAGCCATTATGTTTGGTCACCGTGAGATTCAACGTATTGCTGAGTTTATCGAGAACTATCGCCTCGAAGCTCTGGAAAGAAATTTAGCCAAACCCAAACAAGAAGTTGTGATGAAGCAGATGCCGGAAGAGATCGTCCAGGCGGTCAAAGCATTTGCCTATGATAAAATGGATCAGGCAGTTCGCACCGAAGAAAAGAAAGCAAGGGAAGAAGCCATCCGGCAAGTGAAGGAAGAGGCCTTGGCTCATTTCGCGGAGCAATACCCTGAAGACCTGAAAACCATTGATAAGATTCTGGAAGATTTCGTACATAAGATTGTTCGTCGTTTGATTACTGTAGAGCATATTCGTCCCGATGGACGTGCTTTAGACGAAATCCGTCCCATCAGTGTCGAAGTCGGCATCTTACCCAGAACTCATGGTACCGGTCTGTTTACCCGGGGGCAAACTCAGGTACTCACGGTGGCCACTCTGGGAGCCGTTGGTGATGAACAGATTCTTGACGGGTTAGGCCTTGAAGAGTCCAAGCGCTACATGCACCACTATAATTTCCCGCCTTACAGTGTAGGGGAAACCCGTCCTATGCGCGGACCGGGCCGTCGGGAAATTGGCCACGGAGCTCTGGCTGAACGGGCCCTTCTCCCTGTTATTCCTAATGAAAACGATTTCCCCTATACCATTCGTCTGGTCTCGGAGGTTCTTGAATCCAATGGTTCCAGCTCGATGGCCTCAGTGTGCGGCAGCACTCTTTCCTTGATGGATGCCGGAGTGCCTGTTAAATCTCCTGTGGCCGGGATAGCTATGGGCTTGATCAGCGAGGAGAATCATATCGCCATTCTTTCCGACATTCAAGGAATGGAAGATCATGATGGAGATATGGATTTCAAAGTGGCAGGAACCAGTCAAGGTGTGACAGCCTTGCAGATGGATATAAAAATCAAAGGGGTATCCCGGGAAATCCTGGAAAGAGCCCTTACTCAAGCGAAAGAAGGACGCCTGTTTATTCTTGATAAAATGCTCTCTGTGATTGAAAAACCACGACCGGAGCTTTCACCCTTTGCGCCGAGAATTATTACGGCATCCATTCACCCGGATAAGATCCGTGAGGTGATTGGACCTGGCGGTAAGACCATTAAAAAGATCATTGATGAAACCGGTGTCAAGATCGATATCGAAGATGATGGCCGGGTCTTTATATCCGCAGTGGATGGAGAAGCCGGGGAGAACGCCCTTAAGATCATCCAAGCCCTTACCCAAGAGGTGGAAGTAGGCCGTATTTATAATGGCCGGGTAACCCGGATTATGGACTTCGGAGCCTTTGTAGAAGTTATTCCCGGTGTGCTGGGATTAAGCGGCAAGGAAGGGCTGGTTCATATTTCCCAACTGGCTCACGGACGGGTTGAGAAAGTAGAAGACGTGGTGAAACTGGGAGACGATATCCTGGTTAAAGCAACAGGCATCGATAAGCAGGGTCGTTTGAACCTTTCCCGGAAAGAGGCACTTCCCAACCCCAACCCTAGTTCCAACCCTAATCCCAATGGCATCACAGCCAATAGAAATCCCCGGAATAGTTAAAGAAGAATAGCCTCAATTATTCTGCATTCGTCCCCCCTTGCATACATCTAAATGGAAGGGGGTAGACGAATGTATGTTTTTAAAATTCCATTTAAGACCTTAAAGCTTTTCGGACTTATTCTCGTATTAGCTGTCGGCTTATTGATAGAACAGAGAGTGGTGGGGATCGTGGCAAACCTCCCCACCCCTATAGACCAAGTCAAGACCGAGAAGAAAGTCATGGCTTTAACCATTAATGTGGATTGGGGCGGAGAGTTTGTGCCCGGTATTCTGGAGGCTTTAGATAAGTATCATGCCAAGGCAACCTTCTTCCTTACGGGACGCTGGGCTAAAAATAATCCGGAAATGGTGAAAGAGCTCCAGGCCCGCGGCCACGCCATCGAAAATCATGGCTATTCCCATCCCCATCCTGACCAAATATCCGTCAGTGCCAATCAAGAAGAAATTCTGAAGACAGAAGCGATCATTCAGGAGATCACTGGAACCAAGACCAAGTATTATGCACCGCCTTATGGCGAAAAGGGAGCCTCAGGGCTTAAAGCGGCTGAAAATCTTGGCTATACCACCATTCTTTGGACCCTGGATACGGTGGATTGGCGTCCGGAAAGTACGCCGGAAATTATTACCAAGCGCATTGTGGATCCTGCTGTACGGTTTGGCATTAAGCCCACTCGAGAAGGAGCTATTGTGTTAATGCATCCCAAAGAGAACACAGTGAAAGCTTTGCCCAATATTTTAAGCCAACTGACCAAGGAAGGATTCCAATTCATTACTGTAAATGAACTGATAACATTGGAAGGAGTCGGAGATACTACCTCATAGACTTTAATGTGAGGTGGTAGAATGTTCAAGCAAAAATGGACGCAAGCCGGGGTTTGCGTTCTTATTTCACTATCTTTAAGTGCTGCTCCCGTGTATGCGCAAACCACGGACACCAATCAAGGGTTAATACCGACATCCTCGTTAGCTATTACTGCCGATGCGGCGGTACTGATGGATGGGGCAACAGGAGATATACTTTATGACAAAAACGCTCATAAGCAAAGACCGCCAGCCAGCACTACCAAGATTTTAACGGCAATTCTTGGGCTGGAATTGGGAAAACCCGACGAGCTCGTCGTGGTAAGCGAAAAAGCGGCAGCTGTCGGTGAATCCACCATTCACCTGGACCCAGGGGAAAAGATTCTGCTCTATGAACTGGTTACAGGGGCCATGGTCAAATCAGGAAATGATGCCTGTGTAGCTATTGCAGAACAAATAGCGGGTACTGAAGAGGATTTTGTCCGATTAATGAACCAAAAAGCGTTCCTGCTCGGAGCGAAAAATACCCATTTTGAAAACACCAACGGCTTGCCCAACAAAAACCATGTCTCGACAGCCTATGATTTGGCTTTAATGGCTCGTTACGGACTGCAGATCCCAGCATTTACTTCGATTACACGCTTAAAAGAAACGGAAATTCATTTTATTGAACCCGATTTTTTCATGAACTTAAGAAATACCAATAAACTGCTTTGGAATTACCCTTATACTGATGGAGTTAAGACAGGGACAACCACTGCCGCCGGGAAATGTTTGGTGGCAGGGGCGACGAAAGACGGCCGGCAGCTGATAGCTGTTGTCCTCCATGCTCCCGACCGTTTCGGAGATGCGCAAAAGCTCTTGGAATGGGGCTTTAACGAAACAGAAACACTGAATTGTGTACAAGCGGGAGAAACTATTGAGTTTCCTGCTGAAAATTCAGAGCCGATTAAAGCCTTTGCCCAAAATCCGATTCAGATCAGTATTTTAAAGACGGATAAAGAAAAACTTGAAAAGAAAATTGTTTGGACAAGAGAGCCAGGTCTCCCCATTAAGGCCGGTGATAGCTTAGGAGCATATGAGGTGTGGCTGAACGGAGAAAAATTAGGCAGCACACCACTTTATGCCGAAAGTTCGGTCAAGCCAAAAGGGAGATTAAGCAATCTCTTAGAGGGGAAGTGAAAGGTATGTATCAAAAAACCGTTTTACCAAACGGAGTTCGCATCATTACGGAGGAAATAGATTATGTACGCTCAGTAGCTGTAGGGATATGGGTAGGAGCGGGCTCCCGGGACGAGAAGGAAGGCTATGAGGGGATATCCCATTTTATTGAGCACATGTTTTTTAAAGGAACAAAAAACCGTACTGCCCGTGATATCGCTGAATCTTTGGAAGCTGTGGGGGGGCAGCTCAATGCCTTTACCACCAAAGAATATACCTGTTACTATGCCAAAGTGCTGGATGAGGACATGGATTTAGCCATGGATGTACTTAATGATATGTTTTTTGAGTCTCTCTTTGATGAAAACGAAATAGAAAAAGAAAAAAAAGTCGTCATTGAAGAGATAAAGATGTATGAGGATTCTCCGGATGAATTGATTCATGACTTGTTTTCCGATCATGTCTGGAATGACCATCCTTTGGGAAGACCCATTTTAGGGACCGAGGAGAGCGTTAAAGGGCTAAGCCGCGAGAAAATTCTGACCTTTATGGATCATCACTATGCTCCTGATAATCTGGTCATTGCCGTGGCGGGCAAAATCAAGCATGACGAGGTCTTGAAGAAGCTTGCTCCTCTTTACGGTGAATTCAAACGGGGAGGAAGACGAATTCTGGAAGAGACCCCCAAAGGTCAGCAGGTGCAGGAAATGATCCTGAAAGATACCGAACAAATGCACCTCATCCTGGGAGTTCCCGGTTTAGGGCAGGAAGATGAGGATCTCTATCCCATGCATATCCTCAATAACATCCTGGGGGGAGGCTTAAGTTCCCGTTTGTTCCAAGAAATTAGGGAGCAGCGGGGAATGGCTTACACTGTGTTTTCCTATCATTCCACTTATGTGGATACCGGTTTGTTTGCTATTTATGCAGGAACCACCCCTTCAAATTCTCAGGAAGTAGTAGAATGCGTTCTCGCCGAGATTTTAGATATTAAGAAGAATGGCATATCCCAATCCGAGCTGCAACGGACCAAGTCTCAGATTAAGGGCGGACTTTATCTGGGCTTAGAATCAGCAAGCAGCAGGATGAGCCGTTTAGGCAAGACGGAATTGACCTATAATCGGGTGATCTCTCCCGAAGAAGTGGTTGAAAAGCTGGAACGTGTTACCGTTGAGGATACGAAGCGAGTCATCAACCGCCTGTGGAAGCGGGATAAAATAAGTCTCCTCATGTTAGGGCCGGCGGGGAATGAAGTGGATATGGACGCGCTATTTGAGAAGATAGGCTGGGATGAAGAGTAGGAGAGGAGCGGAAATTGAATTCAATTAAAGTAAAGATAGCTTATGTCAGGAAAGACAAGGCTCCCAAGCTTCCCCAATACGCCACACCGGGAGCAGCCGGTGTGGACTTACAAGCTTCTCTGGATCAGGAGCTGACCATCGAGCCGGGGCAGATCGTTAAAATTCCTACCGGACTGGCCATAGAGCTGCCCCATGCAGGGGTCGGAGCCTTTGTCTTTGCCCGCAGTGGTCTGGCCTCCAAGTATGGTCTGGCTTTAGCCAACGGAGTGGGGGTTATCGATTCAGATTATCGGGGTGAAATTCTGGTGGCAGTCATCAACCAGGGTTCGGAACCTTTTGTTGTAAAAGACGGGGATCGGATTGCGCAAATGGTTTTTCTGCCCGTATTTATTGGTGAGTTTTACCTGGCAGACCAATTGGATGAGACCGGCCGGGGTTGCGGCGGCTTTGGTTCGACAGGTGTTTCCTAAGTTGTTGAGTGTAAAAAGTTCTAGGGTGCATGAACTTGTCATACACATCCCATAGAGGAGGTATGGCCATGCAAGCCCTAGGACTTTTTTTACTTGCCGCTGGAATCCTGGCATCCCTTCGCTCCAGGCGCTATCTGCTTATGTGGCGAACAGATACAAAACCCAGTCTGTTATCGGCAGCTATAACCCAGCTCGTAGGTACTGCGGGGGGAATCTATCTCTCCCTGGAGCTATTATTTTCTTTCTTAAAAATTCCGGAGAATTGGTGGAATCCATCAACATTCATTGTCGAGCCACTTGCTGTCATCTCCCTGGCCCTGGCCATTGTGCAGCCTTTTGCGGTTCAGTTGTGGCTGAAAATTAAAAAATAAGGAGGAGTCATGATGCTTCTTAGCGACTTAGCGGGTAAAGAAATTATCAATTTATTTGACGGAGCAAAATTGGGACTGGTGGGAGATGCAGATTTAGCTATTTCGGCAAGTGGAGCGATTGAAGCCATTATCCTTACTTCCCGCTCCGGCTTTTCAGGGCTTTGGGGAAATAACGAAAGAGATAGAGATATTCTGGTGATTCCCTGGGAAGCTATTAAAAAGGTAGGTTCGGAAGTCATTATTGTGGATATGAGTGGTAGAACAGAGCGCATTAATAAAGGAAGCTTACTGTAGATAGAGCGGCCTCTATCTACAGTTTAGCTGACTTATCCTCTGTGGGGGTAAATATTCTGTTTGACATGAATACGTTAATTAACTAAAATAGTAAAAAAGGTTCAACAACCCCGAAATGCCTTGGCAGCGGGGTTGTTAGTGTAGCGAGGGTTATAGATGAAGAAAATTCGTGTTTTTGTTTCTGGAGCCGGAGGAAAAATGGGCAGGGAAGTAGTTCGCACTATCCTCGACCAGGAAGATATGCAGCTGGTTGGTGCTTCAGATGCACGTCAGCAAGGCAGGGATATAGGAGAGCTTCTGGCCATGGCTCCCTTAGGGATTGAGATAACCGGCCCTCTGGAAGTGGCGCACCTTAAAGAGACCCGGGCAGATATTATGGTGGATTTTACCAATCCTCAATCTGTACTGAAAAATGCCAAATGTGCTTTGGCGGCCGGAGTCGTTCCAGTCTTAGGGACCACGGGCTTAGATGAAGCCGATATTTCGGAAATCCGGGATCTTGTGGATCAAACGAAAGTGGGGGCTTTTATTGCCCCGAATTTTGCCATAGGCGCCATACTCATGATGCGCTTTGCTCAGGAGGCTGCAAAGTATTTCCCTCATGTGGAGATTATTGAGCTGCATCATGACCAAAAGCTGGATGCACCTTCCGGAACGGCTCTCAAAACCGTAGAGTGGATATCAGAAGTAAGAAAACCCCTGGTGCAGGGTCATCCTAATGAGTACGAAAAAATCAAGGGCTCACGGGGCGGTGATGTGGACGGAATTCATATTCATTCTGTTCGCTTGCCCGGATTTATAGCTCATCAGGAAGTCATTTTCGGCGGCCTCGGACAAGCTTTGACGATCCGGCATGATGCCCTTTCCCGGGAAACCTATATGCCTGGGATTATGCTGGCCGTCCGCAAAGCAAGCCAACTCTCAAATTTGGTAATAGGACTAGAGAATTTCCTCGAATAGGAATCCTCATCGGGGAACCGCATTCTATCTTTCCTCATATACTGGATAGTAGTCATGGGACACAGTCTCAAAGGGGGCTTCAAGATGAGTGCGGGTCTAACTGGAATTCGAGTAGCTGTAATTGGAGGGGATGACCGAGAGATTTATATGATTCCGGAGCTTCAAAAGCTAGGGGCCTACATAGTCGGGGTCGGATTTGAAAAAGCAGCTCCAATCCAAGGGGTGACACTCCTTTCTTCACCGCTGGAAGCGGTGGAGAAGGCAGATGTTCTGCTTTTTCCAATGTACGGTACCGATGAACGTGGGGATGTCAAAGCCAAGTATTCCGAGACGCCGATTGTGCTGAATAAGGAACTGTTAAAAGCTGTTTCGCCTAAGGTGCCGCTTTTTATCGGGTGGGCTCGTCCCGCCTTAAAATCAGCTGCAGAAATGCTGGGAATCCAGATTGTCGAAACGGCTAACCTTGATCAACTTGCTATTCTCAACTCGATCCCTTCAGCGGAAGGAGCTATCCAAATGGCCATGGAGGCCTCCCCCATCACTATCCACGGCAGTGAGAGCTTTGTGCTTGGCCTGGGGCGATGTGGCTGGACTCTTGCCCGGACCTTAAAAGGGATGGGGGCTCATGTTACCGGAGTAGCCCGTAAACCGGCGGATCTGGCCAGGGCCTTGGAAATGGGCCTGGAGGCGGTTCATTTTGCTGATCTGGATGAAAAGATTGGGAAGGCGGAACTTATTTTCAATACAGTTCCTCACCTGATTCTGGACAAAGTCATGTTGGAACAGGTGAATCATGAGGCTGTCATTATCGACATTGCTTCACTTCCCGGCGGCACGGATTTTGAATACGCCAAGGCTAAAGGCATCAAAGCAATGCTTGCCCCAGGTCTACCCGGTAAGGTTGCACCCAAAGCAGCAGGGAAAATTCTTGCTCAAGTCTACCCGCAACTTATTCTTCGCCACCTGACCACAAAGAATGCCTCTTTAAAGTTTTGAAGTGGAGGTGACGAAGGCATGAAACTTGACGGGTTAAAGATTGGTTTTGCTGTAACGGGCTCACATTGCACCTTGCATGAAATCACTGAGGTCATGCGTAAGATGGTTGAAGAAGGAGCGGATTTAACGCCCATTATCTCTTATGCCGTAGATACCATGGACACACGATTTGGTAAAGCAGAAGACTGGAAGAAAAAATTCGAAGAAATAACCCAGAAAAAGGTTATTCAGACTATCCCGGATGCTGAACCCATCGGGCCGCAGAAGAAATTTGACTGCCTGCTCATTGCGCCCTGTACAGGCAATACACTGGCAAAGCTGGCCAATGGTATTACCGACACTCCGGTGCTGATGGCGGCCAAAGCCCATCTTCGTAATCAGCGGCCTTTGGTGATAGCCGTCTCAACCAATGATGGCCTGGGATTGAACGCGCGGAATATCGGGACGCTTTTATGTACAAAAAATATATTTCTCGTTCCATTCGGGCAGGATAGCCCGGCTACCAAAGCGAATTCTTTAGTAGCCCATATGGATAAAATTCCGGATACAATTCTCATGGCTTATGAGGGAAAACAAATTCAGCCCATACTGGTTGATTATCACTAATAAACTCAAACTGATCAGTTAGGTGGATATGGTGCTGTGCTTTCAGGCTTAGCACCATATTCCTAGTATTTTATCAGTATATTAAGGAGGAACATTTATGCCGAATGTTGCAATTGTTGGAGCTACAGGTGCGGTTGGACAAGAGTTCTTAAAAATCCTTGTGGAAAGGAATTTTCCTGTGGAGGAATTACGCTTATTAGCTACGAAACGTTCCGCAGGCAAAAAAGTCCTTTGGCAAGGCCGGGAAATTGAGGTTCAAGAAACTACCCATGATAGCTTTAAAGGCATCGATATAGCATTATTTGCCGGCGGATCATCCAGTACAGAGTTTGCTCCTTCCGCGGTTAAAAGTGGGGCTGTAGTGATTGATAACAGCAGTGCTTATCGCCTTGATCCCAAGGTCCCTCTGGTCGTACCCGAAGTCAATCCGGAAGATGTGAAATGGCATAAAGGGATCATCGCTAATCCTAACTGTTCAACGATTATTATGGCCGTCGCCTTGAAACCTATCTTTGACCTGGCAGGGATTAAGAGGGTGGTTGTGTCAACTTATCAGGCCGTCTCCGGAGCAGGACGCGAAGGGATCGAGGAATTGGAAGGCCAGGTTCACGATTGGGCGCAAGGGGAAGAATTGAAGAGCCAGACCTTCCCGTATCAAATTGCCTTTAATCTGATTCCCAGAATTGATGTATTCCAGGAAGGGGATTACACCAAAGAAGAGTGGAAGATGGTTAAGGAGACCCAGAAGATCTTCCATGTGGACACGATGCCGATTACGGCAACCACAGTCCGGGTGCCTGTTTTAAGAAGCCATTCCGAGTCAATTAACATAGAAACAGAACGAAATGTCGGCTTGGAGGAGGTCAAGGCAGCCTTTCAAAAGGCTCCGGGAGTTATCGTTGAGGATAATCCGGCAGAAGATCGTTACCCCATGCCTTGGTTCACTTCAGACACCGATGAAGTCTATGTAGGTCGGATCCGTAAAGATTTTTCCATTGAAAATGGGATCAATCTTTGGGTTGTTGGTGACCAAATTCGTAAGGGAGCTGCAACCAATACGATACAGATTGCCGAACTCTTATTATAGTCTGATTATGAGCACTGTAGAGAAGAGTGTTCATAGCAGGGTCCATATTAAAATGTTAAAAACACAAGCATACAGCCTCTGGATCAGAGAATAGAATAATTGAATAATAATGTGAGGCGACAGGAGGAGTTCAGGTGCGTGTTTTGGTCCAAAAGTTTGGGGGAACTTCAGTATCCAGTGCTGAACGTCGGGCCCAGGTTGCCGCAAAAGTCTCTGAAGCAGTGCGGGAAGGGTATTCACCTGTTGTGGTAGTTTCCGCTATTGGACGTAGTGGGGATCCCTATGCGACAGATACCTTTATCAATCTGGTCAACGGCATTACCCTTGAATCACCCAAGCGGGAAATGGATCTTTTGATGAGCTGCGGGGAAATCATCTCCGGTGTGGTTTTGACCAGCACCCTAAAGAGCATGGGGCTTGAGGCAATCCTGTTAACAGGTGGTCAAGCAGGAATTATAACCAATGATTGTTATGGAGATGCCCGCATCATTCGCGTAGAGCCGAAAGGGATCCTTGATCATCTAAGTGAGGGAAGAGTTGTCGTCGTTACCGGCTTTCAAGGAGTTACCGAAGATGGCCAGGTCACCACATTAGGTCGCGGGGGAAGCGATACTACAGCTTCAGCTCTTGGTGTTGCATTAAATGCCGAGGCCATCGATATCTATACTGATGTGGAAGGAATTATGACTGCCGATCCGCGTATTGTTGAGGATGCCCGTATCTTAGATGTGGTAACCTATAATGAGATATGTCATTTGGCCCATCAGGGAGCCAAAGTGATTCATCCCCGTGCGGTGGAAATTGCTATGCAGCGCAATATTCCCATTTGGATCAAATGTACATTTTCCGATGCCCGAGGAACTTTAGTAACAAGTATACAGCCCGACATGGGAGCGGGAACAGATATTACGGGAGACCGAACGATTACGGGGATTGCCCACACGCCCAATGTGACCCAGATTCAAGTACCTACCCATGATGTAGCCGATGTGCTGCAAGTCGATAAACAGATCTTTAAGGGAATGGCTTTAGCAGATATTAGTGTCGACTTTATAAGTGTGCAGCCGGAGAGTGTGCTTTACACCGTACCTGATGAAATAGCGGAAAAAGCAATGAAGATTCTCGATAATTTAGGATTTAAGCCTACAGCGGTCCCTGGATGTGCCAAAGTCTCCATCGTTGGAGCGGGTATCGCAGGAGTTCCCGGTGTGATGGCCAATATGGTGGAGGCCTTATCCGATGCGGGTGTCCGTATCTTGCAGTCAGCAGACTCTCACACAACTATATGGGTACTTGTCAATAAAGAGGATATGGTTCCGGCAGTGCAAGCACTCCACAAGAAGTTTCTGTTGGGTGCCTGTTAAAAACAAGCAAATGAGGAGTTGAGAGAGATATGGCATTGAATAGGATTATGACGGCAATGGTCACACCCTTTAATGACAAAATGGAAGTGAATTACCCGGAAGCCGAGAAGTTAGCTAATTATCTCATCGAGCATGGTAATGATGGAATCGTTGTTTGCGGTACCACCGGTGAATCTCCCACAGTATCAGCCGAAGAAAAGATTGAACTTTTCAGAACGGTCAAGAAGGCTGTAGGCAGCAAAGCAACGGTAATAGCCGGAATTGGCTCCAATACCACCGACGGTAGTATTAATTTAGCGCGCCAAGCGGAGAAAACCGGAGTAGATGGGCTCATGGCTGTGGTCCCCTACTACAATAAGCCTTCACAAGAAGGATTGTATCAGCATTTTCGGGCTATCGCTGAAGCAATATCCCTGCCTTTGATGGTGTACAATATCCCAGGAAGAACATCCATTAATCTTCTTCCGGAAACGGTTCTGCGGCTAAGTGAAATTCCCAACATAACCTCCATTAAAGAAGCAGCCGGCTCCATGGATCAAGTCAGCGAAATGAGACGTATTTTGCCGGAAGACTTCCTGATTTATAGCGGTGACGATTCTTTAACCTTGCCCATGCTGGCTTTAGGCTGTGATGGCATCATCAGTGTAGCGGCCCATCTGGTCGGTGATGAAATCAAACAATTGGTTGATGCCTGGTTTAATGGCGAACCACAGACTGCCCTGCAATGGCACCTAAAGCTTATGCCCATGTTCAAAGGAGTGTTTGTGACCACCAATCCGGTTCCTGTTAAATACCTTTTAAAGAAAGCAGGCATCAATGCAGGAGGGGTAAAACTCCCCTTAGTCTGTGCGGCCCCGGAGGAAGAAGCTTTCTTGGATGATCTCTACCAAAAGATCAAAGGGTAGAAACGGTAAAGCAAACTTCATTGATAAAACCTGCAGGTAATTATTGAAAGGCAGAGATTCAATTTTTTTAGATTGAATTTCTGCTTTTTCTATCTCTTGTCTTTCCTTACATAAAGAGTTATAATAGATTGACTGTATTGTGCGGTAAGTTTCATATTTGTTTGCGGAATATCAGCGAGTACCAAGGGCGTTGTATTCGTTTGGGTATTTCGAGTCTTTTTGTTTCACTATCAGAACGTGTTTAGAGCGGATGATAGTATAAGGACAACTTCTCGGAGGTTTCCTTATCATTTTTAGGTGGAAGCAAATTAGCAAGATCCGTGAAAAGAAGGCACAAATAGTTCTATCAAAAGGAAAAATATGGTGGAGGTGTAGAAATTTGCCAAAAGAACATAAGGTTCAGATCATACCTTTAGGCGGTTTAGGCGAGATCGGTAAAAATATGACCGTGATTCGTTACGATAATCAAATGATCGTTATAGATGCGGGATTGGCATTTCCCGAAGATGAGATGCTGGGGATAGACATAGTTATACCAGATTATTCTTATCTGCTGGAGCATAAGGACATGGTTCAAGGGATTCTAGTCACCCATGGTCATGAAGATCATATTGGTGCACTGCCTTATCTCCTCAAAGACTTGGATGCTCCTATTTTTGCTACACGATTAACCTTAGGACTCATTCAATCCAAATTAAAAGAAGGAAATCTCGATAATATCAAGGCCACGGTGGTCCGTCCCAGAGATACGGTTAAACTTGGAGTCTTCAAAGTCGAGTTTCTGAGTGTGAATCATAGTATTCCGGATGCAGTGGCACTGGCCATCCATACTCCTCTGGGTACTATTGTTCATACTGGGGATTTCAAAGTGGATCATACCCCTGTCATGGGTGAAAAGATTGATATTCATAAGTTCGCTGAACTGGGCGATAAAGGGGTCCTTTGCCTGATGTCCGACAGTACGAATGTGGAACGGCCTGGTTTTACCATGTCTGAACGCAGTGTGGGACACATGTTCGAGGAAGCATTTAATAGTGCCAAAGACAGAATCATCATTGCCAGCTTTGCAACCAATGTCCACAGGCTTCAGCAAGTGATTACGGCAGCGCACCATACTAACCGCAAGGTTGCTGTGGTCGGTCGGAGTATGGTTAACACAGTAGCCATAGCCTCTGAGTTAGGGTATTTGGATATACCGGAGGATACTCTGGTCGATGTGGATGAAGTGGTGAACCTGCCGGGCAATCAAGCTTGTATTCTTACCACAGGCAGTCAGGGTGAGCCCATGTCGGCTCTGACCCGGATGGCGATGAGCGATCATCGGCGTATTGAAATCCAGCCCGGCGATACAGTAATCATATCTGCCAATCCTATCCCCGGTAATGAGAAATCAGTATCAAAAACCATCGACCTCTTGTTTAAGCTCGGTGCCAATGTGATCTATGAATCTTATCAAGGCATGCACGTTTCCGGGCACGCCAGCCAGGAAGAGCTTAAGCTGATGCTTAATATGATTCGTCCTCAGTATTTCATTCCTGTTCATGGTGAGTACCGTATGCTTATTAAGCATGCTAAATTGGCCGAGCAAATGGGAATTTCCAGAGAGAACACTTTTGTTGCTGATAATGGCACGATTATTGAGTTCACCCGCCATGGAGCGAGTATAGCGGGAAAAGTTCCTGCTGGGAAAGTGCTGATTGATGGACTTGGTGTCGGCGATGTCGGCAATATTGTTCTAAGAGATCGGAAACAACTCTCTCAAGATGGCATTTTAATCGTGGTTATGACGATTAGCCGCAGCTCCGGCGCTATTGTGGCAGGCCCTGATGTAGTAACACGTGGCTTTGTCTATGTACGGGAATCGGAATCCATGCTAGAAGAAGCAAAAGATAAAGTAAGACAAACCATGAACCGCCTCAGGGAGAATCATGTTACAGAATGGGCTGTACTAAAGGGACAAGTTCGAGAAACCTTAAGCAAGCATTTCTATGAGAAAACCCGGAGGCGCCCCATGATTCTGCCGATTATTCAGGAAGTAGAATAAGATCCATTGCTAAAATGAAGTGTTGCCAAACTACTTTGACGGGTAGATTGCAACACTTCGTTTTTAATTAATTACCTGTCGGGAAGGACTTGTTGTATAATTCCGAAAATTCAGTTACTATAATGGATACGGAATGGTCATGCAGGATTTAGGAGTTAGATTTTAGGGGGAAGAAAAATGTTCGGAAAAATCGTCTTGACATCCCCAGATAAGAAAACGACTAGATTATTGGAAAAGATTAGAAAGGAATATAACTTCGAAATTGATGCTTATGAAGCAACCTTTGATGATGCGGTAGAGCTCATTCGGGGTAAAGTGGCTCATCGGGAGCATTGGGATCCGATCATTGCCACCGGTGGCGCAACCCTTGGGTTGCTCCGGGACAATTTGGGAAGAATGCCTTGGGTAAATATTTTTCCAACCGAGTATGACTTGGTTATAGCTCTTGAACAGGCAAAGAAAACGAAAAAAACCATAGGGCTGTTTAATCCCGGACAAATTGATACCGAAGCGATCAAAGCCGTTTGTTCAGCGATACAGATTGACGCGCACATCTATCGATATAACAGTTGGAAGGAAGTGCTGGTTCAGGTTGAAAAGGCCTATCAGGATGGAGTAGAAGTAGCCATTGGGGCCGGAGAAAAGATTTCATCAGCTGTAGAGAGGAAAAATATTCAATATGTATCGGTAACGAGCGGTGAATATACGATTAGAAGAGCCTTTAAATATGCTCAGTTACTTGTGGATCTTAAGCGTAATGAGAAGGTCTCCCACGAATGCATCAAGACAATAGCCGATTCTACCCACGAAGGGATGATTCATTTAAATGAGAATCGGATATTGGTCAATTTTAATGCCAATGCGGCGAAGTTTTTTGGACTCCATGAGAAAGATGTAATAGGAAAATCTGTCCAGGATCTGAGCGGCTGTCCAAGCCTGGCAGCTCTGTTAAAGGATTTTGATCAGAAGCTGAATTTCCTGCACCATACTCCGAAGGGAACGATTTTGGTTAATAAAGTTCCGATTCTTCACAATCACCAATTCAGGGGCATTATGATTAACTTTAAAGAGGCTAATCAGGAAGAATGGGAAAAAACGAGAGCAACCGGGACCAAGGGATTGGTGGCCAAACATCATTTTAGAGACATCATCAACAACAACAGTAAAATGTCTGAAGTAATAACTATGGCCATGAGATATGCTAATACAGACTGCAATGTACTGATCAAAGGAGAAACCGGAACCGGCAAGGAGCTTATCTCTCAAAGCATTCATAATGGACACCGCCAACGCTCCCGTAAGCCTTTTGTGGCGGTCAATTGTGCTTCATTGGACGGCAGTCTATTGAATAGTGAGCTTTTCGGCTACAGTGAAGGGGCCTTCACGGGCGCAAGTAAGGGCGGAAAACCGGGGCTATTCGAAATAGCTCATGGTGGAACCCTGTTTTTGGATGAAATAGATAAAATGAAAAAGGATGTTCAAGCAAATCTTCTAAGGGTTCTCCAGGAGAAGGAAATTCGCAGAATCGGCAGCGATCAGGTTGTTTCTGTGGATGTACGCATCATAGCCGCTTCCAATGAGGATCTCTTGGATCTGGTCAGAAAAGGAGAATTTAGAGAAGATCTGTATTATCGTTTAAACGTCTTGAAACTAACCCTGCCCCCTCTTCGAGAAAGAAGAGGGGATATACCTCACCTCGTCAGAGTCTATCTGCAAAAGTACACCGAAAAATATAATAAAATAAATATTGAGCTGCCTGCGGCTGTTCTTGACAAGATATCCCATTGCGAATGGTATGGAAATATACGACAGTTGAATCATTTTATAGAAAGGTGCGTTGTCCTGTGTGACGACGGAAATGATTTGCCCGAGATTATCTTAATGATGCTGGAAGAAGAATTCTCGACCCGGCCCACACTGCACGCCAGAGAGGAGGAAGAACAAGACAATGACACCATTAATGTGCGGATAAGGTCCTTAGAGGAAATGAATGCAGAAATTGTTCATAGAGTAAAGGCGAAGACAAAAATCTCCAACGGTGAACTCGCATTAATGATGGGGATTAGCCGGCCCACACTGCTTAAAATGCTGAAAAGTGGCAGGTGATTATAAAATACTTTATATAAGAGGCGTATTGAGACTAAGGTTTCGATACGCCTCTTGCTGTGTGCCCCCAGCAAGGAATTTAGTGCTTTCTTTAACATGTAAAAGTTTTTTACAGCCTATAAAAAAATATGACAATTTTTTTAAATGCCGGCTTCCGGTCCGCGGCAATAAAGGGCTGAGCAGAGGAAATCAGGGGCGGAAAGGGATGGCACGGGAATTGCATAGCTAACTTTATGTACAGAAAATTCAGAATATTATAGAAGAGGGGGGGTAGAAAGGATTTCTGCATAAGGCATCATGAGCGAAGGATGTGGCCGGGCTTGAAGAGGGTGAGGAGATCGAGATAAGGAGAGATAAATGTGAATAGAACCTATATATCCGAGGTCATAGATCAATTAGGCGTCTCAAAATACACTTACACAATGTATATTCTGGTCGGGATTGCCCTGCTTTTTGATGGATTTGATTATATGATCGTGGCTTATACCATGCCTCAGATGGCGGCTGAATGGGGACTGTCCAAAGTCCAAACGGGAAGTCTGACCTCATGGAGCCTGATCGGCTTGATCATTGGAGGATTGACTGCAGGTATTATCTCCGATCGCATTGGCAGGAAAAAAACCCTGTCCATCTTTGTGGCTATGTATTCTCTGCTGACGCTGCCTATTTATTTTGTACATAGCTTTGAAGTGTTTGCGATGTTGAGAATATTAAGCGGTATCGGTCTGGGGGCATGTATTCCCATTGCGGTGACCATGATGACAGAGAGCGCGCCAACCCATAAAAGAGGTTTTTTCACCTCGTCGATTATGGCCTTTTATATCTCCGGTTGGGTGGTAGCGGGTATCGTAGCCATCACCATTGTTCCGGTCTTTGGCTGGCGGGTTTGTTACCTGCTCGGAGGAATACCAGCCCTCTATTCTTTGGTTTTATGGTTCAAAATGAAAGAGTCCCCTTATTGGCTTCTGAGCAAAGGCCGCGAAAAAGAGGCCATTGATGTCGTCAAAACCATCGAAATCGCCGCAAGAGGAAAAGCCGGCGAATGGCCTCTTGGACGGTTAATCACTCCGCCTGCTCCCCCTAAAGTAGGGGTAAGTATGATTTTTTCCAAAAACTATCGTAAAGCGACCCTCGCCAATTGGACAATTTATTTTATGGGCTCAGTGTTAATCTATGGGATTTCCGGCTGGTTGCCTACATTGCTGGTTGAGTCCGGTTTTGGAGTAGTGAAGGGATACTCATTTGCCGTATTACAAAATATTTTTGCGATAATCGGTGCAATGAGCATTGGGTTTTTTGCCGATATTATTGGCCGCAGGTTAAATGTTTCCTTAAGCTGGTTCTTTACGGCGGTCTTCGCCATTCTTTTAGGCTTTGCGACCACCCAATGGCAGGTTATTTTGTTTATCATTATTGTCGGCTTCTTAATGAACGGAGCCTTAAGCTCGACCCAGCCCTTGTTGACGGAATCGTATCCGACGGAGTTTAGAAGCACTGGTGTGGCGTGGGCCCAGGCCTTCGGACGGTTGGGAGGGTTTTCAGGACCCATCGCGGCGGGGTTTATCCAACAGATGGGGGCAGGGTTTACAGGTCTATTTATATTTTTTGCGATTCCCTCCTTTATTGCCGCTGCAGTAGCTTTTTTCTTCGTCGTTGAAACCAAGGATAAAGCTATCGAAAAAATTGTGAGTGCCAATGTTTAAAAAAACTTTACAAGGATAGCAAAAAATTTGACATAGTTTTCAGGAGGGCGGTGGGGTGTTTTCCTGGAAAGGCCAAGAGAGAGGGTTTGCCATTCATTGACAAGTTGGCATGAGAATTGCATTGATATCAGATTAGTTTGAAAATTAGGAAAATATCTTAAAGTCGACAATCTTGGGAAAGGAGTTTTTGAAGGGTTAGAGCAATGAAGATTTGTTTAAGGGTATGAACCGCAGATGAGTAAAAAAGATTAGTAGCAGAGGGGAGATTATTAAATGGGCAGATGGAAAGAACTCGAGCGCATTCCTGCTCCGGCCTTGACACCGGTCTACGGGCCTCTTGCGGGGATGAGGGTCTTAATGACCGGTAGTATTGTAGCGGCTCCTTTTGCGGCATCGATGCTTGCAGAGTTCGGAGCGGAGGTTATTCACGTTGAGCGGCCGAATGTTGGCGATCCTTACCGTGAACAAGCTCCAATCGTTAAACGCAATGACCGGAAAATCAGTGCGGCTTGGATCCAAGAAGGCAGAAATAAATTAAGTCTGACCTTGGAGATCAATTTAAAAATTCCGGAGAGTAAAGAAATCTTTCTCTCTATGATCAAGAACTGTGATGTCTGGCTGGAGAACATGGTGTGGACGGAAAAATTGGGAATTACGGAAGAGATGCTTCTCGAAGTCAACCCTAAACTGGTCATTGCTCATATCAGTGGGTTCGGGAGACCGCAATTTGGCGGTGTTCCGGAACAATGCAACAGGCCGTCCTACGACCCCATTGGCCAGGCAGAGGGTGGATATATGTTTGTCAACGGTTTTCCCGAGCCTATGCCTCCCTCCCATGCGGCCACCTTTATCAACGATTATATGACGGCGATGTTTGCGGTTAACGGCATACTGATGGCCTATCACCATGCCCAGAAGACAGGGAAGGGTCAGGCCATTGATGTGACACAGATCGAGTCCATGAGCAAGGTTCTCAACGATACCTTTGTCCAGTATTTTGAACTGGGCCGGGTAAGGCAGCGGAATGGCAATAAAGTAGCCATCTTCCAACCGGGGAACCTCTTCAAGACAAAGGATGAGAAATACCTTTATATCGGCGCCTATGGAGCTGCGGTATACGGACGCTTCATCAAAGCCTTGGGTCTTGATCTCGATAAATATTCCCATGAAACCTGCGGCAATTCCATCGAGGCGATCAATTCCGAGCTGGGACTGGAATTAAATCAGAAGGCCATTGACTGGGTGGCAGCCCGTGACGCAGAGGAGGCCTTGCAGTATTTGCTCAGCCAAAAAGTGCCCAGCGGTATTGTCAGGACTTCAGCCGACCTGGCGGCCAATGAGCACTACCAAAAGAGGGGGAATTTCATTGAATATACGGATGAAACCCTGGGTGAAAAAGTTAAAGCCTTTGGTTTTGCTCCCAAGCTGAGTGTGACCCCCGCCCAAGTATGGCGTGGCGCCCCCACCCTGGGTCAAGACACCGATAATATTCTCAGCAAGCTGCTGGGGTACAGCGCAAGTGAAATAGCGGCGTTTAGAGAAAAGAACGTTATCTGATTTTTAAAAAGGGTAGGGGATAGATATTGGATGGGGGAATAACGATGGGCAAAATTTCGATTTCCGATGTAGTGGATCAAATAGGCGTCTCAAAGTATACGTATAAAACCTACTTTTTAGTAGGCCTTACCCTCATTTTCTGTGGATTCAGCTATATGATTGTTTCCTACACCATGCCTCAGATGTCTGCAGAATGGGGACTGACCAAGGTTCAAACGGGGAGTCTGGCATCATGGAGTCTTTTGGGGCTGATGGTGGGCGGAATGATCGCAGGAATTATTTCCGACAGTATTGGCCGGAAAAAGGGTCTGGCCATTTTCACCATATGGTTTTCTTTACTCACCTTTCCCATTTATTTTGTTAACAGCTTTGAAGCTTTTGCTATTTTAAGGATCTTAGGCGGGGTTGGCTTTGGTGCTTGCATCCCCATCGCCATTACTTTGATGGCGGAGAATGTGCCCACGAAAAACAGAGGGTTTTTCATCTCTTCCATCATGTCCTTCTATGTTTTGGGTTGGGTCGTGGCCGGTGTGGTGGCGATTTATGTGGTTCCCACCTTTGGCTGGAGAGTGTGTTATTTAATCGGAGTGCTTCCCGTTCTCTACGCCTTCGTTTTAATGGCGGCTCTTCAAGAATCTCCCCATTGGTTATTAGGTAAAGGGAGAGAGAAAGAAGCCATTGAGGTTCTTAAGCGCATTGAGATGGTAAGCAAAGGAAAAGCCAACGACTATGCTCCGGGCAGCTTGTTCCTGCCTCCTCGCCCGAAAAAGGTTGGCGTTGGAGCCCTTTTCTCCCGGGAGTATAGCCGGGCAACCATGGCCCTTTGGATCATTTATTTTATGGGTTCCGTGGTGATTTATGGCATCAACGGCTGGCTGCCTACTCTGCTTGTGGATAAGGGGTACGGCTTGGTCAAAGGATATTCCTTCGCCGTCCTGCAAAATGTTTTTGGTGCCATCGGAGGTCTGTGTACCGGTTATGTGGCGGATATCATCGGGCGGAGAACCAATGTGATTATCGGTTGGATAGCGACAGCGGTTGCCATACTTCTGCTGGGGGTTGCCTCAAATCAGTGGATGGTAGTGATCTGTGGGATGTTGGTTGGCCTGGCTATGAACTGGGGTCTGAGCGGAACACAGCCCCTGCTGGCTGAGGGGTATCCTACGGAATTCCGAAGTACGGGGGTTGCTTCGGCTCAGGCTTTCGGACGGGTTGGAGGATTTCTTGGCCCCATCGTTGCCGGGTATGTTCAGCAGCTGGGGGTAGGCTTCACAGGCACCTTTGTCTTCTTTGCCGTTCCGGCGGTGATTGCCTCTTTTGTAGCCTTATTCTTTGTGGTTGAAACCAAAGGAAAAAGTATCGAAAGAATTAGTGCCAACGCCTGACCATGATGTGTTCGTAAAGAGTGTAGAAAGAGAGTGTGAACAGAATGAGCGACTTACCAAAAGGGGGGAGCTTTCTCTTCGGGGAAACCAGGTTTCAGGATGTTTTTACCCCTGAGGACTTTACCCTTGAGCATAAGATGCTTTATCGAACGGCGATGGGCTTTGTGACGGATCGCGTTTTGGCGGTTATGGAGGAGTTGGAAGAGAAGCGGGATGGTCTGAACAAACAGCTTATCCAAGAAGCTGGTGAATTAGGACTTAATGGGCTGGATATTCCCGAGGAATACGACGGTTTGGATCTGGATAAAATCAGCACCACCATTGTCGCCGAGTGCATAGGAAAGGGCGGTTCCTTCGCCATGACCCAGGGGGGACATACCGGCATCGGCAGTATGCCCATCGTCATGTTCGGCACCCATGAACAAAAGAAAAAGTATCTGCCGGGGATCGTCAGCGGAGAAAAGGCGGGGGCTTATGCTTTGACGGAACCGGGAGCCGGCTCCGATGCCATGTCGGCGAAAACCCGGGCGGATCTGAGTCCCGATGGCAAATATTATCTGTTAAACGGAACCAAGCAGTTTATCACCAATTCCGCCTTTGCCGATCTTTTTATTGTTTATGCCAAAATCGCTGGGGATAAGTATACGGCCTTTATCGTCGATGCCGATTCCGAGGGGCTGTCCCTGGGACCGGAAGAAAAGAAGATGGGGATCAAAGGCTCCTCCACCAGGCAGGTCATCCTGGATAATGTCAAAGTACCTGTGGAGAATGTTCTGTTTGAAATTGGGAGAGGTCATATTGTCGCCTTTAACATTTTAAACTTAGGCCGTTATAAGCTTGCTGCCAATGCCTTAGGAGCTTCCAAGCATGCCCTGGAATTAGCGGCTGCCTATGCCAATGAGCGCAAACAGTTCGGGACCCCGATTGCCAATTTTGGCTTGATCAAGGAAAAGCTTGCTAAGATGGCCATTAAAACCTATGTGATGGAAAGTATGCTCTACCGTACGGGAGGTCTTTTGGACGGGATACTCCATGGCCTGGATACTTCCGGTGAGAATGGGGGACAGATTGCCGCCAAGGGAATTGAGGAGTACGCTCTGGAGTGTTCCATGAACAAGATTTTTGCTACAGAGGCTCAGGGCTATGTAGTGGATGAAGGAGTCCAAATTCACGGCGGGTACGGGTATTGTTCCGAATACAGCATCGAAAGGCTCTACAGGGATGCCCGGATTTACCGGATTTTTGAAGGAACCAATGAGATTAACCGGACGATTATTCCGATTACCTTATTGCGGCGGGCGGACAAAGGGGATTTGCCCCTCCAGGAGGCTGTCCAAAAGCTGAAAGAGTACATCGCTGCCGGGGGAGCGGCAAGAGAAGATGAAGCCGGATTGATCCGGGCAGCAAAGGATATGTTCCTGCTGACCATGGCTGTCGGCCTGCAGAAGTACGGAAAGAATCTCCAGAAGGAACAGGAGATTGTCGGTAAACTGGCAGATTTGGCAATCCAGGCTTTTGCCATGGAGAGTGCCTGGTTGCGGACTCAAAAGGCTGTGGCCAAGGAGGGTGAGACTAAGGCAAAACTGAAAGGTTGGATGACCAGTGCCTTTATTTATGGAAATATGGGCTGCCTTGAGTCCATCGCCAAGGAAATCTTATCCGCTCTGGCCGAGGGTCAGGAGCTGGAGAGCTTGTTGAAGGATTTGCAGGCAGTGACCCAATGCACTTTGCGGAACACCATCGCTCTGCATAGAGATATCGCTGCGGCAGTATCCGAGGCAGGCAAATACCCGGTCTAAGGGACTACTTGCTATGGAAGCAGAGTATTCCGCTGAACGAAGTCTCGTTCTATTGGAAATAAAAAAGAGGAGGTAATATTAAAATGACAATGACAAAGATAGGGGTTTTGGGAGCAGGTTCTATGGGTGGCGGGATTGCCCACCTGGCAGCGGTGAAGGGCTTGGACGTGATTCTTTGCGATGTTGAGCAGCGGTTCGTCGACGGGGCCGTCCAGCGCATTGCCGGTTTTCTGGATAAGAATGTGGCTAAGCAAAAAATGACGGTTGAAGAAAAAGACGCTGCTTTGCAGCGCATCACCACCACCACCAATATGGAGGACCTAGCGTCGGTTCCTCTGGTCATTGAGGCGATTTTCGAAGATATGGATATCAAAAAGACAGCCTTTCAGAAATTGGATCAGATTTGCGGCCCGGAAACGATCATTGCCTCCAATACCTCCTCCATGTCCATCACCACTTTAGCGGCAGCCACCTCCCGCCCGGATCGGGTCGTAGGCATGCATTTCTTTAATCCTCCCCTGGTTATGCGTTTGGTCGAAGTCATCCGCGGCTATTACACCAGCGATGAGACGGTGGCCAAAGTATCCGATGTTTCCAGAGCCATGGGGAAAACCCCCGTTGAAGTGAAGAAGGATACGCCGGGCTTTATCGTCAACCGGATCATGATGCCCCAATTCCTGGAGGCGGTTCGCATCGCCGAGGAAGGAATCGCCTCCATCGAGGACATTGATACCGCCGTCAAGCTTGGTCTGAATTACCCCATGGGACCGTTTGAACTCATGGACTTCACCGGTGTAGAAATTTCTGTCCATGTCTCCGATTATTTCGTAGAAGAGTACAAAGATATGAAATGGAATGCGCCCCAATTGCTCAAGAACATTGTCCGGGCCGGACGTCTTGGCAAAAAGACCGGCGCCGGCTGGTACGATTACGACAAATAAGAAATAGTTCTCTGGAAATCCGTACCCTTGCTTCAGATGGAGCTTAAACTCCATCTGAAGCAGAGGTGTTCAAGGACAAGTGCATTCCATAGCGAGAAGAAATCAATGTTGACAAGAGGAGAACAAGATGAAGGTAGAAATGAACGTAAAAAGCATAAAAAGGCATTGTGCGGCAGGATATAAGGAAGGGGATAAGGTGATTTATTCTGGACCCAATATCACCTCCTGTGAAGGCAGCCCCCTTTGCCTATATGCGTTGAGCAGCTTCATTCCTTACCTGACTGCCTTCGGCAGGGAAACAGAAGACAAGGACTGGATTAACCAGCTTAGGGAGCTGCAATGCCCTGATCCTGCCAATACGGTGGTCTTTTCCTTGCGGCGGAATTGAATCTTATAAAGGGAGGAATGTTGTTATGCCGGAAAATAGAGTGGTCGAGCTTACCGTTTGTAATGGAGTGGGGGTTATTACAATCAATAATCCGCCCGTCAATGCTCTGACCTTAGAAGTAAGAGGACAATTGAAAGAAATCTTAAATGAAGTGGAAGAGAACACGGAGATTAGAGTCATAGTCATTACCGGAATGGGATCTAAGTGCTTTGTGGCCGGTGCGGACATTAAAGATTTTCCCAATCAGTTTAAAGAAGGTCCCCGGGAAAATGCCACCATCTACAAAGAAATGCTCTCCTATTTGGAGAATACCCCCAGACCCGTGATCTGTGCTGTCAATGGCCTTGCCTTAGGCGGGGGGCTTGAACTGGCTTTAGCTTGTGATATCAGAATAGCGGATGAAAAGGCCAAACTGGGCCTTACAGAAGTTCTGCTCGGTCTGCTTCCGGGACTTGGGGGCACCCAAAGACTGGCACGGCTGGTGGGACCGGCGAAAGCGAAAGAACTTTTATTCAGTGGAAAAATTGTCAAAGCGGATGAGGCCCTTAGAATCGGCTTAGTCAATGAAGTTGTCCCCGCCGGTGAATCTTTGAATGAAGCTCTTAAACTAGCTGAGAAGTTGGCTAAAGGGGCCGGTATCGCCATGGGTTACGATAAGCTGTTAATCAATAAAGGCATGGAACTCAGTTTAGTGGATGCCCTGGAAATGGAAATGCAATATGTAGAAAAAGTTTTTGAGACGGAGGATCTGAGGGAAGGCCTCGATGCCTTTATTAATAAACGTGAAGCGGTGTTTAAAAATCGTTAGCCCCATAAGGAGGATACCCTATGAACATTGTGGTATGCGTTAAGCAAACGATTGATACAGAAGCGAAAATAGTTTTGAACAGCGATGGCAAAGTAGATGTCAATGGGGTCACTCTGGTTATCAATCCTTTAGATGAGTATGCCATTGAAGAGGCTCTCCGGATGAAGGAGAAATTTGGCGGTGAAGTGACCGTGGTCACCCTCGGAGGAGAAGAAGCTACGGCGGCCATTCGCGGCGCTTTGGCGATGGGTGCCGATCAAGCGATTCACATTAAGGACCCTGCTCTGGGAGAGGTGGATGAGGGCATAGTCGCGGCTATACTGGCCAAGGCGGTGGAGCCCCTCCCTTATGACATTATTTTAGCGGGAGTTATGGACACAGATATAGGTTCGGCCCAGGTTGCGGTGCGTATGGCCGAAAAATTGGGACTTCCTTCCATCAGCAGTGTCACTAAATTAGATATTAACGGCAGTCAGGCAACAGCCCTGCGGGTTATCGACGGCGGACTGGCAACCCTTGAGGTTACGCTCCCTGCAGTCATAACCGTAGTTCAAGGGATCAATGAAGTTCGTTATCCATCCGTCGCCGGAATTATGAAAGCGAAGAAAAAACCCTTAACCACCGTTAAACTAAGCGATTTAGGGCTGAATGCCTCCGACTTCGCGCTGCAGGCAAAAGTTATCCACTATACTTTGCCTACCCCGAGAAAAGGCGGCAGAATACTTCCCGGTGAAGCAGCGGAATCCACTCGTGAATTAGCACGCCTGCTCCGCGAGGAAGCTAAAGTTCTCTAATCAGGTGAGGAAACACTGTAAAGGAGCGAGTCGTATGCCAAAGGGAATCTGGATATTTGTCGAACAAGCTGCCGGAAAAATTCGCAAAATATCTTTGGAATTATTAAGTCAGGGACGGAAAATTGCCGACCAGACGGGAGAACCCCTGGTAGCGGTCATTGCTGGGGAAGGGATCGCCCCTTTGGCCCAGGAAGCCGCTGCCTATGGAGTTGACCAGGTCTACTTACTGGACTCCCCACAATTGGCTCAGTACACTACCGGTGTCTATACTTCTGCACTGACTAAGCTCATTCGGGAAAAAGAGCCCCAGGCCTTTCTCCTGGGCTATACAGCAGTTGGAAAGGACTTGGCTCCCCGCCTTGCCCAACGTCTGGGAGTGGGTCTTGCTTCAGATGTCATCGACATTGAAGTGGATTCGGAAAAATTCCTGATCTGCAAACGCCCTGTTTATACGGGCAGTGCCTATAGCTTTGTCGAGATCGTGACCAGACCAGTCCTTGCTACGGTAAGGGCCAAATCTTTCCCAGTAGCGGAATCGACTCCCTCCAGGCAAGCCGAAGTCATTGAAAGGACGGTAACGGTCGATCCGGAAGATCTTAAGGTTCTTGTAAAGGATGTAGCCCTTTTGGTTACCAGCCGCCCGGCACTGACCGAAGCAGATTTTGTGGTCTCCGGTGGCCGGGGCATGAAAGCCCAAGAAAATTTCGCTATCCTGGAAGGGTTAGCCGATGTGATGGGGGGAGCGGTAGGAGCTTCGCGAGCAGCCGTGGATTCCGGTTGGATCGATAACCAGTTCCAAGTCGGACAGACGGGGAGCATTGTCGCCCCCACCTTGTATGTGGCCTGCGGGATCAGCGGAGCGATTCAGCACCTGGCCGGCATGGGGGCATCTAAGTTTATTGTTGCCATCAATAAAGACCCGGAGGCCCCGATTTTCAGCGTGGCCGATTATGGTATTGTAGGAGATTTGTTCGAGGTGGTGCCCTTGCTTACAGAAGAGTTCAAAAAACTGGTCAGCGCCTAAAGGGACGGGCGGAAAAGGAGAGGAGGGTCTCAAATAGCTACGCGGGTGCTTTATTGGAATATTGACGGGCATTGGCTCATCTATCCTCTGGCTGTGATTACTTTTATAATATTTTTCTACGGCTATTACCGACGTTATCGTCTCTGGAAAATGGGACAGCCTGAAAAGCGTTGGCCGGGGCTGTGGCAAGGGATTAAAGATGTATTGATTTACGGCTTTGGACATAAAAGAATTCTCAAAGAAGGATATCCGGGTCTCATGCATGCCATGATCTTCTGGGGATTTGCCTTGCTTTTCTTTGCCACCTTAATTGTGGCTATCCAGGCAGACTTTGGACTGCAAATTTTCCGAGGACCCCTTTATCTCTTTATTAAAGTAACGGCCAATCTTTTTGGCTTATTGGCTCTGCTGGGAATCCTTATGGCCCTTTGGCGGCGTTATGTTATCCGCCCCCGAAGGTTGGATAATACCAAGGATGATGTCATCATCCTGGCCTTGATCCTGGTGATTCTGGTAACCGGATTCATCGTGCAAGGGCTCCGGATGGCTATCGAGCCGGATCCCTGGGCAACTTACGCCTTTATGGGCTATGTGATGGCGCCCTGGTTGGCAAGCCTCTTTAGTGAGGCGACCCTGTTATCCTTGCACAAGATAATTTGGTGGATTCATCCCATCCTGGCCTTTACCTTGATCGCTTATTTTCCTTATTCCAAGCTCTCCCATATCCTGTTGGCTCCGGCCAATCAGGCATTGCGCCATCATGGTCCCCCAGGCGTGCCGGAGCCCATTGATTTTGAAGATGAGAGCATAGAAACTTACGGCAAAAGCAAGCTGCGGGAATTCAGCTGGAAAACCCTGTTTAACACCGATGCCTGTGTGAAATGCGGGCGCTGCCAGGATCATTGTCCCGCCTATTTAAGCGGCAAACACCTCAATCCCAAACAGGTGATTCAGGATCTGCGCGTTCATATGGAAGAGGTGGGCAAAGCCTATGAGAACTATCGGAAGGAGCATCCGGCCAGGGCCGTTGAGGAGGGAGCCGGTCTGCAGGAAGCCGCTGCAGCGGCCCAAGGGAGTGCCGGGGAGGAAAGTTTGCCCAGTGAAGAAGAACTGGGTCTGCCTGAGCTTATCGGTCAGGTGATTTCAGAAAATGACATTTGGGATTGTACCACTTGTCGTTCCTGTGAGGAGCAGTGTCCCATCTTTGTGGAACATGTGGACAAAACCGTGGAAATGCGCCGGAATCTGGTTCTCATGGAAAGTTGTTTTCCTCCGGAAGCCCAACTGGCCTTCCGCAATATGGAGAATAACGGCAACCCATGGGGAATCGGCTGGAGTAGCCGGACCGACTATTTACAAGGTTTGGGTGTTCCGACCCTGGCGGAGAACCCTGAGGCGGAAATCCTCTATTACCCGGGGTGTTCAGGAGCCTTTGATGGACGGAATCAGAAGGTTTCCGCAGCTATAGTGAAGCTGCTGCGGCAAGCACAGGTCAATTTTGCCATCCTCGGCAATGAAGAGAAATGCTGCGGAGATTCGGCCCGCCGTTTGGGGAATGAGTACCTTTTCCACTCCTTGGCCACCGAGAATATTAAAGTGCTGAACGGCTATGGGGTAAAGAAGATTCTTACCCAATGTCCTCACTGTTTCAACTGCCTGAAACACGAATATCCCCAGTTTGGAGGAGATTTTGAAGTCCTTCATCATACGGAATACCTGAATGATCTGCTCAGTTCAGGACGTTTGCAGCTCAATCATGGGATAGGCGGAGCAGATGGGCGCCGGATCACTTACCACGATTCCTGCTACTTAGGGCGTTACAACACTATTTATCAAGCTCCCCGCCAATTATTGCAAGGGGTTGGGCTTAATCATCTGGAGATGGCCCATACCAAGGAAAAGAGCTTCTGCTGCGGAGCGGGGGGCGGTCGCATGTGGCTGGAGGAGCATCAAGGAGAGCGAATCAATGTGATGCGTGCCGATGAAGCCATCGCCCTAGGAGTAGATAGGGTGGGCACGGCATGTCCCTTCTGTTTGACCATGATCAGCGATGGAGGTGCAGCACGTGAGGCAGGGGAGCAGGTTAAAGTCCTGGACATTGCTGAAATTTTGGCTGAGAAGATATCCTAAATTTAAGCGGATAGATCCGGTATGGACTTAGCTCATCATCAGTGGGGGGCGAATCCCCCTTGAATGGAATCTCGTTCAATCCTATAAAAAATTTAGGAGGTTGTTATTATGTATTCAAAAGCCTTTATCCCTTATGGTGGTTATTACAGTACCCCATTTGCCCGTTGGCAGGGAGTCCTTCAGAATGAACATTCCGTTGAATTGGCCGCTGCTACAGCTAAACGATGGTTTGCCTCCAAAGGAATCGATCCGAAGATCTTTGAATACTTGGTTCTGGGAAAAACCATTGGTCAATTGCATACGTTTTATGCCGCTCCATGGGCGGCTGCTCTGATGGGAGCCCCGGATATTCCCGGTCTGCATATTACACAAGCCTGCTCAACCTCCACCACATGCTTGAGCCAAGCGGCTTCCAGTATTGAGACGGGTCTTTATGACACCTCATTCTGCCTGCTCACCGACCGGGCTTCCAATGGCCCCTTCACCCTTTGGCCCAATCCCATGGGCTCCGGTGGCGAGCTCATTAAGGAGAGCTGGATGATGGATAACTTTGCTGCCGATCCCTGGGCCGGCTCTGCAATGATCCAAACAGCCGAAAATGTGGTGGCCAAAGCCGGTGGAATTACCAAGGAGGATGTGGACCGGGTCACAGCCCGACGTTACGAACAATATAATGATGCCCTGGCCAACGACAGGGCCTTCCAAAAACGCTATATGTTCCCTGTGGAATATAAAATCAGCAAAAAGAAAACAGGCATTCTTGAAGAGGATGATGGTGTGACCTCTTCAACCTATGAGACCTTAGCTCCGTTGAAAGCGGTTATTCCTGGAGGAGTACACTCCTTCGGTGCCCAAACCCATCCGGCCGATGGCAATTGCGGGTTAATTGTCACGACGCAAGATAGAGCCCAGGAACTGAGTACGGACAAAAACATCCGGATTCAAATTCTTTCTTATGGTTATGCCCGCGCTGAGAAAGCTCATATGGCGGCAGCTGTAGTACCTGCCTCAAAAATGGCTTTGGACAAGGCCGGTATCGGAACCCAAGACTTGAAAGCCATTAAATCTCACAATCCTTTTACAGGGAATGATTTGTTTATGGCCAATGAAATGGGTCTGGATGTCATGAATATGAATAACTACGGCTGCTCACTGGTGTATGGGCATCCTCAAGGGCCGACAGCTGGTCGGACGATTATTGAAATGATTGAAGAACTGGTAATGCTGGGAGGCGGTTATGGTTTGTTCACAGGATGCGCCGCCGGCGACACAGGTGCTTCCCTGGTCATTAAGGTCTCCTGATAGGGAAACGGCACACTGCGATTCTGTGTGGTATTGCTTAACATTGCGGTTTCCATGATGGTCGGATGCAACTTGTCTTGCTTAGAGTGTTTGGGATGGATTGTTCTATAGTTGCTGAAAGTAAGGGAGTGCCGCAAGCTATTAAAATAGCTTTTTCGGCACTCTCTTTTAAGTCTCAGATTCGATTGGGCAGACTCAGATTAAACATAGATAAAAAAGATAATGAACCATGCATACTTTTTAAAAAAAATAACATGATAAAAGGGGTTGACAAAGTTTGATTACTCTGGTAAAGTCTATAAATGTCGCCACTAAGTGCGGCGGCCAGTAACTAGTCACTAATCGAAAGATTATGTGATGAAAAAATAACAGTTGACGGAACTCGTCAAAAATGTTAAGATGAATCTCGCCGCTGAAAGCGGCAAAAACAAAAATGGTCTTTGAAAACTAAACAACAAGGAACAGCCAATGACTCGTCAAATGA